>JAANMX010001237.1_pt1 | contig 29581 bp, 16 predicted proteins | sample 7279681 | NCBI WGS metagenome assembly JAANMX01 (sample SAMN14094542, study PRJNA606508) | bioreactor metagenome | isolation source: A lab-scale SPAN reactor treating ammonium-rich wastewater day 351 | place: Ireland: Galway | collected 2018-01-01 | reverse complement strand
TGGTGGCCGAGCGGTCCGCCATGCTCCGCGCAGGGGTGAGCGCCAGCCGGACTGCCCGCTGGTCGGGGGAAGGCGCCGCCGCGATGGAACGGGAGGCAGCGGCGTCTCTCCGCTCCGCGCGCGCCGAAGTGCAGGCCGCCGAGTCCGAACGCGCTTCGGTGGCAGCGGAGGCGGAGGCAGCCGAGGCGATGCTCGCGTCCGCCCGGCTCTCGACGCCCGCGGCGAAGGCCGCGTTGGCTGCGGCCCGCGCGGATCAAGCCTACCGCAGCGCCGAACTGAAGAGGATGCAGGCCCTGTACGACAAGAAGGCCGTTTCCGCAGATGAACTCGACCAGGCCCGGGCCATGGCGGCCGCCGCGTCTGCAGCCGTGGAGCAGGCGGAGAGCGGGCTGGGTAAGGCCGAGGCCGACGTGCGGGGCGCCGAAGCGGCGCAACGCAAAGCGCTCGCGAACCTCGACACGGCCCGACGGAAAGTGAGCGTAGCCCGGGAGCGAACATCCGCCAGCGAGGCGTCGCTCGAGGCCGCGCGAGTTGCGGTGAAAAGCGCCGCGAGCGGCGTTGCCGAAGCCCGGGCGTCTGCGTCGGCGGCGGCGGCGGCGCTGGCCGATGTCAAAACACAGGAGGGATATGCCGTGATCCGGGCGACCGCCGACGGCGTGGTGACCCGGCGGCTCGTCTCCCCAGGAACCCTCGCAACGCCTGGCAGGCCGATCTTGCTCCTCGCCGAGGACCGCCCCATACGCCTTCAAGCCGCGGTGTCCGAGACGGACCTCGGCCGGATTCGGATCGGCGCTACGGTCCGGGTTCGGCGTCCGGGAGGGGACGGCGCCACAGTGACGACCCGGATCAGCAGCGTCGCCGGAGCCGTCGATCCCACAACCCGAACCGGCGTCGTCGAGGCTATCTGGCCCAATGCCGCCGAACGGTTCAACCCCGGTGAAGCCGTGGTCATGGAGATCGTTGTCGCCCGATCCGCCCACGTCCTGCGAGCGCCGTCGGAGGCCGTCAACGAGATGGTCCCGGGCGACACGGCCATCGAGGGCCGCACCGTGCGGCATACCGTGTGGCTGGCGGATCCTCTCGATAAGGGAACCTATACGGCCCGGAGGGCGAGCTTCACCGCGGGCATCGAAGGTCGACGGTTCACCGAGATCATCGACGGCCTCGACGAAGGCGCGCTCGTCGTCGTCGACGGGGGGCGCAACCTCCGGGACGGCGACCACATCGCACCGGCGGCGGAACCGGGCGATGTCTACGTCTGCCCGATGCACCCCGACGTTCGCCAGGATGGCCCGGGCACGTGTCCAAAGTGCCTGATGGCCCTCGAGAAGGAAAAGAGGAAGCCATGAGACCACCGGACACCGCGCGCAGGGCGGCTCGGACGGTCCGATCCGGCGGCCTGCACGCGCTCCATATGATCCACCGATGGTCGATCGAGCATCCGTACATCATCATCGCCTTCTATGTGGCCGTCGTCGCGCTGGCGTGGTTGATCGTGACCCGCGTCATGCCCCGCCGGTTCGCCCCGTACGTCGAAAGCCCCATGGTCGGCGTCGTCACGATGATGCCCGGCCTCTCGCCCGAGGACATGGAGCTCAACGTCACGAAGCCGATCGAAGAGCAGCTCGTGAACGTCCGGGGCGTCCGCTATATTCGATCTACCTCGCAGGAGGGCTTCTCCATCGTCGCGCTGGAGTTCGACTACGGCTACGAGATGGAGCGGGCGGTCTTCGATGTCCAATCGCTCATGAACATCGTCCAGGCCAGCCTGCCCGCGACGGGAGCCAACCTCAAGCCGTCGTGGGTCATCCCCATCGATCCGCTGAACCTGCCGGTGATCACGTTCAGCGTTCGGGGCGAACCGGGGAGCGACTGGGACCTCACCCGGGTTCGGGCCTTCGCCGACAACGACGTGATCAACAGGCTCAAGAAGATCCCGAGCGTCTACTCGGTCGTACCCTTCGGCGGATACCGGAGGCAGATGCAGGTCGTCGTCGACCGCGACAAGCTCGCGGCGCGAGGCCTATCGATCCTCGACGTGCAGCAGGCGATCGATCGGGAGAGCGTCAACCGCCCGGCCGGCAGCCTCAACAAGAACGATACCGAAGCGATCGTCCGCGTCGACACGCGAGTCCGGACCGCCGAGGATGTGCGCCGCTATCCGATCACGGCCGGTGCGGCCAGCGCCGAATCGGGCTCAGGGTCGGGCGGCATGGGCGGCATGGGCGGAGGCGGAGGCGCGATGGCGCCGGCCAGCTCGCCCGCCGCTGAGGCCCCTTCGCCTTCCGCGGGACCGACGACGGATCAGGCTCCGTCGATCGTCCGGGTGGGGGACGTCGCGCGCGTCTTCGATGGCCACTGGGAGCGCCGATCCGCCTATCACTACCTCCGCCATGACAAAGGCACGAAGGGCGAGGTGATCCCCTCCATTCAGGTCTCGGTGATCCAGGATCCCGGGGCCAGTTCGGCTCAGCTGGTGCCGAAACTGATGGATGCCGTACGGGAGATGGAGCGGGACAACCCGGGTCTGAAGTTCGACGTCGCCTATGATAACGCCCATTTCGTCGAGATCCTGTTCAACAACGTCTGGCACGAGCTGGCGCTCGCGGTGATCCTGACGGCCATCGCGGTCCTGCTATTTCTCGGCGAATGGCGCGGCACGCTCATCGCCCTCATCAGCATCCCCACGTCCCTGGCGCTGGCCGTTCTGATGATGACGCCGTTCGGGATGACCTTCAACAGCGGCACGCTCATCGGGCTCCTCCTCTCCATCGGACGACTCGTCGACGACAGCATCATCGACGTCCACGCCGTCGAACGGCACCTCCGTATGGGCAAGACGCCCAAGGCCGCGACGATCGACGGCATCGCCGAGGTTCGGCTTGCCGTCATCGCCACGACCATCGTCATCCTGATCGCGCTAAGCCCGCTGCTCTTCTCCGGCGGCATCACCGAGGCGATGTTCCGAGAGCTGGTCTGGCCGCTGATCTTCGCGCTGGCCGCCTCGATGCTGGTCTCCTTCACCCTGACCGCGCTGCTGTGCGCCAATCTCCTGCGGCCCGAATCGGTGCGGGACGCCGAGCGCCGCCATCCGCTGCTCCGCCTCCTCTACGCCGTGCTCGACCCGTTTCAGCGCCTGCTGGATCGGATGGAGGCCTGGTACGGTCGGACCATCGTCTGGATGCTCAAGCATCGCTTCGCGAACCTGTCCCGCATCATGGCTACGGTGATCGTGGGCTTCACGTTCTACTATTTCATCGGCTCCGAGATGATGCCGCTGGCCGATGTCGGACAGGCGGTGGGCATGCTGGAGATGGAGCCCGGGTCCTCCTTCCAGTCGACCGAGGACGCCATGCGCAAGGTCGAGGCGATCATGCTGAAATATCCCGAGATCGAGAAGGCCAGCATCGAGATCGGGGCCGAATCGATGTTCGAGACCTGGAGCCCCTACTTCACGGGCTACCAGATGCCCACGATCAGCGGAGCCGCCATCATGCTCACTCTGAGCGACAAGGACCGTCGCAAGAGGACGATCTTCGACGTCATCGACGGCGTTCAGAAGGAGGCCCTCGCGACGATTCCCGGCATCCGCCGCTTCCAGATAAAGGAAATGGGCTCCGACGTGATGGCCACGGCGGCCGCTCCGATCCACGTCAACGTCTACGGTCCGGATCTCGAGCGGCTGGATGAGATCGGCCGAAAGGTCCTGGCCGCAGCCGAGAAGATGCCCGAGATGTTCCAATCCTCCACGACATGGGCCATGGGCGTCCCCTCCTACCGGCTGAAGGTCGATCGGGATCGGGCCGCTGAAGTCGGCCTCTCCCCCGCTCAGATCGCCCAGCAGGCCTACTACTCGCTCCGGGGCGGCCTGACCGATGAATACCTGAGGACGGCCAACCGCCGACACGATACGATCCTCGTCCGATACGACGAGTCCCAGCGACGAGATCGGCAGGACCTTGAGGACCTGAAGCTGTCGGCGCCCGACGGCCGCTCCATCCCGCTCCGCAGCGTGGCAACCGTGGAGCCGGCCCCGGCCCCGACCGCGATCGAACATGACGGCCTCCGGCGGACGCTCGGCGTCACAGGATACTATCGGATCGGCAGCCTCCCCTCGATGGATGTGGTGATGAACCTTGTGGCCAACGCCTATGGAGGCAACGATAAGCTCGGGATCAAACCGGTCAACTTCCCGCCCGGGTACGGGCTCGAGATGCGGGGCGATATGATCCAGATGATGGACAGCTTCCGCCGTCTCCTCTACGGGCTGCTCCTCGCTCTGGCGCTGATGTACATGGTGCTCGTCGTGCAGTTTCGCGGGTTCCTCCAGCCGCTGCAGATGATCGCCTCGCTGCCGCTGGAGCTGGCCGGCGTCTTCATCGCCCTGTGGCTCACCGGTCAGGCGTTCAGCACGGTGTCGATCCTCGGCATCATCATCCTGACCGGCATGGACATCACCACGGCGGTTCTGCTGATCGACATGATCATGCGCTATCGCGATCAGGGCATGGAGCGGGATGAGGCCGTCGCTCAGGCCTGCCCGCAGCGGCTCCGGCCGATCCTGATGACCTCGGTGATCACCATGGTCGTCCTCTTCCCGGTGGCGGCCTTCCCCAAGACGGGCCTTGACGCCTACCAGCCGCTTGCGGTAGCCGTTCTGGGCGGGCTCGCGGTCGGGACGGTGCTGAGCCTATTCGACATCCCGATCATGCACACCTACGTGGACGACCTGCTGCGCTGGCTCCACCGCACCTATCTGGGCCGGGAATGGCGATGGCAGGCGCCTGCCCACGACGATGGCGAGGAGGAGGAGGCCGCTCGAGCGTGACCTCCGCTTCGTGGGCCGCATCGGCAAGCGTCGGTGCGGTCCACGAAGCCTGCCGCCTAGGACGCGCCTGCGTCTCGGGCGCGCGTCGCAAGAGCGAGGGGTTCGGGGCGGCCGTTTCGGCCCGGCGGTCGGGGCTTCGACAGGCTCAGCCGACGCGATCTATCCCTTCGGCGAACCGTGGGGGCTGACGTAGTCGCCGACGGGGGTTCGGAAGGCGACGTTGAGGCGGTTCCAGCCGTTGATCGCGATGATGGCCAGGGTGAGATCGACCAGCGACTTTTCGTCGAAATGCCGCCGGGCCGCTTCGTAGACCTCGTCCGGCACGTCATGGGTCGACGCGATGCCGGTCACCGCTTCGGTCCATGCAAGAGCCGCACGCTCCCGATCGGTATAGCAGGACGCCTCGCGCCAGACGGGCAGGAGGTAGAGGCGCTGTTCGGTTTCGCCCCGTGCCCGCGCATCCTTGGTGTGCATGTCGAGACACCATGCGCAGCCGTTGATCTGCGATGCACGGGATTTGACCAGCTCCAGCAAGGATTCCTCGAGGCCGGCTTTGTGGACCTGATGCTCCATCGTCAACATGGCGTGGAAGGCGTCGGGCGAAGCGCTCTTGTAGTCGATCCGTTGCTCCATGGACGTTCTCCTCTTCGAGAGTATTCGGCGCAGATCGATCCAGGGCTTTCGCCACGGCACGCCCATCCCGATCACGCCGCTGATACTAGGACAGTACGATCGCCGTACTCTGCCGAGTTGCGCGGATCGCCCCATACCGCCCCGGCGTGTTACAATGAGCCCACCCTCTTCGGGGGATGAACGAAGGAGAACGACGATGGGCAATACCTCCCGCCTGGCTATGGCTTCCCTCATTCCGATCGCCGCGTTCGGATGGATGGCGACGACGCAGCTGCTGTCCCGACCCGCCGCGGCGCAGAGCGACGGTCGTCGCCTGGCGGCCGCCGACACCAATCGGCGCGGCTCCTCGCAGCAGACGCGTAAGGCCGCGCCTGTCGATGTCTCGGGCTCGTGGTCCGGGGATTGGGGCTCGTACACCCCGCCACCGCCGGGGCTTCGACAGGCTCAGCCACCGGCGCATGGACAGGCTCAGCCGCCGATGTACCCCGATGCGTGCAAGCCCATGGACTGCACCGTGGTCAAGCTGGGCGGCGGGCGATATCAGGCGACCTTCGCGGGGGAGTGCGGCCGCCCCTACAAGTACACGATCAAGATGACCGGCCGGACCGTCGGCTCATCGGTGCTGTTCAAAGGCACCGCGGACCTCGGCGAGAAGGACGGCGGCGTCTTCGATTGGATCGGCCGCGCGACGGACAAGGAGTTTGTCGGGTTCTTCACGAGCCAGGGGTACACCGGCACGTTCCGCCTCGAGCGTCGGTAAGCCCCGCCCCGGCAGAGGCCTGACGCGGCGATGCAGCGCCCTGCAAGCGGGAAATCGCTTCTCGGCGTCGAACATGTCGATAGTCATCGATCTATAGAAGGGAGCTTCCATGGAGCTTCTCCTACGCCCCGGAGGCCGGGCTCGAACGGCCTGTCCCATCATCATCCCCGCCGACGGCCCTGTCCCGACGGCCTTCCAATCGGGACCGAACCTCGTGTTCGTCCAGAGGGACGGCGATGGCGTCGCGGCCGTTGTGAATCTCTACGATCCAGACGCCGATGCGCTCCTGGCGCCGATCGGGGCCGAGCCCGGGCCGGGCGTCGACCTCGCGGATGATGGGAGCGAGATCGCCGTTCGCATCGCGGGCGAACCCTTTACCACCTATCGCTATCGCGATGTGCCAGCCCGGCCGTTCTTCTGGCCGGTCCTGGCGCCCGGCGGCATTCCGGTCACCCGCGCCTGGCCGATGAGCGAGGAGGTCGCAGGGGAGACGCGCGACCATCGGCACCACCGATCGCTCTACTTCGCGTTCGGCGAGGTGAACGGCGCGGACAACTGGAGCGAGGAGCCGGGGCACGCGTACACCATCCACCGATCCGTAGACGAGTTGGTGAGCGGCCCGGTGTTCGGCCGCTTCGTCACCACGAGCGATTGGACCGACAGCGGGGGACGGCGCCTGCTGATCCAGAAGGCGACGGCAACGTTCTGGAACCTCCGGAGGGACGACGCGAGGCTCTTCGACGTGGACCTCCGGCTGACGGCGGCGGACGGCGACGTATTGTTCGGCGATACGAAGGAGGGGGGCATGCTCACCGTGCGCGTGGCCACCCCGATGGACGTACCCAACGGAGGCCGCATCGAGAACGCCTACGGCGGGGTCAACGAACGGGAGACGTGGGGCTGCGCCGCCCATTGGTGCGACTATTCCGGGATCGTCCAGGGAACCCGGGTCGGGATCGGCGTCATGGATCATCCGACGAGCTTCCGCCACCCAACCTACTGGCACGTGCGGGATTACGGGCTCATGGGGGCCAACCCGTTCGCGCTCAACGCCTATACGAACGGCCGCAAAGAAGGGAGCTTTACGCTGCCGGCCGGCGCCGAGATGGTCTTTCGATACCGCGTGGTCGTCCACCTGGGCGACGCGGGCGAATCGGACATGCGCGGCCGATACCTGGACTTCGTCTCGCCGCCGGAGGGACGGCTGCGTTGATTTCGCGTCACGCAGGCTGGCTCGGCGTGATGATCGCGGCGCTCAGCGTGAGCGGGGCGCGCGCGGCGGAGGTGCGCAAGGTCCTCCGGATCATCCCCGGCTCGGCGAACGAAGCCGCCCTCCTCACCCCAGGGGCCGCTCCCGCCGAACAGGGAAGCCGCGTCGCCCGGGGAACGGGAGGATGGACCTATCGTCTGCCCGCGGTGGCAGGAGCAGCCTATCGCCTTCGATACAGGGCGGAGGGGGCGCTGGACATGCAGGTGTTTCGCCCCGACGGCAAGCCGATCGCGAGCCGCCATGACACAGGCCCCGAGGGCGCCGCGCTCAGCTTCACCGTTCCCGCCGACATTCCGGCGGGCGCGACGGTCTCGGTCCGATTCCAGGCTCCGGAGGGTGAAGCGCGGCTGCAGGATGCCACGCTTACGATGACGGCGCGCGATAGGAACCAGAACGGTATCCCGGACGCCGTGGAAGCGAGGCTGGGGCTCGCGTCGGCGCCCAAACCGACGCCCCGGCCCACCCGACCGATGACCGCCTTTCAAACCGGCGGCCCGTACGATCCCACTCTGGCGCCCCCCACCGACGCCGTGCTCGTGTTCTCCTCCTCTCGGGATGCCATCGCCGGCTGGATGGAGGCCGGCTACACCGTCTATACCATGGGCGGCTTCCGCGACGGCCCCGAATACGCAAAGGCGCATCCCGACGAAGTCCAGACCGTGCGGTCGGGCCAGCCGATGGTCATCGAAAACGTCAGCTATTACATGGTCCCGACGGCGGAACGGAATCGGCGCTCGGCCGCCTATTACATCGAGGGAGTCCAGAACGGCGCGTCCGGCGTCTGCCCCGAGGAGCCGGAGATGTTCGCGCGATCGGGCTATTCGGACGCGTTCAAGAAGGAGTGGCAGGCGGCCTACGGAACGCCATGGACGCCGCCCGACGCCGATATCGGCTCCCGATACAGGGCCGAGCAGCTCAAGGCGCGGCTAACCGTTCGACAGATCGACACCATCCTGAGTTCGGTCGCGAAGGCCGCACCGGAGGCCCGACGGATCCTGGCCGTCCATAGCCCGGTGACCTACGCCGATTGGGGGATCGTCATGCCCCATTCTGAGCTGTTCCGGCTCCCGTCGGTTCAGGAGGTCATCGGGCAGGTATGGACCGGGACGGCGCGTACGCCCAATCGGGTGGCCGGCGTCCGAGCGGAACGGACCTTCGAGCTCGGTTACTTCGAATACGCCTCGCTCGTCGGCCTCCTGAAGGGGCTCAATAAGCCCCTCTGGATGCTCATGGACCCGCTCGAGGATAATCCCAACCGGAGCATGGAGGACTACCGGCGCAACTACGCCGAAACCCTGACCGCGTCGCTGCTGTTCCCATCGACCAGCCGGTTCGAGGTGATGCCCTGGCCGGACCGGATCTACCGCCGGGCGCCGGAGGACTACGTGGGCGTCATCAACAACGTCGTCGGAGCGTTGAGCGAAGCCTGGCGGTTTCCGGCGTCCCTGACCCGAGCGGGTGCGGCCGGCATCGCCGCCGTCACCTCCGACACCCTATCCTACCAGCGGGGTGACCCATCGCCGAGCGATTTCGACGGGGTCCATGCCCTCGCGCTGCCGCTCATCGGCCACGGGATACCTCTGGAGACGCTCAACCTTGAGCGATGCGTGGAACCGGGCTATCTGAAGAGCGCGCGTGTGCTGCTGCTGTCCTACGACGCGATGAAGCCGACCTCCCCCGAAGTCCATGCCGCCCTGGCTCTGTGGGTGCGGGGAGGCGGCGTACTGGCCCTGTTCGGCGGAGCGGACGCCTACGACGCCCTGCCGGAAAGCTGGTGGCGCAAGGCCGGCCATCGTTCGCCGATCGACGACCTTCTGGCGCAGATCGGGGTGTCGACGCGGCCAATCGCATCGGCGGCTCCTGTTCCGCCCGCTCGTCCGCAGGCGCAGGAGATCCTCCGCGGCGACGGCACAGAACGGAACCTGAACAACCGTCGGCCCTACACACTCGACCTCAGCCGGTTCGTCAGCCCGAGCGGCAGCGTTGCGGTCCGCTTCGAGGATGTGACTCCGGAGGACGGCTGGGGGCCGTGGGTACGGAGCGTCGAGCTGCGTCTCAACGATCAGATCGGGGCCTCGTTTCTCACGGGATCCAGCGTCGAGACCCGGTTCCTCGTGGAAGATCACGGAAGCCTGATGAGCGGCGAGGCCCGATACGCCGACGGCGGGGCCTACTGGGAGTACCGCTTCGACAACATACCGGCCGGTTCGAGGGTAACTCTAACCGTCGAGATGGGCAACGGCTTTCTCGTCCGCGCCTACACGCCTGTCGGGACGATTCCGGCCCTGACCGCCCTCGATCCGGACACCAACCCGACGCTCAAAACCGTGCGCATGCGGCAGGAATACGGGATTACCGCCTACGCCCCTCCGCCCGACGCCCGGATCCTCTACCGCCACACGACCGACCAGCGGCCCGTCATCTGGCTCGCCCGGGCGGGGAAGGGCGCCGTGCTCTTCACCGGGATCGCTCCGGGGTTCTTCGGCGCCAACGCTCAGGCCGACCGGCTGTACCGTGACCTGGTGCGCCGGGCCTGTGCCGCGGCCGACATACCCTACGAACCGTCCACCGCCTTCACGTCGCAGCGGGGCCCCTATCTCGCGATCAAGGCGCTGACCGCCCACGAGGAACCCGGGGGCGTCTATATCGACCTTCTCAGCCCCGACCTTGCCGTGCGGCGGGAGCCGACCGTCGAGGTGGGCGAATCGGCCTTTCTCAAAGCCTTCACCCCCGGGGGCGGACCCCGGCTGCTCGCGGCCTCTGGCCGCGTCGAGGCCCAATCGGAAACCGGCACGACCACGGCCTTCACCGTACGTGCGCCCGACGGTACAAGGGGCGCGGCGCGGCTCTGGAGCGGCACGCGGAGGCTGAAGGGCGCCAGGGCATGGGACATGTGGGGGCGCAGCATCCCCGTGACCATCGTGTCGCAGGATGATACGGCGCTGCTGCGCTATCAGAACAGAGCGGACGGCATCGTCCTCAAGGCGGAATGGTAACTGCGACCCTCTCGACATCGTACTATCGAACATAGGAGCGTGACCGTGATCTACGCAGGTACGTACACTCGGGGTTCGGGCGGGATCCACCGCATCGGCATGGCCGATGGGACGGGCGCCCTGTCGGGCGGCGAGGTGGCCGCGGAATGCCCCAGCCCCTCGTTCCTGGCCGTCGGCCCCGGGGGCAAGGCGCTGTACGCGGTCAATGAGATCGGCGATTATGCGGGCGCCCGTGCGGGCTCGGTTTCCGCCTTCGCACGGGGAGCGGACGGGGCGTTGAAACCGGTCAACGTCGTCTCCTCGCACGGCTCCTATCCCTGCCACCTCACGGTGACCCGCGCGGGCGGTCACGTCCTCGTGGCCAACTACGGTTCCGGCGCGGTCGCCGTGATCCCAGTGCTGTCGGACGGCTCACTGGGCGATGCGTCGTGCGTGATCCAGCACCACGGGTCGAGTGTGAACCAGGCGCGGCAGGAGGGGCCACACGCGCACTCCGTCGATCTGGACAGGGCGAACCGTTTCGCCCTCGTCTGTGATCTGGGGATCGATCAGACCCTGATCTATCGGTTCGACGCCTCTGGCGGCAAGCTGCTGCCGCATGACACGGTCCACGCGGCGCGAGGAGCCGGTCCCCGACACGTCGCGTTCCATCCGAACGGGCGGCTGGTCTACGTGATCAACGAGCTCGATTCGACCATTGGCGCCTATCGCTACGATCCCGCGGCCGGCGCAATGAAGCACATCGATACGATATCGACCCTCCCCGCGGACTTCAAAGGCGCCAGCACGACGGCGGAGATCGCCGTCCATCCGTCGGGACGGTGGGTATACGGATCGAATCGAGGCCACGATAGCCTCGCGATCTTCGCGGTGAACCCTGCCACCGGAGCCCTTCGGCCCGTTGGCCACGCGCCCACGCTGGGGAAAACGCCGAGGCACTTCTCGATCCACCCCGGTGGTCGGTTCGTCCTCGTGGGCAATCAGGAAAGCGACGCCGTCCTCGTCTTTCGGATCGATGGAGCGAACGGCTCGCTTACCCCTGCGGAGTCGCGCGTGTCCATTCCGTCCCCTGTTTGTGTGCTGCAGTGCTGACCCGCACCCAATAGGCATATCCGGACGACACCCGATCCGATGGCAGCCGCTCCCGACACCGATCGCCGATCCGCTCGCGCTGAGGATGCGGAACGGATCGTCATCGGCGCAGCGACCTACCGCCTCCTGTTCGACAACCACCCGCTGCCGGTATGGATCTACGATCGGACCACTCTTCGCTTCCTCGAGGTCAATGACGCCGCGATAACGACGTACGGCTATACCCGCGACGAGTTCCTCGAGATGACGATCGATCAGATTCGTCCGGAGGAGGACCTACCGAAGCTGCTGGAGCACCTTCAAACTCTTGCCGAAGGCCAGCACGCCGCGAGTCGATGGCGTCATCGATGGAAAGACGGCTCGATCCGAATCGTCGACATCATCTCGCATACAGTGACCCTCCACGGGCGTCCGGCGGAGATCGTCGTCGTGCGGGACATCACGGACCTCCACAACTCCGACAGCGGATGGCGCGTCTTCGAGGAACGCTTCCGGACCGCAGTGGAAGCCCTGCCCCTCCCTGCGATGCTGTATATGCAGAATGGAGACGTTCTGGTTGTGAATCGACTGTGGACGGAGACCACCGGCTACGAACGGGAGGCGCTGCGGACGCTCCACGATTGGACGACGCTCGCCTATGGTCCCGATGCAGGCGTGATACGGGCTCGAATAGCGGAACTTTTCGAGGATCGAGATCGACCGCAGGCAGAAGAGCGATCCATTCGCTGCGCCGACGGCTCGTACCGGACATGGATCTTCAACAGCGTCCCCATCGCTTCGGGGCCGGAGGAGCAGAGCGCCATGCTCACCGTGGCGACGGACATGACGGATCGCGCACGCTGGGGGGAGGAGATCACGGCCCAGCTGGAGGAGCTGCGGCGCTGGCAACGCGCAATGATCGATCGGGAAGAACGGGTCATGGAGCTCAAGCACGAAGTGAACAAGCTGGCAGCCGATCTCGGGAGACCGAGTCCGTATCCTGAGGTCGAGGCGTGAGGCCGGATGCGGGGATCCATTGAGGCTCGGAAGGAAGGTTACCTCTCGCCTGGCCTGGTTTACCGGAGGGCTGTTCGCGCTAGTCCTCAGCGCCGCGTCCCTGATCGTCCATCTCGGCTTTCGCAACGCGGAGGACGTTGAGGCCCGCCGCCACGTCGACCGTGTGGTCTACGAGATCCGCTCCATGGCCGCCGAGCTCAGCATCATGGCAACAGCCTGGGCGGAGAGGGACGATACGATCGACTTCGTCGGTACAGGATCGTCGGCCTACATCGCGGCCCATCTGACTCCCAGGAGCTTCGACCTTCTCAAGATCAACGGACTCGTCATCGCGGACCGTGCCGGTCGGATCGTCTGGAGCGGGGCGCATATCCGCAACGCGCCGCGTCTCCGCCCCGGGTCGGCCGATCTGCGGGATCTTCCGCAGCGGCTGAATCCTCGGTCCGGCATGTGGTCCCGGGGCGTCGAGATCATCGACGGAAGGCCGATGGTCGTCTCCGTCCGGCGGATCGGCCGTCGCGGCAGGCGCGACCCGCCCGTCGGCGTTCTCCTCATGGCCCGAGCTCTCGATCAAGAGCGTCTGGGTTCCATCGCTGCCCGCATGTTTACGTCGGTGGCCGTCATCCCCATATCGCCGGAGCGAGCCAGGACCGTACCGGTCACACTCGGTCAATCCGACCCCGTCACCATCGAGCGGACCGGAGCGAACGTAATCGCGGGCACATACCTGCGTAACACCTCAGGAGAGCCGTGCGCCTTCGTATCGATCGTCCTGCCCCGAACGTTTTATCACCGCGCGGTATGGGCCGTCGATGCTCTCGGCATCGTCCTTGGACTGCTCGCCCTCGGGTTTGCCGCAGCCCTATCCTATTCGATGCGGCGCCTCGTAGTGGCCCGGATCGAGGACCTTGCCAACCAGGTTCGCAAGGTCGGCACGAATCAGGATTCCACCGCCTCCATCCATGTGACGGGCGAAGACGAGCTCGCCGGCCTCGCCGCCGATGTCGAGAGTATGCGCTCGCGAATCATGGAAGCCAGGTCCGCCTCGGAGGCGGCCCAGCTGCAGTACAACCTGCTCTTCGAGGGTATCCCGAGCCCGAGCGCGATCTACGAGGTCGTCCCCGACGAGACGGGCCGGGTGATCGACGCCCGCTATATCGCCGCCAACGCGGCGTTCCTCGCCGCATCGGGACGCTCGCCAGAGGATATCATCGGACGGAGCATTCTGGGCTTATCTCCGGAATCGGCGCCGCCGTTCATGGAACGACTCGGAATGATCACGCGTCAACGGACGCCGGAGCAGTTCGAGTTCCTCGTCCCCGGGACGGAGCGGTGCGTCAACGTGGTGGTTTTCCCGACCGCTCCCGGAGTGGCGGCCGCCATCTTCACGGATATTACCGACATCCGCGCCGCCGAATCGATACGACAGGCCGACCAGGAGCGGATTCGCCTGCTCCTCAGGCAGCAGACCGCCATGAACCAGCTCGCCGCAGCCGTGGGCGTCTGCCAGACCCTTGCGGAGGTCTACCGCACGAGTCACCAACAGATCCGGCTGCTGGTCGATGACTGGCACTTCATCATCGCCTCCTATGATGCCGAACAGCAGCGGATTCGGACGGTATATGCGGCCAATGGCGACGATATCTACGATGCGGCCCGATTCCCCGCCCTCCCGCTAGGATCGCCGGATACCGACGATCAAAGCCGGGTGATCCATACCGGCGAACCCTGCTGCGCGCAGGATTGCCGGATCCGGTTCCAGCCAGGAGGTCCGTCGCACTCGGATGCGGCTGACGACCACGAAGGGGCGGACGATGATCTCAGCCTCACACGGTCGGTAGTCTATCTCCCGATGAAAGTACAGGGGCGCACGGTCGGCATCCTGCAGGTGCAGAGCCGGACCCAGAACGCGTTTGATGCCAACGATGTCGCCCTCCTCGGCGGCCTTGCGAGCGTGGCGGCGGTCGCCATACAGAGCGCGAGGCTGCGTGAGGATCTCACTGCAGAGCTTCGGACCCGCACGGCCGCCGAGGAGCGCGTCGGGGATCTCCTGCGCGAAAGCGATCGGGCCCGGCGATCGCTCCTGAGCGCTCTGGAGGACGAACGCCGCGCGCGCCAATCGCTTAGCGAGAGCGAACTGCGCTTTCGGCTCGCATTCGACACCGCCCCCTACGCCATCCTGATCACACGGGCGAGGGACGGCAAGATCGTTGCCTGCAACGACGGTTTCTCCACCCTCACCGGATGGTCCAGGGAGGAGGCGATCGGCCGGACCACGCAGGACCTGGGAATCTGGGTTCGGCCCGAAGAACGGGACCACCTGGTACGGACGGTACTGAGGGGAGGCATCCTGACCGGGCAGGTCTATCTGTTCCAGCGTCGCGACGGACGCCATCTGATAGGGCTCACCTCATCCCAGCGATTCGAGTTTCAGGGCGATGAGTGTATCCTCTCGAGCGTCAACGATATCACCCCGCTGAGGCGCGCCGAGGAGCTGGTCGCCCTCCGACTTCGCCTGCAGGAGCATTCCGTTCACGCGGACCTCGATGAGCTGCTCCGATTCGCCCTCGACGAAGCGGAACGCGCCCTCGACAGCCGCGTCGGCTTCTTTCACTTCATCGAATCAGAGGAGCGGTCCGTCTCGCTCCAGGCATGGTCGACACGGACTGCAGCCGAGTTCTGCCATGTCGAAGGCGCCCAACACCACTATCCGATGGAACAGGCCGGCGTCTGGGCCGACTGTGTCCGGGAGCGGCGCGTCGTCGTCCATAACGACTTCGCAGCGGCTCCGAAGCGCAATACCATGCCCGAAGGCCACGCGCCGCTCCTCCGCGAGATGCTCATCCCGGTGATCAGCGACCGGACCATCGTCGCGGTCCTTGGCCTGGGCAATAAACCGATGCCGTATACCGATGAAGACATCGACATCGGCATGCACATCGCGCAGATGACCTGGGAGATCGCCTCGCGCAAGCGCGCTGAAATCGAGAGGGAGGCGCTTCGCGAACAACTCGTGCAGGCGCGCAAGATGGAGTCGATCGGCCAGCTGGCCGGAGGGGTGGCGCACGATTTCAACAACATGCTCATGGTGATGCTCGGCACCTGCGACCTGATGGACGAACACGCCGAGGGCCATCCGAAGATCGGAGTGCAGATCGAGCGGATGCGGGCAGCGGCCACCCGCGCCCAGGCGCTCACGAATAAGCTCCTGGCGTTCGGACGGCGACAGACCATGCGACTGGAGGCCATGGATGTCAACGCCCTCGTCGCGAGTCTGCATGAGATGCTCGCACCGGTGATCGGCCAGAACATCGAGCTGCATACCCATCCCTATCCGGAACCCCTGTACATACGGGCGGACCGCTCGCAGCTGGAGCAAGCGATCATGAACCTCGCCGTCAACGCGCGCGACGCGATGCCGCAAGGGGGACGACTCACGATCGAGACGGCGCCCGTCACGCTCGACGACGACTACGTCCGGACCCATGCCGAGACGGCTGCGGGCGAATATGCGCTCATCACCGTATCGGATACAGGATCCGGTATGCCTCCGGAGATCCGGAAGCGCATCTTCGAGCCGTTCTTCACCACCAAGTCGTCGGGCTACGGCACCGGCCTGGGTCTTCCGAGCGTGTTCGGCACGGTCAAGCAGTTCGGCGGATCGATCGACGTCTACACAGAGCCCGGAACCGGCACCACCTTCCGTATCGTTCTGCCCCGCACCGGTGAGCATCCAACCGAATCGGCTGCCGCCTCCCGGTCGGCCCCGGAAGGACAGGGCCAGCATGTGGCCGTTGTCGAGGACGATCCGGCGCTCCGAGAGGTGTTCGGAGCCCTGATCACCGGTCTGGGCTACCGTGTCCGTCTGTTTGTTAGCGGCCGCGAGGCGATCGCAGCCGTTGAGGCAGGCGATTTCTTGCCGGACCTTCTCATCACGGATGTCGTTATGCCCGACATGAACGGACCGACGCTGGTCGAGAACATGCATCGGATCCTGCCGGAGCTGCCGATCCTGATGATCTCCGGCTATACGGATACTGCGATGGAGAGCCATGGATTCGCCGAACGGGATGTGCCGCTCCTGAGTAAACCGTTCTCCCGCGATCAGATCGCTCGGGCGATCGCCGATCTGATCGGTTCCAACGGCGCGCCGGAGATGCATCCGGCCGCAACCGTCCCGCCCGACGCCTCGGGCCGTGCCAGGCCCGGCGATGAAGGGCTCCCGCACCACGACCGGGACGTTCTGACGCTCCTGATCGTGGATGACGACCCGACCACCGCAGAGCTCTACGACCTGCACGCCCGCAAGCGGGGTCATACCGTCCTCGGAGCGGTGCACGTCGACGAGGCGCTGGAACGCTGCTCCGAAACGGTGGACGTGATCCTCCTCGATCTCAACCTCGGCGTGACAACCCCGGAGCATGCCCTTGCGGAGCTGCGCAGGGCCGGATGCCGTGCGCCGGCGATCCTCCACTCGGGCTACGATCTCATCGAGGTTACCGATGCCCTCCGCAGCCTCGGCGTCATCGGCGCACTGCCGAAGACGGGCCGATTCGCCGAGACCCTGAACGCCATCGAGGCGATGGTGCGCGCGAATGGGTGATGCAGGACAACCCGCACGGCGCAGCGGGAGGAGAGTTCTGCCTGCGAGGGGAATAAACGGAGATGCAAGGAACCCTGCGGGGTCAGGGCGCGCAAAGGAGTTAGACTGTATGACGCATCGTGAACGCTTTCGACGAGTGATGCACTTCCAGACCGTGGACAGGGGAATCCACTGGGACTTCGGTTATCTGACCGAGGCGATGGATCGATGGGTGGAGGAAGGCCTCCCGGCCGAGATCGGCGGCGGGGAGGTGCGGGGCGACCGGATGGGCCGCATCAGCGAGTACTTCGGCAAGGATCCCGTCCGCTGGGCGCCCCTCCACGTCCACCTGCACCCCGGCTTCCCCTATGAAGTCATCGAGGATCGGGAGCGGACGATCGTCTATCGGGACGGCGTGGGCAATATCGTCGAAGAGATGAAGGAGGGGGAGAAGACGATCCCCCACATTATCGAGAACGGCCTGAAGGACCGGGCGGATTGGGAGCAGTACAAGGCCCGGCTCAACCCCGACGATCCGGTCCGCAACCAGTGGGACTACAAGGCGCTCGCCAGCCAGTTCAACGAGGCCGACGTTCCCGTTGCGGTCAGCATCGGTTCGTTCGTGGGCTGGATCCGGGACTGGGTGGGTGCGGCGAACCTCGGCTACCTCGTCTACGATGAGCCCGAGCTCTTCTCCGAGATGGTCAACACGCTCTGCGATCTCTATATCGCCAAGCTGGAGCCGCTCCTGAAGGAGATCGAGGTGGACCTCGCGTGGGGCTGGGAGGACATATGCTTCAACAACGGCCCGCTGATCGGCCCCAATGTGTGGCGCAAGTACGTCTCGGAGCCGATGAGCCGGGTCTGCGGCCTCCTCCGCCGCCACGGGGTCGACACGATCCTGACGGACTGCGACGGCAACGTCCAGGCCCTCGCACCCCTCTGGATCGATGCAGGACTCAACGGGCTGTTCCCCTGCGAAGTCGCGGGCGGATCCGACCCGGTCGTCCTAAGGGAGCTGCTGGGGAAGGATGCGGTCCTCTTCGGAGGCGTCAACAAGAGGATGCTGACGGATAAGGAGAACATCCTGAAGGAGCTGCGCCGCCTCGCGCCTCTGGTCGAGGATGGCGGCTACATCCCCTTCGTCGACCATCGAGTGCCGGGCTATGTCTCCTATGAGAACCATCGGTACTATGAGCGGGAGAAGCTGGCCATGCTCGGGTTCAGCAAGGAGGAAGTCGAGGCCATCGAACCACTGCGGGGCCTGCATGTGCCGACTCTGACCCCGGTCTTTTGACCGGGCTGCCGGCGAGAGGCGGATCGCGACCGCTGCGCCGGAGAGAGGAGCCAAGCTAATGACGGAGAGACCGAACATGACGCGCCGGGAGTTCCTGCAAGGGGCTGCGGGCATCGCGGGGATGGCGGCGCTCGGACCCGCGTCCTACGCGCGCGTTCTGGGATCGAACGAGGACATTCGCGTGGCGGTCGTCGGTTTCGGAGGACGGGGCGGCAGCCATATCTCGGCCTTCAGCAATATGAAGGGCGTCCGGGTCGTCGCCCTGTGCGATTGCGACAGCGATGTGCTGGCGAAGGGCCTCGCCGGCCTCAAGGCACGGGGCATCGAGGCGAAGGGGTACGCGGACCTCCGGGAGCTGATCTCATCGCCCGATGTCGACGTCATCACCACGGCCACCCCGAACCACTGGCATTCGCTCATCACCGTCTGGGCGTGTCAGGCCGGCAAGGACGTCTATGTCGAGAAACCGGTCTCCCACAACATCTTCGAGGGGCGCCAGGCCGTCCGGGCCGCGCGCAAGCATGGCCGGATCGTCCAGACCGGCACCCAGGGCCGCTCCGACGCCCGATGGCGGGAGGCATGGGCCTGGCTCGCCGAAGGCCACATCGGCAAGGTGACGATCAGCCGGGGACTCTGCTATAAACGCCGGGCGAGCATCGGCAAGGTCGACGGCCCCCAGCCGATCCCCCCGGCCGTCAACTACGACCTCTGGTGCGGCCCCGCCGAGAAGCTCCCGCTGATGCGCAGAGAGCTCCACTACGACTGGCACTGGGTCTGGAACACCGGGAACGGCGATCTGGGCAACCAGGGGATCCATCAGATGGATGTGGCTCGATGGGCGCTGGGCCGGATGGAGCTGGCTCCGACCGTGATGAGCATCGGCGGGCGGCTCGGCTATGTCGACGATGGCGAAACGGCCAACACCCAGATGGTCGTCTTCGACTACGGCGCCCAGAAGCTCATCTTCGAGGTCCGGGGGCTGCCGCAGAAGAGCGGCTCCGGAACCATGGATCGGTACCGGGAGCAGTCCATCGGCAACACCGTCGAGTGTGAAGGGGGCTACATCGCGGGAGCGAAGGCGTACGACAGCCAGGGCAAGGTGATCAAGGAGTTCACCGGCGAAGGCTTCCGGGGCGGCGACCATTTCGCCAACTTCATCGACGCCGTCCGGAGCCGCAAGGTCGCCGACCTCAACGCGGATATCCTCGAAGGGCACCTCTCCAGCGCTCTCTGCCACCAGGGGAACATCTCGTATCGGCTGGGGCAGCAGGCCGATCCTGAGGAGCTCCGGGCCGCCGTTCAGAAGGATGCCGACGCGCAGGAGACGCTCGCGCGGATGGAGGAGCATCTGGCCGCCAACGGGATCGACATCAAGGCCACACGGCTCACGGCAGGCCCGAGGCTCCGATTCGATCCCAGACGGGAGACGTTCGTCGGGAATCGCGAGGCGGACGCCCTGACGACCCGGGTGTACCGAGACGGCTTTGTGGTGCCGGAGCGGATCTAGGCCCCTGTTGGCGTGCTTCTGAAGCTTGAGAGGACGAAGAGACCGATGCGCATCCTACGCTTGATCACGTTCGCAGCCCTCCCGCTCGCTCTGGTTGCGGCGGCGTTTCTGCCCCGCGTCGAGCGCCCGGCCAGTCAGGCCATCGCCGATATCGGTCCAGCCGCGTCCACGGGCGCCATGGTCAACCTCGCCCTGCCCGCCTATGGCACCCGGATCACGGCGGATTCCCAGTACGGCGACCATGTCGGACCACGCAACCTCGCCGACGGCCGCACAGACACCGGCTTCGGCTGCTGGTTTTCGCGCGATCATACGCCGCTCCCGTGCGCCGTGACGTTTACGTTTGCGCACACGGAGCGGATCCGGGGGCTGCGGCTCTACCAGGCGGTCTGGAGCGGGAGCATGTACCACACCCGGGACTTCGCCGTGGAGGTCTCGTCCAACGGGACGGAGTGGACACGGATCGCAACCGGCAGCCTCCCGGACCAGAACGGCGCACACTGCGACGTCGCGTGCGACGCCACAGGCCGCTACCTGCGAGTCGTCGTCCTGACCTCCTACATCGCGTTTCAGACGTGCGGGTTCGCCGAAATCGAAATCGCCGGCGAACGGCCTGTTGCGTTCGGCTCCGCGCGCCTGCTCCTGAACGGCGTCGCGCCGACGATCTCTCGGGACTTTGCCGAATCGGCGTTCGCCTTCGCCGGACCGGGCGCGCAAGCTCTGGTTGAGCGCGTTCGCGGCGTGCTCACCGTCAGCCTGATCGGCGGGGAAACCGCATCGCTGGTTCTGCCCGTAGCCGTCGGCGACACGGCCGGCGAAGCGCTGGCGTCCATGGAGGTAACCGAGGGGAGCGGCGTGCGCGCGGTATTCGCCGCCGGCGGCGCCCGGCGATCCCTGGCGCTCGGCCCGAACCGGCGCGGCGGTGAGCTGGAAGCGCCCCTCCCCGCGGGATATCGGGGCGAGGTGCAGCTGCAGATTCATGCCGACAGCCCGGCGACGGTCCGCGTCTCGGATCTGCGCGCCGTGTCGGGTGCGATCACCTGTGATGCGCGACTCGACGTGTCGGCCACAGAATACGGCTCCGGCCCGCCCCCTCAAACGCCCCCTCTGCGACCCGGCATGGAACGGGCCATGGTCGAGCTCGACTGGCATGCGCAGGACGGAATCGGGACCTCCCGCGAGCCCAGGGACTATCCGGAGGCGATTCGGGCGCTCCGTGCGAAGGGCGACGCGCTCGCTCGAAAGCTGGGCGAGCGTTCCGCCCTGACGCGACGCTGGAGCGCGCTCGCCGCGAGCGGCGACGGATCACGCCGGGCCTATCTCGCCATGCGTCGGCTGAAACGGGAGATGCTGCTGACGCTGGCCGGCCGATTGCCCCCCATCGTCTTCGCCAAGCAGGTTCCGAGCTGCTTCAGCCATCAGCTGACTCAGTACTACGGCCGCTATGCCCGCCCCGGCGGCGGCATCTACATCCTGGAACGGCCCGGGATCGACATGGGGCTCCGGTCTCTGACCGACGGTCGCTTCGCCCTCGGCAGCTTCGCCTTCCCCGAGGTCTCGTGGAACGCCGATCGGATCCTCTTCGCCTTCGTCCAGGCCGAGACCACGCCGGACGACACCATCCAGGGCGCCAGAGGCCGGTACTACCACCTTTATGCCATATCCCCCGGCGGCGCGGGCCTCCGACGCCTGACCGACGGGCCGTTTGACGATTTTACGCCCCGCTTCCTGCCCGATGATCGGATGGTCTTCATCTCGACCCGGAGGGGCGGCTGGCACCGCTGCGGCACTCCGGGCTGCGAGAACTACGTCCTCACCACGGCCAACGCCGACGGCAGCGGGATCCAGCCGATCTCCTTCCACGAAACGCAGGAATGGGATCCGGCCGTCCTCAACGATGGGCGGATCATCTACACCCGATGGGATTACGTCGACCGGCATCCTGTGTTCTACGAACACCTCTGGACGACCGCCCCCGACGGCGCCCGCGCCGCGGCCCTCTTCGGCAACAACACGTTCAACCCGGTCGGAATCTGGGAAGCGCGTCCGATCCCCGGCTCCCGCAGGATCCTCGCCACCGCCGCCGCGCACCACGCCATGACGGCGGGTTCCATCATCCGCCTCGATCCCGCCGCCGGAGTGGACGGCCCGATCCCCCTGACCCGGCTGACCCCGGAGACGCCCTTCCCCGAGAGCGAGACCCGGGTGACACCCTCGTGGTATGCGCCGACGGCAGGCGTCGAGGCACGGGATTCGGAGGAGAATCGGCGCTGGCCCGGGCATACCTACCGGAGCCCGTATCCGCTGAGCGAGAACCTCTTCCTCGCAGCCTACAGCTATGAGCAGTTGGTCGGCGAGCCGCAGGGCAACCCCGCCAACATGTTCGGCCTGTACCTGTGCGACTCCGACGGCAATCGGGAGCTCCTGTATCGGGACCCCTCCATCGCCTCCCTGTGGCCCGTCCCTCTGACGCCGCGAAGCCGCCCGCGGCCCTACGCCTCGACCCTCGATCCGTCGCTGGGCGACAACGGAGTCTATGTGGTGCAGAACGTCTACGCCAGCCAGCCGGCCCTGCCGCCGGGCAGCGTCAAGGCGCTCCGGATCGTTCAGGTGCTGCCCAAGTCGACCCCGGGCAAGGACCTCCCGCCCATCGGCGTGCCCTCCGGCGCGCCGGGCAAGCAGGTTCTCGGCACCGTTCCCGTGGAGAAGGACGGTTCCGCCCATTTCATCGTGCCGGCCCGCAAGGAGCTCGCGTTCCAGGCGCTGGACGATCGGGGGATGGCCGTTCAGATCATGCGGAGCGGCGCCTACCTTCAACCCGGCGAACGGATGACCTGCATCGGATGTCATGAAAGCCGCACGACCGCACCGCCGAGCGCGCGGCCGCTGGCCCAGTTGCGCCCCCCATCCCGGATCACACCGGGGCCCGATGGCTCCAAGCCTCTGAGCTATACCCGGCTCGTGCAGAAGGTTCTCGATGATCGGTGCGTCTCCTGCCATTCGGGGAAGGCTCCTTCCGGAGGAGTCGACCTGACCGGCACACCCGAGGGGCACTACACCCGCTCCTACCTTGCCCTCGTCCGGCAGGTGCCCTTCAGCGACATGGAGAACGGCGAGGCCCTCAGCAAGCCGGGCCGCTACGGCTCCACCGCCAGCCCGCTCATGAAGAAGCTCCTCGCCGGCCATCAGGGCGTGAAGCTGACCCCCTCCGAGATCGAACGCCTCGCGACCTGGATGGACGTCAGCGCCCTGTTCTACGGGACCTTTGATTCCGCCGATCAGGAACGCCAGAAGGCCGGCCTGCCGATCCTGAAACCCGTGCTGGAGTAGGTTCGAACGATTCGATTGATTGAGTTGCGGGTAGATCGGTCTGCCGAACGAAAGCCCCTGTTGAGAGGAGACACAGGCTATGATGCGGCTTATTGCAGCGTTGTCATTGGTGGCGGCTCTTGCAGTCGTGATCCCGCTGGCCTCGGCCAGCGCCCGAACCCCGATCGACGATGCCGCCGTTACGATCACGGTCGTCGTCATCGATGATCTGGTGCCGAAGGCGGTGCCGTTCACCGACTTCGAAGTGGTACGCGCCGACGGTCAGGGGGAATCGCGGCGGATCCGGACCGACGACAAAGGCGTCGTCACAACCAGCCTCCCCGCAGGCGCTTACCATATCCGATCCCTCCGGGCGGTCTCGTTCAAGGGCAAGGAACTCACGTGGGATCGGGAGATCGCAGTTGAGGCAGGCAAGCCGCTCGCGCTGACCTTGACCGACGCGGATGCGATCGAATGGGAAAGCCGACCGTTGTCGCAGACTCCGAAGCCTCATGCGAACAGGGTTGATACGATCGCCGTGTTGCCGTGGGCCATGACCAACGGCACCGACGGGGCTAAGCGTACAGGGCGCGACTTCCTCGCGCAGACGTTGCCGCGCATGAACCTGGAACCGATCCCCGAGGCCCGGACGCTTGCTGCCTGGAATGAGGTGGCCAAGAGCGACTACCCGACGGAGGGACCGTTGCCATCGGCGACGCAACTGCTGGAAGTAGGCAGACGACTCGGCGTCGACTACGTGATGGCGGGCAGCGCAAGCTGGCACTCGCGTGCGATCTGGATCAGCCTCGGGCCAAAGACGAAGTCAACATGCACGGTCAGCGTCAGGGTCGTCGATGTAGCAAGGCAGGCGGTGCCGCTGGATGTCAAGGCCCTTAAGATGGATAGCACTGCGAAGGAAGACACGTTGAAGGCGCTCGGAACGGTGTTCGTGACTGCCTTATTCACGGTCGTTAGCGGAGGCCCGAAGACGCCGCACGAACAGAGGGCCGTCCAGCTCGCTCTGGCGAAGGCGCTCGATCCGTGGGCAGCCGAACGCATGAGCGCGAAGAAGATCGCTCCCGCTGGGGCCGAACCCGCGCCCAGCCGCAAGCCGTAGGGAGAACGAACGGACGAGGAGTACGCGGCCAGAACGTAGGGGCTGGCCTTGTGCCTGCCCGGTCAGATGGCGGCGAGGCAAGCAGCGAGGTGTACGTGATGGTAGGGGCAGTCCATGAGTCGCCCGTACAGGATCGCTCGTTGGGCCGCAGGCAGGCAGAAGGACTGCGCACGGGTGCCGTCGTCCGGGCAGCGATCAGCCGTTTCGGCCAGTTGACGTACGGTCGCCTTCGACGCTGGTTCTTGCAGATCAACGCTGCTGATGCTCGAGTGTCTGGAACAGGAACGACGCCATGGCCCCTGCAAGGTTAACCGCCAGCTCAGCCTCGAAAGGCATCGGGAGCCTTCCATCCTGCCCTTTGCCATGGGCGTCCCCAAGCTCGTTCCGGATGGCTGCCAGACCGCACACCACAGACACGCAGCCACCGAGCGCCTGCTTGAACGCTCCTTCGGAACAGGTATCGGCTCCGAGGTTGAGGACCTTGGCGGCTTGTTTGTACAGCCGCGGCAGATCCAAGGTGCGATCGTACTCGACACTGCACTCTTCCAGTATCTGCTTGCACGTCGCCTCCAATACCGCTCGGGCGGAGGTGATCGCTCCATCCGGGTCACGTCGTCGACGGTCAAGTGCCTTGGCCCAGGCTTCCTGCACGGCCTGGTAGCCCAGTCGTTTCAAAACGTCCGATATGCTAGCGTCCGACATGGCCGACCAGCTTATTACCTCAAGAGCTTTAAAGAGAGGCCGAAAGACCTCGTCCAGGTGCTTTCGTCGTCCAGGGTACGTCGCCGAGACGTCCTTGATGTACCCCCAGAAACTGCCGAGAGACCGATAGTCCCACAGCACCTGCGGCGCGTGCTCGCGAGATCGGGGATCACTCAGTAGGAGTTGTCTCAGCTCCTGATACCGGTCACTGTCGCCTTGCGAACCGGTCGCCTTAGCCTCCATCGTCTCATGGATATCGTTTGCTGCTTTCAGCAGATCCTCGATTGTCACAGCCAGTTTCTACCTCACTCGGTCCCGACCGGGAGTGCATCTTCGGTCCGGCAACCACGCTCCGCCGGATGGGGACTGGTGGTTTCGTGGCAGCATTATAGCGCAGCCATTGAGGACGGAGGCCCCTGAGCAGCCACTGGGGGTGTTCCTCCGTCATCGGGGGATCCCCATCAGCGATGTCGGAGGATCTGGGGCGTCAGGGGGCCGTCGGGGGGACTGAGCCGGTATCGGGCTGTACGGTCACGCGGTCGACGAACTTGTTGGTCTGGACGTCCGCGCGGGCGATGTCCCGCCCGTTCACGCGAACGCCCCGGAGAACGACACGCTCCACCCGGTGTTCGGCATCGTAGCCGAGCAGTTCGATGGTCGCAGGCTGACCTGCGGCTGTGATATCCCGAAACTCGATGTCGCTGATGTGCCCCCGGGCCTCGTCTCGTGTCCAGACGGCCTTGTTGATCCACAGCGAGATCAGCCTCCGGGTCTCCTCGATCCGGATGTTGATCCATCGAACGTTGGTGATCCGGGCCGCGTCGCAATGGTACACCCGGAGCGTCCACTCCCGGCCTTTGTCGTGGATCACGTCGCAATCCTCGAACAGGACATCGTCCACGTCCTCCCGGAGCTCGGCCCCGACGCTGAGGGCGTGGGCGACCTCGTTCCATAGGACGCACCGGCGCGCCGCGATCCTGGCGGCCTTCCCCTGTCCGGCGTCGGTCTTGACCACGATGAGATCGTCCAGCGTCCGGAGGAAGCAATCCTCCACCGTGACGTCGCGGCTGTTGCAGATGTCGATTCCGTCGGAGTTGGCCCGATAGCCGATGATCTTGAGGTTCCGCACCCGAACGTGATCCGACTGACGGATGGGGAGGTTCCACGTCGGCGAATCCCGGAGGATGACCCCTTCGATCTCGACATTCCTGCCCGTGCAGTAGAGCAGGTTCCGCGCATGGGTCGTCAACCCGCTGCCGTCGAGGATCCCCCTGCCGCGGAACGTGACCTTCGAACCCCGCAGCTCGAACGTGGGCGGGTAGGTCTTGAGGCCGCTGTAGTCGCTGATCTGATAGGGCTCATCCGGGCCGATCAGGGCCCGCACGACCGCGCCCGGGGCGATGTAGACGGTCTGGCCGTCATGGACCACCACCCTCCGGACCTCATGGATGCCCGGCCCGTAGTAGATCACGTTCGGATCGTCGGGGCGGGGCGGGTTCCGCTCGGGCGGCGACGCCAGGATGTGGAGCGATCGCACCCACTCTCCGTTCACCTCCACGGTGATCGGCCTCGGGCGGTCCAGCCGAAAGGCCAGGGTCCGGCCCCTGATGAGCGGGCGGATGCCGGCGGAGGCCGGCAGGAGCTTCGCGGAGCGGATGGCCTCCGTACAGGTCACCACGACCCGGACGGGACGGGCCATATCGAACGTGGTGAACGCCGCCTCCTCGTAGTAGAGGGCGGAGTTCGCCTTGTCGTCCATCGCCTTCCAGCGCCGCTCCTCGTCCCGCGGGGCGACGCGGGCCACGTAGACGGGCGCCGGGCGGCCGTCGACGGTAACGCGGTAACGATCGGACGAGCGCTCCCCCGCGGGCATGGGGGCGATGCGCAATCCGGCGTCGTCCCGCCCCGACGGCTGGCCCGGAGCCGCCATGCACCATAGCGCCGTAAGGAGACCAGGAAGCATGGCCCACCTCCTCGCCGCAGAGCCGAGCGCGCAGGCTCTGCCAGATGCCCTCATGGTACCCCGGTGGCCTGTTATCGGACGGCGCGGAGCTCCAGCGCGACGTCGTCGGCATGGTCGGGCACGTCGAAGGCGATCGGGCCGCCCGCATGGGTCCGTTCGGGCTGCCGGGTTCTCGCGCCCGTGAGGGTATCGACCCAGATCGCGGCGTAGCGGCCGGCGGGCGCTTCCAGCTTCAACGGCCCCGCACCGCTGCCGAAGAGATACACCGCATACTGCCGTCCCGGCTCGGCCAGCACGGCGGCGCGCGTGCCCTCGGGCGTCGCCGCGACCGCTGCCTGGTAGGGCTTCATCCTGAGAAAGTCGAAGCGGTGGATGAAGTCCTTGAGGATCCGCATCTGCGCCCGAAAGCCGCGATTACCGCCGCCGGGCTGGCTCTGCGGATAGACGAAGCTGCCGTCTTCATGGCCGACTGCAAAGGAATAGTCGAGATGGCTGAAGAGGCCTCCGCCGGCGAGGATGAACTCCCATGCCTCCATCCGATAGGTCGTATCGCCGGTACCCCGAAACCCGGTTTCGTTATCGCCGATGATCCTCCCGAGGCGCTCGTTGGCGCCGACAGCGGCGGGCGGATGGGCGTAGTGGAAGTTCAGGATGGAGACGCCAGGATGGGGATCCCGCACCGCCTGAGAGCCGTTGGCGATGTTCATCGAGATGAGATGACGTTTGGCCAGTCCCTTCTCGGTGTCGAGGATCACATCGGCGATCCGACGCTGCCATTCCATCGTCACACCGCCGAAGTAGGGCTCGTTGCAGATCTCAAAGTAGAGGTTGTCGAAGCCGTTGACTTCGGTGACGATCTTCCGGGTCATGGCTTCCTGCACGGCCAGGAGTCCGCCGTTTCGGTCCAGGGTATAGACGTCGGTCCGCTTCACCTTCCCGATCCCGTTGATGTTGCAGGCCTCGTTCATCGGGCTTAGCCGCCACATCGATTCATCGTAAAAGGGGCAGAACAGGGTCAGTTCGACGATGATGTCCCGACGGCTGGCCCGGGCGAGAAAGTCCTTGAGGCGTTGGAAATAGGCGGGGTCCCAGCGGCTCAGGTCGAACCGGGCTCCTCCGCCCGGGTAGCCGGGCCGATCCGAGCGGGCCCAGGGCGTGATGAAGCGGCCCTCGGCGGGCGCCAGCGTATTGCCGGCGATCTTGAAGTTCCCGGGTGTCTCGCAATAGGCTCCCGCAAACGTTCTCGTGTGGTTCAGCCCGCTGCGGCTCAGCTCGTCCAGATATCGGACATAGTCGAAGTCGAGGTTCAGGACCGCTCCGTAATGCTCGCCCGAACCGACGATCACCGCGGGTTTGCCGCGATACAGGAAATACCGAGGGTTGGCAGGGTGCTGCCTGAGCGGAGCTGCGGCAGCGGTCACGGCCTGCAGAGCGATGAGGATCATCATGCCCATCCTTACGGTCATGTCGGCGGCCTCCTGCCCGGGTCGGAAGTGACCCGGACGATACCATCATTCTACCAACCTCCCATGGGTCCGTGCCTCTCCGAAGGAACGGAGGGCCTCGGCGGCGTACTATGCACCATGCCGTTCGCGGATCATCATTGCGGGTGGAGAGGGAACGCCGGTCGAGCATGGACATTCCGTTTCATAAAATGCAGGGTATCGGCAACGATTTCATCGTTGTGGAGGAGCGGGCGTGCCCCGGCGAAGATCTATCGGCGCTCGCCGTGGCCCTGTGCGCCCGCCGATTCTCGATCGGTTCCGACGGGCTCCTCGTCATCGATCGAACGGAGAACGCCGACCTCGGCATGCGGATGTTCAACCCGGACGGCACCCCCGATTTCTGCGGCAACGGCCTCCGCTGCGTGGCGCGGTACGGGGCGGAGGTCATGGGCCTCGGTCCGGGACCGCTGACGATCGCTACGGCGTCGGGCATCCGGACCGCCCGTGTCGCCGCCGATGGATCGGGGCTAGTCGAGACCGATATGCAGCCGCCCGATTTTCGGCCGGATCGAATCCCGATGGATGTACCCGACGATCGGGCGGTGGATTATCCGCTCACGATCGACGGCGAGACCCTCACGGTGACGTCGCTCTCAACCGGGACCGCCCATACCGTGATCTTCGTCGAGGCGCTGCCGGACGATGAGCCCTTTCGGAGGCTGAGCGCTCTGATCGCCGACCATCCCCTCTACCCGCTGCGCACCAGCGTCCTCTGGACCAGGGTCGAGGGCGCCGATCGCCTCTCGCTGCGCATATGGGAACGGGGCATCGGCGAAACGCTGGGATGCGGCACGGGGGCCTGCGCCGCGATGGCGGCGGCACGGGTGCGCGGCTGCGTCGATGCCGATGTCATCGTCGGATCGCCGGGCGGCGAGCTGCAGATCAGCTGGGACGGAGGAACGGCGATGACACAGGCAGGCCCCGCGGCCTACATCTACGACGGGATCGTGCGACGATGACGGACCGTCGCGGCAGCGCCCGCGCACGACGGGACTTCTGGACGGGCATCGCCTTCATTTCGCCG
>JAANMX010001235.1_pt1 | contig 29587 bp, 26 predicted proteins | sample 7279681 | NCBI WGS metagenome assembly JAANMX01 (sample SAMN14094542, study PRJNA606508) | bioreactor metagenome | isolation source: A lab-scale SPAN reactor treating ammonium-rich wastewater day 351 | place: Ireland: Galway | collected 2018-01-01 | reverse complement strand
GTTCGACTTACCCTGGCCGGAAACAGGCTGCGCGTCCGAGTCCGGACTTCTCCTCCACACTCTACCGCGCCGGTCTGCCAACAACATACAAGCCGGACGCCTTTCGCCTCGCCACCGTGTGTGTCCGGCTTCAGTAACCGGACGCTTTTCGCGTCGATGCGGCGAGAACCTCGTTGGTCCGGCTTCAGCCTGACAAACTCAGCTTCGATGCGGCGAACCCCGTCGGGCTGAAGCCCGACCCACCAGGAAGGCGAAAGCCGCGGATAGCTCGTGGGTCCGGCTTAAGCCGGACGCCTTGCGCATCCAGAACCCCGTGGGTCCGGCTTCAGTAACCGGACGCCTTGCGCATCCAGAACCCCGTGGGTCCGGCTTCAGTAACCGGACGCCTTGCGCATCGATCCGGCGGACCCCGTCAGGCTTGAAGCCAGACCTGCGAGGAACGCCGGCGCCGCGGATGTCCCGCCGGCGGACACGGCGGGACCCTCGTGGATCCCTCCGTGTCGCGGACGCGCGATCGATTACTGGATCGACAGACGCTTGCCTGCGATCGCCGGCTTCTTCGCGAGCTTGAGCTCGAGCACGCCGCCGTCGTACTTCGCCTCGCTCGACGACTCGTCGAGTTCGGTCGGCAGCGTGAAGCTGCGGAAGACGCTGCCGTAGTAGCGCTCGGTGTGGAGCACGCGGTCGCCTTCCTTCTGCTCGCTCTCGCGCTTGACCTCCGCGCTGATCGAGACCTGGTTGCCTTCGATGGTGACGTGGATGTCGTCCTTCTTCACGCCGGGAACCTCGGCCTTCACGACGTAGCCCTTGTCGTTCTCGGTCACGTCGATGCGGACCGGGACGGCGCCCGCCGCCTCGCGGCGGACCGGGGCGAAGAAGCCGCGGAACAGATCGTCGATGCCGCTGGCACTGAAAGGATCGTAGACTTGCACTCGGGTCATGGGAGTCTCCTGTCGGATGCGTCGCTCGGTCGCGGATCTGGCGCCGCCGCCGGTTCGTGCCGTCGGGCGGGCCGTACGCACAACATGGGTACCGGCCCGGGTCTTTCAAGCCCCCGACTCCACCCCGACGTTCCATCCGGACGCTGAACCTTCCCATCCCGCAACCTGCCGACGAGCCGCCGATGAGCGCCGACCTCTCCGCCTCCGAATTGCGCCAACTGTCCGAACGCCTGCGCGACCGGCACCGCGAGTTGCGCGCGGCGATCCGCGCGCAGTTCGCCGACCACGACGACCCGGACACGATGGCGTTGCGCAACCGGCTCGAGGACACCGACGACTGGGCGGTCGCCGATGCGATGGCGGGTCAGGACATCGCGATGGTCGCCCGCGACGTGGCCGAGATCGGCGAGGTGGAGGACGCGCTCCGGCGGATCGCGGACGGCAGCTACGGTCGCTGCACCGACTGCGACGAGCCGATACCCGCGGCGCGCCTTCGCGCCTACCCGACCGCGAAGCGCTGCATCCGCTGCCAGGAGGCCGCCGAGAAGCGCGGCGCGGCCTGACCGTTCAGCGGCGCCGCGCAGGCCCGCCGGGCGCCCGGCGGGCGATCCAGTCGAAGAACTCGCGGTACCAGCGCACCGAGTTCTGCGGCTTCAGGATCCAGTGATTCTCGTCGGGGAAGTAGACGAGGCGCGCGTCGACCCCCTTCGCCTTCAGCGTGTCGTAGTACTGCAGCGCCTGCGTCGCGGGCACGCGGTAGTCGAGTTCGCCGTGCACGACGAGCGTCGGCGTCTTCGCGCGGCCGACGTGGTGGTGCGGCGACTGGCGCAGCACGCGCTTCTCGTCCTCCCAGTGCCAGGCGCCGAGTTCCTTGCCGAACCACTCGTAGCCGTCGGTGGCCATCATGCTCACCCAGTCGTAGCAGCCGGCGTGGCAGACATAGGTCGCGTAGCGGTCGGTGTGCCCGTTCATGTAGGCGACCATGTAGCCGCCGTAGCTGCCGCCGGTGCCGACGAGCCGCGTGCGGTCGATGCTGCCGGTGCGGATGAGCGCGTCGGTGGCGGCCTCGATGTCGGCGAACTCCTTCTCGCCGTAGCGCCCGACGATCGTCTCGAGGAACTTCTGACCGAAGCCGGACGATCCGTGGTAGTTCACCATCGCCACGACATAGCCGTGCCCGGCGAACACCTGCGCGTTCCAGCGGAAGTGCCAGCCGTCGCCGTGCGCCGCGTGCGGCCCGCCGTGGATCGAGTGCAGGAGCGGCCACTTGCGCTTCGGGTCGAAGCTCGGCGGATAGGTGACCCACACCTGCACGCTCTCGCCGTGCCAGCCCTCGACGGTGAACTCGCGCGTCTCGCCGAGCGCGTGCTTGGCGAGGAGCGCGTCGTTGGTGGTCTCGAGCGCGCGCTCGTCCGTGCCGTCCGCCGCGCAGGCGAAGAGCGCGGGCGGATGGCGCGACGACGCGCGGTCGAACGCGATCGTCGCGCCGTCCTTCGATTGCGCGAATCCGCCGATCGTGCCGCCGGCGGCGACGAGCACGGGCCGCGCCGCGCCTGCCGGCAGACGCCACAGCCCGGTACGCCCGCGATCCTCGGCGGTGAACAGGATCGAGCGGCCGTCGGGCGCCCACTGCGGATGCGAGGGCGCGCGGTCGAACGCGGCGCCCAGCGCGCGCGCCCGCCCGCCTCCGCGCGGCACGATTTCGAGGCGACCCTGGTCGACGTGCGACCGGTCGGTGTCGACGGAGTGATAGACGACGTGCCGGCCGTCGGGCGAATAGCGGGGCCCGGCGTCCGAGCGCCCGGTCGAGGCGGTCAGCACGCGTTTCTTCTTCGTGCGCAGATCGACGGTCACGATGTCGAACTTGTGCAGCATGCCCGGCTCGGGCGCGAGGTCGGCCGTGACCGCGATCTCGCGCCCGTCGGGCGCGATGTCGTACTCGTTCGACGACGGATCCCAGTACGGCAGCGCGAGCCCGGTGCCCGCGAGTGCATCGCGGCAGCGGCCGGTCTCGACGTCGCACACGAACACGTGCGGCTCGCGGCCGTCGGTCAGCCAGTGATCCCAGAAGCGGTAGACCGACCGCTCGGTGGCGTGCACCTTGACCTTGTCGTCCTTGCGCTCCTTCAGGCGTTTCGCCTGCTGCGCATCGGTCGCGAGGTCGCGCCACACCCACGAGATGAACGCGACGCGCCGGCCGTCGGGAAACCAGCGCACCGAGGCGCATCCGGTCGAGAGCTTCGTGACCCTGCGCGCCTCGCCGCCGTCGGGCGCGATCACGTAGAGCTGCGGGACCTCGTCGTCCTTGCGCTTCGCGGTGAAGGCGATGAGCCCGCCGTCGGGAGACCACGCCGGTCCGCTGTCCTTGTCGCCGGCGGTGAGACGACGCGGCTTCGCGCCCCGTCCCGCGCGCGTCGGATAGAGCCACAGTTCGGTCGCGCCTTCGTTCTTCTCCATGTCGTACGAGGTGACGCTCGCGCAGGCGCTCGAACCGTCGGGCGAGAGCGTCGGGGTGCCGATGCGCTTCAGCGCCCACAGGGTTTCGATGGAGAGCGGCTTTCGGCGAACGGGCATCGCGGCGGTCCCTGCGGTTACAATCGTGCGGCATTCTATCCCCCGGCTTCGGTGCGGACCGGCGAACAACCGCACCCTCTTCCGCGAATATTCCCGATGGCTTCGATGATCTACCGGCGGCTCGGCGCGAGCGGCGTGAAGGTGTCCGTGTTCTCGCTCGGCTCCTGGGTCACCTACGGCGGCCAGCTCGACGGCGGCGCCGCGCTCGCCTGCATGACCGCGGCCTACGAGTCCGGCGTGAACTTCTTCGACAACGCCGAGGCGTACGCGAAGGGCGCGTCCGAAACCCTGATGGGCGAGGCACTCGCGAAGGCCGGCTGGCGACGCTCGAGCTACCTCGTCTCGACCAAGCTCTTCTGGGGTCTCCACGACGGTCCGAACGAGAGGAACACGCTCAACCGCAAGTACCTCCTGCAGGGTATCGACGGGTCGCTGGAACGCCTCAAGCTCGACTACGTCGACCTCCTCTACTGTCATCGGCCCGATCCGGACACGCCGATCGAGGAGACCGTGCATGCGATGCACGACATCGTGACTTCGGGCCGCGCCGTGTACTGGGGCACCTCCGAATGGAGCGCGGCGGACATCGCGCAGGCCTGGCACATCGCGGACCGGCACCACTGGCACAAGCCGGTCGCCGAGCAGCCGCAGTACAACCTGTTCCACCGCGAGCGCGTCGAGCGCGAGTACGCGCGGCTCTACCGCGACCTCGGCCTCGGCACGACGACCTGGAGCCCGCTCGCCTCCGGCGTGCTGACCGGCAAGTACAGCGAGGGCATCCCGCCGGATTCGCGCGGCGCCCTCAAGGGCTACGAGTGGCTGGCCGAGCGGGTGTCCGACCCCGTGCGCGTCGCGGTCGTGCGCGAGATCGTCCCGATCGCGCGGGAACTGGGCTGCACGCCCGCGCAACTCGCGCTCGCGTGGTGCGCGAAGAATCCGAACGTGTCGACGGTCATCACCGGCGCGAGCCGCGTCGCGCAGGTGCACGAGAACCTGAAGGCGCTCGACGTGATCGACCGACTGACGCCCGAGGTCATGGCCGCGATCGACGCCGCGACGACGACGCCGAAGGCGACCTGAAGCGCGGTCGTCGCGGCCGACGCACCCTCGCCTTCCGATGGCCGCCTCGCGCACCGGCATCGTCACGCTGAAGGCCGGGCGGGAGAAGTCGCTGCGCGAGCGCCATCCGTGGGTCTACTCGGGCGCGATCGGACAGGTCGACGGCGATCCGGGCCCGGGAGACACGGTGGAAGTGCGCGCGCACGACGGCACGTTCCTCGCCGTCGGCGCCTTCTCGCCCGCGTCGCAGATCCGGGTGCGCGCCTGGTCGTTCGCGCCTGCGGCGATCGACGCCGGATTCCTCGCCGCGCGGGTGCGCGCGGCGGTCGGCGCGCGCGCGGGGATGCTCGACGCCGACCACGACGCCTGCCGCCTGGTCCACGGCGAATCGGACGGCCTGCCCGGGGTCGTCGCCGACCGCTACGGCGACACCGTGGTCGTGCAGATGAGTTCGGCCGGCGCCGAGCGCTGGCGCGATGCGATCGTCGCGGCCCTCGCGGACGCCACCGGCGCGGTGAACGTGGTCGAACGATCGGACACGGACGTGCGCAGGCTCGAAGGACTCGCCCCGCGCACCGGCGTCCTGCGCGGCGCCGTCGACGGGCCGGTCGCCATCCGCGAAGGGGGCCTGCGCTGGCGCGTCGACGTGCTCGCCGGCCAGAAGACCGGCTTCTATCTCGACCAGCGCGACAATCGGCGGCACGTTCGCGACCTCGCCCGCGGCCGCGACGTGCTGAACGCGTTCTGCTACACCGGCGGCTTCTCGCTCGCCGCGCTCGCAGGAGGCGCGCAGAGCGTCGTGTCGATCGACAGTTCGGCCGCGGCGCTCGGGCTGGCGCGCGAGAACCTCGCGGCCAACCCGTCGCTGCCCGCCTCGGCGGCGACATGGCGCGAGGCCGACGTGTTCGCGGAACTGCGCGAACTGCGCAACCGCGCGGCGAGCTTCGGGTTGATCGTGCTCGATCCGCCGAAGTTCGCGCCGACCGCCGCGCTCGCCGCGAAGGCGGCGCGCGCCTACAAGGACATCAACCTGCTCGCGCTGAAACTTCTCGCGCCCGGTGGCCTGCTCGCGACGTTCTCGTGCTCGGGCGGGATCTCCACCGAACTCTTCCGCAAGATCGTCGCGGGGGCCGCGGTCGACGCGAGGGTCGATGCCGCGATCGTCGGACGCTTCTGCGCGAGCGCCGATCACCCGGTCGCGCTCGCCTTTCCCGAAGGCGACTACCTGAAAGGACTGCTGGTGCAGCGCCGCTGACCGGCAGCGCACATCGCTCCACCTGGGACAAAAAGAAAGGTCGCCACCGACGCCGCAGCGGCGACCCCACGCTCGGGCCGGGCGGACAGGAGGACGCCCGGCGATCCCGTCAAACGGTCAGGCGGAGAGGCAGGAACTCATGAACTTCTTGCGCTCGTCGCCCTTCATCGCACCGGCCTTGGCGTTGCACGCCTTCATCTTGTCCTGCTGCGTCATCTTCGCCGGCGCGTCCTTGCCCGACAGGCAGGCGCTCATGAATTCCTTGCGCGCGTCGCCCGTCTTGCCCTCCGCCCTGGCGTTGCAATCCTTCATGCGCTGCTGCTGAGGCGTGAGCGGCTTGTCGCCGGTGGCCGCGGTCTTCGGCGGGTCGGCGGCGAAGGCGGTGCTGGCGAACGCGAAGGCGCCGACGAGCGCCAGCAGGGTGGTTTTCCGCATGTCGAATCTCCGTTGTACCAAGGGGTCGTATCGGGTCGGGCACCCGCCGCCATTCGCAGGCGCCGGGTTCGCCGATCAGTCTACGCACCCCGTAACGTCCGGCGCAACGATTCGGACGACCAGGGTGCGGAGCGGTGTTGCAGCGCCGCACGTTGCGGCGCAACGACGCCACGACGCCCTCGCCAGCGGCTCGGCCGCGACCGGATGACGCGCTGCGGCACAGGGTGTAAGCTATTGTTTTCTCGACCCTCGCATTCCCGACGGAGCCCGCCGTGCCCACGACGACCGCGCAACGCAACCGCCACGCCGCCGCCGGCGGTCCGGCGACCGCACGTCCGGTCGACGACACCCGGATCACCGAAATCACCGAACTCGCGCCGCCTTCGCACCTGCTGCGCGAGTTCCCGGTGTCCGAGGTCGCCGCGATCACCACCTACGACCGCCGGCAGGCGATCCACCGCATCCTGCACGGCGCCGACGACCGGCTCGTCGTCGTCGTCGGCCCCTGCTCGATCCACGACTACGACGCCGCGATCGACTACGCGACGCGGCTCGCCGCGCTCAAGCGCGAGCTCGAAGCCGACCTGGCGATCGTGATGCGCGTCTACTTCGAAAAGCCGCGCACGACCGTCGGATGGAAGGGCCTCGTCAACGACCCGCGCCTCGACGGCAGCTTCCGGATCAACGAGGGTTTGCGGCTCGCGCGGCGCATCCTGCTCGAGATCAACGAACTCGAACTCCCCGCCGGCACCGAGTATCTCGACATGATCACGCCGCAGTACATCGCGGACCTGATCAGCTGGGGCGCGATCGGCGCGCGCACGACCGAGAGCCAGGTGCACCGCGAACTCGCGAGCGGACTCTCCTGCCCGGTCGGCTTCAAGAACGGCACCAACGGCGACGTGCGCATCGCGGTCGACGCGATCAAGGCGGCGAGCGCGCCGCATCATTTCCTGTCGGTCACCAAGGGCGGCCACTCGGCGATCGTGCACACCGGGGGCAACGAGGATTGCCACATCATCCTGCGCGGCGGCAAGGCTCCGAACTACGACGCGGCGAGCGTCGAGGCCGTGTGCAAGGAGCTCGCGAGCGCCGGCCTCGCGCAGCGCGTGATGATCGACTGCTCGCACGCGAACAGCCAGAAGAAGCACGAGCGCCAGATCGAAGTCGCCGCCGACATCGCGGAACAGGTCGCCTCCGGCGACGAGCGCATCGTCGGCGTGATGATCGAGAGCCACCTCAATCCGGGACGGCAGGACCTGAAGCCCGGCGAGGCGCTCGCCTACGGCGTGTCGGTCACCGATGCGTGCATCGGCTGGGACGCCACCGTGGAGGCGCTGCGCCAGCTCGCCGACGCCGTGCGGCGCCGGCGGCTCACGGTGTCCGACGCGGCGTAAGCCTCCGCCGGTGGATGCTGCCGGCGCCCCGGTCGAGATCGAGCTCAAGCTCGCGATCGCTCCGGAGCGCGTCGCGGCGCTGCGCGCGCATCCGGCGTTGCGCGACGTCGTCCGCGGTGCCTGCCGCAGCGACAGGCTCGTCGCGGTCTACCACGACACGCCGGACCGGCGGCTCCTGAACGCGGGCGTCGCGCTGCGCGTGCGGCGCCTCGGAGCCTCGTTCGTGATGACGGTCAAGGGCCCGCCGGCCGAGGACGCGGCGTCGGGGATCGTTTCGCGGCCGGAGGTCGAATGGCCGGTCGCGGGCGACGCGATCGACACGATGCGCCTCGCGACCACGCCCTGGCGCGCGGTGTTCGCGAAGGCGCTGCGCCGCGGTCCGCTCGCGCCGGTGTTCACGACGCGGTTCACGCGCACGTCGTGGCCGCTCTCCTTTCCGGACGGCACGACCGCGACCTTCGCGCTCGACCGCGGCGAGATCGAAGCCGGCGTGCGCCGCGCGCCGATCTCGGAGATCGAGATCGAGCTCGAAGCGGGCGACCCGGCGCGGCTCCTCGACCTCGCGGAGCGCCTCGCCGCCGACCTGCCGCTCTCGATCGAGCCGCGCAGCAAGGCGGAGCGCGGATTCGCCCTCGCCGAGGGTGCGACGATCGAGCCGTCGCGCGCGCGCGACATCGCGCACGCCGCCGGTGCGAGCGCCGGTTCGGCGATCGCCGCGACGATCGCCGAATGCCTGCGGCAGGTCGAACGCAACGCCGTGGGGCTGCGCGAAGCGTCCGCGCGCGACCCCGAATGGGTGCATCAGCTCCGCATCGGCGTGCGGCGGCTCCGCTCCTGCCTCGCCCTCGCCGAGGGCATCGTCGCGCCGAACCGGATCGAGTCGCTGCGCAACGATACGCGCTGGACGCTCGACGCGCTCGGCCCGGCGCGTGACCTCGACGTGTTCGCCGGCGAGACGCTGCCTCGCGCGCTCGCGGATCTCGAACGGTCGACCGATGCGGCGACGCGTGGCGCCGCGGCGGTGCGTTCGCTCGCCCGGCGCGCGGCCGCGCGTCGCCGCGCCGCCCATGCGGACGCGCTGGCGTGCGCCGCATCGGGGCGCTTCACGCGTTTCCTGCTGGCGGTCTCGCGCGCGGCCGCCGAGGCGCCTGCGGGACCGGCCAGCGGAGAGCCGGCCGCGCGGCTCGCGGCACGAATCCTCGAGCGCCGCGCGGCGCGCCTCGCGCGCGCCGGGGCGAGGCTCGCGCGCGCGGGCAGCGAAGAACGTCACGCGGTCCGTATCGCGGCGAAGAAGCTGCGCTACGCCACCGAGTTCTTCGCGGCGCTGTTCCCGCGCAAGCGGACACGCGTCTATCGGGATGCGCTCGCCGGGCTGCAACAGGTCCTGGGCGAGTGGAACGACGCGGCCGTCGCGCCCCGGATCGCCGCGACGATCGCCGGGCCGGCCGCCGTGGCCACCGTCGCGATCGAGGCATGGGCCGCCGGCCGCGCCAGCGACGCGGCACGACGCCTCGACGACGCGTGGGCGCACTTCGTCGCGGCGAAACCGTTCTGGTCGCGCGTTTGAACCCACCGTTCGGCGACCCCGGCCCGTACCGCGCGCCGGCGTGGCTGCCCGGCGCCCACGCGCAGACGATCTGGCCTGCGTTGCTGCGGCGCCCCGAAGTGCCGCTGCGCCGCGAAGACGTCCCCACGCCCGACGGCGACACCTGGTCGTTCGACTGGATCGACGCGCCCGCCTCGACCGACACTCCGGTCGTCGTGCTGTTCCATGGCCTCGAAGGCAGTTCGGCGTCGCACTACGCGCGCGCCCTGATGCGCGCCGCCCGGGACCGGGGCTGGCGCGGCGTCGTGCCCCACTTTCGCGGCTGCGCCGGCGAACCGAACGCGAGGCCGCGCGCCTACCACATGGGCGACCACGAGGAGGTCGGTGCGATGCTCGTCGAGGTGCGTAAGCGCGCCGGGCCGGCCGCGCCGATCCACGCAGCGGGCGTGTCGCTCGGCGGCTCGGCGCTCCTCAACTGGCTCGGCCGTGCGGGGGCGGACGCCGCGGCGCTCGTCTCGCGCGCTGCGGCCGTCTCGTCCCCCGCGTACGTCGTGCCGGCGGGGCGCGCGCTCGATCGCGGCGCCAACCGCATCTACGCGCGCCTGTTCCTGAAGACGCTGAACCCCAAGGCGCGCGCGCTCGCAGCACGACATCCGGAGGTGCTCGACCCGATGCAGATGCGCGGCTACCGCTCGATGCACGCGTTCGACGACGCGGTGACCGCGCCGTTGCACGGCTTCGATGGCACGCTCGACTACTGGACGCGCGCATCGTCGCGGCCGTGGCTCGCGGGCATCGCGGTGCCGACGCTGATCGTGAACGCGCTGAACGACCCGTTCGTGCCGCCCGAAGCGCTCGCGCGGCCCGAGGACGTTTCCGCGAGCGTCGCGCTCGAGCGTCCGGCGCACGGCGGACACGCCGGATTCCCGGACGATGCGTTTCCCGGACGCCCGGAATGGCTGCCGCGACGACTGCTGCATTGGTTCGCCGCCGCCCGATGAGAGGGACCGGTATCATGCGGCCTCGTCGATCCGCCCCGAAACGCGCATGACCCTCCCTCCCGAGATCTTCAAGGCCTACGACATCCGCGGCATCGTCGGGCGAACGCTTTCGCCCGACATCGTCCGCGCCATCGGCCGCGGCCTCGGCACGCTCGCGCGCGAGGCGAAGCGCCCGTCGATCGCGATCGGCCGCGACGGAAGGCTCTCGGGACCGGAACTCTCCGCGGCCTTGGCCGACGGCATCCGCGCGGCGGGCACCGACGTGATCGACGTCGGGATGGTGGCGACGCCGATGACCTACTACGCGAGCCACGCGCTCGACACCGGCTGCAGCACGATGGTGACCGGCAGCCACAATCCGCCCGACTACAACGGGCTCAAGATGGTGATCGACGGCACGACGCTCGCCGGCGAGGCCATCCAGGCGCTCCGCGAGAGACTCGAGCGGGGCGACGTCGCCACCGGCACCGGTCACTACCGCGTGCACGACATCGGCGGCGCGTACCTGGACCGCATCGCGGGTGACGTGAAGCTCGCGCGGCCGATGAAGATCGCGGTCGACTGCGGCAACGGGGTCGCCGGAGCCTACGCGCCTTCGCTGTTCCGCCGGCTGGGATGCGACGTCGTCGAGCTCTTCTGCGAGGTGGACGGACGCTTCCCGAACCACCATCCGGATCCGGCGCAGCCGAAGAATCTCGCCCAACTCGTCGCGCGCCTCGCGCAGGGCGACTGCGAGCTCGGACTCGCCTTCGACGGCGACGGCGACCGCCTCGGCGTGGTCACGAAGGCCGGGCAGGTGATCTTCCCCGACCGGCAGTTGATGCTGTTCGCCGCCGACGTGCTGTCGCGCGCGCCGGGCGCGACGATCATCTACGACGTGAAATCGACGCGCAATCTCGGCCCCTGGATCGCGCAGCACGGCGGCACGCCGCTCCTGTGCAAGACCGGCCATTCGTTCATCAAGGCCCGCATGAAGGAGACGGGCGCGGCGCTGGCGGGCGAGATGAGCGGGCACACCTTCTTCGGCGAGCGCTGGTACGGCTTCGACGACGGCCTCTACGCGGGGGCGCGCCTGCTCGAGATCCTGTCGCGGACCTCCGACCCCTCCGCTGCACTGGAGGCGCTGCCGAACGCGCTGTCGACGCCCGAACTCGCCCTCGAGGTCGCCGAGGGCGAGCAGCACGCGTTCGTGCGCGAACTCTCCCTGCATGCGCGGTTTCCCGGCGCGAGCGAGGTGATCCGCATCGATGGCCTGCGCGTCGAGTATCCGGACGGCTTCGGCCTCGCGCGCGCCTCGAACACGACGCCCACCGTCGTGCTGCGGTTCGAGGCGGACGACGCCGCGGCGCTCGAGCGCATCCAGCGCGAATTCCGCCGCGTGCTCGCCGAGGTCCGCCCCGCGACGGCGCTGCCGTTCTGACCGCAGGAGATCCATGGACACCGCGACACCCGCCGTCACGCTCGCCGACATCGAAGCCGCGCGCGAGCGCATCCGCGGCGGCATCTACGAGAGTCCCTGCGTCGAGTCGATCCCGCTGTCCAAGCTCACCGGCGCGCACGTCTTCTGCAAGCTCGACTACCTGCAGCGCACCGGCAGCTTCAAGGAACGCGGCGCGCGCAACGCCCTGCTGCAGTTGCCCGAGGCGGCGCGCGCGCGCGGCGTCATCGCGGCGTCCGCCGGCAACCACGCGCAGGGCATCGCCTACCACGGCAGCCTCATCGGCATCCCGGTCACCGTCGTGATGCCGCGCTTCGCGCCGCTCATCAAGGTCACGAACTGCCGCAACCTCGGCGCGGAGGTCGTGCTCTTCGGCGAGGACCTGACCGAGGCGCGCGTGAAGGCGCAGGAAATCGCCGCGGAGCGCGGCCTCACGTTCATCCACCCGTTCGACAACGCGCAGGTCGTCGCCGGCCAGGGCACGATGGGCCTCGAGATCCTCGAGCAGGCGCCCGACGTCGAGGCGATCGTCGTGCCGGTCGGCGGCGGCGGATTGATCGGCGGCATCGGCATCGCGGTCAAGGCGAAGAAGCCGTCGGTGGAGATGGTCGGCGTCGAGCCGGAGAACGCGCCTTCGCTCGCCGCCGCGTTCGCCCGGCACGAACCGGTGCTGGTCGCGATGTCGCCGACGCTCGCCGACGGCCTCGCGGTCGCGCAGACCGGCGCGATCAACTACCCGATCACGCGGCGGGTCGTCGACCGGCTCGTGACCGTCGACGAGTCCTCGATCGCGCTCGCGATCCTGCGGCTGGTCGAACTGGAGAAGAGCGTCGTCGAGGGCGCCGGCGCCGCACCGCTCGCGGCGTTCCTCGCGGGCAAGCTCGACCACCTGAAGGGCCGCCGCGTCGTGCTGGTGCTGTGCGGCGGCAACATCGACCTCTCGATCCTCGACCGCGTGATCGAGACCGGGCTCGTCACCGACGGGCGGCTCGCCCGCTTCAGCGTCTCGATCTCCGACCGGCCCGGCGGCCTCGCGCGGCTCACGGCCGTCATCGCGACGACCGGCGCGTCGGTCAAGGAGATCGTGCACGACCGCGCGTTCTCCGGGCCCGACCTCTCGGCGGTGCGCGTCGTCTGCGTCGTCGAGACCACCGGCCACGAGCACGTCAAGCGCCTGCACGAAGCGCTCGGGAATGCCGGCATCAGCGTGGTCGGGTAGCGGACGCGGCACCTCCCGCGCAACGCTTGGGGCGCCGGCGAGCTCGTGGGGCGCCCGCCCACGGGTGCTCAGGCGGGCTTCGGCCGGGCAAGGAACCTGCGGGCGACCGCCACGGCGACGACGCCGACGAACCCCGCGACGTCGCTCGACGACGCCGGATAGACGAGCGCGAGTCCGGAGACGACCAGCACGATCCGCTCGACGACGGACAGGCGCCCGGCGAGCCACCCCTGCGCGCCGCAGGCGAGCGCGGCGATGCCCACCATCGCGGTCGCGGCGATCCACGCGACGCCGAACCACGTGCCCGCCGGCGGCGTCTTGAGGAGCAGGCCGACGCCTTCGGGCGAGAGCACGAACACGAACGGCACGACGAACGCCGGCAGCGTGTATTTCCACGCCTGCAGCGTCGTCTTGTACGGATCGCCGCCGGTGATGGCCGCGGCGGCGAACGGCGAGAGCGCGGTCGGCGGCGAAACCTCGGAGAGCACCGCGTAGTAGAAGATGAACATGTGCGCGGCGAAGTCCGGCACGCCGAGCTTGGTCAACGCCGGCGCGGCGATCACCGCGCAGATGATGTAGCTCGCGGTCACCGGCACGGCGAGGCCGACGATCCAGACGATCAGCGCGGTGTAGATCGCGGTCAGCGCGAGGCTGCCGCCGGCATAGCTGATCACGATCGCCGAGAACTTGAGGCCGAGCCCGGTCTTCGCGACGACGCCGACGATGATGCCCGCCGCGGCGCAGACCGCCGCGACGTTCAGCACCTGGGCGGAACCGTCGCGCATCGCCCGGACGAGGCGGCGCGGCACGAGCGCGTGTTCGCGGTCGAGGAAGCTCACGACGAAGGTCACCACCGTCGCCCAGAACACCGACAGGATCGGCGAGAAACCCAGCACCAGGAACACGACGATCGCGGCGAGCGACACGAAGTGGAAGCCGTAGCGCCGCGTGATCCGCCACAGCGAGTCGACCTTCGCGGCCGCGCCCTCCGCCATGCCGAAGCGGCGCACGTCGATCTCGACCATCACGAGCAGCGAGAGGTAGTAGAGGGCGGTCGGGACGACCGCCATCATGATCACGTCGAGATAGCCGATCTTCAGGAACTCGGCGATCAGGAACGCGGCCGCGCCGAGCACCGGCGGCGAGATGATCGCGCCGAGCCCGCCGGCGGCGAGAAGGCCGCCCGCGGCCTCCTTGCCGTAGCCGGACTTCGCGAGCATCGGCCAGGCGACCGAACCGATGGTCACCGTCGTCGCGACGCCGGAGCCCGACGGCCCGCCGAGCAGGAACGACGCGAGCACCACGGTCCTCCCGGCGCTCGCGTGCTTGCCGCCCATCGCGGCGAAGCTCCAGTCGAGGAAGAAGCGGCCGGCGCCCGAGTGCTGCAGGAACGCGCCGTAGATCGTGAACAGGATGATGAGCGAACTCGACACGTCGACCGCGGTGCCGAAGATGCCCTCGAGCGTCTGGTACAGGAAACCGGTGAGGCTCGCGACATCGTAGCCCCGGTGCGCCCACTGGCCGGGGAGCCAGGGGCCGGCGAACGCGTAGACGACGAACGCTCCGATGACGCCGGTCATGATCCAGCCGGAGGTGCGCCTGCACGCCTCGAGCACGAGCAGCACGAAGGCGACGCCGAAGAAGGTGTCGGACCGGCTCGGATCGACGTTGCGGTCCCAGATGTCGTCGCCGCCCGCGAGCAGGTACGCGATCGTCGCGAGCCCGAGGAGCGCGCCGACCGCGTCCCACCACATCAGCCGGTTGCGGTAGCGCGGCGCGATCGGAAACAGCAGGTACACGAGCACGAGCACGAAGCCGACGTGCACCGGCCGCAGCACCTGCGCGGGCACGATGTCGACGGCCGCGTACAGGTGGAAGAGGCTCATGACGACGAGGAGCGTCGTCGCGAGCGTCGCCAGCGCTCCGCGGAAGCGGCTCGTCGCGCCTTCGTCCTGCTCGACGAACGCCTCGGCGGCCTTCAGGCGCTCGTCGGACACGGCCTCGACGGCCGCGGGCGCTTCGTTGCCGGGGACGGACGGTCCGGACATTCGCGATGCCTCGTGTGCGACCGGAGCAGTCTATCGCGCCCGACCCCGCAAGCGACTCGGGGCGGACCCCAGGTCCGCCCCGCCCGTCCAGCGCCTCGCGCGAGGCTCAGTTCGCGAACTTGATGCCCTGCTCCTCGAAGTACTTCTTCGCGCCCGGATGCCAGGGAAGCGGCGAGCCGACCGCCTGGTAGCGCAGGTCGATGTTGCCCGCCTCCTTGTGGACCGCGACGAGTTCGGGCTTCTTCTCCATCAGCGTCTTGACGATCTGGTAGGCCATGTCGTTGCTCATCTTGTCGCTCGTGACCAGGATGTTCCAGACGTCGATGTTCTCGACCGGCTTGTCCTGCCCGGCGTAGGCATTCGCCGGGATGACGCCCTTGACGTAGAGCGGACCGTACTTCTGGTTCATCGCGGCGATCGCCTCGGAATGGTCGATCAGCTTCACCTTGACGCCGGGCGTCGCGGCCAGGTCGGTGATCGCGGCGGTCGGCACGCCGCCGACCCAGAAGAACGCGTCGATCTTCCGGTCCTTGATCGCGTTGACGCTCTCGGCCGCCCCGAGGCGCTCCTGATGGATGTCCTTCTTCGGGTCGATGCCCACCGCCTCGAGCACCCGCAGCGCCATCACCTCGACGCCGCTGCCCGGCGAGCCGGTCGACACGCGCTTGCCGCGCAGGTCGGAGAGCTTGTTGATGCCCGACCCCTCGACGGTGACGACCTGCATCCGGTTCGGGTAGAGCACCATCAGCGTGCGCGCCGCGACCGGGGCGTCCTTGAACTTGCCGGTGCCCTTGTACCCGTCCCACGCCGCGTCGACCATCGAGAAGCCGACCTCCGACTTGCCGCTGGCGATGAGCTTCAGGTTGTCGACCGAACCGCCGGTGACCTCCGCGGTCGCGGTCATGCCCGGCACGTACTTCGACAGGATGTTCGCCATCCCGCCGCCGAGCGGATAGTAGACGCCGCCGGTGCCGCCGGTCGTGATCGAGATCTGGTTCTGCGCCTGTGCGAGCGAAGGCAGCACCGCAGCCGCGGCGAAGGCGATAGCGGCCGCGGCCGCGCGAGTCCATGCGTACATGCTTGAAGCCTCCAGGAGTCGGACCGGCGGAGCGTGCATCGCCGGCTGGCGGCGCCCTCGCCCGGGCGGCCGCGTTCGTCGCGGTCCGCTTCGGGTCGGGACGGCCTGCCGTTTCGGTCGCGCGAGTGTACCGCAGAACCCGGCTGCAACCGGCCTTGTCCCCGCTGGCGGCAGGGTCGAGACCAGCGCATCGTCGGACGACGGCGCGCCCGACGATCGCGCGGCGTCCCGGTCGCGCGGCAGTCCGGAAACTACGCCGCGCCGGACAGGTCGGGCGTCAGGCGCGCGCGGCGCTCGAGCACCGACACGCGCAGCGGGAACGCGCCGTCGCGCCGGTCGAGGAAGAACTGCCGCAGCGTCCGGACGATGGTCCGGAAGGCGAGGCGTTCCCACGGCACCTCCTCCTCGCGGAACAGGCGCACCTCGAGGCTCTCGGGACCCGGCCCGTACGCCTCGCCCGACAGGCGCGCGCGAAACATCATGTAGACCTGGCTGATGTGCGGAAGACTGATCACCGTGTAGAGATCGTCCATCTCGACGCGCGCGCTCGCTTCCTCGAGCGTTTCGCGTGCCGCGCCCTGCTCGAGCGTCTCGCCGTTCTCCATGAAGCCCGCCGGCAATGTCCAGAGGTCGCGCCGCGGCTCGATCGCGCGGCGGCACAGCAGCACCTCGTCTCCCGCGGTCACGAGGCAGCCGACGACGATCTTCGGGTTGCGGTAGAAGATCGCGCCGCAGGCCGCGCAGACGTCGCGCGGCGCGCTGTCGCCCTCCGGCACCTTCCACTCGATCCGCGCCGAGCCGCAGTCGCAGCAGTACTTCACGCGCCCACCCGCAGGAACTGCGCGCGGTAGTGCCGCAGTTCGTCGATCGACTCGTGGACGTCGGCGAGCGCCGTGTGCTTCGATTCCTTGGCGAAGGCCTTCGCGACCTCCGGCGCCCAGCGGCGCGCGAGTTCCTTCAGCGTCGACACGTCGAGGTTGCGGTAGTGGAAATGCTCCTCGAGCGCGGGCATCCAGCGGGCGAGGAACCGGCGGTCCTGGCAGATCGAGTTGCCGCACATCGGCGAGGCCTTCGCCGGCACGTGCGCGCGCAGGAAGGCGAGCGCGGCGGCCTCCACGGCCCCCTCGTCCAGCGCCGACGCCTTCGCCTTGTCGATGAGCCCCGAGCGCCCGTGGGTGCCGCGGTTCCACGCATCCATCGCGTCGAGCGTCGCGTCCGCCTGGTGGACCACCCAGACCGGCGCCTCGGCGATCGTCGCGAGCGAGGCGTCGGTCACGACCAGTGCCACCTCCAGGATGCGGTCGCTGTCGGGCCTGAGGCCGGTCATCTCGAGATCGATCCAGATCAGCCGGTCGTCGGCGGCGGCAACGGGCGGGGAAGCCATCGGTCGAGGCAGCGCAGGCGCCGCTGTCGTAGAATGAATCGGGCATTTTCGCACAGCCGACGACACCGATGTCCGCCGCAGCGTTCTCGCAGGTCTTCCTCGCCGCGCTCGCGCTCGCGTTCGCCGTCGAGACCTGGCTCGCGCTGCGCCAGGTCGCGCACGTGCGCGCGCACCGCGACCGCGTCCCCGCCGCGTTCGCCGGGCGCATCGGGGCCGACGCGCACCGCCGGGCCGCCGACTACACGATCGCGCAAACGCGCCTCGCGCTCGTCGCGTCCGCCGCGAGCACGCTCGCGATCCTCGCGCTGACGGTGGGCGGCGGCATGCGACGGCTCGTCGATGCGACCGGGCGGATCGACGTCGCGCCGCTCGTTCAGGACCTCGCGCTCGTCGTCGCGGTCGCGCTCGTCTTCGCCGCGGTGTCGCTGCCGTTCTCCGCATGGCGCACCTTCGTCGTCGAGGCGCGCTTCGGATTCAACCGCACGACGCCCGCGACCTGGTTCGGCGACCTCGCGAAGGGCGCCGTCGTCGCCGCGCTGCTGGGGCTGCCGCTCGTCGCGGCACTGATCGCGCTCATGCGCGGCGCGGGCAGCGCGTGGTGGCTCGCCGCGTGGGCGGTCTGGATGGCCTTCCAGCTCCTCGTCGCCTGGGCCTTCCCGACGCTGATCGCGCCGCTCTTCAACCGGTTCACCCCGATGCCGGAAGGTCCGATGCGCACGCGCGTCGAAGCCCTGCTCGCGCGCTGCGGCTTCGCATCGCGCGGACTCTTCCTGATGGACGGTTCCAAGCGGTCGAGCCACGGCAACGCCTATTTCACCGGCTTCGGCCGCGCGAAGCGCATCGTCATGTTCGACACGCTCGCCGAGCGGTTGTCGCTCGACGAGACCGAGGCGGTCCTCGCGCACGAACTCGGGCATTTCAGGCTGCGGCACATCGCCAAGCGCATCGGCTGGTCGGCGGCCGTCTCGCTCGCGGTCTTCGCGCTCCTCGCCTGGCTCGCCGGATCGGCCTGGTTCTGGGAAGGCCTGGGCGTCGCGTTCGAGCCGGTTCGCACGGGCGTCGTGCTCGTCCTGTTCGCGCTCGCGCTGCCGGCGTTCACGTTCCTGCTCGCGCCGATCGGCGCGTGGTACTCGCGCCGGCACGAGTACGAGGCCGATGCGTTCGCGGCCGGACATGCCTCGGGCGCGGCGATGGTGACCGCGCTCGTGCGGCTCTACGAGGACAACGCCGCGACGCTCACCCCCGACCCGCTCCATTCGGCGTTCTACGATTCGCACCCGCCGGCGGCGCTGCGCGTGGCGCACCTCGAGGCCCTGCTCGCGCGCTCAGCGGCCGCGCTGGCGCCCGCCCGATGAACGCGCATCGCCTCTCGACGGCGCTGGCGGCATGCGCGGCCGCCGCCGTCGGCGTCGCAACGGCGGTGGTCGCGGTGGCGCAGGCCGGCAAGCCCTACGCTTCGGGCAACGCCGCGGCGGGCATGGTGCTCGCGGACAAGGCGTGCAACGCGTGCCACGCACGACTCCACGACGGCAATGCCACGCGGATCTACACGCGGCCGGATCGCCGCGTGAAGACGCCCTCGCAGCTCGCCGCGCAGGTCGCGTACTGCAACACCCAGCTCGGCCTCTCGTACTTCCCCGAGGAGGAGGCCGACCTCGCCCTCTACCTCGACCGCGAGTACTACCGGTTCCCCTGACCCTCCGATGACGGCGACGCTCGCCTCCCTCGCTGCGCTCCCGATCCGCGCCGGGGCGCCGAAGGCCGACGACGCGGGCGTGGCGCGCGCGCTCGACGCGCTTCCCGGGTGGACGACCGCCTCGGGCCAGCTCGTGAAGACCTACGCGTTCGCCGACTGGCGCGCGGCGATGGCGTTCGCGAACCGCGTGTCGGAACTCGCGAACGAGGTCGACCACCATCCGGATCTCGCCATCGGCTGGGGTCGTTGCACCGTCGCGTGGTCGACGCACGACGCAGGAGGCATCACCTCGAACGACCTCGCCTGCGCCGCCCGCACCGAAGCGATCGCGGCCCGCGAGGGCGCACGCGTCGGATGACCGTGCGCGGCATGCCCGCTCCGGGCGGGCGAAGCGCGCGCCAGGGCCTGGTCGTCGCCGCCTGGCGCCGCCGGTACGCGGTTCGCCCGGACGGCGGCGGCGACGCCGTCGAATGCGTGCTCAAGGGTCGCCGCACGGTGGTCGCCTGCGGCGATCGCGTGACCTTCGAGCATGCCGCAGGCGGCGACGCGATCGTGTCGGTCGAGCCGCGGACCTCGCTCCTCTACCGCTCCGACGCCTTCCGCGAGAAGGTGCTCGCCGCGAACGCGACGCAGGTCATCGGCGTGGTCGCGCCCGACGTCGCCGTCGACGAGAACCTGCTCAACCGCTGGATCGTCGCTTCCGAACTCGAGTCCTGCCGTTTCGTGCTGTGCGCGAACAAGGACGACCTCCCGGGCTTCGACGCGCTGTGCGAGCGCCTCGCACCGTACCGCTCGCTGGGCTACGCGGTCGTCGAATGCTCCGCCGTGCGGTCGGTGGCCGCGCTCGAAGTCGCGCTCGCTGGCCATCGCAGCGTGCTGATCGGGCAGTCCGGCATGGGCAAGTCGACGCTCTTGAACGCGCTCGTGCCGCACGCGGATGCGCGCACCGGGACGGTGTCGGCCGCGCTCGGCGGCGGCCGGCACACGACCACCGAGACCGTCCTCCACCCGTTGAACGCGGACGCATCGTCGTGGATCGTCGATTCGCCCGGCATGAAGGTGTTCGGGCTCGCGCATGCCGATCCGGACGCGCTGGCGCCGGCGTTCGTCGAGATGCGCCCGCTCATCGGCGCCTGCCGCTTTCGCGACTGCCGCCACGACCGCGAACCGGGATGCGCGGTCCGCGCGGCGGTCGACGAGGGTCGGATCGCGCCGCAGCGCCTCGCGCTCCTCCACGCCCTGCGCGACGAGGCCCTGCACGCCCGCGACCCCGCGCGTTGAGACGACACCCGCCAGGCAGATGGCGCAGCTCCGGCGCGGGCGGGTTACGGGAGCAGGTTCGCGATGGTGACGAGCAGGATCACCGCGAGCCAGAGGACGAGCGCGCGCCAGACGAGGCCCACCGCGGACGGCAGGATTTCGGGCTCGACCGCCTCGCCGATGCCGAGTTCGGGACGCCACTCCGGCGCGCCCGCGGGCCGCGGCAGCGGACCGCCGAGCACCACGCCCAACGCGCCCGCGCCGCTCGCGAGGACGATGCCCATCGCGCGACCGCCCTCCTCGCGCGCCCAGGCGGCGGCCTGCGAACGCCAGCTCGCCACCGCATCCTCGAAGTCGCCCACTGCCGCGAACGCGATCGCCGTGAGGCGCGCGGGGATCCAGTCGAGCGCGTCGAGCAGGCGCCGCGCCGGCCGGCCGAAGGTCTCGCGCTCGCGCGCGGGCGGCGCCACGTCCTCGCCGCGCACGAGCGGCGCCCACTCCTGCGCGAGCCTGGCCGCGGACCGGTAGAGCACCGCGCCGACCGGCCCCGGCAGCACGGTGAACCAGAACAGCACCGCGAAGACCTGCCGATACGCATCGGCGAGGCCGCGCTCGATCGCGAGCCGCGCGACATCTCCCGAGCCGAGCTCGGTGGACACGCGCCCGCGCCACGCGCCGAGCGCCCGTCGCGCCGCGGCGAGGTCGTTCTCCCGGAACGCCGCGACGATGGCCGACACCGCGTGGCTGAAGCGGCGAAAGCCCATCAGCGCATAGAGCACGGCAACGTTGAGCGCGAGCGAAGCGAGCGGATGGAGCGCATCGAGCGCCCACCACGCGAGCCCGACCACGACGAGCGGCGGCACGATCGCGATCGCCGCGGCGACCACGCCCTGCGCCGTCGTGCCGCCGTTGTAGTCGCGCTCGATCCGGTGCGCCCTCCGCACGAACGCGCGCTCGAGCGCCGCACGCCAATCCGGCGCGCGCCACTGCTCGAGTCCGAGCGCGGCGAGGATGGCGAGGAGGTTCACGCGGCGGCGCCCGCTACGTCTTCAGTTCCGGCCGGTCGCGGTACTGCTCGAGCGCCTCGGGATTCGCCAGCGCATCGAGGTTCTTGACCGGCCGGCCGTGCACGACGTTGCGCACGGCGAGTTCGACGATCTTGTTGCTCTTGGTCCGCGGGATGTCGGTGACCTGCACGACCTTCGCCGGCACGTGGCGCGGCGTCGTGTTGACGCGGATGTGCTTCTGGATGCGGTCGATGAGCGCGGCGTCGAGCACGAGGCCCTCGCGCAGCTTCACGAAGAGCACGACGCGCACGTCGCCGATCTCGCCGGGCGGCCAGTCCTGGCCGATGACGAGGCTCTCCTCGACCTCGTCCAGCTGCTCGACCTGCCGGTAGATCTCGGCCGTGCCGATGCGCACGCCGCCCGGATTGAGCGTCGCGTCGGAGCGCCCGTGGATGATCGCGCCGCCGTGCGCCGTGATCTCCGTGTAGTCGCCGTGGCACCACACGCCCGGGAAGCGCTCGTAGTACGCGGCGCGGTACTTCGCGCCGCCGGGATCGTTCCAGAAACCGATCGGCATCGACGGAAACGGCTTCGTGCAGACGAGTTCGCCGCGCTCGCCGCGGCCCGGAGGCACCGGATGGCCCTCCTCGTCGTAGACGTCGACCGCCATGCCGAGCGACGGGCACTGGATCTCGCCGCGCCACACCGGCAGCGTCGGGTTGCCGAGCACGAAGCAGCTCACGATGTCGGTGCCGCCCGAGATCGAGGAGAGCGCGAGGTCGTCCTTCACCGCCTGGTAGACGTAGTCGAAGGACTCGGGCGCGAGCGGGCTGCCGGTCGACAGCATCGTGCGCAGCGTCGCGAGCGCGTAGTCCTTGCGCGGAACGAGGGCGATCTTGCGCAACGCGTCGATGTACTTGGCCGACGTGCCGAAGTGCGTCATGCGCTCCTCGTCGGCGTAGTCCCACAGGATCCTCCCGGCGCGCACGAACGGCGACCCGTCGTAGAGGAGGAGCGTCGCGCCGGAAGCGAGGCCCGACACGAGCCAGTTCCACATCATCCAGCCGCAGGTCGTGTAGTAGAACAGGCGGTCGCCGCGCTTGACGTCGCAGTGCAGCCGGTGCTCCTTCACGTGCTGCAGCAGCGTCCCGCCCGCGCCGTGCACGATGCACTTGGGCACGCCGGTCGTGCCCGACGAGTACAGGATGTAGAGCGGATGCGCGAACGGGAGTTCCGCGTAGACGATCGGCCCCGCCGCGAACGGCGCGAGGAAATCGTTCCAGGCGACGCCGCCGCGCAGCTTCGAGAGATCGCCCGACCCGGCGTCGCCGCCGAGGTAGGGCACGACGACGACGCGCTCGACGCTCGGGAGCTTCGCCACGATCTCGGCGACCTTGTCCGCGATCGGGATCGCCTTGCCGTTGTACCAGTAGCCGTCGACGGTCACGACCACCTTCGGCTCGATCTGGCCGAAGCGGTCGAGCACGCCCTGCACGCCGAAGTCCGGGGAGCACGACGACCAGATCGCGCCGAGCGACGCGCCAGCCAGCATCGCGGCGACCGTCTCCGGGAGGTTCGGCATCATCGCCGCGATGCGATCGCCCGGCCCGACGCCGGCTCCCGCCAGCGCCTGCTGGACGCGCGACACCGCCTGGTGGAGCGCGGCGTGCGACCAGCGCGCGCGCGCCTTGTCCTCGCCGCGGAACACCAGCGCGTCGCTCGTGTCGTCGCGCGCCCGGCGCTCGAGGAGGTTGCGGGCGAAGTTGAGCGTCGCGTCGGGGAAGAAGCGCGCGCCGGGCATCTGGTCGCGATCGACCACGACGCGGCTCCCCGCATCGCCGAGCATGGCCGCGTCGTCCCAGACCTCGCGCCAGAACGGCTCGGGCGAATCGATCGACCAGCGCCACAGCGCGGCGTAGTCGGCGAAGCGCACCCCGTGATGCGCCTCAGAGCGCCGCGTGAACGCGGTGATGAGCGCATCAGCGACTCGTCCGGGCGTCGGGGTCCACAGCGGCGTGCTGGTCGGCATCGGAAGACGCTCAGGTGGCCGCGGGCTCGCGCGCGAGCGCGGCGATTCGCGCAGGCAGCGGTACCGATCGGCCGCTCGCGAGATCGATCCAGACGATCTTCGCGGCGCCCTCCGCGGCTCGAACGCCCGCGCAGTCGAGTTCGTAGCGGCTCGCGATCGACGAGCGGCCCGGCTCGCCCAGGTACATCCGCACCTCGACCTCGCCCGGATAGACGAGCGGCACGAGGAAGGTGCAGCTCGCGTTCACGATCACCGGGCCGGTGCCTTCGCGGTAGTCGCCCGCCTGCGCGAACACCCACTCGATGCGCGTCTGCTCCATGAAGCGGAAGTAGACGGTGTTGTTCACGTGACCGAGCGCGTCCATGTCGCCCCAGCGGATCGGCTGGCGCGAGGTGTGGACGAGGGAACGCGGCGCGGACACGGTCGCAACGAGTCGCATGGAGCGGCGGCAACCGCCATTATAATTCCGCTCTCCCCCTTCGGCCCGCGCAACCGACTTCCGGCGCGCGGACACCCTCGCGAGGCCCGACGCCATGACGCGCGAATCGATGGACTACGACGTGGTGATCGTCGGCGGCGGCCCGGCGGGTCTCGCCGCGGCGATCCGCCTGAAGCAGCTCGCCGCGTCCGCCGGACGCGAGGCGTCGGTCTGCGTCCTCGAGAAGGGCTCGGAGATCGGCGCCCACATCCTCTCCGGAGCGGTGATCGACCCGCGCGCGCTCGCCGAACTCGTCCCCGACTGGCAGGCGCAGGGCGCGCCGCTCGACACGCCGGTCACCGACGACCGCTTCCTGATCCTCACCGCGGACAAGGCGTACCGCATTCCGGCCTGGGCGATGCCGAAGACGATGGACAACCACGGCAACGTCATCGCGAGCCTCGGCAACCTGTGCAAGTGGCTCGGGGCGAAGGCCGAGGAACTCGGCGTCGAGATCTATCCCGGGTTCGCCGCCGCCGAAGTGCTCCACGACGACCGGGGCGCGGTCGCCGGAGTCGCGACCGGCGACATGGGCATCGCGAAGGACGGCTCGCACAAGCCGGACTACCAGCAGGGCATGGAACTGCGCGCGAAGTACACGCTCTTCGCCGAAGGCTGCCGCGGATCGCTGTCGCAGGAGATGATGAAACGGTTCAACCTGCGCGACGGCGTCGATCCGCAGAAGTACGGCATCGGCCTGAAGGAACTCTGGCAGGTCGATCCCTCGAAGCACCGCAAGGGCCTCGTCGTGCACAGCCAGGGCTGGCCGCTCGACGCCCGCACCGGCGGCGGCTCGTTCCTCTACCACTTCGGCGACGGCCTCGTGTACGTCGGCTTCGTCGTGCACCTCAACTACGAGAACCCGCACCTCTCGCCGTTCGACGAGTTCCAGCGCTTCAAGACGCACCCGGCGATCCGCGACACCTTCGCCGGCGGCAAGCGCCTCGCCTACGGCGCGCGCGCGATCTCCGAGGGCGGGCTGCAGTCGGTGCCGAAGCTCGCGTTTCCCGGCGGCGCGCTCGTCGGCGACGCGGCGGGGTTCCTCAACGTGCCGCGCATCAAGGGCACGCACAACGCGATGAAGTCGGGGATGCTCGCGGCCGAAGCGGCGTTCGCGGCGCTCGGCGCGGGCCGGAGCCACGACGAACTCGCGGACTACGACGCCGGGTGGCGGAAGTCCTGGATCCACGACGACCTGTGGAAGGTCCGCAACGTGAAGCCGGGGCTGCGCTGGGGCACGTGGCTCGGTTCGCTGCACGGCGGCTTCCACATGTGGATGAACGACCTCGGACTGGGCAAGCTCGTGCCCTGGACGCTGCGCCACGGCAAGCCCGACTGCGCGTCGCTGAAGCCCGCCGCGCAGATGCCGCGCATCGAGTATCCGAAACCCGACGGCACGCTGACCTTCGACAAGCTCTCGTCGGTGTTCCTGTCGAACACCAACCACGAGGAGGACCAGCCGTCGCACCTCAGGCTGCGCGACCCGGCGATTCCGGTCGCGGTCAACCTCGCCGTGTACGACGGACCGGAGCAGCGATACTGCCCCGCGGGCGTCTACGAGTTCGTCGCGAACGAAGGCGGGGCGGGCAAGCGCCTGCAGATCAACGCGCAGAACTGCGTGCACTGCAAGACCTGCGACATCAAGGACCCGCGCCAGAACATCCACTGGGTCGTGCCCGAAGGGGGCGGCGGGCCGAACTACCCGGGAATGTAGCCGCGCCCGTCGGCGCCTTCATGCCCGACGCGGCGTCGCGGCCGATTCGGCCGCCGGCCACAGCCACGCCGCACCGCGCACGCCGCTCGAATCGCCGTGGCGATTGCGCACGAGCCTCGTGTCGACCCGATCGGAGAACACCCACGGCCCCCACAGCCGCGGAACGCTGGCGTAGAGCCGTCCGAGGTTCGAGAGGCCCCCGCCCAGCACGATCACGTCGGGATCGACGAGGTTGATCACGTGCGCGAGCGCGCGGGCGAGGCGTTCCTCGTAGCGCAGGAGCGTCGCCTCGCAGGACCGGTCGCCCGCCGCCGCGCCCGCGAGGATCGCCTCCGGCGTCGCTTCGGTGAGCGTGGCCGCGCGATGGTCGCGGACCATGCCCGGGCCCGACAGGAAGGTCTCGATGCAACCGGAGCGTCCGCAGAAGCACGTCGCGCCCGGCCGCTCGTCGTCGCGCGGCCAGGGCAGCGGGTTGTGGCCCCACTCGCCGGCGATGCCGTTCGGGCCGTCGAGCGCGCGGCCGCGCACCACGATGCCGGCGCCCACGCCGGTACCGAGGATCACGCCGAACACGACCTCCGCACCCTCGCCGGCACCATCGGTCGCCTCCGAGAGCGCGAAGCAGTTCGCGTCGTTGGTCACCCGGACCTCCCGGGCGAGGCGCGAGGACAGGTCCTCGCGGATCGGCCGGCCGTTGAGGCACACGGAATTGGCGCCGCGCAGGAGTCCGCTCGCCCGCGAGATCGATCCAGGCGTGCCGACGCCCACGCTCGCGCGTTCGCCCAGCGCCCGCTCGGCATCGCGCACGAGCGCCGCGATCGCGTCCAGCGTGGCGCCGTAGTCGCCCTGCGGCGTGGGTACGCGATGGCGCAACCGCTCGCGCCCGTGGCGGTCGAGCGCGATCGCCTCGATCTTGGTCCCGCCGAGGTCGACCCCGACGCGATAACCGGATGGGCCCGCTCCTTCGTCCGCGGCAGGCTGGTCGCGATGCGCCATCCGCCGATCATAGCCGCACCCGTGTCGCGAACGGTTGCGCGCGGCTGGCCCATGGCCGAAGATGGCGGTTTCATCCTCCGGGGATCCCGTCCATGCGCCCGTTCCGTCTCGCCGTCGCCCTCGTCGCGTTCGCCGCGCCGCCCGCCTTCGCGCAGCTCAACGTGATCTGTCCGGTGCAGGCGGAGTGGTGCAACCTCGCCGCCACCGAGTTCGAGAAGGAGACCGGGATCAAGGTCTCGATGACGCTCAAGGGTTCGGGCGAGGCGTTCGCGCAGATTTCGGCCGAGCGCGCGAACCCGAAGCTCGACCTCTGGTACGGCGGCACCGGCGACCCGCACCTGCAGGCCGCCGAGCAAGGGCTGACGGACGAGTACCGTTCGGCGCGGCTCGCCGAACTGCAACCGTGGGCGCGCAAGCAGGCCGAGGCGTCGAAGTTCCGCACCGTCGGCATCTACCTCGGGATGCTCGGCTTCGGCTACAACACCGAACTCCTCGCGAAGAAGAAGGTCGCCGCGCCGGCCTGCTGGCGCGACCTGGTGAAGCCGGAGTTCAAGGGCGAGGTGCAGATGGCGAACCCGAACGCGTCGGGCACCGCCTACACGATGATCGCGACGATCGTGCAGCTGATGGGCGAGGAGGCCGCCTTCAACTACCTGAAGGCGCTGCACATGAACATCAACCAGTACCCGCGCTCGGGAGTCGCGCCGGTCAAGGCGGTGGCGCGCGGCGAGACGACGGTGTCGATCTCGTTCATCCACGACGTCGTGACCGAGGCGCAGGCCGGCTTTCCGGTGAAGGCGGCCGCGCCCTGCGAGGGCACCGGCTACGAGATCGGCTCGATGTCGATCGTCAAGGGCGCGCGCAACCTCGACAACGCGAAGAAGTTCTACGACTGGGCGCTGACGCCGAAGGCGCAGGCGCTGGGCGCGAAGGCGAAGCAGTTCCAGCTTCCGTCGAACGTCGCGACGCCGGTGTCGCCGCTCTCGCCGAAGACCGCGGACGTCAAGCTCATCGACTACGACTTCGCGAAGTACGGGACCTCCGCCGAGCGCAAGCGCCTGCTCGAGCGCTGGGACCGCGAGGTCGGCTCGATCGCCCGGTAGTCGAATCCCCCGCGCCCGCCTCCGGAGCCTCCGATGATCCGTCGCCTCGCGCTGGCCGCGCTCGCCGCGGCCCTGTCCCCGTTCGCGCTCGCGCAGGGGAGCCTCAACCTCTACTGCAGTTCGCCCAACACCGCGTGGTGCCAGGGCATGGCGGTCGGCTTCGAGAAGGCGACCGGCACCAAGGTCGCGGTCATCCAGAAGGCCACCGGCGAGATGCTCGCGCAGATCAAGGCCGAGCGCGACAACCCGAAGGGCGACATCTGGTGGGCCGGGCCGGGCGACAGCTACCTGCAGGCCGCCGAGGAGGGCCTTCTCGACGAATACCGATCGCCGAACGTCGCGCAACTCTACCCGTGGGCCCAGCGCATCACCGAGGTGTCGAAGGGGCGCGTCTCCGGGGTCTACGGCGGCATCATCGCGCTGGGCTACAACACCGAGGTCGTCGCGAAGCGCAACCTGCCGGTCCCCGCATGCTGGAAGGACCTCGTCGACCCGCGCCTCAAGGGCGAAATCATGTTCGGCAACCCGAATTCCTCGGGCACCGCCTACCTGATGCTCGCGACGCTCGTGCAGGTGATGGGCGAGGCGCAGGCGTTCGACTACCTGCGCCGCGTGCATCCGAACGTCAACCAGTACGCACGCTCCGGCATCGGCCCGATGACCGCGGTCACGCGCGGCGAGACCGCGATCGGCAGCACGGTGCTGCATGGCGTCATCAACGAGATCGTGCGCGGGTATCCGGTGCTGCCGGTCCTGCCCTGCGAAGGCGTCGGCTACGAGATCGGGTCGACGGCGATCATCAAGGGCACGCGCAACCCGGAGGCAGCGCGCAAGTTCGTCGACTTCGCGTTGTCGGCGGCCGGCCAGCAGATCGGCCTCGACGTGAAGGAGTACGCGATCCCGACCCACCGCGGCGTCGCGCTCCCGCCGCAGGTGCCGAAGCTCACCGACATCAAGGTGATCGACTACGACTTCGCGAAATTCGGCTCGTCCGCCGAGCGGCGCCGCCTGCTCGAGCGCTGGGAGAAGGAAATCAACTCCCTTCCGCGATAGGCGCGGGACGTGCGACCGCCGCTGCCGTGCGAGCGCGTTGTCGGGCGCGCATCCGACGGCCGAGGGTCCTGATCCGTGCCTGACAGCCGCGGCGGCAAGGCATTGGCGGGCTGGCTCGCGGCCGGCGCCATCGGCTACCTGCTTCTGCCGTGGTACGCCCTGCAGGATTCGGTGCTGTCGGCCGGCTGGGTCGTCCACTGGCTCTCGAAGGAGAACGCGCCGGCATGGTGGCAAGCGCTGGCCTGGCAGAAGCCCTGGTTGTGGCCCACCGGCGCGCTGCTGGCCGCCTGCGCGCTGGCGGCGTACGGCATGCGCGACCGCCGCACGCGTCTGCGCGCGAACGCGCTGATCGTTCTCGGCACCACCGGCTTCGTCTACACGCTCTCGCAGGGCTTCGCGATCGGTCCGCGCGGCTGGGCGGGCGAGGCGCTCGCCTCCGCCTTCGGCGCGCTGTCGACCGGACAGTTCGGCATGGGCGCGGGCGCCTCGCTCGTGCTCGCGTCGTTCGCGATGATCGCCGCGCTCGGACTTTCCGCGCGCGGAGCGTTCCGCGGCGATGCGTTCGTCGCGACGAGCGTGGTCGCCGTGACCGCGCTCGTCGGTGTCTTCACGTTCTTCCCCGTCGTGAAGATCCTGCTCTCGGCGTTCGAGGACGCCGGCGGCGCGTGGTCGCCCGTCGCGTTCGCCGGGCGGCTCCTCACCGCCAAGATCTGGGGCATCGGCTGCCTCGGCGGGGGCACCCGCTGCGGCGTCGCGTGGAACACGCTCGTGCTCGCGCTCTCCACCGCGCTCGCCTGCACCGCGCTCGGCCTCGCGTTCGCGCTGATCGCCACCCGCACCGCGTTCCGCTACAAGCGCCTGCTGCGCGTCATGAGC
>JAANMX010001234.1_pt1 | contig 29593 bp, 30 predicted proteins | sample 7279681 | NCBI WGS metagenome assembly JAANMX01 (sample SAMN14094542, study PRJNA606508) | bioreactor metagenome | isolation source: A lab-scale SPAN reactor treating ammonium-rich wastewater day 351 | place: Ireland: Galway | collected 2018-01-01 | reverse complement strand
CAGCGGCTCGATCAGAGCCCATTGCGCGTTTGTAAGGTCCATGCCGACTGTATCGGCACCCGAAACACCGCTACTTTGGGGTTTTCGAGAAGGCTTCTAATCTTCATAAAGCCCCCTGCCCCCAATGTTCACAGCCTTGAGTGACCTCAACTTACAGGTGATGAGACAGGGTGTCACGCATTTTGTTCTGCGACGTCAGACCTAGATCCCTACCCCAGCACCCAGCGGAAGCCTTGGGGTGTGTCTTCGATCTGCACGCCGCGTTTCTTGAGCTCGTCGCGGATGGCGTCGGCCATCGTAAAATCCTTGGCTTTACGGGCGTTCTGGCGGATGGCGACGAACAGCTCGATGGTCTCTGCGTCCATCTGCTCGATCGGGGCGAGGTCCTCGTACATCGGCAACTGGCCGGCCTCGATCATCTCCCACAGTTGCTCGCGGTCGGGAGCTTCGGCCCAGTGCTTGAGTTGTCCGGCCTTGGTCTTCAGCGTCTCGCTGTCCAGCCAGCTTGCCGCCTGTTCGCGCGTGATCAGGCCGCTGCGTGCGCTGCGGTCCAGCACATCCAGCACTTCGTCGAAACTCTCCATCAGGCGCAGGGCTTCGCCGGCCTCGGCGGGCCCAAGCTCCATGGTGTTGAGTTCGTTGATGGCACTGAACACCACTGCCAGCGCGTTGGGCACGTTCAGGTTGTCGTTCAACGCGTCGTCGAAGGCTTCTTCAGCCTTGCTGACCAGCTCCAGCACCTTGTCTGAAGCCACGCCGGCCAGGTCCGGGTTCGTGCCGTTGCTGACAACCTCGCGCAGCTTGTCGTAGCGGGTCTGCATGCGCTCCAGCGCGTTGCCGGCGGCCTTCAGCGCCTCGATGCTGAAGTTCATCGGCTGGGTGTACTGGTTGCTGATCAGCGCGAAGCGGATCACGTTGGCCGGCACCCGCCCGCCCTTGAAACCCGCCTGCTCCAGCTGACTCGCAAGTTCTTCGCGTTCGGCGCTACGCGGGTCAAGCAGGTCACGCACGGTATAGAACGTGCCATCCCGCTTGCTCATCTTCTTGTTGTTCACCAGCAGGTAACGGCCGTGAACCCAGTAACGCGCAAACGCCTTGCGCGGCGAACCTTCGTCGGAAGCGCCGTGTGGTCCGGGCACGTGGGTGTGGAAGGCGCCGTAACTCTGGGCAATCTCGCACTCGTGGTGCGGGAAGATGTTGTCCTCACCGCCGGTGTGGATGTCGATCAGGTTGCCCAGGTGCGCCCGCGACATGGCCGAGCACTCGATGTGCCAGCCGGGAAAGCCCGGCTTGATGCGCTGGTCCACGCCCTTGGGCAGCAGCTGCCGGTAGCGCTCATAGTCAGCAGGATCCCAGCCTTTTTCGCCGTGCGGGTCCCACTGCATCAGGTGCTTGGGGTCCACCTTCCACAGGTAGAAATCGCGCGGGTCGCGTTTGTGTTCGCCGACCGCCACGCGAGCGCCGGCCTCGAGCTCGTCGATCACCTTGCCGCTGAGCTTGCCGTACTCGGGGAACTTCTGGATGTCGTAATAAACCTGGCCCTGCTCGTCGACGTAGGCGAACTCGTTCTCCAGCAGCTTCTGGATCGCCGCCAGCATCTCCGGCACGTGGCTGGCGGCGCGCGGGTGCAGCTCAGGCTCGCTGGCTTCGCCGCCGCTGTAGTTCTTCATGCGCAGTTTGCGCGCGTCTTCGACGAAGGCGTTTTCGTAATGGCGCGCCAGCTTGTACGGGTCCCAGCCCATCTCGCGCGCGGCCTTCTGCAGCTTGTCTTCTCCCGTGGCATCGGCGACGTCGTCTTCCGTCAGGTGGCCGACGTCGGTGATGTTCATGACGTGCTTCACCTCGTAGCCGTTGCGCTCCAGCACGCGGCGCAGGATGTCGGCCATCAGGAAGCTGCGGAAGTTGCCGATGTGGGCGTAGCTGTAGACCGTGGGGCCGCACGAGTACATGGTGACCCGCCTGCCCTGTGAGTCCAGCGGCTGGAAGACTTCCAGTGATTTGGTGTAGGTGTTTTTAAGCTTCAGGACAGACATGTATCGGCTTCTGGTTACGGCGCCGGCTTCAGCAGCACCACGGCCTGGGTGATGATCGCCTCGCCGCGCCCCACGGCGTCGAGGCCTTCGTTGGTGCGAGCCTTCACGTTGACCCTGCGTGTCTCGATTTCCAGCAATGAGGCGATGCGAGCCTCCATCTGGCTCTTGTAGGGCTTCAGCTTCGGCGCCTGGGCGATGATGTTGCAGTCGATGTTTTCGACCTCCCAGCCGCGGCGCCGCACGTTCTTGAAGGCTTCCTTGAGCATCATCCCGCTGTCGGCACCCTTCCATTTCGGGTCGGTGTCGGGGAAATACTCGCCGATGTCACCCAGTCCGGCCGCGCCCAGCAGCGCGTCGGTGATGGCGTGCAGCAGCGCGTCCGCGTCGGAGTGACCGGCTAGCCCCTTCTCGTAGGGGATTTCCAGGCCGCCCAGGATCAGGTCGCGGCCCTCAACCAGTTGATGGATGTCATATCCGATGCCGACGCGCATGCGATCTCCGCAATCAATAACGCGGTCGATCATGCCCCATGATTCAGGGAAAGGGAAGCCGTTGGCGGCCGACCGCCCAGGTGCTTGAATGCGCAACCATCGAATAGCAGCACGGGAGAGGTCATGGCAGAGTTGAACAGTTTCGGCGACGGCAGCACGGACTACGAGAAGTACATCCACACCCAGGAGATCTACAAGCTCCAGAAGACGCCCGACCAGTGGGCCAACGAGGAAGAGCTGCTGTTCCAGAGCGTCCACCAGGCCATGGAGATCTGGCTGAAGGTGGTGATCCAGCACATGGACCAGGTCTGCAGCTGGATGGCCGGCGATGAGCTTGACGAAGCCTCGCGCTATCTGAACCGCAGCGCGGAGATCCTGAAGTGGCTGGCCGAGGGCCTGAAGTTCCCCGAAAGCATCGCGCCCTGGGACTACCACAAGATCCGCATGGGGCTCGGCAAGGGCAGCGGCCAGCAAAGCCCGACTTACCAGCAGCTGCACGCCGTGGTGCCGGACGTGCTGAAGGCCTACGAGGCCGTGCTTTCCCGGCACGGCAAGACCGTGGACGAAATCCACCAGGACCCCCACGGCCTGAAGCAGCTGTTCGCGCTGACCACCGCCATGCTGCGCTTTGACCAGGAGCTGATGCACTGGAAGTACCGCCACTTCCAGCTTGTGAAGCGCGTGATCGGCGACGGCGTGCTGAGCCTCAAGGGCGTGCCCGCGGCCGTGCTGGCCAAGACCACCAACGAGCCGGCGTTCCCGGACCTTTGGGCAGTAATCAACCGCACCACCAACAGCTACAATGCCAAGTACCGCCCGCAGGGAGGCGGGGCTTATCAATAGGCTGCCATGTTCGAGCTGAACGGCCACATTCGCGGCTCCGACTCCAAGTGCCTTGACCGGGCGGCATGGTTGCGGCGGGGAAGCCGCATCGTGGTGGCCGTGGCGGACGGCGCGGGGAAGAGCGCCGACGCAGGTTTCGCGGCCGAGTTCGCGATCAAGCATGCCATGAAATTTGTAGGCCGGGAAACAAGTCCGCTACCCGCCGAGCAATGGCTGAAAATCGTTGGTGAAATCGACGTGCCGCTGTCGCTGGAGCCGTCAGGTGAGTCCACACTCGTGGTCGCTGATATCGGGGCCGACCGCGTGACCGGCGCCAGTGTCGGCGATTCCAAGGCTTTCTTGATTGATGGCCGCATGGTGGATCTTACCGCCAATCAGCAGCGCCAACCTTTGTTGGGAAGCGGCGAGGCGGTGGTTCGCTCCTTCGAGTCGGCGTGGAGCGCCGGCACCGTACTGGTTTGCACCGACGGCCTGCACAAGTACGCCGCGAAGGAAAAGCTTGTGGCAGCGGCGGCGGCGATGGACCCTCGCGCGATGATTGACCTGGGCCGGCTGCCGAACGGCAAGCTGTTCGACGACGCTGCGGCCGTGCTGGTGCGCCGAGGCATCGGCAAGCAGACGATGCAAGAAGGCGTGGCGCACTTCATCCAGGTAACTTGAAACTACAGGAGGTCGCCATGCCGAAGAAGACCGGACTGATCGTGATGCTGATGGGCGTGGCGATCATCATCGCCGCACTGGTGGACCTGTTCGGCATGAGCCAGGGCATCAACCTGGATTTCGGCAGCCTGGGCAGCCTGAGCGAGTGGCCGACGGAGCGCATTGCGCTGCTGGCAGTAGGCGTGCTGCTGGGCGTGTGGGGCGCCTACAGCCTCAGCCGCAAGCCCAAGAAGAAGAAGTAGGACGCTTCAGCGGTTCCAACTCGGGTCGTCGAACTTCTGCACCTCGATCAGGTAGCCGTTCGGGTCCCTCGCGAAGAAGTGGTAGATGCGGTACTCGGCGTTGTGCTGGGGTTCTTTAGTGAACTCCACGCCGTGGGCCTTCAGGAGCGCGGCCCAGGCATCCACCTCGTCGGTCACCAGCGTGAACAGCGCGCCGTCCGTTGGGCGCGCACCGGCCCTCTCACAGAAGCCGACGTAGGCCTCGCCGGCCACCCGATAAATGCGGCAGCCGCCCTGGTCGAGTACCAGTGGCAGTCCCATCACCTGCTCATAGAACGCCCATGTCTTCGGGCCGTCCTGCGTGTAAAAGAACGTGATCTGCTGGTCGATCGAGGGGCGGGTCATTTCGACTGTCCTTTGTGCCTTTCGTGGTTTATAGACCGGCCCCGGAGGATTGCATGGAAGATTCACTGCTCAAATGGCGCGAGGAGTTCCCGATCCTTGCGAAGAAGACTTACCTGATCAACAACAGCCTCGGCGCCATGCCGCGCGCGGCACGCGCCGGCCTGAACCACTTCGCCGACATGTGGGAAAACGACGGCGTGGTGGCCTGGCACTACCCCGACGGCTCCGGTTGGCTGGATGACTGCGAAAAGACCGCCGACCTGATCGGCAGCGTGATCAACGCCAAACCCGGCACCATGATGCTGCACCTGAACGTCGCCTCGCTGACCGCCCAGGTGCTCTCCAGCATCGACTTCAGCGGCCCGCGCAACCGCATCGTCTACGACGACATGCAGTTCACCAGCCCCCACTACGTGTGCCAGGCCTGGACGCGCTACGGGGCGCAGCTCGAGATCGTGAAGTCCGACGACGGCATCGGCGTCGACGTGCAGAAGATCGTGGACGCCATCGACGAGCGCACGGCCATCGTGCCCATCAGCCACGTCTACTTCCGCAGCGCCTACCTGCAGGACGTCAAGCCGATCATAGAGAAAGCCCACAAGGTCGGCGCCAAGGTGCTGCTCGACATCTACCAGTCCATCGGCACCGTCCCCATCGACGTGCAGGACCTGAACGTGGACTTTGCCGTCGGCGGCAGCGTGAAGTGGGTGTGCGGCGGGCCCAACGTCTGCTACCTGTACATCCGGCCGGACCTGATGAAGGACTACAACCCGGCCCTGACAGGCTGGATCAGCCACGCACGGCCTTTCCGCTTCGAGATGGAGTTTGAGCCCCACGCGGGCGCCTGGCGCGCCGCCACGGGCACGCCGCCCGTGGTCGCCCTGTACAGCGCGCGGCCGGGCTACGAGATCATCAAGCAGGTCGGCGTCGAGAACATCCGGGCCAAGAGCAAGCGCATGACCGCCCACCTGTTCGAGAAGGCGCGGGAAGCCGGCTTCAAGGTCAACTCCCCCACCGACCCGGAGCGCCGCGGCGGCACGGTCTGCATCAACTTCGAGGGCGCCAGCAAGGCCGAGAACAAGCTGATCGAGCGCGGGTTCATCATCGACTATCGGCCGGGCGGCGGCATTCGCGTCAGCCCGCACTTCTATAACACGGTGGACGAAATCGACGCCATCGTCGAAGAGATGAAGAAGATCCGCGCCGGGAGTTAGCGGCGCGCTGGGGATCGGTTAAACTGTGCCCATGAACCTGCAGAGCCCCGAAGGTCGTCGTCTTCCGGCACGCTTCCTGGAGCGCTTGGCGCAGCTTGAGGCGTTGTACCTGCTGAAGGGCGACCCGCTGATGCGCTCCGGCTTCGGCGGCGGGCCCGAGCGCTGGCGCCGCGAGCGCGAGCCGATCCTGGACGCGATCGACTCCGACGGAGCATTCCTCGACATCGGCTGCGCCAACGGCTGCCTGCTCGAAAGCCTGATGGAGTGGGCCCGCGAGCGCGGCCTTCACCTCACGCCCCATGGCCTGGATGCCGGCCGGCATCTGGTGCAGGAGGCCCGCCAGCGCCTGCCGGGCTACGTTGAGAACTTCCATGTCGGCAACGTGTGGGACTGGGTACCCGCGCGGCGCTACAAGTACGTCTACATGACCTGGGACTGCGTGCCGGTCTATTTCCTGGGCGCGACTCTGCGCCGAGTGCTGCGCGATTTCGTGGCGCCCGGCGGACGGCTGATCATCGGCAGCTACGGCAGCCGCTCGCGCAACGTGCCGCCCTTTGACATAGCGCCGTTCCTGGCCTCGCTTGGCCTGCGCGTTGCCGGCCGCAGCGCCGGCGGCGAGCCGCGCATCACCTCATTCGTGTGGATTGACGCAGCCTCGGAGTAGCACCATGGCATCTACCTTCACCACGGAAATGTTCGTCAAGCTGTTCGGCGTGATGCCGCCCAAGCCGACCGTAAAGCAGGAGCCGGCCGAATCTCCCAAGACCGAGGTGCTGGTGCCCAACCGCGCCGCGCTGCCCGGTGAAAAGGTGATTTACCACGTCACGCTGCGCCGCGACGGCCGCTGGGGCGTGCGCAGGGAGGGTGGCGAAAGGCCCAGCGCGGTGTGCGACACCAAGGATGAAGCTGTTGAACGCGCGAGAGAGATCGCCAAGAACCTGCCGTGGGCCCAGCTGATCGTGCACAACATGGACGGCAAGGTCGCCCACGACTTCACCTACGGCGCGCCCCGCGAAGCCAGCGAGCCCAGTGACTGGGAGCCGGATGAAACCGATGTCGGCCTGGAAATGACCGAGATTCCCACCGAAGCCGATTAGCATTCACCAGTTCGCACACAGGAAACCGGCGCAATTGCCATGGTTGTGCCACGGCAGCGTCGCACCCTCAAAATTCCGACGACAATCCGAACCGCCCAGGCGACGCGACGTTTACGACAGGCACGGGAGAAAAGCTGGGCGCTCTTTTCCTGGAGATGTTGTGAAAACCCTTCTGTTTGTTGCGGCCGCGCTGATGGCCGCAAGCCTGTCGGCTCAGTCGAGTACCGAAACCACTCCAACCGCGAACGAGCAACTGTTCCTCTATGAGGTCAACCGTGCGCGTTCCAACCCGCAGGGCTACGACGCCGAGAAAGGCCTCGGCGGCGTGTGCAGCGGGATTACGCCGGCAAGGCCGCTGGCGCTGAACAAGCGGCTTGTAACGTCGTCACGCTTCCATACGGACGAGATGGCGCAATACGGCTACTTCGCCCACACCAGCGCGGTGACGGGCAACCAGCCCAACAAGATGGTGCGCAACGCCGGCTACCCGCTCGCGGCGTATCTGCCGGATGCCGCCAACAACCTGGAGTCACTGGCGGGACAAGCCGGCTCTTCGGGCGTCAGCTATGACCCAGTTGCGGCGGTCAAGGCGCTGATCCAGGACACCGGTGTAAATCCGCCGGGCCACCGCTACCACCTGCTGGCCTGGGGCGGCAGCCAGAGCACCATCGACTTCAACCGCTCGTTCCGCGAAGCCGGCGCCGGCTACGCCAGCGGCAAGGGCTGGAACAGTTACGCCGGAGGAGCCTACTGGGCGTTCCACACCGGCATGCGCGACCAGACCAACATGGCCTGGATCACTGGCGTGATCTACGACGACCTCAACAACAACGGCAAGTGCGACGCGGGCGAGGGCCTGTCCGGCGTGACTGTCGAGCTCACGAACTGGAACACCCAGTCGGTGCAGGGCAGCTACACGACGGGGGCCGGCGGCGGGTACGTGTTCCAGGTCAACAACGGTGTGTTCGTGCTGAAGGTCAGCGGGGGTGCGTTCTCCGGTACGCGCTGGGCGAAAGTGACGGTGGCGAACTACGCGAACATGCAGGTGGACTTCCGCTCCAACTCCATGAACGCGGACATCAACTTCGGCACCTTCGGCGCGCTGCCTGACAGCGACAGCGTGGACGGCTCGTCTGAGCCCGCGCCGCCCCCCACCAGCGGTGGAGGCGGCGGAACGGGCGGCGGTGGAACCGGCGGCGGCAGCGCCGTGCCGGTCAACCAGGGCCAGGCCGTAGACTGGGGTGACTCGCAGGGATGTGCGGCCGGAACGCGCAGTGAAACCTGGTTGCCGCTGCTGATACTGCTGGCGGTGCTTGCAACGGGCCTGACGCTGCGGCGCAATCGCGCATAACAGATTTTGATCGGGGGCCGGGGGTCGCCTGCGGCGGCCCCTTTTCCCATTTGCATCAGCGCGCGCTGCGACTGACGACAATGTCGTGGTCGATTGCCTGGGCAAACAACCTGGTGGCGCCGTTGGCGGCGGCAACCTCCAGTTCCGTGGCCGCTGATCCGCTGGCGTACATCCTGAGCGTGCCGTCCTGCACGCGGCAGCGCACGCCTTTCACCAGGCCGCGGCCGCCCCGGTCGAGGCCCAGCGCAATCCGCAGCATGCCGGCAAGCAATCGCACGACGTGCTGGCTGTCGGGATCGAGCTCGGAGAAGTGGCGGTGTCGTTCTTTGGGCGAGCCGCGGCGGCTGTAGCGTGCGGTCAGGCCCACGATTTCCATCTCGTTGTTCGTGAGGCCCCGAAGGCCCCCACCGCGGATCAGCTGGTAAGTGATGTGCTCGCGGTCGAGATAATTCATGCCGCGCCCGATGCCATCCAGCAGCGCCGCGGTTTCCAGCAGGTCGCGGCAGCGGGGGTCCAGCCCGTGCAGGCGCCGAGTACCGTCGTAGATCGCCAGTGCGAGCTCCGCGTGGTGCAGGGCGCGCTTTGGATCCGCCCCGGTGTGGCGAATCAGTTCGAGCGCGCTGGTCAGGCGCACGTTCGGCGGGTCGCCCTTGAACCTGTGGATTCGCTCCAGCTCGGCCAGCAGCATGCCCTCCCGCAGGGACGAGCCGCAAAGCTGGAAGGTATCGGCCTTCACCATCCGCAACGCCGAGGTGAGCACCGCCGCGCCGAAATGGATCACGTCGCCGCGGCGTTCATCGATGGCCGGCAGCCGTGTACGGCCGGCCGTATTGACGCTGAGCAGTTCTCCCGCCAGGTCCGCCAGTTCCGATGTGTGGATCTCGTATCCGTTCAGCGAGCCCCAGGGGTCGCGGCCGCGAAGGCGCAGGCAGGCAAGCCCCAGCGACATGTGCGTGCCGGAGGTGCCCACCACGAGGTCGATGCCGCGGCGCCGGATGTCTTTCAGCACCGGGCTCAGCGTAGTCTCGATCAGCTTGAGCAGCCGTGTGCGCGAGCGGCGTGACAGCGGATCTTCGTGATTGAACATGTCGCGCAGGCGCTGCACGCCAAGCGGCAGGCTTTTCGACACAATCAGCCGGCGCGCGTTGCCGTACATGACCTCGAGGCTGCCGCCTCCGAGGTCGAGCATCAACGCCTTGCGACCCTCCAGGTCCGTGGCGTGTCGAATACCGCGATAGATCAGCCTGGCTTCCTCAAGGCCGTCGATCAGCCGGGCATCGATGCCGGTTCGGCGCTTCACCAACTGCAGGAACTCGCGCCCGTTGGAGGCTTCGCGAACGGCGCTGGTTGCAACGGCCAGAACGCGCTTCACTTTGTGGCGCTTGCAGAGGGTGGCGCATCGCTTGAGGGCTTCCAGCGCGGCCTGGCTGGGGCCCGGCATCAGGCGACCGGTCTTGAACGCGCCGGCGCCCAGCTTCACGCGTTCGCGCTCGCGATCAATGACCTGGAAGGAATGCGGCCCGAAGGTGTCGGCGATGATCAGGTGCACCGAGTTCGAGCCGATGTCGACTGCCGCAAGCCTCACGCCGTCCCGCCAGTACCGCCAAGCCTCGAGGCCAGGATTTCCTGCGCCGCCCGGCGACCCTCGTCCCCGGGATTACGGCGCACCCATGTGCCGTCGCTCTGCAGCAACCATGCCTGTACGTTGTCGGAGAGCGGTATGTCAAGGCACTCTTCAATCACCCGAGCCTTCAGCGCCGGATCCAGGATCGGGAAGCACACCTCCACGCGCCGGTGCAGGTTGCGCTGCATCCAGTCCGCGCTTGAGGCGTAGGTGTGCTCGCCGTTGGGGCCGAAGCTGAACACCCGGCTGTGCTCCAGGAAGCGCCCGACGATCGAGCGCACCCGGATCGTTTCGGAAACGGCCGGGATGCCCGGGCGCAGGCAGCAGACACCGCGCACCAGCAGGTCGATCGGCACGCCCGCGATCGAAGCCAGATACAGCGCCTTGATCACACCAGGGTCCGACAGCGAGTTCATTTTGGCGCGGATCAGCGAAGCCCTTCCCTGGCGCGCGAGCTCCGCCTGCTCGTTGATGCGCTCGATGATCATCGCGTTGAGCGTGAACGGCGAATGATAGATCTGCTTCATGCCCGGGGTTTCACCCGGGCTGGTCAGCTCGCGGAACAGCTTGTGAACGTCGGCGCAGATCTCCTCGTTGGAGGTCAGCAGGCTTAGGTCCGTGTACGCTCGCGCCGTGCCGGTGTGGTAGTTGCCCGTGCCCAGGTGCACGTAGCGTCGCAGGCGCCCTTCCTCACGGCGCAGCAGCAGCATCATCTTGCTGTGCGTCTTGTAGCCCACCACTCCGTACACCACCTGCGCGCCCGCGTTCTGCAGGCGGGTGGCGAGGTCGATGTTCGCGGCCTCGTCGAAGCGCGCGCGCAACTCGACGCAGGCCGTGACTTCCTTGCCGACGCGCGCCGCCTCAAATAGCGCGTCCGTGACCTCCGAGACCGCGCCGGTGCGGTACAGCGTGCCCATGATCGCGACCACGTTGGGGTCGGTGGTCGCCTTGCGGATGAAGTCCAGCACCGGCCCGAACGACTGGTATGGGTGGTGCAGCAGCACATCGCGCGAGCGCAGTACCTCGAACAGTTCCGCGCCCGTCGCCAGCTCTTTGGGCACGCCCGGCGAGTGCGGCGGGTACTTGAGGTCAGGGCGATCCACCAGCTCGTGCAGCTTCATCAGGCGGTTCAGGTTGACGGGACCGTTGACCTGGTACAGGTCATCGGGACCAAGCTGGAAGTGATCCAGCAGCATGTTGGCGATTTCAGGCGGGCAGTTTTCCGCCACCTCCAGGCGCACCGCGGCGCCGAAGTTTCTTCGCGGCAACTCAAAACGCAGGGCCTCTGCGAGGTCTTCGACTTCTTCCTCGTCCACGAACAGGTCGCTGTTGCGGGTGACCCGGAACTGGTAAGCACCCTTCACGTCCATGCGCGGAAACAGCTCGCCGATGTTGTGGTGGATCACGGCCGACAGCAACACGAAATCGTAGGGACCGGCGGACACCTCGCGCGGCATGCGTATCACGCGCGGCAGCAGCCGCGGCGCCTGCACGATGCTGATGCCGCTGGCGCGGGCGAAGGCGTCCGGCCCTTCCATCAGCACGACAAAATTCAGGATCTTGTTCAGCACGTTGGGGAACGGGTGGGCCGGGTCCAGCCCGATCGGCGTCAACAGCGGCTGCACTTCGCGCCGGAAGTAGTCAGCCGCCCAGGCGGCCTGGGCCTCGTTCCATTCCGTGCGGCGCAGGATGCGGATGCCGCTTTCCGCCAGGCGGGGCAGCAGCACGTCGTTGAACACGCGGTATTGCTCGGCCACGATGCCGCGCGTGGTTTCATGGATGCGGGCCAGCATGTCCTGCGGGCGGACTTCGTCGGGGCCGGTCACGCCGACGCCGGCCGCGGTCTGCTGCTTCACGCCGCTCACGCGGATCTCAAAGAACTCGTCCATGTTGCTGCACGAGATCGTGAGGAAACGCAGGCGTTCAAGCAGCGGCACACTCTCGTCCGCGGCCATGGCCAGCACGCGACGATTGAACTCCATCAACGAAAACTCGCGGTTGATGTAGAGGTTTGCGTCGCCCGGCTCAACGGCGGGCTTTCTGTCGCTGGCTGCATTCATTGTGCACCGACGGGCATGCTACCTATTGTATGTAAAGAACGTGTCAAGTGCGGGGTTGCGTCCAGCCACCTCCGCCCGGGGTGCGGATTTCGACGGCTTCGCCGGCACGCAGCTCTCCGCTGCACTTGGCTTCCAGCGGCTCGGCCTCGCCCTCGATGTTGACGAGCTGGTTGATGCCCTGCCGCCCGGGCTTGCCGCTGCCGGCGCCCCGGGGCGCGTGAACGCGGCGTTCAGTCAGCAGGCCGAACTGCGCGTCCACGAGCGTGCGTACACGGCGCACCACGCCATCGCCGCCTTTGTGCGTGCCATCGCCGCCGGAATGCTCGCGCAACGCGTACTCCTCGACGCGTAAAGGGTAGGCGTGCTCGAGCGCCTCCACCGGCGTGTTGAGCGTGTTGGTCATGTGCGAGTGCGTCGCGTCGGCGCCTGCCTTGCGCGGCCCCGCGCCGCAGCCGCCGGCGATCGTCTCGTAGTAACTGAAGTGGCCGCCGTCGGGACCTGCACCTCCGATGGTCAGGTTGTTCATGGTCCCCTGCGACTGCGCCGGCACGCGCCCGGGCGCTACCTGCGCAAGCGCCGCCAGGCAGACGTCCACGATGCGCTGGCTGGTCTCCACGTTGCCGCCGGCCACGGGCGCTGGACGTTTCGCGTCTACAACCGTGCCCGGCTTCGTGATGACCTCGATGCACTCGAAACACCCCTGGTTGATCGGCGGGCGCGGGTCGCACAGGCACAACACGCTGTAGAAAGCGGCGCTCTCGGTCACCGCCCGCACGGCATTCACGCCGCCGCGCACCTGCGGGTCGCTGGCGCTGAAGTCGAAGCTCAGCCAGTCGCGTTTGACGGTAAGCTTCAGGCGAATCGCCACGTCGGTGTTTCCCGCGCCGTCATCATCGAGCAGATCTTCGGACCTGAAGACGCCCTGCATCAGGCCGTTCAGCGTCTGGCGCGTGATCGCATGGCTGTGCCTGAACAGGCTGCTGCACAGTCGGTTGAATGCCGCCGCGCCCTGGCGCGCCACTACCTCTGCCAGCCGCTGCCGTCCGCGGTCGCAGGCAGCCCGCTGTGCACTCACGTCACCGCGGCGCTCATCGGGCGTGCGGGTGTTGGCCATGACCAGCTCCAGCAGGCTTTCATCCATCCGGCTGGGAGGGATCACCAGCCCCTCCGCGAGCAGGTCAGTCTGCGGCGACATGCTGCCGGGCGCCGCGCCGCCGATGTCGGCGTGGTGGGCGCGGTTGGCGGCGTAGCCCAGCAGGCGGCCGTTGCCGTGGATCGGCGCGACCATGGTGATGTCCGGCAGGTGTGTGCCGCCGCTGTACGGATCGTTGACCAGCGCGTACTCGCCAGGCCGCAGCTTCAACTTCGCCAGCACACCGTGCACGCTGGCGGGCATGGAGCCCAGGTGCACCGGCAAGTGCGCCGCCTGGGCCAGCAGGCGGCCTTTGGCGTCAAACAGCGCGCAGGAGTAGTCGCGACGCTCCTTGATGTTCGGGCTGTAAGCCGAGCGCTTCAGCACCTCGCCCATTTCCTCGGTGACGCCCACCAGCGCGTGGTGCAGCACGGCGATTTCGGTTGCGGTGTTGATGTTCATCGCCGCGTGCTCCGCTTGCTGTCCGGTGTCAGCAGCAGCTGCCCGGACCTCGTAACCGTCAGCTTCCAGCCCTGCTTCAGGTACAGGCACGAACTCAACTCGGTGACAATCGCGGGGCCGATCAGCGTCGTGCCGACGGCCAGGGCATCACGCTCATACACGGCCGCGTTCCCCTGCGCGCCGGCGGGGCGCGGCACGCCCCTGGAGGCAACCGGCGGCAGTTTGGGCGCGTGCGCCGGTGCTTCGATCCGCACCCGCACGTTTACGATTTCGACCGGCGCGCCGCAGCGCTCGAACTGGTACTGGCGCAGGTGCTCACGTTCGAAATCGCGCCTCCACTGAGGTGTGAGGGACACATTTAACTCGAAGCTCTGGCCGCGATATCGTACGTCGACACTGGAGTGGGTCTTGGACGGCCCTTTCAGGCCGCAATCCAGCAGATCTGCCTTTCCGCGCTTGAGCAGCAGCTTCGCCGCGTGCTGGGCCTGGGTGAAGGCGTCTACGCCGTCTCCCAGCAGCACGGTCTGGGACAGATCGCGCGAGGCAGGCGTGTGCAGCATGCCGAGCGCGCACAGCAGGCCGGGCGCCCGCGGTACCAGCACGCGGCCTAGACCCATCAGCTCAGCCAGGTCGCAGGCGAGCAGGCCGCCCGCGCCGCCGAACGGCACCAGAGCCATGCCATCCAGGCTGTGGCCCCGTTCAACGGTTACGCGGCGCAACGCGCGCTCGATGCCGGCTAAAGCCACTCGCAGGATCGCATCGGCCAGTTTGCGGGCCTGGGCGGCCGGATCCAGGCGCTTGAGGGCATGCATTGCCGCCTGCGGGTGCAAGGGAAGTTCGCCGCCCAGCTTCAGGTCGTGCGGCATGCGCCCCAGCACCAGCAGCGCGTCGGACAGCGTGGCGCGCTCGCCGCCGCGCCCGTAGCATGCCGGGCCGGGATCGGCACCCGCGCTTTGCGGCCCGACGTGCAGCGCGCCGCCGGCGTCCAGCCAGGCGATGCTTCCGCCGCCGGCGCCGATGGTGTGGATATCGAGACTGGGCGTGCGCAGGGGCAGACCGGCAATCGGTGTTTCCGACCTGAGCAGGGCATGCTCCCCCACCAGCGAGACGTCGGTGCTGGTGCCGCCGACATCGAAGGCTACCCCGGTCGCGATCCCCTCAGCGTCCAGCGCTTCCCGCACGCCGGCGATGCCGCCCGCGGGGCCCGAAAGCGCCAGTTTCACGGGCTCGTCGGCCGCGATCCGGGCCGGCAGCCAGCCGCCGGCCGAGTGCATCAGCACCACGCGGGTCGGGCTCACGCGCCTCTGCAGGCCGCCGATGTAGTCACGCAGTTTCGGCACCAGGCCGGCGTTGGCGGCCGTCACCAGGCTGCGCTCGTACTCGCGGAACTCGGGCGCCAGGTCGCTGGAAAGCGTGACAGGCACGCCCAGCTTCGCGAGGGCGCGTCCAAGCTGCTGCTCATGGGCCGGGTTGGCGTAGCTGTGCAGCAGGCAGACTGCAATGGTCTCGGGCTTCAACGCCTGCACCTGCCGCACGACACGCCGGATCTCGTCCCGTGTCAGCCTGCGCGAGACGCTGCCGTCCGGCTCGAGGCGCTCCTGGCACTCGACGCGCAGCTCGCGCGGGACCAGCGCATCGCGCTGCGCCGGCTCAAGCGAGTAGAGGTCAGCCGGGTCCCGGTTCTGGCGCCCGATCGCCAGCACATCGCGGAAGCCCTGGGTGGTCACGAACACCACGCGTCCCAGCCGGCCCTCCAGCAGCGCGTTGGTGGCGACGGTGGTGCCGTGAACCAGCAAATCCGCGTCACCCAGACGCTTCAGGGCATGTGCCACGGCCTGGCCGGGATCAGCCGGCGTGCTCGGAACTTTACACGTCAAGAGCAGTCCGTCCCGCAGCAGGCAGGCGTCGGTGAAGGTGCCGCCCACGTCGATGGCGGCTACAGCCGGCACTTTACGAGGCACGGACGCCCTCCACCCGCTTGAGCCAGGCCTGGATGCGCAACGCAACCCCGATCGGCACTTCCTGGGTGATCATGTGGCCGTAGCCATCGAGTTGTTGCAGGCGCGCGTCAGGCGAGCGCTGCCACATGCGGAGCTGGGCGGGTGAGGCGGAAATGCTGTCGCGGCTGCCGTAGATGACCTCGACGGGGCAGCGGATCCCCACCAGCCGGTCCGAGACATCGAATCCGGCCAGCAGGCCCAGGCGGCGGGCAAGCTCGGCATGGTCGAGCTTCTCGAAGTAGGCCAGGAACTTTTCGCGCTCTTCACCTTTCAGCGTGCCGGCCAGCTTCCAGCCCGCCAGCAGGCGCGCCACCGGGTTCAGCACCACCCTGGGCAGCAGGCGGCTGGCGCTGCGGCCGATGGCAGAGGCAAACGGCTCGGGCTCATGACTGAACGTCGAAATCAGGCACAGGCCGTGCACCGCCTCGGGGTGCAGGATTACGGTTTTCTGCGCAACCGCACCTCCGAACGACTCGCCGATCAGCAGCCCGGTCTGCAATGACTGCATGCGCGCGACCACCACGTCAGTGAGCTCCTGCCATTTCAGGTCACGGCCGGTCGGGTAGCTGAACGGCACCAGTTCAACACCGGGCAGGTGCTGCTGCGTGCTGTCGACCCAGCGGGCTTCACCGTCCAGGCCGGGCAGATACAGGATGGGTGCTGGCATGTCCTCTCCGGTGTGCAGAGAGGTTTAGAGTGCGCGCAGCCACTTCTCAACCGTCCCGGCGATTTCAGCGTCGGAGAGGCCGGCAGCCTGCAGCGCGTCCCAGCAGCTGAAGTGCACGGCGTGGCCGAGCACGGCCAGCATCTCGGCGCGGACGGCCCGCGCCGGGCGCCAGGCCTTCAGCAGGTCGTCGCGCAGGTCATCCAGCCATTTCTGGGCGACGGCCAGCACGGCCTGCAGCGCCGGGATGTCGTGAGCATCGCGGTAGGCATTGCGCCAGATTCCCTGCGTGCGCCGGTAGAACGCGTAAAGCGCTGTCAGCGCGGTGCGGGTGCGATCACCCGCGTCGCCCAGGTGCTGCCAGGCGCTCGGGTCGGGAAACGGGTTCTGCTCGAGGTAGCGGCTGGAACAGGCGTTGAACAACGCTGTTTCATCGGGCAGGTGGCGATAGACGGTGAGTCGCTGCACGCCTGCGCGTTTCGCGATCGCCTGGATGGTGGTACGCGCCGGGCCGACCGTGGCGTGCAGTTCAACGGTGGCGTCCACGATCCTGCGCCTGGTTTCCTCGGTGCTTTCCTTGCGGCGCTGTTGTCTGTATCGGCGCGTCTTCATTTAGGTAAACATACATGTTCATTATTTCTTTGACAAGCTGCTGACGTCGGGTATGTTTCTGCTCGTTGGTGAACACGAATGTTTACTGAAATAGCAAGGAGAACGACATGACCGAACGTTATGTAGCCGCACGCGTCACGGAAGACGTCCACCGCCTGATCGCTTACGCGCCCTTGCCGGGGCTAGGCCTGCTGCCCGTCAACGCGTTCCTGATTCACGCCGCGGAACCGGTGCTGGTGGATACAGGTCTAGCCGCACAGCGCGAGAGTTTCCTTCAGGCGCTGGGCGGCGTGATCGACCCGGCCGATCTGCGCTGGATCTGGGTCACGCACATGGACGCCGACCACATCGGCAACCTGCAGGCCGTGCTGGAAGCGGCGCCTGAAGCCCGGCTGGTCACCACCTACCTGGGCATGGGCAAGGCCGGCCTGCTGGGCCTGCCCCTGGAGCGCTGCTACCTGCTGAACCCGGGCCAGAGCCTGCAAGTCGGCGACCGCGAACTGCTGGCGGTGAAGCCACCGGTGTTTGACGCACCCGAAACCACCGGCCTGCTCGACCGTCGCAGCGGCACGTTGTTCAGCTCAGACAGCTTCGGGGCGTTGCTGCAGGAAACTGCCGAAGACGCCGATCAAATCGCCGCGTCCGCTTTGCGCGAAGGCATGCAACTGTGGGCGAGCGTGGACGCGCCCTGGCTGCGGGTGATCGACGAAAACAAGTTCCGTGCGTCCGTGGACACGCTGGCAGACCTGAAACCGGCACGCCTGCTGAGCAGCCACCTGCCGCCGGCTTCCGGCCGAATGCTGGAAGCGCTGGTGTCCAACCTGAAGGACGCGCCGGCGCAGCCCGCATTCGTGGGGCCGGACCAGGCGCAACTGGAGCTGATGATGGCCGGCGCGTGACCGGCTTGAAAAAAGCAAAACGGGGACGGCATCGCCGTCCCCGTTTGTTTGTGTTTCGGTTAGCTGACAGTGACCGGCAGGCCGGCCTTCTGCCATGCGTCGAAGCCGCCGACGATGTTGGAAACGTTGGTGTAGCCGAGCTTGCGCAGGGCACCCTGCGCCATGCCGCCGCGCATGCCGCTCTTGCAGTACACCACGACGGGCGCCTGCGGGTCAGGGATCGACTTGGGCACTGTGTCGAGGATGTTGTCGAGCGGGATGTGCTCGCTGCCGGGGATGGTACCGCCGCCCAGTTCCTGGGGCATGCGGACGTCAATCAGGGTCAGGGCCCGAACGGCGCTCTTGGGCGGTTCCGCCTTCTTGGTGCGCTTGCGCTTCTGCGCCGCCTTGGTGGTCGGTTCAAGAATGGTAGCTGCGTCGGTGGGTCGAAGTCGGGGTGGAAGCTGCATCGCGGATCCCTTCGTCATTGGCCGGAAAAACGGAAGCGACAGAGTGGCATCGGGGCATAATTATACGGAGTCTTTGGCCCATTTGAAGTGTAAAGGTCTTGACGTTAGGCACTCTCAACCTATGTTCCGCGCCCCGGTGTGTCAGAAACCACTGCCATTGACCCCCCACCGCGCCGCCAGTATAGAACCCCCTGACACCGCGCGCGGAGCCTTCCGCCGCTCTTTCGGCTAGCTTGCGAGGACTATCCATGGCCTTCCACCGACCCAAGATCTCCGTATTCGGCGCCGGCTTCGTCGGCGCCACTGTTGCGCAGCGCTGTGCTGACCGTGAACTCGGCGATGTGCTGCTGATCGACATCGTTGAGGACATGCCCCAGGGCAAAGGCCTCGACATGTTTGAAAGCAGCCCCGTGGAGCGGTTCGACGCCCGCGTCAACGGCAGCAACAAGCCCGCCGACGTGGCCGGCAGCGACGTGGTGGTGGTGACATCCGGCATCGCTCGTAAACCGGGCATGAGCCGCGACGACCTGCTCACCACGAATGCCAAAATCGTCCAGTCCGTCGCTGACAGCATCCGCGAGCACGCCCCGAACGCAATCGTCATCATGGTCACAAACCCTTTGGACGTAATGAGTTGGGTCGCGCACAAGCGCCTGGGCTTCCCCAAGAACCGCGTGATGGGCATGGCAGGCGTGCTGGACAGCGCCCGCATGGCAAGCTTCGTCGCCATGGAGCTCAACTGCAGCGTTAAGGACATCAGCCCCATGGTGCTTGGCGGCCACGGCGACACCATGGTGCCCCTGCCGCGCTACACCACGGTCAGCGGCATCCCGATCACGGACCTGCTTCCGGCCGACCGCATCGAGGCGATCAACGACCGCACCCGCAAGGGCGGCGCGGAAATCGTCGCGCTGCTGAAGACCGGCAGCGCCTACTACGCGCCGGGCAGCAGCGTGGTGGCGATGGTCGAAAGCATCGTGAAGGACCAACGCCGCATCCTGCCCACCTGTGCGCTGCTTGAGGGCGAGTACGGCCTGAAGGACACCTGGCAGGGCGTGCCCTGCATGCTGGGCAAGAACGGCATCGAGAAGATCTACGAACTGAAGCTCAACGACGCCGAGCAGAAGCTGCTCGCCACCAGCAACGAGCATGTGGCCGGCGCGATCAAGCAGGCCGCGCAGCTGCTGGGTATGTAAGAGGAATACGCATTCAACGGTAGGGACACGCGGCGGCGTGTCCCTACTTTTCTTTCCCGGCTTTCTTGTCCTCGAACATTCGCTGGTCAGCGCAGCTGATCAGTTCCTGCAGTGACTGGAACTGGTCTTCGCCATGCACAGCCACGCCCATCGCTACGGAAACGCTGTACTTGCCCTTGTCGCCGACCTGAAACTCGAACTCTCGCCGCAGCCGTCGTGTGAGGAAGAGTTTGTCCGTGTTGTTTCCCATGCGGGCCATCACCACGAACTCGTCGCCGCCGACGCGAGCAATCAGGTCAGACGCCCGAAACGTGGCCAGTAAATGCTCAGCAACGAACTTCAAAACGCGGTCACCTTCCTGGTGCCCCCAAATGTCGTTCACCGGCTTGAAGTCGTTCAGGTCGAGGTAGATGACGGCCAGTTTGTCGCCCTGCCGCTTTGCGCTTTCCCACATCACGGTAGCGGCATTTTCGAGGCCACGCCGATTGCGTAGTCCTGTCAACGGGTCCGTCAGGCTGGCGGCCAGGTGATCCTGGGATTCGCGCTGGACGCGCAGCTCCGCTTCCTTGCGCGCCGTGATGTCAACGTGGGAGATCAGCACGATCGCGTCGGGGTCAGGCGAAACAAGCGTGACGCGGGCGATGAACCAGCGGCGCTGCGTGGGCGAGTTGCATTCGTACTCTACCTCGCCCATCTCACGCCGCTGTTCGCACACCTCCTGGATAGTTTCGATCAGCTGCCCTGCCTCTTGCACTCCCATGCTTAGTGCGTGGCGACACACGCTCAGGTAGTTGAGTCCGACACCCTTCTCGGTCGCCTCATTGGCGCCGTTTTTCTGGGCAAACCGGCTCCAGCTGCGGTTGACGGAGAGTATCTGGCCATCCTTGTTCACCAGGGCCAGGGAGTCGGGTATCGCGTGAAGGATGGTGTTGAAACCGCTGAGTGTCATGGGTTATCCGTGTCTATAGTCGTCTCAGCGCACGACTCGCTGGCGAATCATGAATTCTTTCTGCCCCTGGACCTCTTGTGTTCATACATGGCCGTGTCCGCGCGCTGGATCAGGTACAGCAGATCGCCTTCCAGCTTTGGATCGTGCACAGCGTAACCGATGCTCATACCCACTTCGTAAACGTCGCCCGCGTTCGTCGTCAGCCGGTGGCGATTCACGAGGCGAGCCTGAATCTTCCCCAGGTCTTCGGCCTGCGCCATCCAGGCCAGCACCACGAACTCATCTCCGCCGACGCGCGCGATCACGTCTGACTCGCGGAAGGTCTTCTGCAGGTAGTCGGCGATGTATGTGAGCACGCGATCGCCCTCCATGTGCCCGAAGTTGTCGTTGATCGGCTTGAAGTCATCCAGGTCGATGTAAACAACCGCCAGCACACCACCGCGCCGCTGCGCGTTTGCCCAGTACTGACGCCCCAGCAATTCCAGCGCTCGGCGGTTGCGAAGGCCGGTCAGCGGGTCGGTCAGGCTCTGTTCGCGCAGTTTGCGGGTCTCGCGGTGTAACTCCATTTCCGCCAGCTTGCGGCGCGTGACATCCAGGTGAGTGCACAGCGCCGCGCGCCCATTTTCGGCGGGAATGGCCGAGACTCGAACCAGGTAGTACCGAGGCTCGGAGGGTCTATGGCAGGGGTATTCAAGCTCGAATGCATCGCGGGTACCGCTCAGGACCTCACGCAGCCCGGGCTCCAGGTCATTGCCGGTTTTTTCGTCGCCAAGACCAACCTGCGCGCACGCATATAGATACGGGACGCCGACGGGTTTGACATACTCTTCAGCGCACTGGTTCTGCCTCGCCCATTGGCCCCACGCCGCGTTGACACTGATGATCTTCAACTCAGCATCCACGAGCACCATCACATCGGGGATGGCGTTCAGAATCGTGTTGAACTGGTTGCGCTGGGTGTCGGCCATTTCACCACGATCATAACCCAAGATCGTTGTGAGTGCGAACAGCCTGTGCAGCTGACCGTGTTACAGTCGCTCGGGCAGCGCGCTGAAGGGCGGCTGCACCTCGGCCGGGTGCAGCATCTCCAGGATGGCGTAGACGCAGTTCACGGCCGGCGCGGCGTCGGTGGTGTAGAGCGATGCCAGGCCGTTGAGTGTCTGCATCACCAGGCGCACGGGATCGAACAGGAAGCGTCGGGTGGCGGTCTTGACCACCTGGCCGTCGTGCACGGCGTCGGCCACGGAGTACAGGACCGAGCCCTTGGGCAGGCCGCGTTCGTGGAACAGCTTGTGCAGGTGGCGCTCGCGCTGCTCGATGGACTTGTCGAGCTGGGCGGGCACGCCGAAGGCGTTGGTGAGGCGGTCCACCACCTCGGCCCAGGTGACGTTGCGCGTGGGCACGAAGCTGCGCCAGCCGTTGAGGCGCGCGATCATGCCCTTGCGGTCGGCGTCGATGATGGCGGCGGCCTGCTTGTCGGCGTCACCGACCAGCGCCTTACTGAAGGTGAAATCCAGGTGCGACGCGAAGTTCTCGCGTACCTGCGGGGTCTGGGCGATCAGCGCCTCAAGGGGCCTGCGCCAGCCGGAATCTTCAACTTTGCGGACATCCGTGGACATCGCGGTCCTCGTTCGAGCGCACAAGGTTAGTCGCATCCCGAACGAATTGCCAGCGCGGTGTTACTTGCGTTCCCGGCTAACCTCCGAGCGGACGGAGTCCACCCAGGTGTACAGGCCGGCCATCTGTTGGTGGAAGTCGTGGGTGTGGCCGTCCAGCGGGTTCTTGAAGAACGGCGCGAGTTGCGCGAGCAGGCCTGACTCGCCGCGCCTCCAGGCCAGGTCCGTCAGCCGCACCAGGTCCAGCACCAGCGGTGCGGCCAGTGCTGAATCGCAGCCCTGCCAGGTGAAGGTCATGGTCATGGGCGTGCCGAGGAAGCCCTGGAAGTGGATCAGGTCCCAGGCCGTCTTCCAGTCGCCGAGGCTGGGCACGTACTGGATGTCCGTCTTCACGAACGCGCCGCCCAGCATCTCGCGCAGGGCCGCGTCCTTCTGGCGCAGCTTGCTGTCCTTGCTGGCGGGCGCGTCCAATACCGCACCGTCATTGTTGCCGAGGAAGTTGTTGCCCACCCAGCTCATGACTTTCAGGTTGCGCGCCAGGAACATCGGCCCCAGTACGGTCTTCAGCAGTGTCTCGCCCGTCTTGCCGTCTTTTCCCGCATGTGGCAGGCGCGACTCGCGCGCGATTTTGCGCAGGGCCGGCAGCTCGCTGGCCTGGCTGGGCGTGAAGTTGACGTAGGCGCAGCCCTGGCGCAGGGCCGCCAGCGCGCCGAGCAGCGTGCCGGTGCAGAAGCCGCCGCCGGCCTTGGCCAGCGCCTGCAGCAGGGCTTCCGGGGTGTCGAAGTCCGCGGTCTCGGCGAAGTGCGGCTCGGTGCTGCACAGGTTGACGACCACCACGCGCGCGAGGTTGTGGTCGCTGCGGAAGCGCGCCAGGCGTTCTTCAATGCGCGTGAGCTCGGCCAGGTAGCCGCCTTCCGGCACGCTGCCGAAGGCGAAACCTTTCACGGTGTGGATCTGCCTGTCCAGCGCCGCGAGCTCGGCTTGTAACTCGTGCGCCAGCTTTTCGGGCAGGATGCGCGCTTCACCAAGCTCGATGGCTTTCTCGTGCAGCGGTGTGCCGGAAACATCGGCGCCGCCGAACACTATGTCCTGCAGCCCAACCAACGGCAGGCCCTTGAACTCAGGCCCGTCGGTGACCAGGCCGGTGGCCGGCATGCGGCCCTGTGCGATCGCGCTTGCGCCCACCATGGCCGTAGTTGCCACGTTGCCGCGCGCGCCGATGAAGTATACGCCGATTCGTTCCATGGTTGCTCTCTACGGTTTCTGCAACTGCTCCAGCGCCTTCACCGCTCGTTCCGCCAGGGCCCGCCGCGCTGGTGTCTGGGCGGCCACGGATTCGGTCGGCGCGCTTGCCCGCTCCGCCACGGCCGGGAAGGGCACCAGTTCAGTGCGCGGTGTGCCGGGCCTGTAGTCGCCCGCCTTGCCGCTATCCGCCACGCCGCTGCGCCCATCCTCTTCAAGTTTCGCGGCCGTCGCCTGCAAGCTCGCGGCTGCCGCCTCAAGCCGGTCGGCGAGTGCCTGTCGGTTCGCCTCAGTGTCCGGCGCGACGTTCGGAATTTCTTCCGCGCTGAGGCCGCTGGATTCGCTCTCGCTTGAGCCCAGGGCATGCTTTGCTTCACGCAGTGCAGTCTCGCGCGCCGCCGGATCGGAAGAGGCATTGCGCAGCGTGGCGGCCGTGCGGTTGAGTTGCGCGGCAGTCTCTTTCATGCCCAGCGCCTTGCGAAGTGCCTCACGGTCGGCCGCGCTGCGGGAGCCCCCGGTATCAACGCCCGGCCAGTCGCTTGAGACTCCCGGCGTATCCCCCACCGCGGGTGTTGAATCCGCGGCACGGGGCGGCTGCGCACCGACGACGGCGACGAGCGCAACGCCGGCCGCCAGGGCCAGAAGCGGCACCAGCACCAGCTTGCGGGTCGGGATCAGCAAAGGTGCGGGCGCCTGCTGCGCCTGGCGCAACTCGTCGGCTGCGCGGGCGAAAACCGGCGCCGCGAAAGCGCTGTCTTCCGGGATACGCAGGGCGGCGGCCAGGGCTCCGCTGTCGTGGGCAAGTCGCGCTTCGAGGGACAACGCCGCTTCCTGAAGGCTCGGCGTCCGGTAGCGGCGCAACTCCCAAGCTGCGCCGGCCAGGAAACCCGCCAGGGTTATCAGCAGCAGCGACGGCAGTCCGGCTTGCGACGCGAACAGCAGGCGCGGCAGCAGATACAGGAACACCAGCCCCAGTCCCAGCGCCGCCGCAGCGCCGGCCAGACCGCTGAAGGCCGCGCGGACGGCCTGACGCGCCACCAGCCGCGCGGCAACGCCGCGCAGGCGTGACTCCAGTTCAACTCGGGTGTTCAAAGCGTTCATGGCTGCTAGGTGGGCCAGGGTTCAAAGATCAGCGTAACGGGCGGCGAAACACCACGCACGGCCTGCGGGATTCCGTCTGCTTCGGGGTATGGCGAGTAGATATCGGGCAGGTAGGCGTCGTCGCGGTCGTTATCCAGCACGCAGGCCGAGTCGCGCCACATGCCGATCAGGTTGCCCTTCATGTCGGCCTCGAACAGTGATCGGTTGAGGTCCGGGCGATACTGCTCGAATCCGCCCGTGAAGATGAAACCGACCTCTTTCGGGTGGCCCTTGTTCTGGTGGTCCCACAGCCACTTCTCGACCGGCACGGTGGTCGTTTCGCCGGTTTTGGCATGGGTGAAACGCACGCTCAGCTTCACGCGGTCGCCCAGCGGCTTGTCGAGGTAGCCGCGACCGGAGCGCTTCACCTTGCCCTCGTGCAGCAGGATGATCTCCAGCGCGCGCTTCAGGTGCAGTCCACTGGCCGAGGTGGCGAACAGGCTTTCGTGGGTGTTGCCGCCCGGTGAGACCAGCAGGTACTCAAGCGGCCGGGTCTGTGAGCCCAACAGCCAGGCGTCCATTTCCACTACGCGTCTTTCCGGGTAGGCACGCAGGCCGCCCTCGAACGCCACGTATTCGGATTCCTTCTGGGCGGTGGCCGGGGTATCAGGCCTGGCCGGCTGGGCGGGCTGGTCGGCTTCCTCGGTATTGCTGACAGGCGCGGATGCGGGCTGATTGGCCGGTGAGTTGGCGGTCACGTTGGAGCATGCCCCCAGCACCAGCAGGGCTACAACATACAAACCCAATGCGCGCAGCTTCATCATCACACCTGTGGTTCCGTTTCAGGCCTGTATCTGACAGGCATTAAACGAATATGCTGCGCGCAAAGCCCGATTATTCAAGGGGTTGGGCCTATCCTCCGTACACGCCCAGGGCGTCTGCGAATTTGAACGTGATGCCGAGGGCCGGCTGGCCGGTCTCTTCACGCTGCTGATTCAGTCGCGTGGTGGCGTCGATGGCCGTGCTCACGAAAACCCAGGGCACCGTGCCGCTTGCGGCTCCCACGGTCGCATCGTGCGCGAAGGATATCTCCACCTTCTCGATACCGGCGCCGCTGCGCGCGATGTAGCTCTGCATGGCTTCCACCAGCCGCTCGAAGACCTGCCGATAGCGCTCGCGCTTTGCCCGCTCGGCGGCGGGACTGTCGCTGGGATAGATCAACAGCTCATCGACGCGTGCGTAGCTGCCCTCCACCGGCTTTCGGCCGCGCGCGCCAAGCGCGACCACGTAACCGTTGGCCTGGGTGGCTTCGTTCCAGACGCAGTAGATGGTCAGTGCCTCTTTGGGAAAGCCGATCGGCCCCGGGCCTTCGTCTTTCGGCAGCTCAACCTGGTGGTTGCGCTCATCGACTTTAAAGCGTGTGCAGATGATAAAGAAGATCAGCAGCTGGAACGTCACGTCGATCATCGGCGTGAGATCGGGTGCTGCCTTGTCTTCTTTCCGACGGCCTTTTCTTTGCCTGTGCATTTGCATTCTCCGTAAGTGCCTATTCCACCGACTGGTCCCTGCTGATTGCGATCTTGACCTTGTAGAGCCGTGCTTCGCTCATGAGTTCGATCAGCCTGCCGAACTCGCCGGCCGGGCAACGCGCATCGCAGCGCAGCAGGATGGTGTTCTCGCTGATTCCCTCCGCGTTGCGGCCCGGCAGGTCGCGGCTGTAGTCCACCAGCGCCGCCTCGCTCCGCAGAATGGCAGCCATTTCATCGCTGTTGCGGGGGTGCGGGTCACCGTAGCAGAACCAGCCGAAGCGCTCCGGGATGGCCTGCAGTTCCCGCTGGTCGAGCGGGGCCAGGTGAATCGTGAACAGATTTGCGGCGCGGTCGGGGTTCTCGATGGCCGTGATGGCGTCGGGCAGGCGCAGGTCCACGTGGTCCTGCGAGGTGATCCGGGTGACGACGATGAAAAAGATGATCAGCAGGAACGTCACGTCGATCATCGGCGTGAGGTCTGCCGCGGTCTCGTCGGCATCGCGTTTGCGGCGTCTGGGTCTCATGGCGAATCTCCTGTCAGATTCGCCCCGGGATGAGATCCCGATTAAACGGGCCGTTCGCGGGAAGGATCAGGCAAATGCAAAGGGGGCCTGCAGTGCAGGCCCCCTTGATGATGCGGGTTGAACCAGCGGTGCTACTTTTTGAACGCACCCAGCGCGTCGGCGAATTTGAATGTCACCGTCAGGGGCTCCAGGCCGTTGGCTTCACGGTTTTTGTTGATCTGGGCGGACGCGTCGATCGCGAGCGACACGAACATCCATGGCGCGGTGCCGGACTGCGCGCCTTCCATGGCGTTCACCGCGAATGAAATTTCCAGCTTCTCGATCTTGGCGCCGCTCTTGGCGATGTAGGCCTCGGTCGCAGCCACCACGTTCTCGAAGATCTGGGCATACAGGATCTTCTTCTCGCGGATCTGCGCGCCGGTATCGCCAGGGAAGATCACCAGCTGCTCCAAGGTGGCGTAGCTGTTCTCGACCGGTTTGCGGCCTCTCGCGTCAATGGCCACAACGTAATTGTTGGCCTTGGCCGCGGGGTCCCACATGCAGTAGATGCTGATCTGCTCTTTGGGGACCGAGGGCGTGCTCTGCAGGCCTTCGTCCTTGGGCAGCTGCACCTGGTGGTTGCGTTCTTCGACTTTGAAGCGCGTGCAGATGATGAAGAAGATCAGCAGCTGGAAGGTCACGTCGATCATCGGCGTGAGGTCCGGCGAGGCCTTCTCATCGTTCTTGCGCTTTTTCCTGGAACGTGCCATTGGTTTCTCCGGACCGAAGCCTACTCGACCTTCTGGTCCTTCATGATTGCGATCTTGATCTTGTACATCTGCACCTGGACCATCAGTTCGATCAGCTTCCCGAACTCGCCGGCCGGGCAGCGCGCGTCACAGCGCACCAGCACCATGTTTTCGCTGATTCCGTCCGGACCGCGGCCTGGCAGGTCACGGGTGGTATCCTGCAGGGATGCCTCTTTCTCAAGGATGCTGCGCATTTCGTCGAGGTTACGCGGGTTGGGCTCGCCGTAGCAGAACCAGCCGAAGTTTTCCGGCATGGCTTCCACGGTACCCTGGTTCACGGGCGCGATGTGCACCGTGAACAGCTTCTTGGCGTCTTCCTCTTCGTCGTTGGCAGCGAGCGCGTCCGGCAGGCGCAGGTCAACGTTCTCCTGCGAGGTAATCTGCGTCACCACCATGAAGAAGATGATCAGCTGGAAGGTCACGTCGATCATCGGCGTCATGTCGATTTCCGCGCCTTGTGCCTCTTCTTTTGGTTTGCGACTCTTTGCCATATCTCGTTCTCCGTTACCCGGTACAGGCTGGTTCCAGCGGGTTTACTGCTGTTGACCCGCGTAAGCGGAGATGGTCTCGACCATGTCGTCAGCAACCAGGTTGATCGAGGTGCCGATGTTCGCCACCTTGTTCTTGAAGTACCAGTAGAAGGTCAGGCCCGGGATAGCGATGATCAGGCCGAGCACCGTCGACAGCAGCGCCAGAGCGATACCGCCGGCCACCATCTTCGGGTTCACCTGGCCGCCCGGGGCGTTCTCGATCTGACCGAACGCCATGACCATGCCCGTCACCGTGCCGAACAGACCCATCAGGGGGCCTACCGAGGCGCACAGGGCGATCGGCGAAACGTGGAACTCGAGCTTGCCCTGCTCGGCTTCGCTCATGGAAATCGCGGCGTCCTTGACGCTGTCCGGACCGTACTGCATGCGGTTCAGCGCGGCGCCGACCGTGCGGGTCAGGAAGTTCGGGGCGCTCTCACAGTACTGCAGCGCGCCTTCCAGGTCGCCCTCGTCGATGTAGTTCTGCAGCGCACCGATCACTTCCGGCGGCACGATCTTGTCGCGACGCACGTTCACGAAGCACTCGATGATCCAGCCGAACATGAACACCGACGTCAGGATGATCGCCAGCTGCGTAATGATGCCGAGCGCACCACCCGGGATGCCCAGGATCTTTTCGCCCAGCGAGTAGCTGCCGCCTTCCTGCGCGAACACAGCCGGTGCCAGCACCGCGCCGATTGCGAACATCAGGATCACGGCCACAGCCTTCTTGGAAATCTGCAAGTTCATGTGATTCTTCTCCTGCCCTGTACTCGGTCGGACAGCCCCGCCGCTCGGGACCTCCGCCAGATAGGTTTAGTTGGACAACGTCAAAACGAGGGGTTGGGCAAATGGTTCAGAAAAATGCTTAAAACGGCCCACTTGCTTGTGCCACCTTTCAGTCACCTTTGTACGCGTTGATCGTCTTCTGGATCGCCGGCAGAGATTCATCGCTCGCCGCCTTGGTCTTGGGCAGCAACTGGGTCAACTCTGCCAGGTACTTGTCTGCCAGTTTGGCGTAGTTCGAGGCTGTCGCCTGGCTGCTCTTGTTCATCTCCGCCAGCTGGGCGGCGGCGTTGGCCGCGCCCAGCAGCGCAAGGCTGCGCAGCTCGTCGTCGGCGTTGAATATTGCCAGGGAGGTGCTGAAGTTCTGCAGCGCTTCCGCCCACTCTTCCGCGCGCTTGGCGCCCGCCGCTTTCACCTGGCCCATTCCGACGTAGCTGCCGGCCGTCAGGTAGGCCAGGTCAGGATTGATCCAGTCGGTGCGGGGCGGTGCGGTGCGGGTGGTCTTGTGGCCGTCCTCCCAGTTCTTGATCGCTTCATAGAAGCGGGCCTGAGCGCTGCGGGTGTCGCCCTCGCGGATCTGCATGAAACCGCCCTTGAGCTGGGCTTCGTAGGAGGTGCGGGAGGGCTTGCCGCCCTGTTTCTTGACCGCAACGCGTGTCAGTTCGTCATAGGCCTCGCGGGCGCCCTTGAAATCCTTCTGGTCTTCGGCGTAGCGGGCGGAGGCGCGCAGGCCCCGGATGCCCCAGTCGAAGTACTCGCGGTCACCCTGTGAGGACAGGCCTTCCGCCAGCTCCTGCAGCGGCTTGAATGCCTTCTCGGTGGCGGACTTGGCGTCGCCCTGCTTCAGGTACACCAGACCCAGCGTCTCCAGGGCATCCAGGTAGAAGCGGTTCAGCCCACCGGCGTTGCTGACCGGCCTGCCGGTCACCTTCGAGTTGAGGGTGACGCGCGGAATGATGTTCTGCGTATACAGGTTCTCGGGATTCTCGCACTCCTTGATGTAGTCCTCCAGCTCCTTCTGCGCGGTGCTCCAGTCGCCCTGCAGGTAGCGCCCCATCGCCAGGTAGTACCGGCACGAAATCTGCACCCGGCGCCAGGCGTCCTTGTCGAAACCGGACGGCGCCTCCAGCTTCATC
>JAANMX010001232.1_pt1 | contig 29616 bp, 22 predicted proteins | sample 7279681 | NCBI WGS metagenome assembly JAANMX01 (sample SAMN14094542, study PRJNA606508) | bioreactor metagenome | isolation source: A lab-scale SPAN reactor treating ammonium-rich wastewater day 351 | place: Ireland: Galway | collected 2018-01-01 | reverse complement strand
GGCCGTGCCCTGAGTCATCTCGCCTCCTTGCCACCATGATGGGCGTACGCGGTGGTGGTGCCATCGGTTTCGACGCGCTCCACCGTGTAAGGCTGGACGTGGTGGACGCGGTGGCCGAAGTCGATGACGCCGCCTCCATCGCCGCCGCGCTGCAGCTGGAAGATCTGCTGGGCACGCGCTACGGCGGCTCCTCCGGCACCAATTTCGCCGCCTGCCTGCAGCTGGCATCGGACATGCGCGCGCGCGGCGAGCGCGGCAGCCTGGTGACCCTGCTCTGCGACCGCGGCAAGCGCTACCAGCAGACCCTGTTCGATCCCGACTGGCGCGCCGCGCACGGCCTCGACATCACCCCGTGGCAAGCCGCACTGCAGACCGCGCTGGCCACCGGCACGCTGACCTCGCCAGACCCTTTCGCCACCTGACGCTTCCGCATGAGCCATCACGACCTGCGCAGCTTTCTTTCCGCACTGGAACGCCACGGACGCCTGCACCGCGTCACCGCGCCGGTCGATCCCGAACTCGAAACCACCTCGCTCAGCCTGCGCGCCCTGCGCGAAGGCGGGCCGGCGCTGCTGATGGAGCAGCCCATCGGCAGCCAGCATGCCTATCTGGGCAATCTCTACGGCCACCGCGACCGCATCGAAGCGGCGCTGGCCGGACGCCCGCTGGCCAGCCTGCGCGAATTGGGGGAGCTACTGGCGGCGATCCGCGAACCGCGCTGGCCGTCGAACCTGCGCGAAGCGCTGGGCAGCTGGCCGGAGTTGGCGCAGCTGGCCCACGTGGCACCACAGAAGGTGCGCGAGGCGGCGTTCCAGCACGAGACGCTGGAAGGCGACGACGTCGACCTGTCGCGGCTGCCGATCCAGCGCTGCTGGCCGGAAGATGCGGCCAAGCTCATCACGCTTGGTTTGGTCGTCACCCGCGGCACCCGCAAGCCACGCCAGAACGTGGCGATCTACCGCCAGCAGGTGATCGGCAGGAACCGCATCATCATGCGCTGGCTGCCGCACCGCGGTGGCGCGCTGGATTTCGCCGACTGGAAGGCGACCCATCCGGGCCAGCCGTTCCCGGTACTGGTGGCGATCGGTGCCGACCCGGCCACCCTGCTGGCGGCGGTGGCACCGATTCCCGACACCCTGTCCGAATACGAATTCGCCGGCCTGCTGCGCGGCCAGCGCACCCGCGTCTGGCCCAGCAAGCTCACCGGGCTGGACGCGCCGGCCGGCTGCGAGATCCTGCTGGAAGGCTTCATCGACCCGGCCGAAACCGCGCTGGAAGGCCCGTTCGGCGACCACACCGGCTACTACAACGCGCAGGACCAGTTCCCGGTGATGACCATCTCGCGCATGCACCTGCGCAAGGATGCGATCTACCAGGGCAGCTACATGGGCCGCGCGCCGTTCGATGAACCGTCAGTGATGGCGATGGCGCTCAACGACGTGTTCGTGCCGCTGCTGCGCAAGGTGTTCCCGGAAATCGTGGATTTTTATTTGCCGCCGGAAGCGTGTTCCTACCGCATCGCGGTGGTCAGCATCCGCAAGCAGTACCCCGGCCACGCGCGTCGGATCATGATGGGCATCTGGTCCTACCTGCGCCAGTTCACCTACACCAAGTTCGTGATCGTCACCGACGAGGACATCGATGTCCGCGACTGGTCGCAGGTGATCTGGGCGCTCTCCACCCGCGTCGACCCGGTGCGCGACAGCGTGCTGATCGACAAGACCCCGATCGACTATCTGGATTTCTCCAGCCCGACGCCGAACCTCGGCTCGAAACTCGGGCTGGATGCCACCAACAAATGGCCTGCGGAAACCAGCCGCACCTGGAGCAAGCCGATCCAGCTGGATGCCGCGGTGGAAAAGCGCGTCGATGCGCTGTGGCAGCAGGTGGCGACCCCTGCCCCGGCGGGTTGACCGCAGCGATCTGGCATCGCGCGCATGGCGCGCTCCCACAAAAGCTTTGTTGGAGCGGCCCATGGCCGCGATGCATGGCAGGTGGCGACCCCTGCCCCGGCGGGATAGCCTCGACACAGGGGATGCCGCCCGCGGATCAAGCACGCAAGGCTTGATCCGGCGCAAGCAAGCCCGGCCATGCGCCGGACTTGCGTATGTTGCGCAAATCGGGGCTGCGCTTGTTCAGATCGGACTGCTCCAATCGTCGACGAACTCACCCGGATAAAGCGCCAGCGCTTCTTGCATCTGCATCAGTTCCACCTTGCTGAACTTGCCTGCACGCGCCGCATTGGCACCGGCGATGAACTTCGCCAGCAGCCGGTGCAGGGCAGCATCGGCCTCCGGTTCGAGCTTGCAATTGGCGAACATGTCCTTGATCGCGGCGTCGATCTTTTCCACCGCGTTGTCGCGCTGGACATCGTCCAAGTGGCCCATCTGGTAGTGGTTGAGCGTCTCGGTCGCTTCGCGCAGATTGCGCATGCCCGCACGCAGCGGCGCGTCGGTGGCCCAGCGCTGGGTCGGCGCAGCCGCAGGCTTCGCGGTCGCAGACTTAGCGGCTGCAGGCTTCGCGGTCGCAGGCTTCGCGGGTGCGGCATGCGCAGCATGGTCATGGTGGGCGGTGGACTGCGCGTGCGCAGGCGCGGCAAACAGCACGCCGGCAAACGCCAGCATCGCCAGGGTCAGCGGGGTTCCGATCTTCATCGCGTCATCTCCGGAGAATGCGGGCAAGCGCCCGTCACGCGCACTTTCGCATGTCTGCGAGCGCCGGGCCATGTCCCATGTCAAACCGCGATCCGCGGGCAGATTCCCCACGTTTGACCCAAATCAATGACGCTGCGCGATGCGGCCACGACCATGCCGGTTTCCCCCAGCCGGAGCCTCGCATGCAACTGGTCTGTCCCGCCGGCAACCTGCCGGCCCTGCAGGCGGCGGTGGATGCCGGTGCCAACGCGGTCTATGCCGGCTTCCGCGACCAGACCAATGCGCGCGCCTTCCCCGGTCTGAACTTCAGCGATGACGAGCTGCGCGCCGGCATCCGCTATGCACACGCGAAGAACGCCAAGGTCTATCTGGCGCTGAACACCTATCCCGACAGCGCGCGCCTGAAGGATTGGCACGCCGCCGTGGACAAGGCCGCCGCGCTCGGTGCCGATGCCATCATCGCCGCCGAAATGGCGGTGCTGGACTACGCCGCACGCACCCACCCCAACCTGCCGCGCCATCTTTCCGTGCAGGGCAGCGCCACCACTGCGCCAGCGCTGCGCTATGCCTTCGAGCGCTTCGGCATCAGCCGCGCGGTGCTGCCGCGGGTGCTGTCGCTGCAGCAGGTCGAGCGCCTGTGCGAGAAGTCGCCGGTGGCGCTGGAAGTGTTCGCCTTCGGCAGCCTGTGCATCATGGTCGAGGGCCGCTGCCAGCTGTCCAGCTACGTGACCGGTGCTTCGCCGAACCGCCACGGCGTGTGCTCGCCGGCCAAGTTCGTGCGCTGGGACGAACACGACGACGGCAGCCGCAGCGTGCGCCTGAACGACGTGCTGATCGACGAGTTCAAGCCGGAAGAGCCCGCCGGCTACCCCACCGTGTGCAAGGGCCGCTTCGAGGTCGGCAACGAGGTGTTCCACGCGCTGGAGGAACCGACCAGCCTCAACACGCTGGAACTGCTGCCGCGACTGAAGGAAATCGGCGTGGTCGCACTGAAGATCGAAGGCCGCCAGCGCGGCGTGGCCTACGTCAGCTCGGTCACCCGCACCTGGCGCAAGGCGATCGACCAGATCGTCGCCGACGCAGCGCGCTGGCAGCTCAAGCCGGAATGGCAGGCCGAACTCTCGCGCCATGCCGAAGGCCACCAGACCACGCTGGGCCCGTACCACCGCGCCTGGCACTGAAGGAACCGCAATGAAACTGAGCCTTGGCCCGCTGCAGTATTTCTGGCCGCGCGAACGCACGCTGGCGTTCTACCGCGAGGCCATCCACTGGCCGGTCGACATCGTCTATCTCGGCGAAACCGTGTGCAGCAAGCGCCGCGAACTGCGCACCGCCGACTGGCTGGCGCTGGCGGAGGAGCTGGCAGCCTCCGGCAAGCAGATCGTGCTGTCGACGCTGGCGCTGATCGAGGCGGAATCCGAACTCAGCGTGCTCGACCGGCAGATTTCCCACGGCGGTTTCTGGATCGAAGCCAACGACCTGTCCGCGGTGCAGCTGTGCAAGGAAAAGGGCCGCCCGTTCGTGGCCGGGCCGACGCTGAACGTCTACAACCACCGCGCACTGGCCATGCTGGGTGAAGACGGCCTGCGCCGCTGGGTGCCTGGCGTGGAACAGGGCCGCACCTTGATCGGCGAATTGAAGGACGGCGTGCTGGCCGACGGCGGCGTGATGCCGGAGCTGGAGGTCATCGGCTGGGGCCGGCTGCCGCTGTCGTTCTCGGCGCGCTGCTTCACCGCGCGCGCGCTCGATGTGCCGAAGGATCAGTGCGGCTTCCGCTGCATCGACTACCCCGACGGCATGCCGCTGGCCACCCGCGAAGGCCGCCCGTTCCTGCGCATCAACGGCATCAGCGTGCAGGGCGAGGAAATCACCGACCTTGGCCCCGAACTGCCGGAGCTGCGCGCGCTGGGCGTCGACATCCTGCGCCTGTACCCGCAGGCCGAAGGCATGGAAGCGGTGGTGCGCCATTTCGACGCCGCCCGCAGCGCCAGCGAAGCACCGGCCCGCATTGGCGAGCGCAACGGCTACTGGCACGGCGAAGCGGGAATGCGGATGGCGAGTGTCAGTGATTGATCCGGAAACGACTCGTTACCGGTTTCCTTTGGCCCGATTGTGTCGCTTGCACAGCATCTGGCAATTGCTCGCAACGGTTGCGCCGCCACGGCTCCACGGGGAGACATGATCGGCATCCATGTCCTTGATCGTCCATAGCTTCGCCTTGTTGGCGTCATGCCCAAGCGCGCAATCGGGGCAGTTGGAGACTCCCTTCTTTTCGGCCGCCGCCGTCTGCTGCTTGTAGGCCATCTTCTTCGTCACGTCATCAAATACGCGCACATCCAGATAATCCGTCATTCGCGATACCGCGAACCCTCTCCGCCAGCCGGCCATGGCGGGCAAGTGTGGTGGACAGGGCTTTTTCCGCTGCGCCCCTCATTGCCCACAACTCGAGCGATGTCCTGGCCCTGGATAGCCCCGTGTAAAGCATCTGCCGGACCAGCAGCGGCGAGCGGGGATCGGGGGGCAGCAATACCGCCACGTGCTGATATTCCGAACCCTGGCTCTTGTGCACTGTCAGCGCGAAAGCGTCCTCGTGCGGCGGCAGGGTGTTCGGGTCGAGCAGGCGCACGCCGCCGGACGCGGCATCGGCACCGGTAGCCGATGGGTCGGGGGCGTGCTCGAACGCAACTTGCAGCAACGGCTGTCCGTCGCTGTTTTCCACCAACACGCACACGCCGACATCGCCGTTGTACAGCCGCGCGGCAGGGTCATTGCGGGTCACCATCACGCAGCGGCCGGGATACCACGCCCCGCCCGACCAGGGGGCCAGTGCATCCCAGCCGCGCAGGCGTGCGGAAATATGCTCGGCGGCTTGCACTGCGCCGAACGGGCCCTCGCGCAGCGCGCACAGCAGCTGTTGGCCGCGCAGCACGCCGAACCGCGCGGCCAATCCCACCGCATCGTTGGCGGCCACGGGCGTGGTGATGTCCACATCATCCAGCGCGGCCTGCAGCTTGCGCGTCCACACGGACAGCCGGCGGCGCAACGTCGCGACATCGGGCACCGCATGCACATCCGCAGCGCCGAGCGCGGCGTCGAACGCTGCGGCATCGCCGGTGCGCACGGCTTCGTTGATCGGCACCAGCGTGGCATCGGCGCGGAAGCAGTGCGACAGCCGCACGATGTCGCCAGCGCCGTCCGCTTCCAATGCCTGCGCCACGTCCATCATCACCGAGCCGGTGCCGACCGAGGTGAGCTGGTCGGCATCGCCCACCAGCACCAGCACGGCGTCCTCGCGCAAGGCCGCCAGCAGCGCGCGCAGCAGGCCGAGGTCGAGCATCGAGGCTTCGTCCACCACCACGATATCGGCTGGCAGCGTTTCACCGGCATGGAAGGCATAGCCGCCGTGACGACCGCGACTGCCCAGCAGGCGGTGCACGGTCGCTGCGTCCGCGGCCAGCACCGCGTCCATGTGCACCGCCCATTCCGGATCCAGCGGTTGCGCCCCACCCTGCAGGCGCTCCGCGCCCTGGCGCAGGGATTCGGCCAACCGCTGCGCGGCCTTGCCGGTGGGTGCGGCGATCCGCAGCTGCGGCAAGCGGCCCGTAACGGCCTGATGCTCGCGCGACAGTCCCAGCAGCATGCGCAGCACGGTGGTGGTCTTGCCGGTACCGGGGCCGCCGGTCAACACCATCAGGCGGCGGCCCGGTGCCTGGCGCACCGCGGTGCGCTGGCGTTCCTCGGCCTGCGACCAGCTGTCGTTGAACAGCGCGCGAAGGTCTTCATCGCTGATCGGGCAGCGCGGCGCGCGGGCGGAGGCGCGGCGGGCGCGCAGCGCACGCGCCACCTCCACTTCGGCGCGATGGTTGCGCAGCAGGTAGAGATGCTCGCCGTCGAGTACGAACGGGCGCACGTCGGTGCAGCCAACCGACTCCTCTTCCCCCGACACATTTGCCACCATCGGGCTGCGGGCCAGCGCTTCGCGCTGCGCGTCGATGACCAGTGGATTGCCTGCTTCATCCAGCAGCGACAGCGGCAGCGCGCTGTGGCCCTGGCCCTCGGCGTGGCTGGCCCAGGCCGCCGCATGCGCGGTGGCCGCATCGCCACCATGCGCGATCACCCAGCGCCAGACCGCGCGATCGATGTCGCGCCACGGCTCCGGAAAGCCCCCAACCGGTGCCTGCCGCGAGAAACCAAAATGCTCACCGGCAATGCGTGCGTTCATGCGGCCTCCTGCAGATTCAGACCCAGCACGCCCTGCACGGCATCGAGCAGGTCATCACGGAAACGGTGGTGCCAGATGCCGCAGGGCGTGCCGTCCGGCAACTGCAGGCCGACGGCGCGGATGAACAGATACCAGCAGTCGCCGAGATACTCGGCCCGCCGGTAGCGATTGCCAAGGCGTTCACGGAGATACCGCTCCACCGCGATGGTGTAGAGCAGCGCCTGGAAGCGATAGCCAGTGGCCAGCATCTTGTGCTCCAGCGCCGCCGGGGCGTAGTCCTCTAGACAGCTGCGGATCCCGCTGGCCAGCTGGTTGCCCTTGTAATCGAGCACGTGGAAACGCCCGCCATGGGCAAACACCAGATCGATCTTGCCGTTCATCAGCCCGGCGAGCGTTTGTTCGCGCACCGGCACCAACCCGGCCTCGCCATTCGCCTCGCAGGCCTTGCGCAGCGCACGCAGCGAAGCGCCATCAAGCAGGTAGTTGAACTCCAGTTCGGCGCGCATGTCGGTAACCGCAAGATCGGCCAGACGGGGACCAGTTGCGCTACCCAGTGGGGTATCCAGCACCGCCTGCAGGCGCTGCGCCAGCGGTGCGGCCAGCATTTCGATGTCGCCTTCGCGCGGGCGCACGCCGTGTTCGCGCAGTGCAGCCAGCACCGCATCCGGCGCGAATGGCCGGCTCGGAACGCGATGTTCGAACAATGCATGTACCGCGTTGCCGAAGTCCGCGCCGGCCACTGTCGCCAGCGCATCGAGTTGGCTGTGGAAGGTCGCCGGTGTGTCCTGCAAGAGCGTTGTCGAGGCCAGCTCCGCATCCTGCACAGCGACCTGTTCGATCAACACTTCGTCTTCCGCCGCACCACCCTCCTCCGCCACGCGATGGCGACCGCCACCACTGAGGGTGGTGAAGCTGTGCCGCATCGGCAGCGGGCCGGCGGGCGCGGCAGGCAGCACCCGCGCCGTGCGTGTCGCAGCCGCGCCGGTTTCATCGCGCCATGTGGCGTCGGGATGGGCGTTCCAGCCTTCGATCATGTCGATGCAACCGACATCGGCGTCTGGATGGACGTTGGAAATATCCAGCGCGTTGATTGCCACGTCCAAACGCTGCTGCTTGGTCAGCATTTCCGGCGGCAGCATGTAGACGTGACAGGCGTGGATCGCCCGAGTCAGCGCCACGTACAGGATGCGGAAGCGCTCTTCGTACTCCTGTGCTTCGACCACACCCTTGGCCGCCCCTTCCATCAAATACTTTCGGTCACCAGCATTACTGGCAAGCAGCTGCGCCCCGTCCCTGGCCGGTTTGGGTCGCGTGTGCTTCCACATCAGCGGCAGGAACACCACGCCGAACTCCAGCCCCTTGCTGGCATGCAGGGTCATTAGCTTGACCCGCGCCGCGTCCGACTCCAGCCGCAGCGCGCGTGCATCGGCGGCGTCGCTGCCTTCGGCGCCGTCGGCCATCTGGTCGGCGAACCAGGCCAGCAGCCGCTCGCCGCTGCCGCAGTCCATCCACATCTCCTGCAGCAGTTCGCCCAAGTGGCGCAGGTCGGTGAGCATGCGCTCGCCTTCCACGGTGTCCAGCAGGCGCGCCGCGTGCTGCTCCAGCAGGGCCGCCACCAGCGCCAGCGGCCCCCCCGCGTCCAGCGTGCTGCGCAGCACATGGATGCGGCTGGCATGGGCGTCCCACGCCACGGCGTCGTGGCGCAGCGCCTGAAGCGAACCCAGACTGACGCCGCAAAGGCGGGTGGCCAGCGCGGCGCGCAGCGTGCGCGGGTCGTCCGGATGCAGCGCCGCATGCAGCACCAGCCGCAGCTCGCGCGCGACATCGGTTTCGAACACGCTCTTTTGCGAGCCCGTCACACAGGGCACGCCGCGCGCTTTGAGCATCGTCGCCAGCTTGGCGATCTGCGCATGGCTCGGCAGCAGCACGGCGATGTCGCCGGGCTGAAGCGCCCTGTCGCCGATGCAATAGCCGTTCACGGACAGCGATTGCACGATCTGCCCCGCACAGGCGCGCAGCGCATGCGTCTCAAGATCGACAGCCGCATCATCGGGCGCGATGCGATGCAGCACCAACGGGCGAGCAATGGGCACGTGATCGACCGCGGAACGCAGCGGCTCGCCATCCCGGCGGTCGCTGGCCTGCACGGTTTCATAGTTGATGCTGGTCTGCGAAGCCGCGGGGCCCAGCTTGTTGCCGGTGGTTTCGTAGAACCGGTTGATCGCCTCGACATAGCCACGGCTGGAGCGATGATTGATGCCCAGCGTCAAGCGGTCGGTATCCGGCACGGTGGCCTTGGCGCGCTCGTACGCCTGCACGTCGCCACCACGGAAGCGATAGATCGCCTGCTTGGGGTCGCCGATCATCACCAGCCGTCCGCGCGGCGCATTCTCGTCATCGGTGTAGTCGGTATAGATCGCTTCGAGGATGCCGAACTGCACCGGGTCGGTGTCCTGGAACTCGTCCACCAGCGCCACCGGCCACGCCGCGAACAGCGCATCGGCCAGCGCCCGCTGCCCGTCGCGCGGCTGCAGCGCCGTGCGCACCTTCAGCAGCAACTGGTCGAAGGTGGATTGATTGGCTGCCTCCAGACGCGCCTGCATGGCGGCACGGCACCAGGTCTGGGCGGCGGAGAGGAATTGGCGCAGGGGCGCGTTGCCGGCGCGATCCCATTCCTCATCGGAGAACGCCGCAGCGATATCACCGGATGCGTTTGCCAATGCCTGAATATCCGGGTTTGCAACGCCCGCCTTGCTGATTGCCGTCAGCGACTTTGCGGCCTTGAGCTTCGCCAGATCAATTTCACCCGGCACCACACCCGGCACCGGCACGATGACATCGACCAGACTGCGCCACGTCTGACGCAGCACGCTGCGCTTGTGGAACCAGCCATCGTCATCAAGCAGGCTGCGTACCTTGCTCGCCCACGCATCCAGATCGCCAAGAAAACCCAGCCGGCCACGAAGCGCGCCGAGATCCAGACACCCCACCTCCACATTCGCCTGCAGCAACACCGGCACGTATTTCTTCAGCTTGTTGCGGTTGATGCCGGCTGCACGCGCCAGTTGCACCAACTCGTCCGACGCCTCGCCCTGCGCGATCACCCGCCACAGGTCGGCCACCAGCGCCGCTTCCAGCGCCTTGCCATCAATCATCTCGCCGGCGCGGAACAGCGTGCCGGCGGCGAACGGATGGTCGGCGAGAATGCGCGAACACAGCGCATGCAGGGTGGAGATCGGCGCGGCGTCGAGATCGGCCAATGCTGCTTGCAGGCGCTGGACGTCGGTTTCCAGCACGGCGGGGTCTTCACGCCAGCGGTTGCGGAGCCACGCGCAGTCCGCATGCTTTGCTTCGTCGCTGGCGACGCCCGCGCGGTGCTTGGCCGCCTCGGCCAGTGCCCACAGCAACTTGCCGCGCAGGCGCTCGCCCAATTCGGAGGCGGCGGCGTTGGTGAAGGTGCTGACGATGATCTGCCGCGGCGAAAATTTTTCTTCCAGCAGCAGGCGAAGATACAAAACGGCAATTGTCCAGGTCTTGCCGGTGCCGGCACTGGCCTCGACCAGGCTGCGGCCAGCGCCCTTCAACGGCAGTGACGTCCAATCCATGGGCTTGTTCATGTCGCCTCCGTGCTGGCATCCGCATCGGGAACGTCAACACCCCCGAGCTGGATCAAGGCATTGATCTGCTGCGCGTCCTGCAGCAGCGCATGCAGTGCGCGGCTGTCCGGGTCAGTGTCGGGATCGCCGAAGATCAAATCGCCTTCCAGCAGCTGCGTATAGCCTGGCGCGTAGTCGCGCTCGCCGACGCCGCCGTCATGATCCTTGGCCCATGCGCCGCGCACCGCTTTGGCGATATCGGCCTGCTGCTCTTTTTGCAGCGCCGCCCACGCCGACCTGGGATGAAACCAGGACACGCCATCGCGCCCCATGCGCGCCAGCGCGACCAGCCCACGCAGCCTGCGCCGCAGATCCGCCGCCATGGCAATGCGCATCGCGACATCGGCGGTGCAGAACGTCGCATCCCAGGCGTTGATTTGCACTGCGATGTCTGGCTCGCCGTCGGCCAGCACGGTCAAGCGCACCGGCGCGGATGGGTGTGCCTCGGCACGCTGCAGGCGCAGCAGCCCCCAGTGCAGGAAAGCAGGCACGCGATCCTTGAAGTTGAGTTCGCCGGGTTCCTTGAGGTGCTTCTTTTCACCCGATGGATTCGGAAAGGCAAACACCACCTGCACCCCATCCTCGGTTCCACCCAGCGGAAACACATTGCGCAACAGCCCTGTCATGCGCTGCGGCACATCGGCTTCAACGCCCTCGTCGCCCGGCTGCAGCAGCGGCACGTCCACCCGCAGCGCCTGCCCGCCCTGCTGGCCGCGCGCATCGAAGCATCCGCCGGCAGCGGCCTGGCTCCACAGCGCCTCCACGGCATCGGCTTCCTTCGCCCAAGCGTCCTCCCCGGCATCGCCCACCGGCAGCAGCCCGCCATGGCGCACCCACGCCGGCGGTTGCCGATCCCACACCCACGCAGGATCGCCGCATTTTTGCGGAAGCACGTGCTGCAGGAACACCCGCCGCGCCACCGAATGGAGCCGGGAAATCCCGTCCATCGGTTCGTCTTCCGGCAGGCGCACGTCGTCGTCCAGGGCATCCAGCGACAGCTGCAGATGCTCCTTCAGCAGCGCCCTGGCCGGATCCTTGAAGAAGCCTTCCAGCGTGGCCAGCGGCAGCGGGTCCGGCAGCGGCTCAGGCGCGGGAAGATCGCCGTCACGCAGGTTCTGCATGCGCGCCCGGCCCTCGCCGCGCATGCCGGCGAATGCGTGCGAGTACGAGAACAGCGCCGGATGCTTGCCATCGAAGTAGCGCCCATCGAACGGCTGCAGTGGATGCCACACCCGCCATGGTCGCGGTGCGTTGCCGTCATCCGGCGCGATGCCGCACCGCGCTTCGAGTTCGGCCATCAGTTCCGCCAGCGGCGCGGCAGGATTGCGATGCTTGCCGTCGCGCACGCCCTGCCCGATGTACGACAGATGCAAGCGCTTGCGCGCGGACATCACGGTTTCGAGAAACAGATAGCGGTCGTCGCCGGGCACGTCGCGGTCGCCGAGGCGGCGGATGCGCGCCATCAGGTCGATGCCGCCGTCGGACGGGCGGCGCGGGAACGCGCCTTCGTCCAGCCCCAGCACGCACACCACGCCAAACGGAATCGCACGCTGCGGCACCATGCCGCAGAAGGTGATGCCGCCCATCAGGAAGCGCTGGCGCTCCGGCGCAGCGGCCAGTGCATCCTGCAGCAGTTCGCGCACCACCGGCAGGCGCAGCGCGGGGTCTTCGCCGTTGCGCGCGGGCTCGGCGGCAAGATTGGCGATCGCGCGATGCACCACCGACAGCGCGGCGCGCGCATCGGCATCGTTGCGATCGATCCGCAGCAGCGCGTCCACCCGCGCACGCAGCACCTCGGCCCATTGGCTTGCAGGCTGCTCGACAAGGGCCAGCTCGCGCCAGGCCTGCAGCCCGCACAGCAGGCGATCCAGGCTGCCCAGCGCGGCCGCGGACGGGCCTTCGATGCCCGCCAGCGGCAGCAGCTGCGTGCCATCCGGCAACGTCACAGCCTGCGGATCCGTGTCGCCCGGCACGTCGGCCATCAGGTAGCCGGCCAGCATGCGATCCATTGCCCACGCGAAGCTGTGCTCGGCGCGCGGCGGCAGCGACAACGCCTGCTTGTGCGCGCCATCCAGCGCCCACGCCACGCGGCTGTTGCGCAGCCATTCGACCAGCGTGTCGGCATCGCCGGCATCCAGCCCCAGCGCGGCACGCACCTCGGCCACGCCCAGCAGGTCCACCACCTCCGGCGCGGTGATGCGCGATGCGCCCAGCCCCAGCAGGGTTTCGAACACGGTGAACAGCGGATGGCTGCGTGCCACCGGCACATCGGCCAAGTGATAGGGCAGCAGACGCTCGCGTGCGGAGCCCGGCTCGCCGAACACCGCCGGGATCAATGGCAGGTAGGCCTGGATGTCCGGCGCCATCACCACGATGTCGCCGGCGCGCACGCCGTCCGTTTCGATCGCATCGAGCAGCGCATCGCGCAGTACCTCCAGCTCGCGCTGGCGGGTATGACAGGCGTGGATGCGCAGGCTGGCGTCGGCCGCCGCAGCGGGAGCCGCCGCGTCCTCGCGCAGCAGCGCGGGCTCCAGTCGGCGAATGCTTTCCTGCAGGCGCGCAAGGCGATTGCCGGGTGCTGCCGGTGTCTCGTCCTGCCAGTGGCGGATGTCCTCGCGCAGCTCGCCATCCACCAGGCTGGCGAAGAAATGCTGGCCCAGACGCCCCCAGCGCGCCAGCAGCGGGTGGCCCTGTTCGCGCCAGTCGAGCGCTTGCGGATCTTCCAGCCGCTTTTCCTCTTCTTCGCGGAAGCCATGCCAGCCGGCCACGTCGGGCCGATCGCCGTTGGCCCTGTGCAACCCGCCCCAGTATTCGCGGCAGGGATCGGGCACATACAGGAATACCGGCGCGCGATGCGCATACGCCTTCAACACCGATAGTTCGGCCGGCGGCAGATGCGACAAGCCGACCACGTGCAGCGGTTCCAGCGGTTCCTGCTGGCTTGCCAGCGCCGCCTCCAGCGCCTTGACCAGGCGGCCGCGATGCTCGCCCAGCGCGTTGGCAACCGCCTGCCACAGCGGTGCCAGGCACGCCGACTCCAGCGCCAGCAGCGCAGGATCGTCGCGACCGAAAGTCGCGCAACCATGTTTGCCCGCTTCCCAGGCCGCCAGCCAGCCGTCGCGATACACGAGGTATTGCGAAAACACCCGCGCCAGCCGATCGGCCAGCTGGAAACGCCGCAGCGCGCGTTCGTCGGCACTGCCTGCTGCATCCAGATAGGCAAGCACGCGCACATCACGGATGCCGTGCCGCTGCGGTTCGCCCAGCATCGCGTGCAGCGTCCAGCGCAGATGCCCGCGCCGGTACTTCGGCAGCGCCACCGCACGTTCGCCCAACAGCGTTGCCGACAACCCATCCAACCAGGCGCTGGGCAGCTGCACGTCCAGGTTGGCCACGATCTTCCCCGCACCAACCTGCCGCGCCAACGCGCCGGTGAGCCACTGTTTCATCCCCGGATGGGCAGCGATGACCGTCTGCGGTGCGAGCGGATGCGCCGGCCGGGTTTGTGCCAGCAGCGTTTCCAGCGGCCCCAGCAGCGCCTCCAGCCGACTGGCGCGAAGCAGGGTGAGGCCCACGTTCATTTCAGCATTGTCCAAACGACGGCTCCATGGATCAGCAATTCCATTGAACGACACCTGCGTCGCAGGCGCTGCGACTCAGTCGATGCGTGTCCTGACCCTGCCATCATCGGGAAAAGCACACCCTGCCCCCACTCCGACAGCACTCCCGCAGCGCTCCGTCACCTCACGCCGCCGCCCGCTCATTGATCAACGCGATCGTGGAAATGATCTGCCCCGCATCGCCTTCGCCGAACAAGCCGTCCACGCCCTCGTAATGCAAGCCGGTAAACGGCGGTTCGTACAGCAGCCCCGGATCCATCACCCCTTGCTGCGTCAGCCTGTCAACGATCATGTCGATGAAACGGATCTGCTGGCTGCTGTAGCGGGTGTCATCCAGAAAACGGCCGAAGGCTTCCTTGGCGGCATTCCGGTCCAGGCCGACCAATGAGCGAATGAACAGCGTCAGAGGTTGGTCAGCACCGAAGTTCTGCTCGAAGCGCGCCCGGCTCTCCACGGCCTCGGATTCATAGACGAAGCGCTCCAATTCGCTCAGGTCGGTGGGCGTCAACGGCTTGTTGAGGCGCAGCTTGGCGATCGCGATATGACTTTCGCTGGCGCGGATGAACGCCTCCACCTTGCGCTTGTACTGGGCCAGGTTGATGCCGGTACTGAAGCTGTCCAGGCGAATCTCGGTGGACTGCCCGATCTCATCGGTCAATGCCGAGTAGACCGGTGAAAACCCCTTGCGCTCGATGAACTGCACCAGCCCGCGCAGCTTGCGTCGCACCTCTTCCAGCATCTGCAGCGTCACACCCTCCCAGAATGCTTCCGTCTGCAGCTCCTGCAGCAGCGGCAGCTGTGCCGCAACCACCGGGATGCCGCCCAGTGCTTCCAGTTCGGCGGCGATTTCAATCACCTTGTCGCGCAAACCGATGAAGTCGCTGCTGCCTTCAAGCAGGGCGATCTGCAGGTTGATGCAGGTCAGGTCGAACAGCTTTGCCGTGATGTGCTCGGCGGGCTGCTGGCTGGGCAAGCCCGCCACATGCTCGCGCAGCTCCACCAGCGCGGTCGGCTCCAGCGCATCCCATTGCGCGCGATCCGCAAAGCGGGTCACGTGCATCAACTCGGTGCGAACGATGAAATTGGACGTGTTCATTGCCGCCACTTCGGCGTGCAACAGACCCACCAGATCGTCGCGCAGCGTGTTGCCATCCTTGACGGCGACGGGCAGCGCTTGCAGCAAATCCAGCCGACGCTTGAACAGCCGCTTGCCCAACGGCTCGCTCACCGGCGATGCCGCGCCGGCCGGATGTTCGTTGAAGTACTCGAAGTTGCCGCAGAAATCGAAGATCAAAAACTCGCTCTTGTCCTGCCCCGGCCCGAACAGGTCCGGGCACAGGCGGGTGCCACGCCCGATCATCTGCAGGAACTTGACCTTCGAGCGCACCGCCTTGAAGAACACCAGGTTCACCACTTCCGGCACGTCGATGCCGGTGTCCAGCATGTCCACCGAAATCGCGATCCTCGGCAGCCGCGCCGGCAGGCTGAACTCGTCGATCAGCGTGTGCGCGTAAGTCACCGAATGGGTGATGACCCGCGCGAACTCGCCCCGGTAGTGCGGGTAGTGGTGGTCGAATCGCTTGGCGATGAACTCCGCGTGCGGCTGGTTCACGGCGAAGATGATGGTCTTGCCCAACGTGTCGCCACCGTCCACCTTCAGGCCATGCTGCATCAGGTGCTGCAACATCAGATCCACGGTGCTCTCGTTGAACAGCTGCTTGTTGATCTGCGAGGCGCTGACTTCGTCCGGGGCCTGGCCTTCGCCCCAGTCCAGCGATTCCCAGTGGTCTTTTTCCTCGTCACTCAGCGCGTCGTACTTGATGCCCTCGCGCACGAACTTGATCGGCACCGAATGCGCCTTGGGTGGCACCAGGAAGCCGTCGGCCACGGCCTCGTCCAGTCCATAGGCGTCGGTGGGTACGCCGGTTTCCAGCCCGAACAGGTGGTAAGTGTCTCGATCCACCTCGTCGCGCGGGGTCGCGGTCAGGCCCAGCAGATGGCTGTCGAAGTAGCGGAAGATCGCGCCGTACTTCTGGTACACGCTGCGGTGGGCCTCGTCGATGATGACCAGGTCGAAGTGGCCCACGCCGTACTTGCGGCGCGTGCCATCCATCTCCTCGATCAAGCCCATCATGGTGGGATAAGTGGACAGATACACGCGCCCCTGCCCTTCCCGATCCAGCACCAGATTCACCGGGCTGGAATCGGGCAGGTGCGCCTTGAAGGCATTGGCGGCCTGCTTCACCAGCGCCACCCGGTCGGCCAGGAACAGCACCCGCTTCACCCAGTTGGCGCGCATCAGCAGATCCACCAGCGCCACCGCGGTGCGGGTCTTGCCGGTGCCGGTGGCCATGGTCAGCAAACCGGCGCGGCGGCCCTGCACGAAGGCTTCCGCCATCGCGCGGATCGCGCGCTGCTGATAGGGCCGGCCGGCGATCGTGGTGTCGATGGGCAGGGTGCGCGGATCCTGCAGCAGACTGCGCCGGGTGATGGCCTGCTGCAGTTCTTCCCGCGTGAGGAATCCCTGTACCTCGCGCGGCGGCGCGCGGCGATCGTCCCACAGCCAGGTCTTGTGGCCGTTGCTGTAATAGATCAACGGCCGCTGGCCCTTCATCGCCTCCAGGCAGTCGGCATACAGCCTGGCCTGCTGTCGGCCGATCTCCGGGTCTTTCAGGCTGCGCTTGGCTTCCACTACGGCCAGCGGCTTGCCGTCCGCACCCCACAGCACGTAGTCCACGAAGCCCTCGCCCGGCCCGTTCGGCATGCCGGTGACCGGCTCTTCCACCGTCATGCCCTGATCCACGTCCCAACCGGCCTCGCGCAGCAGAACGTCGATGAGCAGCTTGCGGGTGTCGGCCTCGTCGTAGTCGTGGGTATCGGGCACCGCGATGTTGGCGGCCTTGGCCTGCGCCAGCTCGGCGCGGGCGGCGGCCAGCTCGGCGTTGACCTGCGCCAGCGCGGCCTCACGCTCGGACAGCGACACGTTGGCCGCCACAATGGCCGCCTCGCGCTGTTCGAGCTCCCGGTGCTGCGCGGCGATCTGCGCCTGGAAGGCCGCTTCCTGCTTTTTCAGCTCGTCGCGGGTGAACTGCACCGCCTCGTCGGCGCGCACCAGGTGCGGCACCTTCCTTTCATCCCACGCCGCCTCGATCGCCTTGGGGTCGCTGGCGCGGGTGTAAGTGCGCGCCAGCCAGAACAGCACATGGAACAGCTCGCGCACCAGCCGCATGGCATCGCCGCTGCCGATGCGGCCGGTGCCGTGCACGGCCTGGTTGCCCAGCCGCTGGATCAGCCGCGCCTTGTCGAACACGTAGGGCGGCAGCAATTTCTCGAACGCCGGCTGGGTCAGCAACACGCCCAGGCTGGTGTCGTAGGGCATGCGCAGGTCGCGGTCGTTTTCATACAGCCAGTGCACCGCCTGTTCCAGCGCGTGACGGGTGCGCATGCAGCAGGCGCGCGGGTCGGAATGCACCAGCTGCTCCGCGCCACGGGCCGGCTCAAACAGCGGCTTGAACTCGGCTTTCAGAAACTCGAAATTGCTCACCCAGCCCCCTGCACGTCCCAGCGCCCGGCCCTGTTCGGGTTCACCCACTGCCTGCCTGATAGACTGCCGGCATGGCCAGTCTCGCGCATACCAACAAGCATCTCGCCACCGCCGAGCAACGCAAGCGGATCGTGCGCCTGACCATTGCCACGTCCTCGGCCATCGAGGGCATCCATGCGCCGTTCAAACCGCGCAAAGCCGCGGCAAAGACCCAGACGACACTGGCCAAGCTGCGCTCGAAACCCGGCAAGATCTAGGCGACGCGACTCAGGCATTGCATCGGGTCCTTGCAATCACCGAACGAAAGACCTGCTCCATCGGTCCGTAGTTGCAGCTCAAGGCCGCATGGATGGCGCTGATGTAGTCCCGTTTGCTGCGTCCGCGGATGCCGCCGTAGTCCAGTCCAGGCAGCCCGGCTTGCATCGCCATCAAGGTATTGAGCAAGCGGGCTAACCGGCCATTGCCCTCGCGGAACGGGTGAATCAGGATCAGCTCGGCATGGGTCACCGCCAGCGCATGCAGCAAGGCGGCGTCGCCCATGCCGCTGCACGGCGTGAGTTCGACCAACGGACCACGTCCATACTCGGCCATCAGTATCGGCAACCGATGCGCCGCGGCGAACTGGAAGCCATCCTTGCCGATATTCATCTGCCGGAAATCTCCCGACCAGGGATAAAGGCCGCCCAGCCAACGGCGATGCCAGGCGCGCAGGTCGTCGACGGTGAAGCGTTGCTCCGCATCCACTTCGTCCAGCAGGGCCAGCGTCAGCGTTTCCAGCGCTTCGGATTCGGCCTGCTGGATGTCGCGCACGCGGGTGATGCCCGCCAGGTTTGCCAACACGCGGCCGCGCGAGCCCGGCTGGTGGGTGCTTTCGCTGGAGCCATCGGTAGCGTAGCGGTCACGGGACATGTGCCTGCTCATCGCACCCCCTGCACGTCCCAGCGCCCGCCTTTCTTCGGGCCGATGTAGCGAAGCCGGCCTTCCGCCTGCAGGCGGGCGGCGGCGCGCTCCATCGTGCGCAGATCACGACCGAGGATGGAGGCGGCTTCGGCAAGCGTCAGCTGCGGCTGCCGCTGCAGCAATGCGTGCAGCAGATCCGGCGTTTTCCCGCGCTTTTGTACCGGCGTTTTTACCGGCATTTGTACCGGCAATTCTGCCGCCTGCTCGCTGGCGATGGTCTCGCCCAGGCTGTCGGCAATCGCCTGCAGCATGAACTCGATGAAGCCGCTGCAGTCGCCGCGCGCGTCGGCCTGCGCCAGTTGCGCGTAGTAGTTTTTCTGGCGGTGGCGGATCACCGTTTCCACCGGCAGCCAGGCCAGCATCGGCTGCCAGCGGGACAGGATCAGGGTTTGCCACAGCCGGCCCATGCGGCCGTTGCCGTCGCTGAAGGGGTGGATGAGCTCGAAGTCGTAGTGGAAGGCGGCGGAGGCCACCAGCGGGTGCGCGTCGGTCTTGCGCAGCCAGGCCAGCAGGTCCTTGACCAATCGCGGCACCTGGCTGGCGGGCGGTGCCATGTGCAGCAGCTTGCCGCCGCGCCAGATGCCCACATCGCCCTGACGCAGCGCGCCGGGGCGATCCACCAGACCGGCCATCAGCAGGCCGTGCGCGGCCAGCAGGTCGTGCAATCGGTGCGGCTGCCAGCGTTCCATCGCCTCGTAGGCGGCGAAGGCGTTGCGCACCTCCTGCACTTCCTTGGGCGAACCCAGCACCGGCTTGCCGGCCAGCACCGCAGTGACCTGTTCCACGCTGAGCGTGTTCTGCTCGATGGCCAGCGAGGCCTGCAGGGTGCGGATGCGGTTGCCGCGCCGCAGCGCCGGCACCAGGGTATCGCGGTTGGCCGTCTTCCACGCGCCCAGCCGTTCCGCGATCTCCGCGACCCGCGCGGTCATGCGGTGGGTGAGCTGGAACGGTGGCTGGTAGGCGGGCACGGGTCAGAGGATGCCGGTGAAGGCGCGGTGTTGGAGGGTGGCGAAAAGTGTGTCCAGATGAGAGGCGTGGCGGCTGACAGTCCCGATTTGCCGCATGATCGTCTCGACAATACGTCCGAACTTCCTTTGCAATTCGATCGGAGGAACAACAATTGGCACCGAGTTCAACTGACCTTGGGTCAGCTTTGCTCGCGTACTTCCGGATACGTAAGGGATGAAATCGAAATGGCGCAGGGCTCGATGAAGGTACTCTGTCTCAATCACGCCGGGTTTTGCGCGGAGGATATGCGCATGGTTGTTGACCCAGGCAGGACCATCGATGTGATAAGCGACGCCACGCTCCGGATGGTCAAAGTGTCCGCCATCTTCCGCGACGAGCACCAAGGGCTCATTGAAGAGGGCCCTATCGATCCATCCTTGTTGCCCATTGGCACCGTAGTACGGTACCCGACCCAAGGTGCGATCTTTAGCAGTTACAGGCTTGCGAAGCCGGTCTAGACATTCGCTGACCTCATCGATCCTCTGCACCGGCCAACCCTTTGCATCTGAGGAATCACCGAACATTTCCAGAAACACAGACTGCAGCAGTTGGTCGAGCTTGGCGATAGCTTCGCGGCGCTTGGCGCGCAGCGCGTCGGCCTTGTCCAGAATTGCCGCAATACGGCGCTGCTCGGCTAAGGATGGCAGAGGAATCTCTAGCGAACCAATGTCCGCCTTACTCACCTGCAGAAATGTGGCGCCACGCCCCTTCGACTTGAGTTCCGGGGTCGCGTAGCCTAGCCAATGCCAGAGGTAGCGCTGATCTAGTTTCTTCGTTCGCCCCAATAGGCCAGCAACACCACGACCCAAGCAGTACTCGGAATCAGACCAATTGCGGTCGCCGATCGTCGCGCGGATACAGAGGATGATTTCACCGGGGCGTGAGACCTTCGTCGGCGAGGTAGTGAACTTCGTTACATCGGGCCTCAAGGGGCCGAAATCGCCGGCACCCGCGACCAAGGGCAGCCCTTTACCATCGGTGTTGTACGTATCTCCCGATGGAGCCTGTCCCATCGAGATATCGCAAACATCTGCGAGTTGCACCTTCTGGAAACTCACTGAAGCATCCCTTCCAGCTCATCCACCCCCCGCACGATCTCCGCCTCCAGCGCCTTCAGCTCGGCCAGGATCTTTGCCGGCGGGTCGTACTCCACCGCCTCGTGCACCACTTCCTTGTAGCGGTTGATCGACAGGTCATAGTCGTTGCCGGCAATCTCCGCCTTCGGCACCAGGAAGCTCTGCTCGGTGCGGGCGCGGCCTGCTTCTGCGGCGCGGTTGTGCCAGCGCGCCAGCACGTCCGGCAGGTTGTTGCTTGCGTGCCTGCCGGCATCCAGCGGGTTGCGCTTGTCGTCCAGGCTGTAGCCGTCGGCCTGCATGTCGTAGAACCAGACGTTGTCGGTGCCGCCGGAGTTGGTTTTGGTGAACAGCAAAATGGCGGTGGACACGCCCGCATACGGGCGGAACACGCCCGAGGGCATGGACACGATGCCGTCCAGCTTGTGGTCTTCCACCAGCATTTGGCGCAGCGCCTTGTGCGCCTTGCTGGAACCGAACAGCACGCCGTCGGGCACGATCACCGCGGCACGGCCACCGGGTTTGAGCAGGCGCAGGAACAGGGCCAGGAACAGCAGCTCGGTCTTTTTGGTTTTGACGACCTGCAGCAGATCCTTGGCGGTGCTGTCGTAATCCAGCGAGCCGGCAAACGGCGGGTTGGCCAGGATCAGGCTGAACTGCCCCTCCACCCCGGCATGGCTCTGGCTCAGCGAGTCGCGGTTTTCGATGCGCGGGTTTTCGATGCCGTGCAGCAGCATGTTCATGCTGCCCACCCGCAGCATGGTGCTGTCGAAATCAAACCCGTGGAAGGTGTCGCTATTGAAGCGGCGGGCGGCGGCCTTGTCGGCGTAGATGGCCTGCTGGTGGTGCTGCTGCAGGTATTCCGCCGCCGCCACCAGGAACCCGGCGGTGCCGCAGGCCGGGTCGCAAAGGGTGTCGGCGGGCTTGGGTGCCATCATCTCCACCATCAGCCTGATGATGTGGCGCGGGGTGCGGAACTGGCCGTTCTGGCCGGCGCTGGCAATCTTGCCCAGCATGTATTCGTAGAGGTCGCCCTTGGTGTCGCGGTCCTCCATCGGGATGGCGTCCAGCATGTCCACCACCCGGGCCAGCAGCGCCGGGGTAGGAATGGTGAAGCGCGCATCCTTCATGTGGCCGGCATAGGTGGAACCTGCATCGCCCAGGGTCTTGATGAAGGGGAAGACGTGGTTGGCCACCACGTCGTACATGGCGGCGGCATCGCCCAACTGCTTGAACACCGACCAGCGCAGCGCCTGCTGGCCGGGCGCGAACACGGGGGTTTCGATGGGGCGGTTCAGACGACTGGCCTTGCGTTCGGCCACGGTCTGCAGCTCGTCCAGTCGCTTGATGAACAGCAGATAGGTCATCTGCTCGATGACCTCCATCGGGTTGGAGATGCCGCCGGTCCAAAACGCATTCCAGACGGCATCGACTTTCGATTTCAGTTCACCGGTGATCATGGGGTGGTGCGGGTCTCGTGCTTGCCGGCCTGGAGCGGCCAGGCCTGTTGGCGGAGTGCGGCCCGACGCTGGGCCAGGCCGTGGAGCTTCTGTTCGTGTCGCACATGACGCCAACGCCCCGCCTTCACGTTGCGCGGCGGCTCGGAGCCCGGGGCAATCGTAGCGGATGCCCGTTGCCGCGTAGCCGCTGCGGCCAGTCCGCCGCCGGCCGCCATCACCCCAGCGACAGCGCGAACAGGATCTGCGCCGCGTAATACAGCGGCAATCCCCACGCCTTGTTGGCCGGCCCCGGGGCAACGAAGCGGTGGCGGGCAACGGCGACATCGGACGCGGCGAACGCCAGCGCGCCGGCCGCGTACCGCCAGTCGCCGCCGGCAGAGGTCGCCGCGATCGCCGCTGCCGCCATCGCCACCAGCGCCGCCACATAGGCGGTCACCGCCGGCCGGTAGAACGGTTTCAGGTGCGGCCACAGCCAGCGCAGCATCAGCAGGCCGCCCGCACCCAGCGCCGCGATCGCGCCCCACAGCGCCGGCAGATCCAGCGGCAGGAGCAGGAAGGTGCCGGCAAACGCCACGTGCGCGGCCAGGAAGGCCCCCAGGCCGGCCAGGAACACCCGGCTGCGGGCGGACAGCAGCAGGGCATCGCCGATCCAGCTCAAGGCGAACGCGGCCAGCAGCCAGCGGCCGTGCTGGCTGGCAGCGGCATCCAGCTGCCAGGCGATGGCGACGAAGGCGCTGCTGGCGACCAGCTTGGCCACCGCGCGAACCGGCTGCGAACGGCGGAACTCCGCCCACACCAGCACCGCGACGGCGAGCGCACAGGCACCCGCCAGCAGGGCGACGCTCATCGCCACCATGGAACGGCCCGCCCATGGCCACGGGCCGGCGATCTTGGCGGTGGAACCATCGCGCACGTCATTGTTTTCTCCTCCCGCGGCAGCAAATGACACTGCCCGCCTGCCCCGGCTTACCACAACCCCCATTCAACACGCATACTAGGGCCCTGGAATCCAAATCCACGCACGATGCGAACGGACCTCGAAACCACCCTCCTGCACTGCCGCAGCCTGCCGTCGCCACCCGGCGTTGCGGTGCAGATCATTGCGTTGGCGCAGGATCCCAACGCCACCCTGGGCGCGGCCGCACAGATCATCGGCGTCGATCCGGCGCTGAGCGCGCGCCTGCTGCGGGTCGCCAACTCGCCCCTGTACGCCACCCGCCGCCGCATCGACACGCTCACGCAGGCGCTGGCGATGCTGGGCCTCAATGCGACCCTGAGCCTGGCGCTGGGTTTTTCCCTGATCCAGGGCCTGCGCGGCCACAACGGCACTGCCGAACTGCAGGAGCGCATCTGGCGGCGCAGCGTGCTCGCGGCGATGGCCGCGCGCCTGCTGGGGCAGCAGGCCAGCCTGAAGCGCGCCGAGTCGCTGATGCTGGCGGGGTTGCTGCAGGACATCGGCAGGCTGGCGCTGCTGCAGGCCATGCCGGAGGAGTATTCGGCGCTGTGCACCGGCAGCGAGGACAACGCCGCGCTGCTGGCACTGGAGCGCGAGCGCTTCGATGCCGACCACGCCGACGTCGGCGCATGGCTGGCGCGCCGCTGGAACCTGCCCGACTACCTGGTGGAAGCCATCGCCGCCAGCGAGCAGGATGACGCGGAAGACCCCTTCCTGCGCTGCATCCAGGCCTCCGGCGCGATTGCCGACCTGTGGCTGGCACCGCCCGAAGCGAACGATGCCGCGCGCGCACTGGCCTGCGCCAGGGCGGGGGCGTGCACCGGTCGCGGCGAGGAAGCGCTGGGCGAGGTGCTTTCGCTGATCGCGGTCTCGCTGCCTGAAATCAGCGCCCTGTTCGAGGTGCGGATCGACCAGCCCTCGCACCTGCAGGCCATTTCGGACGAGGCGCGGGAGCTGTTGATCCTGCGCAACCTGCGCCAGATCCAGGATGCCTCGCAGTCGCACCAGGAGGCCAGGGTCACCGAAGAACGCATGCGCCAGTTGAGCGAGCAGGCGCGCCGCGACCCGCTCACCGGGGTGTACAACCGCCTGCACATGGAAGAGGTGCTGGAACGGGAGTTCGCCGCCGCGGGCCTGCATCCGCTCACCGTCGCGCTGCTGGATCTCGACGACTTCAAGAAGATCAACGACCGCTTCGGCCACCTGGTCGGCGACCAGGTGCTGCGCCAGTTCGCCCAGACCGTGCAGCGCGCCCTGCGCAGCACCGACCTGATCGCCCGCTACGGCGGCGAGGAGTTCCTGCTGGTGCTCAACTATTCCAGCGAAGCCTCCGCGCGGCAGGTGCTGCAGCGGCTGCTGGAAGAGGTGTCGCGCACGCCGATGGCCATCGTCGACGGCCAGCCGGTCTTCACCACCTTCTCCGCCGGCATCGCCACCCACAACAGCGACCCGCAGAACCGCTTCGAGAGCGTCCACGACCTGCTGCAGGCAGCCGACGACGTCCTCTACGGTGCCAAGCGCGAAGGCCGCAACCGCGTCCGCCTGCACGGCGCGTGACCACCGGCCCGCGCGCCGCCCGACCGGCGCGCCGTTTCCGCTAGAATCCCCGGGTTTTCCATTGCCCGAGGCCACCATGTCCAATCTCGCCTATCGCCGCGTCCTGCTGAAGCTGTCCGGCGAGGCGCTGATGGGGGACGAGGACTACGGCATCGACCCCAAGGTGCTGAACCGGCTGGCGCACGAGGTCATCGAGGCCAGCGAGGCCGGTGCCGAGATCGCGCTGGTGATCGGCGGCGGCAACATCTTCCGCGGTGCCGGCCTGGCCGCGGGCGGAATGGACCGGGTGACCGGCGACCACATGGGCATGCTGGCCACCGTGATCAACGCGCTGGCGATGCAGGACGCGCTGGAAAAACTGGGCGGCAAGGCGCGGGTGATGAGCGCGCTGAAGGTCAACGACGTGTGCGAGGACTACATCCGTCGCCGCGCCATCCGCCACCTGGAAAAGCGCCGGCTGGTGATCTTCGCCGCCGGCACCGGCAACCCGTTCTTCACCACCGACTCCGGCGCGGCGCTGCGCGCGATCGAGATCGGCGCGGACCTGCTGCTGAAGGCGACCAAGGTCGACGGCGTCTACGACAAGGACCCGAAGAAGCACGCCGATGCGGTCAAGCTGGACACCCTGACCTACGACGACGTGATTTCGCGCAACCTGCAGGTGATGGACACCGCCGCCTTCGCGCTGTGCCGGGACGCCCGCCTGCCGCTGCGCATCTTCGACATGGCCGAGCCCGGCGTGCTGCTGCGGATCCTCCGCGGCGAGCCGATCGGCACCCTGGTCCGCGCCCGCGACTGAGCCGCGCCCGGCACCGCCGGCCCCGCTTATAATCGCGGGTTTGCAGACCACCTCCGGAGCGCCGCATGTTGAACGAGATCAAGAAAGACGCCCAGGCCCGCATGGCCAAGAGCATCGACGCGCTGCGCCACACCCTGGTCAAGGTCCGCACCGGCCGCGCCAACGCCGGCCTGGTCGACAGCATCAAGGTCAACTACTACGGCTCCGAAATGCCGCTGTCGCAGGTCGCCAGCGTGTCGGTCGCCGACGCCCGCTCCATCGTCATCTCCCCGTGGGAGAAGCAGATGGTGGGCGCGGTGGAAAAAGCCCTGCTCGCCTCCGACCTGGGCCTGACCCCGAACACCGCCGGCACCACCATCCGCCTGAACATCCCGGCGCTGACCGAGGAGCGCCGCCGCGACCTGACCAAGGTCGTGCACGGCGAGGGCGAGGATGCCAAGGTGGCGGTCCGCAACATCCGCCGCGACGCCAACCACCAGGTCAAGGAGCTGCTGAAGGACAAGCAGATCTCCGAGGACGAGAGCGCACGCGCCGAGGCCGATATCCAGAAGATCACCGATACCGCGATCAAGGACGTGGACGAGGTGATCAAGGCGAAGGAAGCCGAGCTGATGTCGGTCTGAGTGCCGTGGCCGGTGCCTGTGAAGCCCCGTCCTTGACCTGGCCGTCCCGTTGACCGGCATGGCCGGCCCGCACATGGATGCACCCGCAGCCGCCGCCGGCGGCGTGCCCCGGCATGTGGCCATCATCATGGACGGCAACGGCCGCTGGGCACAGCAGCGCCACCGCCCGCGCTTGGTCGGCCATCGCGCCGGCGCGCGCGCGGTCAAGCGCAGCGTGGAGTTCTGCCTGGAGCGCGGAATCGGCGCGCTGACCCTGTTCGCTTTCTCCAGCGAAAACTGGAACCGCCCGGCCGAAGAGGTGGGTGGACTGATGAAGCTGTTCCTCGGCGCGCTGGAGCGCGAGGTCGAGGAACTGCACCGGCTGGGCGCGCGGCTGCACTTCATCGGCGAGCGCAGCCGCTTCGACGGCGCGATCCTTGCCCGCATGCAGGCAGCGGAGGCGCTGACCGTCGGCAACACCCGCCTGCAGCTGAACATCGCCGCCAGCTACGGCGGCCGCCAGGACATCGCCGCCGCCGCGCGCGCGCTGGCCGAGGAGGTCGCCGCCGGCCGCCTGCGCCCCGACCAGATCGACGAGGACGCGCTGGGCGCACGCATGGCGCTGGCCGACCTGCCGGCCCCCGACCTGTTCATCCGCACCGGCGGCGAGCTGCGAATCAGCAATTTCCTGCTCTGGCAGCTGGCCTATACCGAACTCTGGTTCACCGACGCACTGTGGCCCGACGTCGACGCCGCGCTGCTGCAGACGGCGCTGGACGACTATGCCGAACGCGAACGCCGCTTCGGCCTGACCAGCGCGCAGGTGAAGCGCCCTACTCCCGGAGGAACGACGTGACCAAGACCCGCATCCTGGCCGCCCTGGTCATGGCTCCGGCTGCCATTGCTGCCGTCCTGCTGCTGCCCACCGGCTGGCTGATGCTGCTCAGCGCGCTGGTGTTCCTGGCGGCGCTGTGGGAATGGCTGAAGCTGGCCGACATCGAGGACACCCTCGCACGCAGCGTGCTGCTGGCCTGCAACCTGGCGCTGATGGTGGCGCTGGTGTGGGGCTCGCGCTCGCAGCATGCCGGGGCGTTGCCGCTGTTCCAGCTGACCGTGGTGCTGGGTGTGGCCTGGTGGCTGCTGGCGCTGCTGTGGCTGCGCCACTACGACTTCGCCTCCCGCCACGCCGGCAACGCGCGGGTGTTCAAGCTCGCCGCCGGCACCGCCGCGGTGGTGCCGGCCTGGTGCGCGCTGGCGGTGATCCACGCCAGCCAGCCCAACGGCCACCGCTGGCTGCTGCTGGCGCTGCTGCTGGTCTGGGCGGCCGACAGCGGGGCGTACTTCAGCGGCCGCAGGTTCGGCGGGCAATGGTTCGGCGGGCGCAAGCTGGCACCGCGGATCAGTCCGAACAAGACCTTGGAGGGCGTGGCCGGCGGCATTGGCCTGGCGATGCTGGTGGCGATCATCGGCGCGCTGCTGATCGGTGCCAAGGCCAGCCAGCTGCCGGCAGTGGCGCTGGTGGCGGCGATCACCGTGGTGTTCTCGGTCGCCGGCGACCTGTTCGAAAGCCTGCTCAAGCGCCACGTCGGCGCGAAGGACTCCGGCAGCCTGATCCCCGGCCACGGCGGCGTGCTGGATCGGGTGGACAGCGTGCTGGCGGCGCTGCCGGTGTTCGCGCTGGGCAAGATCTGGCTGGGGTTCTGACGATGCAGCGGGTTGCAGTACTGGGGGCCACCGGCTCGATCGGCACATCCGCGCTGGACGTGATCGCGCGCCACCCGGAGGCCATGCGCGCCAGCGTGGTGGCGGCCGGCAGCAAGGTCGACGCGCTGCTGGCGCTGTGCCTGACGCATCGTCCCGAGCACGCGGTGATCGCCGATCCGGCCGGCTACGCCGCACTGCGCGACGGCCTGCGCGAGGCCGGGCTGGCCACCCAGGCGCATGCCGGCGACGAAGCGCTGGACGCGCTGGTGGCCGGCGATGCCTGCGACACCGTGGTGGCGGCGATCGTCGGTGCCGCCGGCCTGCCCTCGACGCTGGCGGCCGCCCGCGCCGGCAAGCGCCTGCTGCTGGCCAACAAGGAATCGCTGGTGCTGGCCGGCGAACTGCTGATGCGCGAAGCCCGCGCGCACGGGGCCACCATCGTCCCCATCGACAGCGAACACAACGCCATCTTCCAGTGCCTGGCCGACGGCAACGTGCCGGCGCGGATCACCCTCACCGCCTCCGGCGGCCCGTTCCGCGGCTGGGGCCGCGATGCGCTGGCTGCGGTCACCCCGGCACAGGCGGTGGCGCATCCGAAGTGGTCGATGGGGCCGAAGATCTCGGTCGATTCCGCCAGCCTGATGAACAAGGGCCTGGAAGTGATCGAGGCCCACCACCTGTTCGGCGTGCCCGGCGAGGCCATCCGCGTGCTGGTGCACCCGCAGTCGCTGGTGCACTCGCTGGTGGACTTCGCCGATGGCAGCACCCTCGCCCAGCTCGGCCTGCCGGACATGCGCACCGCGCTGGCAGTGGGGCTGGGCTGGCCGCGGCGGATCGCCTCCGGGGTCGGCCCGCTGGATCTGCTGGCGCAGGGCGGCAGGCTGGAGTTCGAAGCGCCGGATCTGGACGCCTTCCCCTGCCTGGCGCTGGCATTCGGCGCGCTGGCCGCGGGTGGCACCGCGCCGGCCGTGCTCAACGCCGCCAACGAGGAAGCGGTTTCAGCCTTCCTTCAGGGCCGGATCGGTTTTCTGGGCATCCCCGACACCGTTGCCGCCACCCTCGACGCCATGCCGCCGCAGTCCGCCGATTCGATTGATGCGCTGCTGGCCGCCGATGCCGGCGCGCGCGCGACCGCGCGCGCGCGCATCGCGGGGGCGGCGGCATGAGCGATTTCTTCGGCTCGCTGTGGTGGCTGCTGGTCGCGCTGGGGGTGCTGGTCACCTTCCACGAGTTCGGCCATTTCTGGGTCGCCCGCCGCTGCGGGGTGAAGGTGCTGCGCTTCTCGGTGGGCTTCGGCAAACCGCTGTGGTCGAAGATCGGCAAGGACGGCACCGAATACGTGATCGCCGCGATCCCGCTGGGCGGCTACGTGAAGATGCTGGACGAGCGCGAGGGCGATGTCGCCGCGCACGAGCGGGAGCGCGCGTTCAACCGCGCGTCGGTGTGGCGGCGGATCGCCATCGTGGCCGCCGGGCCGCTGGCCAACCTGCTGCTGGCGTTCGGCCTGCTGTGGACGATGCTGGTGATCGGCCGCCCCGATTACGCGCCGGTGGTCGGCAGCGCCAGCGGCATCGCGGCGCAGGCCGGACTGCAGTCCGGCGACCGCATCCTGGCCGTGGGCGAGCGCGAGACCCCCACCTGGAGCGAGCTGGGCATGGCGCTGTCGGTGGCTGCGCTGGATCGCCAGCCGGTGCCGCTGCGGATCCAGCGCGAGGACGGCGGCACCGTCACCCGCTCGCTGCCGCTGCAGAAGCTGCCGGCGCAGGCGGACGAACTGCGCGCGCTCGGCGAAATCGGGCTGG
>JAANMX010001231.1_pt1 | contig 29617 bp, 20 predicted proteins | sample 7279681 | NCBI WGS metagenome assembly JAANMX01 (sample SAMN14094542, study PRJNA606508) | bioreactor metagenome | isolation source: A lab-scale SPAN reactor treating ammonium-rich wastewater day 351 | place: Ireland: Galway | collected 2018-01-01 | reverse complement strand
CGAGCACCCGCTCGCCTCGCCCCCCGTCTTCAACGGCATCGCCGCCGCGCGCGGCCGGCTGTTCCTGGCCCTGGAGGACGGCTCCGTCGCGTGCTTCGGGTCGAAGTGAGAGGGATTCTCCCGCAGAGGCGCAGAGGCTCCCCAATTGGACGTTGGTTGTTGAATGGCGGTTATTGGGAGTTGAAGAGGGTTGTTGAACGTCGGCTATTGGGTGACTGCGATCCGCCGGAGGGCTGTCCGCCTCTTTTTCCAATCCGGCATGCAGCGCGTAAGAAGGCGGTAAAACGCGGGGGAGTGGTTGTGGTGGGCCACGTGGCAGAGCTCGTGCATCACGACGTAGTCGATGCAGTGCACGGGTGCCTGGATCAGGTGGAGGTTCAGGGTGATGCGGCCCGAAGTCGAGCAACTGCCCCACCGGGCGCGGTTGGCTCCGTGACGGGTTCCGCGACGGCCCAGTTGCGGGCGAATCCCATCGGGCAGAAAGAACCCGCCACATTTGGGCATGCGAGCAGAGGCCTGGCGGGTGTGCTGGGGGGAACGTAGGGCTGACCTGCGGGGATTGTCAACAGGAGGATGGGAACAGGTGTATGATGGAGGGCTGGATGGGATGCGGGCCGCGGCGAGCCGCCACCAGGCATGGGAATGTAGCCGAACGCGCGAGCGTTTGGCGCGCGGGCGCTGGTGGCACGGGCCAAACGCCTGGGGCGTTCGGCTACATCCTGAACTTTCGAGGCGAGCCGGAAGCTCCGCGAAGGCCCTGCTGCGGGCACCTTCCTGCCTTCCTGAGTTCCAGATCGAAATCCGCGCTCCGTGGGCGTCGCTCATGGCTTCTTCGGGGGTTCCAGTTGCCGCGCGGTCTTCTCGATATCCTCGATGGCCCGGATGTCCTCGGCGTCGGCCTGGAGGCGTGCGGCCTCGCGGCGGCGCGCGTCGAATTGTTCGTAGCGTTCGGCGGTAAGCCGGGCGGCGACCTCGGCGCTGACGGTGCCGGGGTGGGTGAGGAGTTCGCGTTCGTTGAAGGAGAGGAAGGCGTCGAGGCGCTGGTCCCAGTCGGCCATGGTCATGCCCTTGCGGCGCCTGGCCTGGTCCTCGGCGAAGTCGAGGTACATGGTGACGATCCGATCGAGTTCGGCGATCTCGTCTTTGGCGAGGTAGTTCTTGGCGATGGCGACATCGGCCTTGCGGACGGCGGCGCCCTTCCATGCGGTGAGGCCCATGTTGGGGGCGGCGGGATTCGCGCGGTCGGCGATCAGCTCGGCGGCGGTGCGCCCGGTGACCGCCCAGAGCATCTTGTTCTGCACCTTCTTGAAGAACAATTGCGCGGCCTCGCTCCGGGCATCGTAATCCACCGCGGTGGTGTAGATGTCGCGGATCTTCTGGTAGAAGCGCTTCTCGGAAGCGCGGATGGCCCGGATGCGCTCGAGCAGCTCGTCGAAATAGTCCCAGCCGCCGGGATCTTTGAGGCGCTCGTCGTTCATGACGAAGCCCTTGACCAGATACTCGGCCAGGTGCCGGGTGGCCCACTGCCGGAACTGCGTGCCGCGCGGCGACCGCACCCGGTAGCCGATGGCGAGGATCAGGTTCAGGTTGTAGAGTCGGACGGGTCGTTGGACTTGGCGATCGCCCTCGACCCGAACTGTCAAGGAATCCTTGACAGTTGACGCCGCGTCCAACTCCCTCTCCGCGAGGATGTTCTTGGCGTGGAGGCTGACGTTCTGCTTCGTGGTCTGGAACAGCTCGGCGATCTCGAGTTGGGTGAGCCATACCGTCCCGCCCTCGGCCCGGAGGTAGACGCGGGCTCGTCCGTCCTCGGAGGTGTACAGGATTAGTTCGCCGCCGTTCACAAGATGTTCCCCGTTCTGCACGCAAAACCCACCTCGTTTGGGCATGCGAGCAAGCAGAGGCCTGACGATCGTGCTAGAGGGAGATTGGCACTGTGGGAGGCACCGGTCAAGAGGACCTGATCCCTGGCTCGGAACGGTGACCCTTCCGCCACGAACACCTCTGCTGGAGCGCCGCGACAAACTCCGCGACTATCCGCAATTCCTCCGCACCCTCTGCAGACATCCGAAGGGGCAAGAAGTCTGGATTGATCGGTTCTAAACTGATCGATCGATGCTGCCATTCATATTCCGCGTCTTTCCGCTTCGTCGATTGATATCTCTTTACGGTGTAACTTCCACCCGTTTCTGGGTCGGCGATGCCGGCATGTTGTGCCAAGACGATTCTGCCGTCTCGTGATCCCTCGACGCCGAACCGGAAGAGGCAGACTGACCGAAGCTGGAAGCATCGATTATAGCCTCACTCTCGTCTCTCAACGGATCTCTGCGAGAAAAAGAAACGGAGTGACGGGGTGTAGCCCCAAGGCACCCGCATGCCCAACTACGCGAATCGGATCTCGTGGGTCTCCCCGGCCTTGGCGTGGCTGAAGCGGGCGGTCAGGCGGCGGCCGGCGACCTCGGCGGTGGCCTCGTAGTCGCCGAAGAAGCCGTCGAAGGTGGCGGTGCCCCCTGGCCCGGCCTTCGCCTCGGCGCGGGTCCACCACTTGCCCTTGACCAGATCCATCAGGACGTCGTACGCGGGCTTCGGGGACATGTCGTCGCGGATGAGTCCGGCGGGTGCCTGCTGCCATGCGCCCTGGTCGGTGAGATCCCACCAGGTGATGGCCTGCACGGCGGGGTGCGAGAACAGGAGGGTGTAGAAATCGCGGACCTGCGCGGCCTGTTTTGCCTCGCCTTCGGCGGTGGTCCGCCAGCCGCCCGGCGCCTTGGGGCCGGAGACGAGGGTGGTCTCGGTGAAATGCAGTGGCTTGCCGTACTTCGCGAATCGCTCGCAGACCTCCCAGGTCTTCGCGGCGGGCCACGATCCCCCGTGCATGTGCGACTGGATGCCGATGGCGTCGTAGAGGGGCTGCTTCTTCTCGTCGGCCAGCTCGGCGAGCACGCGGGTCTGGTATTCGGGATCGGTGCGATAGTCGTTGATCAGGAGCGTGGCGCCGGGGTTCGCCTCCCGCGCGGCGCGGAAGGCGCGGCGGACGTATTCGCCGACCCCGGCCTGCCGGATGGCCTCGGAGAGTTTCGGCGATTTCTTCAACAACTCGGGCCGGTCGTAGTGCGTGGCCTCGTTCACCACGTCCCAGATGTCGATCTCCCCCTTGAATCGCGACGCGCATTTGGCGATCCGCTCGATCTGGAGGCGCATGACATCCCCCTGCGGGACGTCCTTCATCCACGGGGGATCGACGAAATTCCACGCGAGGGGGTGACCCTTGGTGGTGATGCCGTGCCCGCGGCACCAGGCGGCGTTCCCCGCGATCGTCGCCTCCAGCGTCTGGCCGCGGCTCCTCTCATAACCCCACCAGTAGAATGGCAGCGTGGCGAAATTCAACAGCGCCGCGAAGCGCTCGCCGTAGCGTTCGCTGTCCTCCGGCGTGCGGCAGCGGTTCAATTTGAAAATGTTGCAGCCGAAGAGGAACTGGTGGCGCCGCTGCCCGATGCGGATCGCGGTGCCCTCGGGGAGGGCTTTCCCGTCGGGGCCGATCCACCGCAGCGCGGCACCCCCCTTCCGGTGTTTCGCGATGCGCCCGGCGGCGCCCGCGAGCGGGTCCTCGGTCTCGGCGCGGGAGGTCGCGGGCAACGCGCACGCGGCCGCCGCCGCGGTCGCCGTCGCCGTCGCCAGAAAGGCGCGCCGCGTGTGGAGCGGGGAGGGGAGGCAAATCGCCATGCGGGTATCCTGGGACCGCCGCGCCGCATGGCAATGCCGATTGAGGGGCGTGGCGCAATGCGCCCTAATCGGGCACGCTGGCGCACTAATGAATCAGGTCGGACATCGCGATTGCGGTGGGCCGACCCGGATGGCTACGCTCTGGCGCATGCAGACGCGAGCGAGCGCGCCGCTTTCCCGGCGGCGTTTCCTCGGTGCCGCGGCGGGAGCCGCGGGCCTTTTCCAGGTCGTGCCGCGGCACGTGGTGGCCGCGTCGGGGCAGGCGCCGCCGAGCGAGCGGCTGCACATCGCGGGCATCGGGATCGGCGGGCAGGGGGGGCGCGACATCCAGAATCTAACCGACGAGAACATCGTGGCCCTCTGCGACGTCGATCACGACTACGCGGCGAAGACCTTTGCGAAATTCCCGGACGCCAAGCGATACAAGGACTATCGCGAGATGCTGGAGAAGGAGAAGGGCATCGACGCGGTGCTCATCGGCACCCCGGACCACACCCACGCGGTGATCGCCGCGGCGGCGATGCGCGCGGGGAAGCACGTCTTCTGCGAGAAGCCGCTGACGCATGACGTGCGCGAGGCGCGCGAGCTGGCGCGGATCGCGGGGGAGACGAAGGTCTGCACCCAGCTCGGGATTCAGGGGCACTCGATGGAGGGGGCGCGGCTGATCCACGAGTGGGTCCGCGCGGGGGTGCTGGGCGAGATCCGCGAGGTGGACGCATGGTGCAGCCTCTCGTATCACCCGCCGGGGCACGCGCGGTGGAGCCCGAAGTGGATGGCGCGGCCCGAGGAGACCCCGGCCCCGCCCGAAGGGCTCGAATGGGACCTGTGGCTCGGGCCCGCGGCGCATCGGCCGTATCACCCCGCCTATCACCCCGGGACCTGGCGCGCGTGGTGGGACTTCGGCAACGGCATGATGGGCGACCGCGGCGTCCACACCCTCGATCCCGTGGTCTGGGCGCTGGACCTCGGCCTCCCCACGACCATCGACGCGACCTCCCTAGGCCTCAACCCCGACACGCACCCGCTCGCCTCGATCGTGACCTTCCGCTTCCCGGCGAAGGCCGATCGCCCGCCAGTGAAGCTGACCTGGTACGACGGCCTCCGCCCGCCGCGGCCCCTTGAACTGGAGGAAGGCCGCGTCCTCGGTGGCAAGGAGGGCGGCGCGCTGTTGAAGGGCACCAAGGGCATGCTCGCCTTCGGCGTCTATGGCGATTCCCCGAGGCTCATCCCCGAGAGCGCCATGAAGGAGTTCCTCCCGAACCGGCCCGCGCCAAGCCTGCCCCGCATCGCGGAGGGCCATTACGTGAACTGGGCCAGGGCCTGCAAGGGCCAGGCCAAGGCCAGCGCGGATTTCCAGTACGGCGCGCTGCTGACCGAGATCTGCCTGCTGGGCAACATGGCCAAGCGCATCGACGGGAGCATCGATTGGGACGCGAAGGCGATGCGCGCCACGAACAACGAGGAGGCCAACCGATACGTCGCGCCCCAATACCGGGAAGGATGGACACTATGACGAGACGAGAACTGATACGCGTGATGGCGGCGGCGGGCCTCGGCGCGCCTTTTGCCACGCGGCTGATGGCCCAGGAGTCGGAGCACGCCGCGCCCGACGGGAAGACCAAGGAGCTGCAATCCATCCCGGTGCGCGAGCGCCCGCGCTATCCCGCGGAACTGCGCGGCGGGAAGGTCATCCAGCCCGAGCGTCCGCTGGACGTGATCCACGAGACCGACGTGCTCGTCGTCGGCGGCGGGCCCGCGGGCTTCGCGGCGGCGGTGGCCGCCGGGCGCGCCGGGGCGAAGACGTGCCTGGTGGAGAGGTACGGCTATTTCGGCGGGCTATGGACCGGCGGCCTGGTGCTGCTGGTCATCAGCACGCACGCCAAGGAGAATGGCCAGCGGGTGAAGGTCATGCGCGGCATCGGCGACGAACTCGTCGGGCGCATCAGCAAGATCGGGGGCGCCATCAACCACGAGCCCGAGAAGTTCAATCCCACGACCGACGCCGAGGCCACGAAGTACATGATGGACGAGATGATCCGCGAGTGCGGGGCCAAGGTCTACCTGCACAGCTGGGTCGCCGATGTCATCATGGAGGGCGGCGCCGTGCGCGGCGCGGTCATCGAGAGCAAGGCCGGGAGGCAGGCGATCCTCGCCAAGGTGGTCGTCGATGCCAGCGGCGACGGTGACGTCTTCGCCGCGGCGGGCGCCGAGCACGAGCAGCGCCTGCACGCCATCGGCCTGGTCCATCGCGTGGGCAACTACGACCGCGCCGACCCGGAGCAGCTCAAGGCCGCCGGGATCAAGAGACTCGGCGGCGCCGAGCCGGAGCCCAGCGCCCGATGGGTCAACCTGCGCGGCCCGAGCACCGACAACCTCGACATCGAGGAGTTCACGCGTCTGGAGATGGAGCACCGCCGCGCGATCTGGGAGCGCGTCCAGAAATTGCGCAAGACCCCCGGGGCCGAGAAGCTCTTCCTGCTGCAGACCGCGCCGCAGCTCGGCGTCCGCACCTCGCGCCTGCTGGCCGGCGTGCACCAGCTGACCTTCAAGGACTCCCGCGAGGGGAAGAAGTTCCCCGATGCCATCGGTGTCGGCGGCGCGCAGGGCGCCAACCACATCGGCTGGCCCATCCCCTACGGCGCGCTCCTGCCAAAGAAATTGGATAACCTCCTCGCCGCGGGACGCTGCATCGCCTGCGACCAGAAACTCATCGAGGACATGCGGCTCATCGCCGCCTGCCTCATCACCGGGCACGGCGCCGGCGCGGCCGCCGCGATCGCCGTCCAGAGCGGCTGCCGCCCCCGCGATGTCGACGTCGCCAAGGTGCAGGCCCTGCTGCGCGAGCAGGGGGCGTACCTCGGCTAGCTCGAAAATACGACGTAACTCGCTAGTAGCGAAGGGCCTTCGGCCCTTCGGCGGGGGACCGGTGGGGCGCCGAAGCCCGAAGGGGCTTCGCTACAAATTTTCACCCCCGGTGGTGCCCCGCCCGCGTGGCGGGCGAGGAGGTGGCCCTATTTTTGGAGTGCGGCGTGGCAGCGCCGCTTTGGATTGCCCGGAACGGCCCGGTGTGCTCATCCAAAGCGGCGCTGCCACGCCGCACTCCACATTGGCCCTCCGATGAATCCGCAGTTTACCCATGAATGATGCGGCGCATGCCCGCCCCGCCGGCTACGTGGCCTCTGCGTCCGGGGGCGTCCCCTCCTCGCCCTGATCCTCTTCGGCGGGAATCGCGTATTCCTGATTGAACCACTTGCCGAGGTCGACCAGCTTGCAGCGCTCGCCGCAGAAGGGGAAATGCGGGGCATCGAAATCCACCGGCTTGCCGCAGGTGGGGCAGCGGATTTCGCGGGGTCCGCGTCCGTTGGTTTTCATCGCCCGAAGGGCAGCAGGCGTTTGAGGGCGTCGGCGGGTTTCTCCTGCGGTTGCGGCTGCGCGGGCTCTGCGGTGTCGTCTGCCTTGTCCTTCGGCTTTTGCCCGCCGCCGATGAGCCGCTGGAGGAAGCCGCCGACCATGGCGCCGGCCGCCGACGGGGCGAGCGAGACCTTAGGGTTATCCGTGGTGCCCTTTACCTGAAAGGGGATCTCGGTGAAACCATCGGCCGTGGTGGCGCCGCCTGCCTGGGTCAACAGCGGGGCGAGGTTGATGGTCTCGGATTTCGCGGCCAGCATGCCTTTCAGGTCCAGTTGCCCGTCGAAGCCGACGGAACCGCTCGCCACGATCTGGATGCGCTCCCGCGGCTCGGTGCGCAGATCGGAGAAATGCACCTTCTGCCCGTGGATCTCGAACTGGCCGCGCACCGCGGCGAACTCCGAATTCTGGAGTTCCGGGAGCATGAGCACGGTGCCGATGGTCTTCAGGACGTTGGAGCCCGCGAGCTTGGCCGGCTTCACCGTGAAATCCCCCGCGGCCCGGAGTGCCGCGGGCTGGTCCGCGGATCCCTGCGCCTTGGCGCGGAGGGTCAGCTTCCCCGAGATCGCCGTGGGGTCGGCGCCGAAGGCCTCGATCGCGGAAGAGACATCGACGCCGCCCGCCTCCAGATCCGCCTCGAAGGTCCGGGCGCCCTGCGCGTCGAAAGAGACCTTGCCGGAGCCGCCGCCGCCGTAGCAGACAAAGCGCAGGTCGGGCAGCGTCAGCTTGTCGGATGCGAACGCGAAGGGCGTCTTCACCCCAGAGAGACCAAACTCCTTGAACAGCGCGGCCCAGGCGATGTCGGCCTCGCCCTTCGCCGAAACGCCGCCCGCCGCCTGGCCGACCCCCGCCTTCACGTTGACGCCCTCCGCCAGCCAGAGACGCTTGCCATCATGCCCGATGCCCTCGAGGCGGCCGTCGCGAATCTGGAACACGTCGATGCTCCACTCCTGCGCGGGACCCGCATCGCCGCCACCGGCGCCGGACCGCGCCGCCGAAGAACCCTTCTTCTCGGCGGTGCCATCGCCGCCCCTGGTGGGCAACATGTAATTCCCGCCGGCATCCTGGAGCAGCCGCAGCTCGGGCGCCTCGATCCCGAGGCGATGGAAATGCAGGCGCCCCCGGATGAGTTCCGCGGGCGCGAGGCCCAGCTCCAGCTGGCGGCAGGCCACAAGCGGCGCGGCGCCCTTGGCCTTCGGGTTCGCCACCGTCAGCCCGTGCAGCGCGACGCGCGTGAACGGCACGAAGCCGATCCCCTGGAATTCCACCGGCGCACCCACGGCATCCGATAGGGTCGATCGGATCGACTGGTCCAGCTGCCCGGATTTGAGCCACGCGTTGATCCCGAACCAGCCGCCTACGGCGGCCAGCGCAACGAGGGCCATCAGGACCAGCAGGATCGGCAGGCAGCGTCCCGCTCGGGAGGGGCGATGGGTCGGTGTTCTCATGATTATAGGTATCTTTAGGTGCTTCGCGGGCTTTTGCAAAGGGGCGCCGCGGGACTGACTCGAACTTTCCCGTAGCCGAACGCCCCAAGGCGTTTGGCCCGTGCCACCAGGGCCCACGCGCGCTCACTTCGAGCGCATCACGTAGGTGCCATCCCAGGTCTCGGGCGGCGGGGAGTCCATCAGGCGGCGCGATTCCTCGATGTAGGTGCGACCCAGGAAATCTTGGGGATAGTTGGTCAGATAATTCTCGAAGAGGGCGATGGCCCCGGAGAACCGGCGGTTGTAGAAGGCGGTCATGGCCGCGGCGAAGGTCTCGATCCCGGCCGGCGTGATGCGGGGCGCGGGGTCGCCGCTCTCGCCGACGACCTCGTAGACGTTGACGGGCTTGCTGCGGCCCTTGACCTGGATGCGGCCGGCGGGGCGCAGCAGGAACTCGGCCCCCACCAGCGGGTGGACATCCTCGCCGATCAGGATATCGCAGCGGAATTCTTTCGTGGTGCCCTCGAGTCGGGAGGCGAGGTTGACCGGATCGCCGATCACGGTGAACTCCATGCGCCTGGTGGAGCCGATGTTGCCCACGACCACTTCGCCGTGGTTCACGCCGACGCCCATGCGCATCGGGATCCGCCCCTCCGCCACCCATTTCTCGTTCAGCTCGCCCAGCCTCCGGAACATGCCGAGCGCGGCCCGCACCGCGCGGCGCGCGTCCTCCTCCACGCCCTCCGACACCGTGTCGCCCCACACGGCCATCACCGCGTCGCCGATGAATTTATGCAGCGTCCCGCCCTCGTGCAGGATGCAGTCCACCATCCCGCTGAGGTACTCGTTCAACTGCGCGACCAGCTCTTCGGGACGGGCGTTCTCCGAGATCGAGGTGAAATCGCGCACGTCGGAGAAGAGGATCGTGACGGGCTTGCGCACGCCGCCGAGCATGCTCTCGAGGCGGGTGCGATCGGAGAGCAGGGCGTCGGCGATATTCTTGGAGACGTGGGTCTCGAAAGTGCGGCGCAGCCGGGCCCGCTCGCGCTGCTCCAGCCAGAAATCCTGAGCCTGGCTACCGATGCCGACCAGCGCCATCGCGGCCAGCGGCGTCGCGAGCAGCACCACGACCGCGTGCGCCGAGAAGAGCCACTGCGCCAGCGCGGCGTAGGCGGCCATCGCCGCGACGAGGGCCGCGAGGCGCAGCAGCGCGTTGTGCGGCATGCGCGGCACGGTGTACGCGACGACGCTGCAGACCAGCAGCAGCGGCAGCCAGGACAGGGCGGGCAGCTCGAGCATCCGGCGGCCCTGCAGCGCCGCGGCCACGACCTGCGCGTGGATCTCGACGCCATTCATGCCGCCGAAGGGCGTCTGGTGCGAATCCTGAAACACGGGCGCCGTCGGGCCCACCAAGACGATCTTGTCGCGCAGCAGCTCCCCGCCCCGGAACATGTCGGCCCAGCTCTTGTCCTCGACGATGAGGTGGTAGGGATAGACGGGCACCGCCCCGACGTCTGCCCCTTGGCCGCGGCCCAGAAACGGGATGAGCGGCCAGCCCTCGCATAGCGCGTCGGCCCTGTCGGCGCCGATCGCCGCGCGCAGTATCTGCAGGGGGAAGCTCGGCAGATAGGTGCGGAACCCCTCCGGGATCGAGGGATTCTCGACCGCCTCGGGGGAGATCTGGTAGCCGATCCGCCGGATCACGCCGTCGGGGTCGGGAAAATAATTCACCAGCCCATGCACGCAGGTGTTCGCAAATCGCTCGATCGGGAAGATAACCTGCGTGCTCGATCCGGCGGCGCCCTGCGCGATGTTGTTGGCGAGGTTGGCGCCGATCACGACCCGGCCCGTGTGTCGCGCCAGGACCGATTCGAATGCGGCGTCATCCTCGTCGCCATGGGAACTCGGCCCGGTGAACAACAGGTCGAGCGCCACGACCCTGGCGCCGCCTTGCAGCAGGCGGTCGATCAGCATCCCGTGCACCTCGCGCGGCCACGGGAACGGCGAGCGCATCAGGTCCAAAGCGCGATTGGCGGCAAAGGTCTCCGCGCCATACAGCGATCCCCCCTCGACCTGCATCGACGCGTCGTCGATGGCGATGACCGCGACGCCAGGCTCGTCGCCCGCCGGGCCGCGTATCGAGAATCGCCAGTCGATCGAACGCAGCTCGGTGCCGACGACCTCGGGGCGCTGAAGCCACAGCCCGGCAAAAAGGAGCACCGGTATGGCAAACCACAGGAGGCCCAGGGGGCCGGCGCGGTGGTGGGAGTGTGTGGGCTGTGGGGCGGCCATTCGGTCAGGTAGGAATGTGCGCGCGGATGGCGCCCGGCGCAAGTGTGCCTTCGGGGGAGCCGGAGTCTGGCGGGCCAGCCGAGGGCCTCGATCGATCGAGGGGCCCAAAACCCCGCTTGAAACTCGGCGGTTCTGGCCCAAGACTCGGCTCTCCCGGGGCCGTGCCGCCGGGGTCGATATGGAAGTGTTGGCGATCATCCCCGCCCGGGGAGGTTCGAAGAAGGTCCCGGGCAAGAACATCCGGCCCCTCAACGGGGTGCCGATGATCCACTACAGCATCCGCGAGGCGAGGCGTTCCCGGCACATCACGCGCGTGATCGTGTCCACCGACGATGAGGCGATCGCGCGCGTCGCCCGCGAGGGCGGCGCCGAGGTCCCCTTCCTCCGGCCCGCCGAGCTGGCCGGCGACCGGGTGACCGACCTGCCGGTCTTCCAGCACGCGATCCGCCACCTCGAGCAGACCGAGGGTTATCGGCCCGAGATCATCGCCCACCTGCGGCCCACCGCGCCGCTCCGCCGCGCCGAACACATCGATGCAGGCATCGACATGCTCCTGAACTCCGACGCGGATTCGGTCCGCAGCGTCACCGCCGCCGGCCAGCACCCCCATAAGATGTGGCGTTTCGAGGGGACGGAACTCCGCCCCTTCCTGCCGAACCTCACCCTCGCCGACGAACCGTTCAACCAGCCGCGCCAGCTCCTGCCCCCCGCCTTCATCCAGAACGGATCGGTCGATATCGTCCGGCGCGAGGTCATCCTGGATCGGAATTCCATGACCGGCCGCAAAATCCTCGGCCTGCTCATGGACGAGCTGGATTCGACCAATGTCGACCACGAGGAAGATTTCCTGCTGGCCGAGCTGCTGATGCGGCGGCGGGAGACCGCCGCGGCGCGGGCCGTTGCCCCGGCCGCGGACCCGAACGCGCAGGTCGGCCCCGAGGCCCGGACCCTCTGCGTCGATATCGATGGCGTGTTGGCCGTGCCCCGCGCCGATCTGAAATACGCGGAGTGCGAACCGATCCCCGGCGCCGCCGACGCCCTGCGCCGCCTCAGGGATAGGGGATTCTTCGTTGCCCTTTTCACCGGCAGGCATTTCAACCGCCTCGGGGAGACCCGCGGCTGGCTCGAGCGCCACGGCATCCCCTACGACCACCTCGTCATGGGCAAGCCCACCGCGCGGCACTACATCGACGACCGCGGCATCACCTTCCGCGGCGATTGGACCGAGGTCGAGCGAGAGATCGGCGGCCCCTGAAGGGGTCCTTTTTGGAGTGAGGCGTGGCAGCGCCGCTTTGGATTGCCGCGCGCGGCCCGGCGTGCGCTCGCCGCGGTCCGAATGGCGCTCCCGACGGATCCGGATCTCCGGGCTATTCGCCCTTTTCGCGGTAGGCGCGGATCTCGCAGACGCCCATGTTGGGTTCGGCGCCCAGGATGACCAGGCGCAGTTTGCTCGCGGTGGCGGTGGGGAATCCGATGACGCGGCGGCGGTCGGCGTTGCCGCGAATGTCGGCGAGGGTCTCCCACGCGTCGCCGCGAGAGGCCTCGAGGCGAAAATCGTTTGCCCGCATCTCCTTGGTCTGGAAGGCGACGTGTGCGGTATCGAGGGTGACGGGCTTGCCGAAATCGAGCTCGAGCCAGTGGGGCCCGGGGGAGCTGGGGTCCGGGCGCCAGGAGTTGGGGGCACCGCGGATGGCGCGGGCGAAGCCATTGATGGCATTGGCGGGGGCGAACATGTCGGCGGGTGGGGGTGGCGCGGCCTCGAGGGAGTCGGCGACCGCGGGGGGCACCGCCTCGTCGATCTTGAACGCGTAGGTTTCGCCCGAGGGGTGCCAGCCATCCTTGCCGGACCTGTAGGCGCGACCGGTGTCCGGGATGAACTCCTCATGCAGGGCCCAGGACAGGCCGGCCTTTTTTGGCAACCAGGCGTAGTAGAAGCCGGGGTTCACGGGCGCGTCGAGTTGGAAGGTGACCCAGCCCTTGCTCCGCGGGGGGACGGTGGTCTCGGCGGTGGCGAGATCTTCGGTGGAATTGAAGTCGCCGGGTCCGGCGGCGGGCCGGAGCGTGAGGCGCGTGGGGGTGGGGTTGGGGTTCTCCGAGTGGAGGAGGACGGCGAACTTGCCGATGCCCTCCTTTCCGAGCTTGAAGGCGACGGCGCGGTCGCAGGTGAAGGTGTGGGCATTTGGCCTAGGCGGGTCGATCTTGATGGGGGCCGAGACGCTGGAGGCGGTGGCCCTGGCGCCGCGCGCGAGGTCCGCGGGGTCCTGGTTCGGGAGTTCGATGATATAGCAGCCATCTTTGAGGAGTTGCTGCTGGAGGGCGGCGATGTGGTTCTGGGCGATGGCGCGGGGCATGGCCTCGAGCCTGCGGCAGAATGCGGCGGCGGTCCCGGCGGCCTGGCCCTGGAGGCCGCAGGTGATCATGACGCGGGTGGCCCCGAGCGCGGCGTGGCTGACCGAGATGCAGCGCCCCGCCATCATGAGGTTATCGACGTCCTTCGAATAGAGGCTGCGCAACGGGACGGAGAATTTGACCTTGTGCGAGAAGGTGGCGGGCGGCTCGGTATCGTAGAATCCGCCGGGGGGATGGATGTCGATGCCCCAGCCCCCGTACGAGACGCGGTCGGGGAAGAGGGTCTGCTTCGCGATGTCGTGCTCGGTCATCACGTGATCGCCGATGATGCGGCGCGACTCGCGTTTGCCGACGACATGACTGACCCAGGTCAGGCGGTAGAGGGGCGACTCGTCGACGAGTTTCCCGCAGTGGTTCTTGGCGTGGTCCCACATGCCCCAGATGATCCGGAGCAGCTCGTCCCGGATCTCCTCGGCATCGGCGTTGGTGTTGCGCTGGCCGCCGTATTCGATGACCCACTGCCAGCCGCCGAATTCGAGCTTGGGGTGGCGCCCGGTGGTGAAATCCTCGCAACGCAGGAAGCGGCGGGCCCAGTCCGGGCCGCGGAAGGCGACGGGCTCGTCGTCTTTTTCGGTGGCGTAGCGCAGGGTGCCGCCCATGGTGCGCTCGTCCTCCACCTCGGGGGCGCGGCTCTCGTTGTACATGGAACGGGGCTCCCTGCCGTGGCGCCATTCGGCGCCGGCCCAGAAACCGATCGATCCGTCGCCGGTGCAATCGATGACGATGCGGGCGGGGAAGCGCAGGCGCTGCTTGGTGGTGGTGCCCAGCCCAAGCACGGCGCCGATGCGGCGCGGCTCGGCCATCTCGACGCCGGTGGCGTGGGTATCGAGGAAGAGGTCGAGGTTGGGCTCTCCCTGACAGAGGGCCAGCATCCGCTCGGAATAGCCATCAAAGGTGCCGCGCACCTCCTCCATGATCCCGCCCTCCTTGGGGTCGAGCGGCTCGCGGGTCGTGTCCCCCTGCGGCTCCACCAAGACCTCGTCGCTGCTGTTTCCCCCGAGCACGGGGCGGTTCTGGATGAGGGCCGTCCGGCATCCGTGGCGCGCGGAGGCCACCGCGGCGAACGTGCCCGCGAGCCCGCCCCCGACCACCACCGTATCGTAGGGTCCCTCGTTCTTGACCTCCCGACTCACGCCGCCGCGCGCGATCCGCTCCTTCGCCAAATCCCCCAGATCATCGGGCGGGCGGTACCCCGCCTCGTCGCTCAGCACGACCGCGTCGCATCGGCCATAGTGGCCCGTCAGGTCGCGCAACCGGATCTCCAGCGCCCCGGCCTTCAACGGGTGCGCGCCGCCATCCTCCCAGACCCAGCCCTTTGCCTTGCCCTGGCCGAAGATGTGCGGGACGACGGTTCCCCCGAGGACGACATGAAACCGCCCCGGGCTGAATTCCGGCAACCAGTCGCGGCATCGCACCCACAGCCGGTATTCCCCATCGCGCGGCACCTCCACCCGGGTGACCGCGTCCTCGGCGGGCTTCTCCAGGCCGTAGGCCAGGAGGAAGGGCGAGCCCATCTGGTCGACGAACTGGGCGTCATGCAGCCAGCCGCCGCGCCCCGCAAAGAGTTCCGCCTCACACCAAAGGGTGGCGCCCGGTGACGCGATGGGGGCGATGGCCAGCAGGGCCGCGATCGATGGGGACAGCGCGATTCTCATGGGGTTATCCTCCTGCGAATGATGGTTCGCCACTATGGCCCGGTCGCGCCGTTCGGCAAGGCAGGACGAGGGCCCAAAATCCTCGCGTTTGGCTACCCAACACCATCCCTCTCTGCTATAAAGGTCCCGTGAAGGCCGTGCACCGCGGCACAATCCTCTGCCTCCTCGCCCCGGGCGTGTTCGCCGCGCCACCGGTCGAGCGGATGCCGCTGTTCGACCCCGCCGAGACCAAGGGCTGGTCCGTGGCGGAGTCCTCCCTGCGGCCCTCGCTCGAACGGGCGCCCGATGGGTCGCCGGCCGTGCACTGGCACGTGACCGTGGACCATACCGCCGGCGAACCGAAATACCCGATCGGCTGGCCGCGGTTCGGCCGCGGGATCCCGGAGGGCCCACGGCGCGACTGGTCCGCGTGGGACTCCCTGCACCTGTGGGTCCGCGCCGACACATCGCGCGAGGCCCTGCCGCGCGAGCCGGTGGGCTTGGGCCTCCACACCCCGGACAAGGCATCCGCCTTCCAGCGCTCCCTGCCCGAATTGCGCAAGGGCCAATGGGTCGAGATCGACATCCCCCTGCGCGAGATCCCGCGCCACGGGGACGTGCGCCAATTCCAGTTCCACATCGCCGAGTCCCGATACCTCCATGGCGACACACTCGACCTGCGCATCGCCGGCCCGGAGCTCCGCCGCCTCGCGCAACCCGCCCTGCTGGGCGTGGCCCCCGAATGCGCCGTGATGTTCGCCGATGCCGCTCGCGTCCCCGTGCGCTTCCGCCTCGTCGGCGTGAAGGCGGGGGAAACCGCCGAGGTGAACATCGCCCTGCGCCGCGGCGAAACGAAGATCGCGCAGGCCGCCGCGAGGCTCGCCCGAGGCGAGCACCGCCTCGAGATTGGACTCGGCGCCGATGCGCCCGATCCGGGCGGATACGAGATCGTCGCGGGCATCGCGGGATGGGCGGAGATGATCCAATGTCCCCTGCGGCTGGTGGAGTCCCCATGGGCGAGGTGAGGATCGCGCGGGCACGTGAGGCAGACATTCCTGTCTGCCCCCGTTCGCTCAGGGCCACCGACGCAGGCAGGAATGCGTGCGCCACGTGGTTGGCGCTCGCCGCGATGCTGCTGGCGCCAGCGTGTGCCTGTGGTGTTGCGCAGATCTTTGATTTCGGCACGGACAAGTCCGCGGCGTGGGAGGGGGCCGTGCGCGTCACGGCGCGGGACGGCTACGACGCGACCGCCGGCCACGGATGGCAAACGATCCAGGGCCTGCGCGCCGTGGCGAAAGCGTACCAAGAGCGCGTCGAGAATCGCTCCCGCGGGATCGTGGAGCCGCCGCCGATCTGGACCAATCCCATCACCGAGGACGCCATCGTCGGCGAGGGGACGAATGCCTTCCTGGTCCGCCTCGCGCCGGGCGAGCACGAGGTCTATTGCGTCTTTGGCACGAGCGATCCCGCGCTGCGCGCCCAATATTTTGATTTCACGGCCCGGGTCGGGGGGCGGGAGCGCCGCGTGCAAATCGAGGGCTGCCATCAGTTCCGGGCGGAGCGTTTTCGCGCGCGCGTGGGCGAGGATCCCCTCGCGATCGAACTCGTCCCCGAGAGCCGATGGGTGGTCGCCGCCATCCTCGTCTGGCCGATCGCCGATACCGAGGCCGTCGAGCGGGACATCATCGGCCCCCTCCAGGACTGGACGTTCCGGTTGCCGCCCGAGGAATGGGCCAACTGGCAGGAGGAGCCGCCGCCCGACCCGGGCCCGGCGTTCGAGCCGGGCGAGGCGGACAAGGTCCGCGGATTCACCGTCTTCACGCGCCCGTATCTGGAGTGCGTCTATCCCGGCACGAACCCCCGGCCCGGCGAGTGCGACCCGACGCTGCGGCTGTTCGCCTCGCCCGGCGAGTACGAGCCCGCCAATTGCATCATCCGGCCCCATCGCGACCTGCCCCCCGCCACGATCGAGGTTCGACCGATCGGGCCGGTGCCCGTGTCGGCGATCGACGTCCGCCGCGTCCGCTACATGCGCGCGCGACCCAACTACACCGTCAGCGGACGGTACCGCGTGGTGCCCGATGTGCTGGAGAGATTCGATGCCATCGATCTGGAGGCGGGCCGCAATGAGCGCCTCTGGCTCACCTTCCACATCCCCGAGGATGCGGCGCCGGGACTCTACCGCGGCGCCATCCGCCTCCGCATCGGGGAAACCACCGCCGCCATACCCATCGAATTGCGCGTCCTGCCAATCCGCCTCCGCGAGGACCCCTCGAAGATCTTCGGGATCTACTATCGTCACCCGATCGACCTCGCCTTCGAGGCGAAGGACGAGGCCTCACGCGCGCACTTCCGGCGCAGGGCCGAGAGGGAGCACGCCGACATGGTCGCCCACGGCACGCGCAACGTCGTCCTCTCCCTCTACACCCCGCCCGCCGACGCCGAGGGGAAGTTCGATTTCCGCTGGGAGCCCCTGGCGGAGAAACTCGCCCTTTGGGAAAAGCATCGTTTCGTCGGCCCGATCGTCATGGGCATCAACACCGCCGGCGTCTACGAGAAGCACCTGCGGGAGCGCTACGGTTCCCATCTCCGAGGGGTGAAGGCGCCGCCCGCCGCGTTCTCCGAAGAGATCACCCGCATGGTCAGGGCCATCGAGGCCGAGCGCCTCGCCCGCGGCTGGCCCGAATTCCTCTACTATCCGATCGATGAGCCGGGCCACGGCGCGGCCGAGGCGGAATTCATGGTCGCCGTCCTGAAGGCGTGCAAGGCCGCAGGCGCCCGCACCTACGTCACGGCCGATCCGACGGCCGAGGTCTTTTCGCCGATGCGCCCCCATGTCGACGTCTGATGCACCCAGCCCTTCGCCCCAGACCGCGAGACCGTGCTCCGGGACACCCGCGCCCGCGGCGTCGAGTACTGGTGTTACCCGAATCACGTCAACGGAGAAAACGACCACACCCCCGTCGCCGGCGCCCGCATGACGTACGGCTTCGGTTTCTGGCGCTCCGGTTTCCGCACCCTCATCCCCTGGATTTACTCCGCCAGCACCGGCGATCCTTTCAATTACCTCGACGGCTTCGCGCAGGATTTCTTCAATCGGAGCGAGCCCGATGGGACCCCCATGCCCGTCGTCCTCTGGGAGGCATACCGGGAGGGGTACGACGATTACCGTTATATATTCACCCTCGAGCAATCCATCGCCGAGGCCAGGGCCAGGGGCGGGGCCGCGGCCATCGCCGCCGCGGCCGCCGAGCGGGAACTCCGCGCCGCCTGGGCCGCGATCCGCGTCCAGGAGAAATATAAGCACGACGGGCTCTGGTCGCCCGCCGAATTCGATGTCTACCGCTGGATCGTGGCGCGGCAGATTCTTGCATTGCAGGAGGCGCTCGGGGATGGGACCTAGGACGTCGCCCCGAAGACCCTGGGTGTAGCCACGGTCGTGAGACCGTGGACGCGCTGGACGGGAGCGCGATCCCATCCGTTACCAGATGGGCTACGATTCTCCGCCCCGGCGGTGCCCGCCGAGCGGGACGCGGGGTCTCAGCCGTAGAACCCGGCGTACCTCTCCATCGCATCCATCACGGCGGCCGCGTTGTCCAGCGGAACCCCGGGGTAAAGGCCGTAGACCATGAGCAGGCCCCCGCGGGGGTCGCCCAGCGTCTCGACCTCCTCCCGGACCAGGGCGTCGATGTCGCTTGGGGTGCCATACGGCGTGATCTTTTGACGATCGATGTCGAGATCGATGCAAACCCTGCCGGCGAGATTCTGCGCCAACCAGTCGATGCCATTGACGAGGTCCTGGAGATTGATGACATCGACGCCGCAGCCGAGGATGTCGTCGATCAGCGAGCGGATGTCCCCGTCGGAGTGCATGTGGACGATGACGCCCCGCTCGTTGGCCGGCGCCATGATGCGCCGATAGACGGGCTGGATATATTTCCGGAAGAGGGCCGCCGGCAACATAGGCCCCACCTGCATGCCCAGGTCCTCCGGATACTGGAGCATGTCCGGGCCCAGATCCAGCCAGCGGCGGACGCATCCGTGATTGAATTCGGCGACCATGCCGATGAGCCGATCGAGATTCGGGTCCTTGTCGGTCATGTCCAACAGGAGGTTCTCGTAGCCGCGCAGGTCCTGTAGCCGGAGAAATGTGTGCCCGTGCGGCAGGCCCGCGATGGCGGGCTCGCCACGCGATTTCGCCTCGGCCAACGCCGCCCCGGCGCGCGCCCAATCGATCGGCCCGAGGCCATCGCTGACCTCCGGGTCCGGCGGGCGAAAGGCGCCGAAATTATCCCACGACCGCAGCGGCGAATCGTGGACCGTGCCGACGATGCCATCGTCGGCGGTCGTCCAGACGCAACCCCACGGGTCGGCGTACGGGGCCCCCGCGCGCGCGTTCGGGAGAAGCTCTGGCAGAAACTGCCCCGGCGGCCGCGTGAAGCCTGGGAACAGCAGCGGGTGCGCCCCCATGAGGTCAAGCAGCGCCGATGGGTCATAGTGATGCCAGCAGGACGCATTGATCACATACTGCATGGGGATGCGCTCGGGTACCTCGAACCGTATGGCGCGGAGCAGGTTCTCGCGCGGGGTCATGACAAAAGACCCTAGCAGCAGGCACCGCCACTCCGCGATGGCGTTTTTGTGAGGCGCGCGGCGCCGGATCGCCTCGGGCGATCGCGGCGAGGGCGTCGGCCCTGCCGCGCGGGTCCCGGCTCCGCCGGGAACCCAAACGGTGTCGCCGCTGCGCTCTGCCACCGCAGTCCAAAATCGGGTCGCCTTTTACCTCGGTGGCTACCGCCGGCGCTCTCACCCGTAGCGAAGCCCCTTCGGGCTTCGGCGCCCCACCGGGCCCCCGCCAGGGCGGAAAATGTAGCCCATCTGGTAACAGATGGGCCACGCGTAGAAAGATCCACGGCCTCACGGCCGTGGCTACGTCTGGAATTTTCGAGCTAGCCCTTGGCCAGTTGCCGCGCGAGGTCCACGGCCGAGCCGGCGTCGGGGGAGAATCCGTCCGCGCCGATCTCCTCGGCGAACGATTGGGTGACGGGCGCGCCACCGACCGCGATCTTCAGGGTGCCGAATCCCGCATCGCGGAGCGCCTTCACCGTCCCGCGCATGGCGGGCATCGTGGTCGTCAGGAGCGCCGACAGCCCCACGATATCGGGGTTGTGCTCGCGGGCCGCGGCCACGAACTTCTCAGCCGGCACATCGGTGCCCAGGTCGATGACGTTGAAATTGGCGCCCGTCCACATCATGGCCACGAGGTTCTTGCCGATGTCGTGGAGGTCGCCCTGGACGGTGCCGATGATCGCGGTGTGCGCGGGCGCGACGCCGGCCTTGACGAGGATCGGCTTCAGCAGCGCCATGCTCTCTTTCATCGCGCGGGCCGCGATGAGCACCTCCGGCACGTAGATCTCGTTGTTCTTGAAGCGCCGGCCCACGTCGTCCATCCCGCCGACCAGCGCGGCGAGGATCTGGGCCGCGGGCAGTTGGCCGTCGATGGCGGCCTGGGTCTGCGCGACGGCGGTCTTCCGGTCCCCCCTCTTGATGGCTTCGGTGATGGCATCCATGTGTGTCTCCTTCGCTTGTTTGTCTGGATCAATTGCCCGCGGGCGGGTGGCCCTTGACGTCGGGAAGGTAATGCCGCAGCGCCTCGAGTTTGTGGGGCGGCACCAGCGCATCCCACTTCAGCAGCGGCTCGACCCCCGCGACCGGCTCCCTCGTCTTGAATCGCAGCGTCACGATCTGCTGCGGCCGGATGGGGAACTCGTACGCCGGCCCGCCGCCGAGGGCGTTGGCGCCGCCGCCGGTGAGGTCGGTGATAGCGGCACTCTCGTGCGGCAGATCCAGGGTCACCCGGGCGTGCCCCGCGACCCCCAGGCATTCGGCGAGGCGAATTTCAAGGAAGCCACCCTCGCGGCGCATCGCTTCCACGATGACGTTATCGGAGGTCTGGGCGAACGAGACGTCCTCCATCGGCGCCGACCCCGGCGCGGCGATCGGCGGGCAATTGAACTCCCAGGCCATCTGCGGGATGCGGGCCTGCGCCCACGGCGCATCGTGCGCGACCAGCGCGTAGGACAGCCGGTGCTTGCCCTTGCCGCTGAGCCACGGGTTGGGATAGCCGCGATATTTCTCGGAGGTGTTCAAAAGGAAAATGACGGGGGTCCGGCCCGTCAGCTCGCGCCCGGAGAGTCCGCGGTCCAGCAGCGCCACGCCGGAGCCGTTCGCCAGCTGGTAGTGCGACCAGCGCACGGCGGGCACGATGCCCGCGACCCATCCCGACAAGCCGCGGGCGGAGGCCAGGACCGGCGGCACGGAGGCCCAGGCACCGTGAGAGAAACCGTACGGGATCCCGCGCCGCACCTCGGCGATGTCTCCCGCCAAGGGGAACTCCGCCACCACGACCGTCGGGTCGGGGATGTCGTTCAATTCGGTGTCGAAATCGATGCGGGGATAGTCGTTGTAACACCGGATCGTGCGGACCATCGGCGCGCCATCGAGAAATTCGGATCGGATCTCGATCGTCGTGGCGAGTTTCCCGCGCCGCGCGGTGATCGTCGGCCTGGCGGCATTGGAATCCGCGATGCGCGAGCGATCCTCGCGGTTGGCCATGTGGTCGCCGGTGTTGGCGCTGGGCTTCCTCTGGCGTTCGGCGACGATGACGTTCGCGGGGCCGCCGAGCATCTCGCGCTTGGAGGGTTTGAGCTTGAGGCTGGCGATGGCGCCCGTGGCGGGATCGAGCCGCAGGGAATAGAACTTCGTCTCGATTATCTCTGGCGCGGGAATGTCGGCGCACGGGTCCGGGGCGCCCGGCGCGCCGGTGCCGATGGAGGGCAGCGCGGGGCGACAGAGCCCGACTCCGGGGACATCGACGGGATCGTCCCTCTCCCAATTCAGCGGGTTGAATAGCGCGACCCCCTCGCCTTTGCCGCGCAGCGCGCCAAGCGCCGAGGCGGAGGTCTCGCGGGCCGTCTTTTCGACCCACTCGAATCGGTCCCTCGCATCCCAGGACATGGGATGCTCGAAGACCATCCCCCCGGCCGCGCCCCAGAGCGTGTTGCGGTCCATGTTGAGGCACATCAAGAGCCACGCGTGATTCAATGGCGCGACGGGATAATCGAACCCTCCCTTCAGGCTCGCGACCGTGGCGAGCATCTCCGCCGCCTGAAGCTCTTGCTCGCACTTCCGGAACCACGCCTTCACCCGCGGATTCTGGATCCAGAACGCATTGTAATTGAACGCCGAGCCCCCGCGCATCGTCGGGATCTGGAGCGCGCCGGACTTCAGGCCCGGCAGCACCGCGTCCAAGTACTTGCCCGGGATCGAGAACTCCGGGGCGAACTGTGGCGCGAACCGCTTGAACTGCGCGATGAATTCGGCCGGATATCCCCGGTACAAGGGCGCGAGCGAATAGTCGCCGCTCCCCGCAAAGACCAGCACCGGCGCGCCAGGCGGCGAGCGCCGCGGCTCCCCGCCCGAGGGCGAATAGGCCCGCGCGATCTCCTCGATCGTCGGAGGCGCCGGATTCGCGCGGACCTCGATGTCCTTGAGTATCCCCGCGAGCTCCTTGTCGCCGAGCGGCTCCGTCGCCTTGAACAGCGCCCGCCAGTCCGAGCCAAAGCCCGCGTAGGCCCCCGGGGAGACCGCGAGCGCGCGCGTCCCGTCGGGCGACTCGGCCCAGTGGATCGCGACGCCGGTCGGGTTGTGGCGGCAATAGGCGAACCCGTCCAGCCGCAGGCCCGCCGCGATCTGCGCCATCTGCTCGTGCATCCCGGTCACGTCGATCATCCACGCCAGCCTCGGGCGGAAGCCCAGCACCCCCTCCTGCCACCGCAGACCCTCGATGCCGCACTTCACCAGCGCCTCGCCACCGGAAAGGTTGATCGTCGGCTCGAGGAAAAATGCGTTGCATGGCTCGGCCCGCCCCTCGCGGATGCGCGCCTTCAGCTCCTCAAAGCGCTCCGGGCGAAACGCCAGGATCGCCATCATGTTGTTCACCTCGGAGATCGCGAAATGGTACGCCGCGTCATCGCGCACGCGGTCGAGGTGATCCAGGTACGAATTGGCGCAGTAATTTCGCTCGACCGACCAGTTCGCCAGCCACCCGCAGCTCGCGGGATGGAAATTCGGCACCACGATCACGCGGCGCGGCGGATCGGCGGCCGGGGCCGCGCAAGCGCACTGCAGGCCGAGCAACAGAAGTAATGATGGGTTTCTTTTCATAGGCGGGTCACTCCCGTGTTCCCTTCTTTAGCGCGAGCAACAGCCGGAAAAACTCATCGGGGATCAGGCCATCTGCCGCCGGAGGCACGTCCCATGTGATCACGCCGTCGCGGCCATTGATGTATCTCGTGTACGCCACGAGCATCTCCGCGCTGAAACGCGGTCTCCCCCTGCCCCAGTAATCGCCGAGGAACGTGAGGATGTGATACTGCGCCCCGCCGATCGCGCCGCCGACCGGCTTTGACCACTTGCCCGCATCCACGGCGACGGGGAATGCATCGGCGACCTCGCCGGCGGTATAGTCCTCACACGGCGCGTGCCTGATGACGGGCACTTTCACGCCGGGGTTGAAACACACGATCGCGTCCGGGTTTCCGGCCCGCATCGCATCGGCAAAGCTCTGGAAATTCGGCGGGTCTTTGTGCCGGTACATGACGTCGGCATTGTAGGCCCCGTCTATCCACCAGCCGTGGACGTCCTTGCCCCAGCGCATGGACCACTCGCGGATGACGGCTTCCCAGTGACGCTGGAAGTCGGACAGGCGCTCGTCCACGCCGGGCTGCGGCGTGAACCCGTCGGCCTTGAATCCCACGCGCCTCGGATCCCACGGCGGCGTGCAGCGCAGCCGCTCAATGGCCCGGCGATCCTGCGCGGGCGCCATCGACGTGAAGTAGACCATCGTCCGGATGCCCCGCGGCTTGAGGGCCGCGGCGATGTCCGCCACCAGGTCGCGCCGCGAGCAGCGGCCCGCCGGATGGCCCACCAGCCCCTCGTAGGTGGCGTTCGGCGAGAGGTAGAAGCCGCTGTTCTGCCCCAGGGTGATGAAGAAATAGCCGGCCTTGATCTCCTCCAGTTGCCGCGCGAGTCCCTCGACGTCGAAGGCATCGATCCGGCGATTCCATTGCCCCGCATCCATTTCGGCGGCCTCGGATGAGGACGCGGGCGAGGCGAGGTAGTGGAAGAAGATGCCCCACTTGGCCGCGCGGAACCACGCGGCCCTCGCATGGGAGGGCGGCGGGGGTTCGGCCGACGCCTGACAAAGCCCCTGGCAAAGCAGGAACAGCGCGGCCAGCCTAAAGATAGGCGACAAGATCGTTCTCACCGGACACCGTCCTTCGTCTCACTCCACCCCATCGAATTCACCCAGCCGCAGCGGGTATTGGCCGTATTCGCGGACCAGGTTCACGATATAGTCATATGTCGCGCCGGAGACGCCGCTGCTCACGGAGTGATCCGATTGGAAGATATACCCGCCGCCCTTCGCGGCGTTGAGCTTGCGGAGCACCTCGCGCCGGATGGCGTCGCGATCGCCGGTCTCCCAGACCTGCATGTCGCTATTCCCGCAGAAGCCGATCCGGTGGCCGTATTTTCGCCGCAGGTCGACGGCGTCCATGCCGGCCTTGACCTCGAGCGGGTTATAGGCCTCGACGCCCATCTCGATGTAATCGGGGAAGATCGCGTGGACATTGCCGCAGCCGTGATAGATCACCGGCAGCCCGCGCGCGTGCACGCGCTCGACCATCGCGGCCACCCATGGCTTGAAGTACTTCCGCCAATAGGCCGGCGACATGAATGTGCCGTGCTTGTAGGCGACATCGCCCCAGATCACGAAACCGTCGAGCATGCCCTCGCCAGCCTCGAGTTCGGCCTCCGCCATCGCGAGGTAGAAGGCCCCGATGCGGTTGATGGCCTCGCCCATGCGCTCCGGCTCCTCGCCCATCCAGAGCATCGCGTTCTCTTGGCCCACCAGCCGCGTCAGGCACTCGCTGCACTCCAGCATGCTGCCGTATACCGGAAAATCCGGGCGCAGGGATCGCACCGTCTCGATCCACGCGGGCGTGTCGCGCTGGAATCCGTCGCCGACGCCCGCGATCTGATTGTCGCCCGCCGAGAAAAAGCGCCGCCGGTCCCGTGGATCATCGAACTCGACCGACTCCAATTTCTCGAAGGTGTCCGTCTCCCACGAGCGCATCTCGGGCATCGGCAGCGCGAAGAGCTTGTGCATGACAGCGCCGAAACCGGTGCGCACGACGACCTCGTCGGCGGTCTCCTTGAGGGTCTCGAACGAGCGGATCCAGGGATCCATGTTCGGGACCGTCACGATCCAGTCGAGGTCGTAGTGGTAGTAGGGGCTCGCGTCCTCGGCCAGGCCAAGCTCCTCACGCCAGCGCTTCGTGAACCCCCCCCAGAAGAAATCGCTGATCGGCACGCGGTCCGGCTCCTCATGACGCAGCGCCTTGTTGAGGCGCTCCAGCTTTTTCAGGGTGTTGGGCTTCCGCCCGGCCTGCCCCTCCGCCTTGCCCGTGGTATCAAACATGCTCATGGACCAAGCCTCCGCTCCGCGCCCGCCGCGCCTCTCATTAGCTGGGATTATGCCAGAGGCCTACCGGCGGGGTCTGTATCTGATCGGGAATATCTTGTGTCCGATCGGGTCGGCCCCTGGCTTTCACTCCCGCGCCCGCCACTTCTCGAAAAAGGACATCAGAACGCGGGCCGCCGGCTTCAACGATCCGTCGCCCCTGATGACTCCAAAGTGGGATTCGTTCGGGTTCCGGATCGGATAGTCGTGCAGGCACCAGGCGATCGCGCCCGCCACGCTCGCCTCTTCCGCCGCGGACAAGACGATCTCGTACAGCCTGGCCTGCTCGGCCTCCGTCCCCGGCGCCTCGCCGATCTTCGCGCGGAGGGACACCTCCGCCCCGAATGCAGGGTCGCGCGACGTGCACATGCCAAACTCGCCGATGAGGAGGGGGCACCCCTCGCCGGCGCCACGCAAGCGGCCGATGGTCTGGGAAACCCGCTCAGCCCCCCGTTCAAAGAGCAGGGCCTTGGGGCAGTACTCATGATACTGGATCACATCGGGCAGCCCCACCTCCCGGATCCTCTCGACCCGCCACGTCATGCCGACCGTCGTCAGGTGATTCGTGTCCATGCCCCGGAAAAAGGCCCCCGCATCCCGAAGATAGGCCCGTGTGGCCTCGTTCCACTTCGCGTCGTCGTCGGGCTCATTCATGAGGTCCCAAAGCAGCACGCGCCCGTCATCCCGATGCGCGGACACCAACGGCATCAGCGCCCGCTCACATCGGGTCCAGGCGCCGGGCCCGGAAAGCCAATCCGGGGTGAAATCGAGGCACAGGATCGTGCGGATGCCGCACCCCCACGCCACCGCAAGGAGGTCGTCGATCTTCCTCAGATACCCAGGAGAGGGCGCGCCATCCGCCCGGAGCAGGCCAGCCTCCACGAGCCGCGGCGAAAACTGCACGAAGGTGCGGATCGCGTTGGCCCCCAGCGAGGCCGCGAGAGCCATGTCCCGCTCCCAGACATCGCGGGGCGTCTCGGTCCACATGCCACCCCAGGGCGTCTCGCGCGGGTAATAGTTCACGCCCCTGACCGACAGCGGGGCCAGGTCGCGCACCACCCGCGGGCGATCCATCTCAACCGCTGCCGCGGGAGTCAGGCACGCGAGCAGAGATAACACGAGCCAGACGGGGTCGGCTCTGCCTCGAATGATACCGGCATGCTCTCTGGCCATGGCCCGGCGAGAAATTACATCACAGGATTCTGGCCTGAAACTTCAAACTTCGGATTACGGGGATAGCCCATTGTAATTTAGTTGAACGTGAATCCGGTGATAGCCGCCGGGGTGAGGAGGCGGCCCAATCGGAAGCTTCCAGCTCTGAATGATACGGCGCACGCCACATCAGGTCAGACGTCATGCCCCGCACGCGGGGCACCGCCGGGGCGGAGAATCCATGTTCCTCCCCCGGTGCAGAGCGGCGCGAGGACGCCCCGCACTCCACAGCGCTCCGCGCGAAACCGGGCGCAGCCATGGCCCCAGAGTATCGCCAGATTTCGGCCGAAGGCCTGTGGAGTGCGGACCATCCCGGGGGCCGCTATGTGCGGGCCGACGGTATTTTTGAGCTAGCCCCGTCGCGCGCCGGTGGCGGGTCGCGGGTCTTCGAGACACCGAAAAGCCGATTCCCATCCGCCATGCGCCCCGTACACTTCAATCCATGTCGTCACCGCATCCCCCCCTGCACCGCATTCTAGCTCTTTCCATCCTCTCCGTCGCCTCGATGCTCGCCCCCGCCCCGCGCGCAAACGCAGCGACTTTTCCCGAGGAGCGCCCCGCCCGCGCCTGTTTCCCGAAGCCCTTCGATGGGCAGGAACTGGACATCACGCCGCCGGGATTCTGCTGGTGGCGCGCGGGGAAGGCGGGGGAGGTGAGATATCGGCTGCGCGTGATGGGCAAGTCGGGCGCGGTCGCCTACGAATCCCCGGTGACGGAATGGACCGCGCACGTTCCCGATCGGTCGCTTGCGCCCGGCCAGTACACCTGGCTCGTCGAGGCGATCGACGCCTCGGGCAAAGTCGCCGACACCTGGGGGCCGCGGGCGTTCGCCATCGCGCGGGGCGCATTCGAGCAACCATGGGTCCCGGCCGAGAAGCTGCTGGCCCGCGTCCCAAAGGAGCACCCCCGCCTCCTGTTCCCCAAGGCGCAGCTCCCGGCGATCCGCGCCACCTTCGAAACGACGCGGCGCGGGGCCATTGAATCGCTGCGCGGCGAGGCCAAGCGGGCGCTCAAGCTCGATGTGCCCCCCGAGCCGGATTACGACAAGGCGCCCACCAAGGCCGACCAGCGGCTGGGCTACCTCGAGGCGTTCGGCCGCATGCGCAAATACCACGACAGCGGCATGCGCTTTCTGGCGATGCGCCACGCGCTCGAGGGCGATGCCGCCGCGGGCGACAAGGCCAAGGCCATCCTCCTCGGCGCAGCGGAGTGGGACCCGGAGGGCATCTCCTCGGTCATTTCAAAGTACGGCGACGAGATCGGCCTGGGCCTCGCCAAGGCCGGCGCGGAAACCTACGACTGGGTGTATGACATCCTCTCGGAATCCGAGCGCGCCAAGGTGAAGCAGATGCTGGTCGCCCGCGCGGACCAATTGATGCGGCGCCTGCAGAAATCCGATTACCTATTCCTCTCCGAGGAAAGCCACAACGGTCGGCTGCCCGGCTACCTGGTGGAGCACGCGATCGCGCTGGCGGAGGAACCCCGCGCCGCCGTCTGGATGGACTACGCCGTCCGCATCCTGATGACGGTCTATCCCCACTGGGGCGGGTACGACGGCGGCTGGGCCGAGGGGATACCCTATGGGATGGCCTACAACGCGATCTATCTCGTGCCCTTCGAGTCGCTGCGCGTGGCCACGGGCCTCGACCTGTGGAAGCGGCCGTTCTATCGCGAGGTCCGGCGCTTCTTCTCCTATTGCACCTCGCCGGTCGGCGACATCCGCCCCTTCGGCGATATGGAGAACGACCCGATGCTCGGCAACGGCGCCGGCCTCCGCTCGCTGCTGTTGTTCCACGCGAACCGTTACGACGATCCGGCCACGCGGTGGTGGGCCGACCTGCTCGTGCCCGAGCGCCAGCGCGAGGCCCTCGGGGCGCTTCCCGGGTTGCTGTTCGAGGATCGCGTCCAGCCAAAGCGCCCCGACTCGGCCCCGAACGACGCCGCCTTCTGCGGCATCGGCTGGGCCGCCCTCCACAGCGACTTCCTCGAGCCCTCCCAAGACCTCTTCGTTCTATTCAAATGCTCGCCCTATGGCGCGGTCAGCCACAGCCATGCCGACCAGAACAGCTTCGCCCTGATGAAGGGCGGGCGCTCCCTCGCCATACCCGCCGGCGTGCGTTACCCGACCCATGGCTCTCCCTTCCACACCGAGTACACGCAGCAGACCATGGCGCACAACGCCGTGCTCGTGGACGGCAAGGGACAGCTCGGCCGAGGCGGCACGGGCCGCCTCGCCGCCTTCCAGAGCACCCCGCGCTTCGGCTACGCCTGCGGCGATGCCTCCGGCTGCTACGCGACCCCCATGCCGAAGAACCTGCGCCACATCCTGCTCGTCCGCCCCTCGGTCGTCTGCATCGTCGACGAGCTGGCGGCGCCAGAGGCCGTGCCTTACCAGTGGCTGTTGCACGGGCATGCCGCCTTCGAGTTGGATGAAAAGGCGCAGGCCCTCGTCTCCCGCAAGGATCCCGAGGCCATGACCGTCCGCCTGTTCACCCCCGGGGGCTTCTCCTTCTCCCAGACCGACGAGTGGCCCATGGACCCGAAGGAGGGATTCCCGAACGCGAAGGCGCCCGTCCCCGACAAACAGTGGCACTTCACCGCCGCCACCCGCGAGAAGGCCGCCGCCCGACGCATCGCCGCCATCCTGCTCGTCAACGAGAACGGCCGACCGCCCGATTGCGACGTCACGCGGCATGGCGACACCCTCGAGGTCCGCGACCGCTCCGGCGACGGCGAGGCCGTGATCCGCATCCGCCTGAACCCCGGCGATGGCCCCGCCCTCGAGGCCTCGGCCGGCAAGGAGACCCTCCGCGCGTTCGCGCCGTGAGACTAGCCCGGATTTCTCACAAAAGGAAAAAAGATAGCGAAGCCCGCAGCACAAGCTGCTAAAGTTGTGGTTGTTAGAACGCAACTTTAAAGGGACTTCG
>JAANMX010001227.1_pt1 | contig 29654 bp, 33 predicted proteins | sample 7279681 | NCBI WGS metagenome assembly JAANMX01 (sample SAMN14094542, study PRJNA606508) | bioreactor metagenome | isolation source: A lab-scale SPAN reactor treating ammonium-rich wastewater day 351 | place: Ireland: Galway | collected 2018-01-01 | reverse complement strand
GTCCAGCGTCTCGCGCGAGGCCTTGGGGTCCAGCTTCTGCGGGTCGTTGGCGCCGGTGCCGATGACATGATGCGTATGGTGGCTGGTGTGGATCACGATTCTGTCCACCCGGGACAGGTCGCCGATCCTCGGCCCCAGCCGGCGGGCGAGATCGATCAGCGCCGCCAGCCCAAGGATCAGCCGCGACAGGCCCGGGGACCGTCGCCGGACAGGGACTGTCGCGGAAACGGTCATTCCCGCGCGCCACCGGCCTCGATGCCCGAGGGGATGCGGATCCCGGCATGGATCTGGTGGGCATCGACGATGATGATGCGCCGGTCCCGCACCGCCGACATCCTACTGGTGACCGGGTCGGCCTTCAGATATCGGCTGACGCAGTCCAACGTCCTGACTCAGGATCCCGACCCGCCGGCCAGCAACCCCTGGGCGCAGGTGCAGACCGGCGCGGTGCAGGTCCGCGGCTTCGAACTGGAAGGCAAGGCCAATCTGGCGGCCGGGTTCAATCTGGTCGCCTCCTACGCCTGGCAGGATTCCGAGATCACCCGGACCAACACCGCCGCGCAGCTGGGCAACCAGCTCCAGCTCGCGCCCGAGCATCAGGCGACGCTCTGGGCCCATTACACCGTCCAGAGCGGCGCGCTGGAGGGCCTGGGCATAGGCGGCGGCTTGCGTCATGTCGGGCGCTGCTTCGGCGACCTGAACAACCAGATCGAGCTGCCCTCCTTTACCCTGGTCGATGCGGCGTTGAGCTATGATTTCGGCAAACAGGATCCGTCGCTTGCGGGGGTGATGCTTCGGCTGAGCGCCAGCAACCTGTTCGACAAGCGCCATGTCACCTCCTGCGCCTCGCTGACCTCGGCCAACTGCTATTACGGCGAAGGACGCTCGGTGATCGCCACGCTCGACTATCGGTGGTGATCCGGGGGCCGGCAATATGGTGAGAATAGTTAGCCCGAGGAATTGCGCAGAAGGCTTGCAACTGTTTTTTGAGCCGCTGGGCTTGGGTGTCATAGGAAGCAGTTTATGCTGCACGGAGAACGAGAGGGTCTCATGACCAAAGGGCGCCACCGAATTTTCAGAAATCCTTGCGCTCATTTCTAATAGCCGGGCTTCCCTTGGGTATCCTGTGCTTCCAGTAGATGAGGATGTAGCAATTGCTGCGGCTGCAATACCCAGCCGTACGGAAATATGCACGTAATGCCCTTGCGAGCCTTGCCCCCGTTTGCTGCCAGGCCGGTTTACAGAAACACGGATGAAACAATGCAATCCTCTTGCTCAGAGGAAAGCTGTTGTACCCGCCGTTCGCAACTAAATGCCGCCGAGGCTCTCACGCCGGGATGGACAGCCTTGCGCCCGATCGGTGCGTGATCCACGATCCAAGGAACAGGCGATTACCGTTGAGGTTGGCTTGCGTCTTGCGTCTAGTCCCAGCCATTCGGCTGGAACGTGGGATTTTCAAATCCGCCTTGATCAAAGTCAAGGCATTCGGCTGCCGGATATGCTAGCGGATCGGCAAAGGATGCTCCCATCCCTTCCGTCCCAGCGGATCGCTAGGTTTTCCCCAAATCTCTGAATGCACCCCGAGCGGGCAGAGAGGAACGCCATGTCGATCTCGCGATCTCCGGGCCCAATGACCCTTGGCCTCGTTCTTGTCCTGACCGGCCCAGTTCCGGCCTTTGCCCAGGACCAGCCGTTGGTGCTGGACACCATCACCCTGACCGCAACCGCACTGCCCACCGAATTGCTGAAAAGCCCAGCCTCGATCACCGTGATCGACCACGAGAAGATCACGGCCAGCACCCCGGTCTCGGTGGCCGGGCTACTGCGCGACGTGCCCGGCGTCCAGATCTCCGAAGAAGGGATCGAGCGCATCTCGATCCGCGGCGAAAGCTCGCGTCGGGTCGCTATCCTGATCGACGGGCAGAAGCTGACCGATCACACGAACTACGGCCAGCCGGTGCTGATCGACCCCGCCTCGATCGATCGGATCGAGATCGTGCGCGGCTCGTCCTCGGTGGTCTCGGGCAGCCAGGCCATCGGCGGCGTGATCAATATCATCACCAAGCGCGGCGCCGCCAAGCCGCTGGAGGTGACGACCGGCGCGGGCTGGATCTCGGCCACCGAGGGCTATCGGGCCTCGGCCAGTGCGGCGGGCACGGTCACGGCGGGCGCGGGAGAGCTGGACTACCGATTGACCATGGGCCGCATGGATCAAGGCGACCGCCGGACGCCCGAAGGCGTGCTGGAGCAGTCCGACACGCAAGACCGGACCATCTCGGCCCATGTCGGCTATCGTCTCGGCGACCATTACTTCGGTCTGAAGGCGCTGAACCATGATCTTGCGGCAAATGTGCATACGGGCGATCCGCTATTTGCCATCGAACTCCCCAAACGCGACCTGCGAAAACTCGGCCTGTTCTACGAAGGCACGGATCTGGAGCCTTGGCTGACCCGGCTGACTTTCGATCTTTACGGACAGACGGTCGACCGCGTGTTCCGCAACGACGTGACCCAATTCCCCGGTCCCATGCGGCTGAACGTCCTGTCGGATTCCCGCGACGAGCAGCTGACCTGGGGGGCGAACCTGCGCGCCGAGATGCAGCTCTCAACCAACAGCCGCACCGTCGTCGGCATCGAATACGAAGACGACCGGCTGAAGGCCGACAAGGTGACAGTCACCACGGTCAGCGGGCCGATGCTGCCCTTTCCCAGCGTCACTACGCGACTGCGCTATGACGATGCCACCATCCGCACCGTCTCGATCTTCGGCCAGCACGAGGTCGACCTGTCCAGGGATATGACGCTGACCCTGGGCGGGCGCTGGTACGACGTGAAAGCGACCCATGATGTCTCGCGCGAGAATGGCACCGATCTGCCACGCAGTTCCAACGACGACAGCCTTGCGCTGTTCTCGGCCGGGCTTGTCTGGTCGCCGGACGACGGCTTCGCGCTACGCGCCAATGTCTCGCAGGGCTACATCCATCCCTCCCTGAGCCAGTTGTTCCTGTCCACGACTGCGGGCGGCGCAGGCACGCTGATCGGAAACCCCGACCTGCAGCCCGAGCGCGCCACGACCTACGAACTGGGAGCGCGCTATGACCGGAACGCGCTGCTGCTGGATGCCACGCTGTTCTACAGCGACGCCACCGATTACATCGCTTCGGTGGTGATCGACCCGAGCGATCCGCGAAATCCGGTCAGCCAGTATCGCAACATCGACGCCGCACGAACCTGGGGGATCGAGTTGCATGCCGAGCGCCGCTTTGAGGCGGCCGGCCTGACGCCCTATATCACCGCCAGCGCAATGCAGCGCGAATTCACCTATGCCAACGGCTACCAGACCCGCGATAGCGGCACGCCGACACTGGCCGGGCGCATGGGGCTGCGCAAGGACTGGTCCCTGGGCAAGGTCGCCGGGATCTTCGACCTGTTCCTGCGCGGTGAAAGCAGGGTCGAAATGCGCGCCGATACGGGCGAGGTGGTGGATCGTACCGGCGGATTCGCCACGCTGAACCTGCACACCTCGGCCGATCTTGCCGACGGCCTTGCGCTGACCGTCGAACTGAACAACCTCACCAACCGCGCGTATCGGGCCTATGGGCAGATGGAGGGCGCCGAGCGCTCGTTCAACCTGTTCCTGACCAGAACCTTCTAGGGGCAAGCCATGCTGGAAACCGCACTGCTGATGCTGACGCTTACCGCCGACGGCGAGCTGCGGGTCACGCTGTCGCCCGCTGCGGACGCGGCCGAATGCGAAATCGACCGCGAAACGGTGGTAGGCATCCTTACCGATGCCGGGCAGCCGCCACTGGTCGCGCTTTGCGGGCAGACGGCTCTGCGCCTGACACCTTTCGTCCACGGCGCTGGACCGGCCGAGGAAATCCACCGCTACCGGGTCGAACTGCCCTCGGCCGGCGGATACGCCATCACGCCCCTCGCCGAAGGAGAGGCCTGCACGACGAGTGAGCATGCGGAGCCGGCGATCTATTGCGCGCGTTCGACGCAGGCGGTCCTGCCGGATGGCTAGGCCCGCCCTCGTCGCGGCGCCGACGCATCGGCGCGAAAAGCCTCCAGCCGCGCCTGGAAGTGCTCCGCCAACAGCGGAAAGAGCGACGCTTGAAGACCTCTTTGCTGTGGAAAGCCCGCAACCGCTGGCCGACGCCTTTCCCGGAAAGCGCGTCGTCCATCCCTTCATCGGCATGGATCCGGTGCCCGAAGGAGCTGTTCCTAGACACTGGGACGAAATTCACAGGAGCCCGCGAAGGAACCGTGGCGTCGCCTATATTCATGTTCCCTTCTGCGAGAACCACTGCCTGTTCTGCGGCTTCTACCAGAACCCGTGGTCCGCAAGCGTAGGGCCGCCCTATGTGGATGCGGTGATCGCACAGCTCGAGTCCTTCGCACGAAGCCCAGCACATGACGGCCCGCCGCTGCAGGCGGTCTATCTCGGCGGCGGTACGCCGACGGCGCTTGCCTCGCCCGACCTTGCGCGACTTGTCATGGCCATTCGCCGCTGCCTGCCGCTGGTGCCCGATTGCGAGATCACCCTGGAGGGCCGCGTCCAGTCCTTCGACCGCGACAAGGCACTTGCCGCCTTCGATGCCGGCGTCAACCGCATCTCTGTCGGAGTCCAGAGCTTTTCGGAACGCATTCGCCGCCCCCTGGGACGGCGCGCGGGGACCGCGGGCGTCATTTCCTTGCTCGAGAGCCTCGTCGGCCTGGATCGCGGGGCCGTCGTCGTCGACCTGATCTATGGTCTGCCGCAGCAGAGCCCCGAGGACGTGGCCGGGGATGTCCGGCTTTGCGCACAACTGGGGCTCGACGGCCTGGATCTCTACTCGTTGAGTCTGATCGCGGGCACGCCCCTGCTGAGCGCGAGCGAGAAGGGAAAGCTGCATCCGGCGGCCGGCTCCAGCCTGGGGACGTATTTCGCCGCCGGCGAGGAGGCAGCGATGGCCGAGGGCTGGTCCGCCATCTCGACCACCCACTGGCAGGGTAGCCTACGCGAGCGCAACGTCTACAACCTCGCGGTCAAGACAGGGGCCGATTGCCTGCCCTTCGGCGCCGGGGCGGGGGGCTTCCTGGGTGGGTTCAACTATCGCATCACGGCAGACCTGCGCGATTTTGCCGTCCGCGCAGGATCCGGCACCTGCCTGACCGCAGCCATGATGCGCGCCACTCCCGCCGCCCCGATCCACAATGCGCTGAAATCCGGTATGGAGCGGGGACGCCTCGACACAGTCGCCGTAGACGCCGCGCTGGCAAGGGTCTGCGGATCGGAAGCCGCCAGCTTCTCGACCCATGCCACCCCCCTGCTGGCGCAATGGAGCCGCGCTGGTCTTCTGGAACCCTACCATCGCTTCCACCGCCTGACCCGGGCCGGCCGTTTCTGGCAAGTAGCCATGACCGGGCGGCTCATCACTTGGCTGCGCCAGCATCCTGACCTTGGAGACCGACATGGCAGACCTGACAGTTGACCCCATTCGCGCCGCGTTGGCCGAAACGCCCCATGCTGCACTGGAGGATATCGCCCGCAAGGCTGCCACAACACCGTTGGCCGTTCTGGACGCCCTGCCCGAAGGCGAGGTTGTCTCTCTGCCGGGCACCACACTGCCCGAGGTGCTGGAGGATATAGCCCGCTGGGGTGAGATCACCCTGATCGTCCACACCCCAACTGTGATCCTGGAAGTAAAGGCCCCGCTCGGTCACAGTGAAATCGGCAAAGGTATGCTTAACCTTCATGGTAAGCCGATCGGGGGACATATCAAATATGAAGCCTGCGTTCGTGTGGCTTTCGTGCGTCGAAAGCTATTCGGCATCGAAACACGTTCCGTACAATTCTACGCCAAGGACGGCCTCTGTATGTTTAAGATCTATTTGGGTCGCGACGAGGGCCGACAATTGAAGGCAGAGCAGATCAGCGCCTTCGACGCGCTTGAAGCGCGCCTCATATCTGCTTGAACCCGTGACGGCGAAGGCTCTCGTAAGTTTTGGGACTGTCACGCTTTAATCGGATCGCCTATCTGCGTGTCAACTCACTGACCAGAGTTCCGCGAGCTGATGTCAAGCGCAAGGAGAAGTCAAATGAAGAAGTATATAAATAATGGCCATTTGAGACCGCCCCGATTGCACAGGCGAGTAATCCACCTAAAATTGCCTCAATTAAACGCATCCCCCGCAAAGGGCGCCACTATTGTTTTGCGACGAATGCCCGTTATATAAACAGCACTACACTCAAAAATCCGGGAAACAAAACTCGCACTAGAAGAGAGGTCAGTCTCGATAAAATTTGATCTTCAACAGCTCAATAATTGATCCGGCCCAATGCTGTCAGTATCTTAATATAAACATATCCAACGGCGAGCCGGCGGAGTTTTTAATTATGGTCAACCGATATAAAAAATGGACCGACGACCAGCGAAAAAATCGGATAATGGAATTGCGCCACCTCCGCTATGTCATCGCAGCGGTGGAGCATGGCAGCTTCAGCGCGGCGGCGGGGGAACTCGGCGTGCGGGAATCCGCGATCAGCCGACGCATCCGCGATCTCGAGGACGAGACCGGCGCCGCGCTTTTCATCCGCCACAAGCGCGGCGTGACATTGACGGATGCCGGCAAGCGGTTCCTGATCCACGCCCGGCGGGCGCTCAACGAGGTCGACCTTGCCATCAAGGATGTCGGCGCGGCCGGCCGGGTCGAGCATGGCGTATTGCGCATCGGCATCTTCGCCTCGCTGGCCTCGGGCTTCTTGGCCGATCTGCTGCGCCGCTACAATGGCGATCATCCCGGTGTGCGATGCGTGATCGTGGAAGGCAGCCCAAGCGATCATATCGCCTCCGTGCGCCAGCATTGCATGGACGTGGCGTTTCTGACCGGCACCCCGGAAGCGGCGGAATGCGATGTCGAGGTTTTCTGGAAGGAGCGGGTGTTCGTGGCGCTTCCGAAGGACGACGACCTGACAGTGCGAAAACGGATCGCGTGGTCCGAATTACGTGACCGGCATTTCGTCGTCAGCGAGGCCGGTCCGGGACCGGAGATCCACGATTATCTGGTCCGGCATCTGTCGGAACTGGGCCATCATCCGAGCGTCGAACGCTGCCCGGTCTCCCGCGACACGCTGATGCAGCTTGTCACCTTGGGCAACGGGTTGACGCTCACCAGCGAGGCAACGACCGGTGCGAGCTTCCCCGGCGTGGTCTTCCGGCCGCTCGCGACGGATCCCCTGCCCTTCTGCGCGGTCTGGTCGCCACGCAACGACAATCCGGCCCTGCGCCGGCTGCTCAGCCTGGCGCGGGTCCTGTCGGCGGGTGCCAGCAAGACGCAGTGAATCAGTCGCCAGATTGACGCCCAGCACTGACGCCCCGTTTCGCCTTGGCGAACCCGCGATCCGAAGCCAGAAACCGCTCCAGCATCGGCACGACGAGTTTCTGTGGTGGAACCGTGGCAGCCTGCCCGCCGGGGCCCGCATGTCCCAGCAACTCGCCATAAAGCACCAGATCCTTGTGCAGGCTCGCCGGCAGTTCGACGGTCAGCTTCACCGGCCTATCATCCGCGATCGGCCCAAGCTTCAGCTTCGTCATGGTGTCATCCTCCTGCGTTCCCGAAGACCAAATCTCGCGAGACCAGAATCCTGACCGGGAAGCCCGGCCGGATGGTCAGGGTCGGCGAGACCTGCAACTGACGCTGGACGATCTGCTGGCCGGCCTGATTGACAATGCCCTGCGCCCCGTCGCGGATGGCGCGGACCAGCCGGTCCTCGTCGTCGCCAGCCGCGAGTTCGGTGCCCACGGCCAGCAGGGTCGACAGCCCGGTCGCTTTCATCAGATCCCACCAGTGATAGTCGACGCCGTCCTCGAGACCGGCGTAACCGGACGCATCGGCGCCGGGCAGGCGCTCCAGCACCAGCGAGCGGCCATCGGGAAAGATCAGCCGGTTCCAGACAAGGAGAACCCGGCGCTGGCCGAAACTCACGCCGTCGTCGTATTCGCCGATGATGCGGGTGCCCTGCGGGATCAGCAGGATCGAGCCGGTCGGGCTGTCATAGACGGGTTGCGTCACCTGGGCGGTGATCTGGCCGGGTAGGTCCGAGCGGATGCCGGTGATCAGCGCCGCCGGAATCACCGAGCCCGCCTGCAGGACATAGGGTGAGGCCGGCGGCTCGACGCGATCCGGGGACACCGTGATGCGATCGGCGGCAGCACCCAGAAAAGCCGCATGCCGATCCTGCCCCCCTGTGGCCCCCGACTGCCCCATGGCACCAAGCCCACCCGTGGCCTGCCCGACGCTCCCTGCGCCCATGTCCGGCTCACCCGCAGGCCGCGGCCCGCCCTGAAAGAACACGCCGCTGAGCCGCGCGGCCTCTTCTTCCGCCAGCCGCTGCTGTTCCGCTTCATCCATGGCGGGCACGGCCTCGAGCGGTGGGGCGATGTCCGGCGCCGGGACCGGCGCACCGCGATTGCGAGCATTGAGGATCGGCTTGCCGAGATCACCGGGCAGCGCCGGACCGAGGGCGGGACCGGTATAGTCGCGCGGAAGTTCCGCCAGCCCGTCGGCGGCGGCGCGGTTCCCGGTGGAAAACAGCTCCTCGCCGGTTCGTTCCACCTCCTTGCCCCGCAACGCATAGATCAGTGCCGCACCGATGCCGAGAGCGGCAATCCCGGCGATGCCCGCCAGCACCTTGCGTGACAGCCGGGTGACGCGGGGCGGTTCCGCCCGTAGCCTCATCGGCGCGGCGGCTGTGTCCTTCCCGGTCATGATCACGATCCTTGCCGGGTTTTAACGCCAACGTGCCCGCCCGCCGGCGCAACAGCCTGCTGGTCAGGCTGCAGGCGATGGATCCGCACCACCTGCTGGCGCTTGCCGGATCCGATCCGTAGTTCCGCGACGCCGAAGAGCCGGTCGACGATTAGCACATTGCCGTGGACGCGGCTGTTGACGATCTCCGGTTCGCCATCGGGGCCGATGACGAAGAGCGGCGGCATCTCGCCCTGAGCGATGCCGGGCGGGAAGACGACATAGGTGCGCCGGCCGTCGTCGAAGACGGAGACGGGGCGCCAGGGTGGGCTCGTGCCCTCGATCTCCAGCCCGTAGCGATGGTTGCGCGCGGCAGCCGCAGGGATCACCGGCGCGGCTGGAACCGCCCGACGCTGTGCCGCTGGCGACGAGGATTCCGGATAATGCCACGACACCGCCGGCATCCAGGTCTCCTCGCCGGCGCGAAGCTCCAGCATGTAGCGGCGCCGGTCGGTGGCGATGACCAGGTTGGTGGTGATCTCAGACCGGGTGGGCTTGACCAGCACATGCACGCGGCGGCTGTTTCCACCGCCGCTCTCGGTATCGCCGATGATCCAGCGGGCGGTGTCGCCGGCGGCGATGGGTCCGGTGCCGGTCAGCCGCTCGCCGGGCTCCAGCGCGATATCGGTGATCTGGCCCGGCGCGGCATAGACCTGATAGAGCGCGCCTTCCGACCAGGGATAGACCTGGATGGCATTGTAATAGCCCTCGCGGCGGGGCTCGACCCGGGCGGCGAGATTGGCATTCGCCACCCGGCCGACCGGACTCTCCGCGGCACTGCCGCCACGCGCCGGCGTCCAGCCCGGCGGCACATGCAACGGTTTCGGGACCGCTTCGGCAACGGCGGCGGGGGGCGGCGACGGCAGCGGCGGGACATGATCGTCATAGCTGAACTGCGAGGTTTTGGTCGTGGCGCAGCCGGAAACCGCCGCAACAAGCAGCAGGACCGGGAGAAATGCGGGTTTCGGCACGATTCCTGCTATTTTGGAGGCCGGCGGTTCAAAGCGCATTGCGGTCATTGGCTCATCTCCCGCGACCATGAGATCGCATTGACGTAGATGCCGAGGGGATTGGCGCGCAGGGCCTCGGCAGTTCGCGGCGTCTGGATCACTACGGTCAGGATCGCCGTCCAACGCTCGGTGGCGGACAGCTGGCCGTTCTCATAGCGCTTTTCCGTCCAGGCGACCCGAAAACTGTCGGGCGAGGCGCGGATGACGCTCGAGACCTCGACCGAGACCTGCCGCTCGCCCAGCTTCGAGAAGGGATCGTTGCCGCGGGCATGATCGTTCAGCGCCGCCGCGCCACGATCGGTGGTCCAGTCATAGGCTCGGAGCCAGTTCTGGCGCAGGATCACCGGATCGGCGGGGATCGCCCGGACCTGCTCGACGAAGCGGCCGAGATGCCAGGCGATCTGCGGATCGGTGGGCCGGTAATCGGCCGAGGCCGGTGCAACCGCCTGCGCCTGGCCGAGATCGTCGACCTGCACCACCCATGGCACGACGGTGCCGCGCGCCGATTGCCAGACCAGGGCGGACGCAAAGCCGGCTGCCAGGAACAGGCAGGCGAAGGCCATCAGCCGCCAGTTCCTGGCCTGCACGCGAGCCGAGCCGATGCGCTCATCCCAGACCTGCGCCGCCTTCTGATAGGGCGTCTCGGGCTCGGGCGTCTTGCCGTAATGCGTGGTGGGTCGTCTGAAGAGGTTCATGGCTTGTCGCTTTCGGTAAGGGAGACGGAGGCGCCGGGACCATGGCTGTCGCCGGAGCGGACGGCATGGGCGGTCACGGTCGCGCCCCGGCCGAGAGCCTGCCCGCGCAGGCGCTGCGCCCAGGCGGGCGCATTGCCGCTGGTTGGCGCCACACCGCCGGCGCCAACACTCGTGCCGCCGAGCGTGCCCTGCGTGGTCGATCCCCCGGTGCTGGTGAAACCGGCCTTCACGCCGGCTTCGCGGCTGGCCTTGAGACTGGCTGCCGCCCGGCGCAGGGGGGTCATGGCGGCGATGCCCGCCCCCTTGCCGACGCCGGCGGCACCGGAGAGGGCGCCACCGATCCCGGATTGCCCGGCGGAGTTGAGGCTATAGGCGGCGGAGGCGGCCCCCGCCGTGGCGGCCCCGCCGCGCGCGGTCGCGGCAACGCCCCTGGCGCCGAGTACCGTGGCGCCGCCGGCGGCCAGCGCGGCGCCACCTACGGCCAGCCCGGTGCCGGCGACGGCGCCCGCACCCAGTTGCGGCCCGCCGGAGACGAGGCCGGTGGCGATGCCGGGACCGAAGATGCCGAGGCCGAGCAGCGACAGCGCGGCGAGCACGATGGCCATGGCATCGTCCACGGTGGGCGCGGTACCGCCGAAGCCGGTGGTGAATCTCGCGAAAAGGGTGCTGCCGATACCGATGATTACGGCGAGGACCAGCACTTTTATGCCCGACGAGACGACATTGCCCAGCACGCGCTCGGCCATGAAGGCGGTCTTGCCGAAGAGACCGAAGGGGATGAGCACGAAGCCGGCCAGCGTGGTCAGCTTGAATTCGATCAGGGTGACGAAGAGCTGCACGGCGAGGATGAAGAAGGCGAGGATGACCAGCGCCCAGGCGAAGAACAGGCAGAGGATCTGGATCAGGTTCTCGAAGACCGCGACCCAGCCCATCAGGTCTGAAATGGATTCCAGCAGCGGGCGGCCGGCGTCGAGGCCAGTCTGGGCGACGCGTCCGGGCCGCATGAGGTCGGCGGCGGAGAAACCGGTTCCTGAAGCCATCAGCCCGAGCCCGGCGAAACTGTCGAAGACAATCCGGGCGAGGCTGTTCCAGTTGGTGATCAGCCAAGCGAAGACGCCGACGAAGATGGTCTTCTTCACCAGCCGGGCGATGATGTCGTCCTCGGCACCCCAGGCCCAGAACAGGGCGGCGAGCGTCACGTCGATGACGATCAGCGTGGTGGCGATGAAGGCGACCTCGCCGCCGAGCAGGCCGAAGCCCGAATCGATATAGCCGGTGAAGACAGCCAGGAACTCGTCGATGACGCCGGATCCGCCCATCTGTCCTACCGTCCTTTGTCGGCCGTGGATGGGTCGGAAACCGCCGGTCCAGAAGTCCGACCGAGGAAACGATCACGGGTCTCGGCCCAGATCGCCAGGCATTCGGTATCTTCGGCCGCGGCCTCGCCCATCCGCTGGCAGCGGCGCTGGCCCTCGCGCAGCGGGTCCTCGACCTGCGGCTGAGCTTGCCGGCCGGGCAGCGGCGGCAGATCGCCGCTCCGGTCCATCCGGATCAGGGCGATCGTCATGACGATCGCCAGGAACAGGATGGCAATCAGTCGGGCCATCGCCTTGCCTCCCATGATTGCGCCGCCTCGGGCGGTCAGTTGTTGAACATCCGGGCATTGCCGGGCTGGTAGCCGGTGCCGGGGGTCAGAAAGCGTTCGCGCTGGATGCGGCCCTGTTCGGCCGCCGCCGCACGCTCGGCCTCGCTCAGCGCCTCGGCGCGGCCGGTGGCGGCGAGCAGTGCGGTCAGATCGGAAAGTTGCTGGGATTGCAGGGCCAGCAGCTGGTTGCCGGCCTGGCTGGCCTGCAACGCGCCGACAGCATTCTGGCTCTGCTCGACCAGCGTCGCCATCTCGGCCCGCTGCGCCTCGATGTTGTTGGTGACGCCGGCCTGGACCCGCATCGCGTCCTGCAGCCCGCCCATGGTGTTGCTCCAGCGTGTCCGGGCATCGGACAGCAGTTGCTGCTCGGACATCGAGAGGTCCGGCGTGCCGTATTCTCGCTCGAACGCCTGATCGACCTCTTGCACATCGAATGCGATGTTCCGGGCCTCGTCCAGCAGCTGTTGCGTGCGGCTGACATTCTGCTGCAATTGCTGCAGCGAGCTATGCGGCAGGCTTTCGAGATTGCGGGCCTGGTTGATCAGCATCTGGGCCTCGTTCTGCAGCGAGGCGATCTGGTTGTTGATCTGCTCCAGCGTCCGTGCCGCAGTCAGCAGGTTCTCGGCATGGTTGGTGGGGTCGTAGACGATGCGGCCGAAGCCGCCGAAGAAGGCATGGGCGGGTGTCGTCAGTATCGGGGCCAGCACCAGCGGTACCGCCAGCGCAAGGGCCAGTGCCGTGGTGCCGACAATGGTGCGAATGGGATGTCGCATGCTGATCGTAGTGCTGCGCGTCATGGCGCGGTCTCCTTTTCTGGTATTTCTGCGTTTGGCGGGATCGCCTCGGTATCAGCGGGATCGATCTCGTCATCGGCAGATCCGGTCTCCGGGTCGATCGATCTGGTGTCGGCGGCTTGGATGTCGCCGTCAGCGGGCACTATCTCCACACCGAACGGTTCAGATGCGGGGATTTTGGCGTTTTCCGGCACCAGATTGGGCAGATCCGGGATCAGATCCGCCGCCCAGTCCACGCCGCGCGTCCTAAGCCAGGCTGCGAAAAAACCGTCACGCCCATGTTCAGCGAGGATACTTGAGATCAGCGCCTGATCGGATTTGGCGGATGTGGCGCAGAGCGCGAGGCCAACCTCGGAAAGCCCCAGCTCGAACAGCCGGTTGCCACGCCGGGACTGGCAGTAATAGTCCCGCTTGGGCATGGCCCGTGCGAGGATCTCGATCTGGCGGTCGTTGAGGCCGAAGCGGCGATAGATCGCGGTGATCTGCGGCTCGACCGCGCGTTCGTTCGGCAGCAAGAGCCGGGTCGGACAGGACTCGATGATGGCCGGGGCGATGGCGGAATTGTCGATATCGCTCAGCGATTGGGTAGCGAAGATGACGCTGGCGTTCTTCTTGCGCAGGGTCTTCAGCCATTCGCGCAGCTGCTCCGCGAAGGCGTCGTCGTCCAGCGCCAGCCAGCCCTCGTCGATGATCAGCAGCGCCGGCCGTCCGTCGAGCCGGTCGCCGATGCGGTGGAACAGGTAGGTGAGCACGGTAGGCGCCGCGCCGGTCCCGACCAGGCCCTCGATCTCGAAGGCCTGCACGTCCGCCGAGCCGAGATGTTCGCTCTCGGCATCGAGCAACCGCCCATAGGCGCCACCGACGCAATAGGGCCGCAGCGCCTGTTTCAGATCGTTCGACTGCAGCAGCACGGCGAGGCCGGTGATGGTGCGTTCCCCGACCGGCGCCGAGGCGAGCGAGGTCAGCGCCGACCAGATATGCTCTTTCACTTCGGGCGTGATCTCGACGGATTCGCGGCGGAGGATGGCCACGATCCAGTCCGCCGCCCAGGCGCGCTCGGGAGTTTCTTGGATACGCGCCAGCGGTTGCAGCGAAACAGACGCTTCGTCATCCGCACTCAATTCCCCGCCGAGATCGTGCCAGTCGCCTCCCATGCTGAGCGCGGCGGCGCGGATGCTGCCGCCGAAATCGAAGGCGAAGACCTGAGCGCCGGAATAGCGGCGGAACTGCAGCGCCATCAGCGCCAGCAGCACCGACTTGCCCGCGCCGGTCGGTCCCACGACCAGCGTATGGCCGACATCGCCGACATGGAGGGAAAACCGGAACGGCGTCGATCCCTCGGTGCGTCCGTAAAGCAGCGGTGGCGCGTCGAAATGCATATCTCTCGCTTCTCCAGCCCAGACCGCCGAGAGCGGGATCATATGGGCGAGGTTCAGCGTGCTGATCGGCGGTTGTCGGACATTGGCATAAGCATGGCCGGGCAGAGAGCCCAGCCAGGCGTCGACGGCATTCACCGTCTCGATCATGGCGGTGAAGTCGCGGCCTTGGACCAGTTTCTCCACCACGCGCAGCTTCTCGTCGGCAAGGCGCGGGTCTGCATCCCATACGGTGACGGTGGCCGTGACATAGGCCATGCTGGCGACATCCGCGCCAAGCTCCTGCAGTGCCATATCGGCGTCGAGCGCCTTGTTGGCGGCATCGGTATCGACCAAGGCGGATGGCTCGTTGGTCATGACTTCCTTGAGGATGGCGGCGATGCTCTTGCGTTTGGCTAACCATTGCCGCCTGATCCTGGTCAGCAGCCGCGCGGCTTCCGGCTTGTCGATCAGGATGGCACGCGTCGACCAGCGATAGGGAAAGGCGATGCGGTTCAGATCGTCGAGAATGCCGGGCGTCGTCGCGGTCGGAAAACCGTTCAGGGTCAGGATGCGCAGGTTTTGATCGCCGAGACGCGGCTCCAGCCCGCCGGTGAGCGGCTGATCGGCCAGTAAGGCGTCAAGATAGACCGGCACCTCTGGCACGCGCACGCGCTGCCGGTTGGTCGAGATCGTCGAATGCAGGTAGGTCAGCGTCTCGGCATCATCCAGCCAGAGGCATTCGGGCATGAAGCCGTCGAGCAGCGCCAGTACCCGGTCGGTGCGGTCGGCAAAACCCCGCACCTGTTCCCAGGGGTTCACGCCTGTGGTCTCGCGGCCCTCATAGAGCCAGGATTCGGAGCGCGCGGCATCCTCGGCGGGCGGCAGCCAGAGGAAGGTCAGGAAATAGCCTGAGACGAAATGGCTGCCTTCCTGCTCGAACTCCGCCTTGCGTTCGGTATCGACCAGCGCCGAGGCTGGATCGGGAAACAGGCTAGCAGGATAGGTCGCCGCCTCCGACCGCTGCGCCTCCACAAAAATCGCCCAGCCGGAGCCGAGGCGGCGGAAAGCGTTGTTGAGCCGTCCCGCGACCGCGACCAGCTCGGCGGCGACGGCGGAATCCAGATCGGGACCGCGGAACCGGGCGGTGCGCTGGAACGAGCCGTCCTTGTTCAACACGATGCCCTCGCCGACCAGCGCGACCCAAGGCAGGTAGTCGGCGAGGCGGGATGCCACGCGGCGGTATTCGGCGAGGGTCATCATGGCTGCCGTCCTCACACCGAGAGATGGCCGGGCAGGCGCAGATGCCGCCGCGCGACCTCGACGAAGAGCGGATCGCGTTTCGCCGCCCAGACCGCCGCGATGTGGCCGACCGCCCAGATCAGGATGCCGGCCAGCCAGAGTTGCAGACCAAGACCCACCGCTCCGGCCACCGTACCGTTCAGAATGGCGACGCTCCGCGGGGCGCCGCCGAGCAGGATCGGCTCGGTCAGGGCGCGATGCACCGGCACGCTGAAGCCCGGCACTCCGTCGAGTGCCTCGAAACTCACCGCCATCAGACCAGCGCCCCGCCGCCGAAGCTGAAGAAGGACAGGAAGAAGCTGGAGGCGGCAAAGGCGATGGAGATGCCGAAGACGATCTGGATCAGCCGGCGAAAACCGCCGCCCGTGTCCCCGAAGGCCAGGGTCAGCCCGGTGACGATGATGATGATCACCGCCACGATCTTGGCCACCGGCCCCTCGACGGAATCGAGGATGGATTGCAGCGGCGCTTCCCAGGGCATGGAGGAACCTGCAGCATGGGCGGCGGGGGCCAGTACGAGGCTGACATAGGCGAAGCTGGTGGCCGCCGCGATATGGCGACGGATCTTCAAGGCATGAGGGATCATGGAGATTCTCCGGTGTTTTCTGTAGGGAGCGTGTCGGTGTCGGGAATGACGGGAGCGATGCGGTAGTCGCCGTCCGGCCCCAGTCCGTCGATGCGGGCCAGTTCGGTAAGGCGGCGATTGCTGCCGCGTCCGGACAGGACGGCGACGAGGTCGATAGTCTCCGCGATCATGGCGCGGGGCACGGTGACGACGGCTTCCTGGATCAGCTGTTCGAGCCGCCGCAGGGCGCCGAGACCGGATCCGGCATGGATGGTGCCGATGCCGCCCGGATGGCCGGTGCCCCAGGCCTTGAGCAGGTCCAGCGCCTCGGCGCCGCGCACCTCGCCGATCGGGATGCGGTCGGGGCGCAGGCGCAGCGATGAGCGCACCAGATCGGACAGCGTCGCGACGCCGTCCTTGGTGCGCATCGCCACCAGATTGGGTGCGGCGCATTGCAATTCGCGGGTGTCCTCGATGATCATCACGCGGTCCTGCGTCTTCGCCACCTCGGCCAGCAGGGCGTTGGTCAGGGTGGTCTTGCCGGTCGAGGTGCCGCCCGCCACAAGGATATTGGCGCGGGTTGCGACCGCGAGACGCAAGGCCTCGGCCTGCATCCGGCTCATGATGCTGACGTCAACGTAGTCGTCGAGCGTGAACACGGCGACGGCGGGTTTGCGGATCGCGAAGGCCGGGGCCGAGACCACCGGCGGCAGCAAGCCCTCGAAGCGTTCCCCGGTCTCCGGCAGTTCCGCGGAGACGCGCGGGGACCGGGCATGGACTTCGACCCCGACATGATGCGCGACCAGCCGGATGATACGCTCGCCATCGGCCGGGGACAGGACCAGACCGGTCTCGACCAGCCCGTCGCGCAGCCGGTCGATCCAGATTCGCCCGTCCGGGTTCAGCATCACCTCGACGATCTCGGGATCCCGCAGCAGGGACGAGATGGCAGGCCCCAGCGCGGTGCGGAGCATGCGGACACCGCGCGCCACCACTGTCTGTCTGTGGTCTGGACCTGCCATCCCGTCCCCCGTTCCTCCGGGGTGGCGAGAGATGATCCCCGGATGGGGTCGACTAAAAGAGCCTCAAAACAGACCGGCGCAACAGCTATTCAGCTGCCGTCGTAGTCTGGCGTAGAAAGACAGGGAAACGGCGATTTTGCTCTCCTTGGAAAACCAGCACAAGAGGCGTCAGATCGACGAATCGCCAGGGTGGGTCAGGTGACCTCGAGAATCTCTCCGGTATCGTGGCGCTTGACAAAATCCACCCGCTCGCCGTTCCAGTGGTAGCAGAAATGCGAGCCCTGCACCGGGATGCTCACCACGTCGGGCCAGAAGACGCCGATGCATTGTCCGCCCGGCATCCGGACGCTGTTCCAAAGCAATCCATCGCTGCCGGCGGCGCGAAACCCCGCGCCTTCCACCTGCGATGGCGCGTAATCCGTCGGATGCAGGACATCCGGCACGGCGTTCACGTCATGCAGATCCCGGTCGATGGATCCGATCATAGCGCGGAAATCCGAGGTCCAGCCGGGGGCCTCATCCGTCGCCGCCATGAACTTCGCGTGGTGATGGATGGTCTCGGCCAGCGCGACCTCCTCGCGGTCCCCGGCGTAATAGATGCCGTAGCTGCCGTCGGTGAAACGACCCGGGCGCGCGGTCGAGCAATGGACGAAGGGCGCCATGACCAGGCTGGCGCCAGGCCCTCCGACCCGGCGGGCGGGCGGCACCTTGCCCAGATCGCCGACCTCGTTGCGGATGCGGGGATTGGTCTTGGCCTCGACCGAGACCAGCGCCTCCCAGTCGCGCGGATCGGCGATGTCCTCGAACAGGTCGATCGGCGGCCAGATCGAGCGGATGATGCGCCAGGTCTTGTCCCACGTCACCCGTCGCTTCACGGCGAGGCCGCTCACCATGCGCCGCGCTCGGCGTCGAGCCATTCCCGCATCAGCGCCAGATCGGACAATTCGCCGCGCAGCATGATGTCGAGGGCGGAACTGCCGCCGAAAGCCGCATTGGGCTTGCGCACCCACGCATACCCCCGGGCAGGATCCTTGAAGAGATAGCGCAGCCCCTTATGGATCCCCATGAGATGGGCCATGCGCATCTTGAGATCCCGGTCGATCCGGCCGATCTCACCGTCCTTCCAGCGCGCCCAGGTCCGGGCCGCCATGCCGCCCAGAAGGGTTCTCGCCTCGGCGTCGGTCAGACCCCAGGCGCGGAACAGGTTGACCGTGGTGCGCGCCAGCGCCCCGGCTTCCTCGTCGGTGATGACGGGGCTGCCGACATGGGCGGGGGTCGCCGCAATGGGTTGTAGCTGCATTTGCGCCTCCTGCGTATGGCATCAATATAGTTTCTATATGCCAAACGGCAATACGCAACATGCGTTCAGGCCAAGCTTGCCGTGGATTACGGGATGCTTTGGTCGTCTGTGGCGGGTGGCGTCACCGGACATTCCCCCGCCCCTGCCACATCCTCCGGGATTTCCCTGAGAAAGCTCGCGCCGGATTGCAGCCTTCGGCCGAGGGTCTCGATGAAGCCCTCGAAGCGCTCGCGGCCCTTGGCCTGGGCGGCGGCGTAGCCCTCAGCCGGGACTGGCGGCGTGACGGTCAGCCAGAAGCGGACGAAGAGCGCCAGGGTCTCGGCGCAGAGACCGACATCGCGTTCCAGCCGCATGATCTGGCGCGATATGCGGTCCAGCCTGCGGGCAAAGGCCGCCTCGCGCCGGTCGGCATCGTCGGGCGAGAGGAAGGAAGCAACGGCGGCCTCGACAATGGCCGAGCGCGAGACCTTCCTGCTGTCCGCGAGATCCGAGATCTGCCGCAGCAGCGCGGGCGGGAAATAGACGTTCAGTCGTTGGCGCATGGCCGGGCTCCTTATTGTGGGTGAATGTCGTCACATCGGGATGTCGTCGCCGGGATCCATCGAGGTCTGCCGGGCGACACCAGACATCTTGCGGCGAAGGGCTTGGCGCTGGCGCGCGGCATCCTCCTGATCGTCGCCGAGCAGCTGCCTGAACTCGTCCTCTGGCGACGGTTCCTTCCTCTCGTGGACGATCTCGACATGTTCGGGCAGTTCCGGCTCGCGGCGCAGGCCGGAATTGGCCTTGTCCTGGCGCTTCGCCCTGCCCTCTTCTTTTTTGACGTCCGTTTTTTCGACCGAACCATCCGGCTTCGGCGGCGTCAGCCCGGTCCAGTCGTCCGACCGCACCGACGGCACGACCTCGCGCGGATCGGGCGGGGACAGCACCCGCTCCCTGAACCGCGGATCGGCATAGTAGCGCGCCTTCCGTGCCCGGATCGGCGGGGTGCCGGCGACCATGACGATCTCGTCCTCGGGCGGCAGCTGCATCACCTCGCCGGGGGTGAGCAGCGGCCGGGCGGTCTCTGAACGCGAGACCATGATATGCCCGAGCCAGGGGGCCAGCCGATGTCCGGCATAGTTCTTCATCGCCTTCATCTCGGTGGCGGTGCCGAGGGCGTCGGAGACCCGTTTCGCGGTGCGCTCGTCGTTGGTGGCGAAGCTGACCCGGACATGGCAATTGTCGAGGATCGCGTTGTTCGGGCCATAGGCCTTCTCGATCTGGTTCAGCGACTGCGCGATCAAGAAGGACTTGATGCCGTAGCCCGCCATGAAGGCCAGAGCGGATTCGAAGAAGTCGAGGCGGCCGAGCGCCGGGAACTCATCGAGCAGCATCAGCACCCGGTGCCTGCGGTCTTTCGCGTGCAGATCCTCGGTCAGCCTGCGGCCGATCTGGTTCAGCACCAGCCGGATCAGCGGCTTGGTGCGCGAGATGTCCGAGGGCGGCACCACCAGATAAAGCGTCGAGGGTTTTTCCGCCGCGATCAGATCGGCGATGCGCCAGTCGCAATGCGATGTCACCGCCGCCACAACCGGGTCGCGATAGAGCCCCAGAAACGACATGGCCGTCGACAGCACGCCGGAGCGTTCGTTCTCGGACTTGTTCAGCAGTTCGCGCGCGGCGCTGGCGATCACCGGATGCGGTCCGGCCTCGCCCAGATGCGGGGTCTTCATCATCGCCGCCAGCGTGGCCTCCATCGAGCGGCGCGGATCGGAGAGGAAGGCGGCGACCCGCGCCAGGGTCTTGTCCTCTTCGGCGTAGAGCACGTGCAGGATGACGCCCACCAGCAGCGCATGGCTGGTCTTTTCCCAATGGTTGCGCTTTTCCAGCGAGCCCTCGGGATCGACCAGAATGTCGGCGATGTTCTGGACGTCGCGCACCTCCCATTCGCCGCGCCGCACCTCCAGCAAGGGATTGTAGGCGGCGGAGGCCGCATTGGTAGGGTCGAACAGGAGGACGCGGCCATGCTTCGCCCTGAATCCGGCGGTGAGCTGCCAGTTCTCGCCCTTGATGTCATGGACGATGGCCGAGCCGGGCCAGGTCAGCAGCGTCGGCACCACCAGCCCGACGCCCTTGCCGGAGCGGGTCGGTGCGAAGCAGAGCACATGTTCCGGCCCGTCGTGGCGCAGGTAGTCCTGATCGTAGCGACCCAGCACCACGCCGTCGGGGCCGAGCAATCCCGCCCGCTCGATCTCGGCCCGGCCCGCCCATCTGGCCGAGCCATAGGTCTCGACGTCTTCCGCCTCGCGTGCCCGCCAGACCGACATCAGGATGGCGATGCCGATGGCCAGAAACCCGCCCGAGGCCGCGATGATGCCGCCCTCGACAAAAATGCGCGGGGCATAGGCGTCGTAGAAGTACCACCACCAGAACAGCGCCGGCGGGTAATAGACGGGAATGCCCCAGAGGTCGAACCAGGGCGGACCGAGTTGCGGCTGGAAGCCGAGCCGCCAGGCCGTCCACTGCGTGCCGGACCAGACGAAGATCAGCACGATCAGGAAAACCACCGCGATCTGGCCCCAGAGAATCTTCGTGCCGGACAAGGTAATATCTCCTTTCGTCAGAGGCCGAGGTCGCGCCTGCGCCCCAGCGACCAGTCGATGCCGCCGCCCGGTTTCGCCACGCCGGAGACATGCCGGCCGACCCGGTCTTCGAGATCCCGCGACCAAGGGACCAGTTGGAAGCCCAGGCCCCCGCCGGGTCCGGGGCCCTCGATGACGGCGAAGCGGCCCGAGGAGAGCGACATCCGCCGGCCGCAGGTGCCGGCGACATGATCGCCGGGCCGGGCCTGCACGTATTGCCGCCCGGTCCTGGCGGCGAGATCGGCGCCGATGGCATCGAGTTCGCGGCGGCGCAGGGTGGCGAGCAGATGGCGGCGCAGCAGGATGCGCTCCCCCTCGCGCCGGGCGAGGCCTTCCCCGACCAGATGCTCGGCGCGGGCATCCATGGCCTCGCGCACCTCCCTGCCGAAGCCGCCCATGGCCAGCGGCATCGGTTTGCGCTCGACCAGCCGGTGATCGAGCCAGGTGGCGCCGGGCGCGGCGATCTGGGCTTGCAGATCCAGATCGGAACGAGGGGCGAGCCGCAGCGTCGGGTTCGGATCCTCCGGCCCGCCGAAGCGGCGCAATTCGACGATGCCGCCGAGCGGCGGGGCCTGGTCGAAGGCCTCGATCCCGCGCAGGCGGATGTGATGGGCGCGGCCGTCGGTGCCGTCGATCACCGCATAGGCCTCGCCGGTCAGCTCGTCATGCAACCCGAGATCGACCAGTCGGCCGATGACGGGCGCGCCGTCCCGGCCGCTGTCGGTGACATAGTCGAGAACAGCCCGTTCCTCGCCACGCCCGGCGAAGGCGCGGTGCATCCGGCTGACGATATCGCCGCGCCGGCCGAGGTCGCGCAAGGTGGATTCCGCCTCCAGCCCCAGCATCCATTCGCCGGGACCGGCCGAGGTGGCGAGGCCCATCTTCTCCAGATGCTGCAGCCGCCCGATCATCAGCCGCCGAGGTTCGGGACTCCGGCCCGCCGGTTCACCCTTGATCGGGGCGTCGGGGCGCAGGTCGATGAAGCCCAGCTCGTCGGCCTGGCGCCGGATCGCGGCATCGAGCCGGGTCCAGCGTTCCGCCGTCACCTCGCGTTCCAGGGCGGAGCGGATCTCGTACTCCTGCTTCGGGCCGAGTTCGAGGGAGACCAGTTCCTCGGCCCGCGAGCGCAGCCCGTAGCTGATATAGTCGCGCGAGATGACCAGATCCTTGCCGGCGTCGTCCTTGCCGCGCAGCAGCAGATGCACATGCGGGTTGTCGGTGTTCCAGTGATCGGCGGCGATCCAGTCGAGCTTCGTGCCGAGATCGGCCTCCATCTGCTTCACCAGATCGCGGGTGAAGGCGCGCAGGTCGGTCATGTCGGACGCATCCTCGGGGGAGACAATGAAGCGGAAATGATGCCGGTCGTCCTGGCAGCGCTCCGCGAAGGCGGGATCGTCGGCATCGTCGCTGCGGGCGTCGAACATCAGCCCGTCGCTGTCGTCGCGGTGGACGCCCTCGCGCTGGAGATAGGCGAGATGGGCCGTCATCGGCGCCGAACGGAAGGACCGGCCCCTGTGCCGGACCACCCGCGCCTTCACCACCACCCGGCGCTGCGGCGAGAACAGCCGCGAGCGGCTGAAGCCCGCCCGCCCGCGCCCGAAGGTGGAAGGACCGGTGCGGACGGGTCGCCCCGAGGACGACGAGCCCCCGGTCGGTGTCGCCTTTCGAACCGGCCCCGCCTTCCGTGCCGCGCGCAGCACCTGATTGACGAAGCTGCCGCTGCGCGGCGCCGGGGTCGAGCGCGGCCTGCCCGGGCGGATGCGGAACTCGCGGTCGTCATGGCTCATGCCGGACCTCCCTGCCCCGCGATCCGCGCAACAGTGCCGAAATCGGTGCTGAAATCGCGGCGAAACCCGGAAAAAGCGGCACCGCCGCCGACCGACCGCCCCCGGAAAAGACCCGCCATGTCAATGGCGTAGGTCTTGGACGGGCCGGGGCTTTTACCTTGCCATAGCCCCAAGGGCGGCGTGGCTCCAAGGGCCGCGCCGCCCGTTCCTTCGCTGGGATACGCCAGAGTGCGATTTCTGCGATCGGGGCTCATGACGGGCCTCCCGGACGGGATCGCCCACGGCGGGCGCCATCCAGGGGCGGCAGAGCGGGAAACGGATCCTCCGGCAGGGTGAATTTCCGCTGCCAGCTATGCCACGCCGCCGTGACCGCGCCGGTGCCGGGAAACAGGTCATCGAGTGTGTCCTCGGCCCGCGCGGCGACCATCTCGAAGCACCAGTGGCAGACGGCTTCGGGCTTGGCGCCGGTCAATCCACGGCGCAGGGTGATGCTTTCCTGGAGCCAGTCGCGCAGCACCAGCCGCTTGCTGACCACGGGCTTGCGGGCGGGTTTGACGATCACCGGCTCCCAGGCCCAGGCGACCGGCACGTTGCGCTTGAAGGCGGCGAATCCCTTCACCCAGGCCATCCAGCGGGCGCCGGTCGGCTCGACCAGCGGCGCGAGAACGGCGATGGAACGCGGTGTCGCGGCGGCATGCAGGATCCAGCCGTCGTAGTCGCGTTCGAGCCGTGCGATCAGCGCCGCGTGATCGACCTCGCCAGCATAGTCGGGCCGGTCGCGGTAGAGATGCGCGCAGCCGATATAGGGCGGGTCCGCATAGGCGATCTTCATGGATTGGACCCTCTAACTGCGCGCATCGCGAAACGAATGGAATGATTTTTCATTGCGCTGCTCCCGCGTCGGATCGGCGGATGAACAGGTTGTCGGATTGCGGTGCGATGGCGTCTGAAGCGGTGTCGAACGGTTCGGCAGGCGGTTCCGGATCGGCAGCCACTGCGCCATCGGACAGCGCTGGTTCTGCAGCGGACCGGCGCACAAACAGACCGCCGGGCTGGGGTGGTGCCGAATCCAGATCGCCGGTCATGCTGCTGGCGAAGAGCGGAGCCACGCGCCAGTCGGGCGGCGGCATGGCAGCGAAACCAGCGCCGGGCATCGGCTCGCCGCCGAGCATCGGCGCGAGCGCGGCGACATAGGCGCGGGTCTCGGCCGGCAGGGTCCGGCCCGAGACCAGGTGCTCGTCGTAGCGCCCCGGACCGGCATTGTAGGCGGCCAGCATGGCGGCGACATTGCCGTAGCGGTCGTGCATCTCGCGCAGATAGGCGGCGCCGGCAAGAATGTTGTCGCGGGGATCGAAGGGATCATTGCCGAGACCATGGCGCGCGCGCAGCGCCGCCCATGTCTCCGGCATGATCTGCATCAGCCCCATGGCGCCCTTCGGCGAGACGGCCTGCGGATTACCCCGGCTTTCGATATGCCGGATGGCGCGGATCCAGTGCGCCGGAATGCCGAAGCGCAGCGAGGCTTCCGCGACATGGGCGGCGAAGAGATCGCGGCTTTCCTGCACGACCGTCGGCACGGTCTGCGCCAGCGGGCCGGCAGCCGGCAGCACGGCAAAGGTCAGGCCGGAAAGAACAAGGATTGCGGCACGACGGGCGGCGCCAGCCCGCCCGTCTGCAAGGTGATGGACGGATATCCGCATGTCTCAGTCCCGCTCGTCGCGCTTTCTCGGGCGCGACCAGTGCAGGCCCCAGGTCCGACCCTGCTCGTCGGACTGAAACAGCCGGGCGCGGATCGGCTGCACGAATACCGGATCATCGAGGGCGACCGAGATATAGGTCCCGGCCTTCTCGCCGCTCTGGGTCCAGCCGGCGCCGATCTCCGGGCCGTCCTCGCCGTCGAGATGGATGCGGTAATCCGGAGCCTTCTCGACATCGGCGTTGTGGGTTGGCACGAAGACCAGGTTGAGGTCGAGGGTCACGGTGCGGATGCGGCCCTCGTAGCCCGATTGCGTGCGGGTGAATTCACCGATCTGTGGCATCAGTTGGTCCTTTCGGTTGCAGTTGGAGAGAGGTTCTGGGAGCCGCCTTCCGCACTGGCCATGGGCCGGCGGAAGCTGCCGTAGCCCGCCGCATCGGTCCAGAGCGGGACGATGCGGGCGGTGACGTTGCTGAGCGGGAGCGGGCCGAAATAGCGACCGTCGAGACTGTCCTCGGTGTCCCGGTTCATGAGGAATACCTCGCCCTCGCCGACCAGCCGGCAGCCTTGCCAGACGGGCAGCGGCCGGCCGAGGCGGTCGCGCTCGCGTGCTTCGCCGATAGCCTGGTCGTCGACGATGATCGTGGCGCCGGTGCGGCAGACGCGCGTGCCGGAAAGCGCGGCGACGCGCTTCAGCAGCGGCACATCGGGGCCGACGTAGCCGCGCGCCACGATGAACCGGGCGATCGGTTCTGGCGGCGTGACCGCGACCAGATCGCCAATGGTCAGGTCACCGATTGGCTGAACGGCATAGAGCCCGAGCGGCAAGCTGGCGCTGGCATTCCAGATCAGCCTCGGTATGATCTCGGCGACGGAAATGCCGCCGATCACCAGCACGGCGAGACCAGTCGCGGTGAGATATCCGTTGCGAATCCGACGGGTCATAACGCGCCTCCGCGATCCGCAGGATCGTCGGCAGGTGCATGACCATCCGCACCGGCGCTACCGCCGTCTGCGCAGATGGATGCCTCGACTACGGTGACCGCGTCATCCGGGGATGCGCCGCCGAGCACCGCGTTCAGCGCGGCTTCTGTGCGCAGGATGGCGCGACCGATGGCCTCGGGGATCTGTGGCACCACCGCATCGCCGAAGGCCTCGACGATCAGGCTCGCCGCAGACGTCCCCTTGCGACTGCCGAGCGCAAGGCGCGTGCGAGCCAGCCAGGCGGAAACCCCATCATCCATGCGTAGGTGATGGGCAATGCCGCCGTTCCAGTCAGCCCATGGCTCCGCAAGATCGCCGCCAGTGCCCGCGCCCCGGCCCATTTGTCCGGCGCCCGGTCGGTCATCGCGTCCATGGTCGGGGATTTCCGGCGGTCGTAGGCCGGGCTCCAGCCGTCCATGCGGCTGTCCCGCTTGGTCGGCGTCGGCAGGATCTCGGGGGCCTGTAGCATCCCCGCATGGCGGCTGTTGTGCCTCTGCAGCTGGCTCAGCAGATCGCCCCGGCCACCCCGATCCGCATCCGTCTTGCGCGGCGTGGCGAGGATCATCCGCAGCGGATATGTCGATCCCGCGCCGCCGCCGGCGCCGTCCTTCTTCCCGTCCGAGGCCATCGGTGTCGGCAGCGGACGGTTGCGGAACAGGTCGGAGAGACCCGACTCCTTCATCGCCTTCCGTGCCGCCGATCCGCCCTCCATCCGCAAGCCGCCCTGCCGGGATTGCGACACGGGCGTGGGCAAGCTGCTGCGGGTCGCAGCCGATGAGCCAGGACCGCTTGCGGACGTGGTTGGCGCCGATATCCGCAGCACCCACCACGCACGGCCAGCAGGCGTAGCCGAGCGCTTCCAGCGCATCGAGCAGCCGGTCGGCACCGCGAGTTCGGAGATTGCTGCTGTTCTCAAAAGCGAACCAGCGAGGGCGGCACTCTCCGACCAGGCGGACGGCTTCGAGGTAGAGGCCCGAGCGTTCGCCCTCGATGCCCTTGCCCTTCGTGTTGGCGCTGCTGATGTCCTGGCAGGGCGGCGAGCCGACGATGATCTCCGGCAAACATCCGAGGTCGGAAACAAGTCGAGCTGCCGTGAGGTCGCGGATATCGGCGTAGAGTCTGACATGCGGGAAATTCTCCGAATGGAGGATGCGCCGCCATGCGATTATCTCGCAGGCGGCGATGGTGACAAAGCCCGCCCGATGCAGGCCGAGCGACCAGCCGCCCGCGGCGCCGCTGAACAGGTCGAGTACGCGCAACGGCAGGGAAAGGTGGGTGCGACGGGCGCTCATACGCCCACCTTCCGGCGCTTCAGCCATGCGGCATGCTGGACCCTGGTGTAGGTGCGGAACGGCTCTCCCGCCGCAATGCGGTTGTGGACATGCCGCCAGTGCTCGGGCGAGACGGTGCTGGGATCGATGCCCAGCGCCTCGACGGCATCCACCGCCTGCAGCACCCGCTCGACCTTCGGCCAGCCGCTGATCCGCAGCAGGATCTCGGCGCCCGGACGGACGCAGGGCAGCGTCTGGAACGGCTCGCGCGGCCCGACGGCCCGCAGGATGTCGAGACGCGAGACCACGGTGCCGTACTCGTTGCCCGCCCAGCGCACCAGCGCGAAGATGCTGCCGGGCGCGAAGCCGAGGGTCCGGCGCTGGCTGTCGATCCGGTGTTCGGAGCTGGGTCGTCCGAAGCGCAGCCAGTGCTCGACCCGCTTCTCTTGCCAGATCAGGTCAACAAGGGTGAGGGTGGGGTTCTCTGCGGTCTCAAGGCCATTTTCACCGAATGGAACGATCCTGTCCGTCATGACGGCCACCGCGACATCCGATCGGCAGACAAGCGCATCGGGGCGGAGGATATCGTAGGTGCTCGCAGCGGATCGTGGTATCGTCGTGAAAAGCGGATGCATGCTCCTGGGCACGACGGCGGATGCGCGAGCGGGGTCATTCTCCGTCCCCTTCCGACCTGCGCCGGGTCCGAGAATGAGGGGCCGTATCGGCGCCCGAGCGGGGGTTATCCACCGCCCGGCGCGCCCCTACCATGTTAGAGTCTTTTAAGTTAGATAAGTTACGGGCCGGATTCCGTTCGTCGGACCAAAGGCTTGACTGCCCCTGGCACGCCCGAAGTCCCGATATCGGCACGCCTGAAGTCCCGATACCGCCCACAGTTTCGACGCCCGAAGTCCCGATACCGCTCACCGAGTTATCCACAGGCGACTGTGGATAACTCGCAGGAAGGATCCGCAGCATCTCGACGTGATCGACGCGCTCGATCCGCAGCCGGTATCCGGGCAGAGACTGGCGGGCAGCGATGCGGCGAATGTCGCAGGCAAAATCGGCGGGCTTGGCCAGACTGCCCGACTTCGCATGCAGATGCAGGATATCGAAGCACCAGCCCTGCGGCTGACGGCCGGCATGCTTGCGGGCCACGCGGTAGAGCCAGCGCTCGATGCCGCCCTTGAGCCGGAAATAGGCCGGGTCGATGGTCAGCACCAGCGAGCGGTCGAGCACGCCGCGATAGAACCACTCGGGCAGCACGAATTCCATGCCCTCGACCCGGCCCCCGGCTGTCGTCATCTCTTCCCACTCGCCGATCCAGGAGAATTGGTGTCGGCGCCAGTGCTCGCCATGCCGGATCGTGGTCCGGATCACCGTCGACTGCAGCCGCGCCAACGTGCCTTTCAGCAGGCGATAGTCGCGGGCGCCGGTCTGGCGGCCGATGGCGGTCAGGAGCTGGTAGGGGGTGAAACGCAGGAAGCGCGAGGTTTGCAGCCCGGCGTTCTCGGCATCGACGATCTGGCTGGCGGCCCAGATCAGCACGTCGGCATCCCAGATGGTCGCCATGCCGTGCTCGGGAAAGCCCTGGACATGGACCTGGACACCGCCGGATTCATAGTGAATGGGCGTCAGGCGCTTGGTCTTTGCGAGCGAGAAGAACGGACGTTCCATCAGATCGCGCTGATCGCGCGGGCGGACCTCGCCGCCCGTGCCCGTCACCACGAAGGGGCTGAGGCGGCGGCGCTCGCCGGAAAGACGGGTGGGGCGGGACGTTCTCATCGCTGCCCCCTCAGCGCCGGTAGCGGCCGGCATGGGCCGGCGGCGCCACGGCATGGCGCTTGGCGGGCAGCACCGTGCCGCGCGGATCGGAGGTCGAGGTGACGGCGCCGCGCTCGGCCCAGGCCTGCAGGTCGTCGACGGCATAGACCACGCGGCCGCCGAGCTTGTGGAAGACCGGGCCGGTGCCGAAGCTGCGGTGTTTTTCCAACGTCCGGCCGGAGAGGCCGAGGAAATACGCGGCTTCCGGTGTGCGCAGGAAGCGCGGCGGCAGGTCGGTAAGATCGGGCTTCATCGTCGGGCCTCTGTGCGGTTCGCGGGGCCGCTGGCGAGCAGCGGCGTATGGAGGACAGGGTGACGGAGAAGAAACGGCAGGAGGGAGTGTGAAGTTGAAGGTGCTGAAATCTCACTCCCTGCCCGACTCCCGGACCGGATCCTTGACGCAGACACAGTCGCGCCTTACTTTTCTCCTTACCAACGGAAAGGACCGCACCCATGCCCACGGCCACCATCACGACGAAAGGCCAGATCACCATCCCGCAGAAGGTCCGGATCGACATGGGGCTGACGCCCGGCGACCGGGTGGATTTCGTGCGCATGGACGACGGCCATTACGCGGTCGTGCCCGCCTCGCATTCGATCCGCGCGCTGAAGGGCATCGTGCCCCGGCCCGACAAACCGGTGAGTCTGGAAGACATGCAGGCGGCGATCCTGGGCGAAGCGACCGGCGAATGATCGGCATCGATACCAATGTGCTGGTGCGCTATCTGGCGCAGGACGACGCCGCACAGGCGGCCATCGCCACGGAGATCGTCGAGGGCTTTACACCGGAGGAACCCGGCTTCGTCTCGCAGGTGGTGCTGGTGGAAACCGTCTGGGTGCTGACGCGTGCCTATCGGATGACGCGCGAGGCCATCGCCGATGCCGTGGAGGTGCTGCTGCGGTCGCGCGAGTTGATCGTGGAGCACACGGAGGCCGGTTATCTGGCGCTGGCCACCTATCGCGCCACCAAGGCGGATTTCGCCGATGCGCTGA
>JAANMX010001224.1_pt1 | contig 29697 bp, 22 predicted proteins | sample 7279681 | NCBI WGS metagenome assembly JAANMX01 (sample SAMN14094542, study PRJNA606508) | bioreactor metagenome | isolation source: A lab-scale SPAN reactor treating ammonium-rich wastewater day 351 | place: Ireland: Galway | collected 2018-01-01 | reverse complement strand
AGCATTTCCGAGTTGGTAATACGCGTTTTGAGACAACTCAGAACTACTGTTAATCAATTGGTTATAATACGAAACTGCTTCGTCATACTTTCCGAGTTGAGCGTGCCGGCAATCAGCAAAGCCACCAGCGACAGCAGCACGCCCAGCGCCGCCGGGGCAATGCGGGCCTGCTCGGCGAACAGGGTGTCCGTCTGGGCGTCGTGGCTGGCATCGTCGCGCCAGAAGATCAGCGCCATCAGCAGGCCAATGCCTATGCCGAACAGCAGGCACATCACCACACGCGCCACGGCAAATTCCGGCCCGAGAATGCTGCCCGTGTAGGCCAGCGCCATGATGTTGCCCGCCGGCGCAAAGAACAGGAAAGTGATGGCCGGCCCAATGCCCGCACCCTTGCGGTAAATGCCGGCGAACAAGGGCACGATGGTGCACGAGCACACCGCCAGCAACGAACCCGCCGCCGCAGCGGCCGGATAGGACACATAGGCCGGTGTGGCACGCCCCAGCCAGCGCGTGATGCTGGCCTTGGGAATCAGTGCTGCCATGGCCCCGGCAATGAAGAAGGCGGGCAACAGGCACAGCAGCACATGCGCCGCCAGGTACGCGGCCAGGCTGCCGGCACCGCCTTCAATCAACCGGAGCATCCATTCCATGCCGTTCCCCTCCATTTGTGCGATTGCTGACGAAATTCCATCATCCGCCAAAGGCCCCGGCCAGCATCAGGCGTCAAACCAATGCTGCGTGCGGTTGACCAGCGCCACCAGCGACAGCATCACCGGCACCTCGACCAGCACGCCCACCACGGTGGCCAGCGCCGCGCCCGAGTTCAGGCCGAACAGCGAGATGGCCACCGCCACGGCCAGCTCGAAAAAGTTGGACGTGCCGATCAGGCAGGCCGGCCCGGCCACGTTGTGCGGCAGCTTCAGCCAGCGTGCCGCCACCAGGGCAATGGCGAAGATGCCGTAGCTCTGCACGATCAGCGGCACGGCGATCAATGCGATCACCAGCGGCTGCGCCACGATGGTCCCCGCCTGGAAGCCGAACAGCAGCACCACGGTGGCGATCAGCCCGACGATGGACCAGGGCTTGAGCCACGCCACGAAGTCGGCTACCGATTGGCCCGAGCGGCGCTGCAGCATGTGGCGCGTAGCCATGCCCGCCGCCAGCGGCAGCACGACGTAGAGCACGGTGGAGAGCACCAGCGTCTCCCACGGAACCGTCACGTTGGTCACGCCCAGCAGGAAGGCGGCGATGGGTGCAAACGCGACCACCATGATGAGGTCGTTGATGGACACCTGCACCAGCGTGTAGTTGGCGTCGCCCTTCACGAGCTGGCTCCAGACGAACACCATGGCCGTGCACGGCGCCACGCCCAGCAGAATCATGCCTGCGATGTATTCGCTGGCCGATTGCGGATCGACCCAGGGCGCGAAAAGATATTGGAAAAACAGCACGCCCAGCGCCGCCATGGTGAACGGCTTGATGAGCCAGTTGACCACCAGCGTGAGCAGCAGGCCACGCGGCTTCTTCCCAACATCCTTCACGGCGCTCCAGTCGATCTGGATCATCATCGGGTAGATCATCACCCAGATGAACACGGCCACCACCAGGTTGACATGCGCCAGTTCCAGCGCTGCGATGGCCTGGAAGGCGCTGGGTGCCAGCAGCCCCAGGCCCACCCCGGCCAGCATGCCCAGGCCCACCCAGACGGTCAGATAACGCTCAAACAATCCCATTTCAGACTCCGGCAGTGGGCCGGACTTCGCCCGCCAGTTGCAGCAGGCGCGGCACGCCCACGGGTTCATCGCTCATCAGCGGCACCACGGCATGGCGCGCGGCGTGGTGCGTGGCCACGGCCTCGATCTCGCGCAGCTCGTTGCGGGCACGCTGGCGCAGCAGCGGCGAGGTGACGCGGGCCACCGCCACGCTGTTGTTCACCACCCAGGCCCAGGGCTCGATGCCCGCGCGGCGCAGGTCGGCCTGCAGGTTCGCGGCTTCGAGCACCGGCGTGGTCTCTGCCAGCGTGGCGATGAGCACCTTGGTCTGCTTAGGGTCCTGCAGCTGCATCATGGGCGTGGTGAAGTGCAGGCCCTTGTCGCCCATCTGGCGCACGATGTCGCGGTGGTAGGCGCCGGTGGCGTCGAGCAGCAGCAGCGTGTGACCCGTGGGCGCGGTGTCCATCACCACAAACTTGCGGCCCGCCTCGCGGATCGCGCGCGAGAAGGCCTGGAACACCGCGATCTCCTCGGTGCACGGCGAGCGCAGGTCTTCTTCGAGCAGAGCGCGGCCCGCGGCGTCGAGCCCTGCGCCCTTGCTGGCCAGCACCTGCTGGCGGTAGCGCTCGGTCACCTCGTGTGGGTCGATGCGGCTCACGCTCAGGTGCTCCAGCGTGCCATTGAGCGTCTCCATCAGGTGCGCAGCCGGGTCGGAGGTGGTCAGGTGCACCTCGTGGCCCCGGTGCGCCAGCGCCACGGCCACGGCTGCCGCCAGCGTGGTCTTGCCCACGCCACCCTTGCCCATGAGCATGACCAGGCCGTGGCCGTCCTGGGCAATCTCGTCCACCAGGCGGGCGAGGCTGGGCACCTGCAACGCAGGTGCTACGCTGTCGCTGGTGGCGGCGGCTGGTACGGGAACTTCGCCGCCCAGCAACTGGCGCAGGGCGTCGATGCCCACCAGATCGAAGGGTTTGAGTGGCAACAAATCCAGCGGCAGCGCGCGCAGATCTTGCGGCAGGGCGGCCAGCGCCGCCTGCTCGCGCCGACACACGGCAGCGGCCAGCGGGTCATGATCGGCTTCGGCCAAAGGCAGCACACCATTGACCACCAGAAACTGCTGGCGCAGCCCGATGGCGGCCAGCTCGGCATGAGTGCGCGCGGCCTCGCGCAGCGTGGCAGGCTGGGCGCGCGCCACCAGCACCAGGCGGGTGTGGGCAGGGTCGGCCAGGGCGTCCACGGCAGCCTTGTAGCGCTCGCGCTGCTTCTCCAGCCCGGCCAAAGGCCCCAGACACGAGGCATCGCCCTTGCCGGCCTCCAGGAAGCCGCTCCAGGCGCCGGGCAACTGCAGCAGCCGGATGGTGTGGCCCGTGGGCGCCGTGTCGAACAGGATGTGCTCGTACTGCGCGTGCAGCGCCGTGTCGGTCAGCAGCGCGGTGAATTCGTCGAAGGCGGCGATCTCGGTGGTGCAGGCGCCCGAGAGCTGTTCTTCAATGCCCTTGACCACCGCATCGGGCAGCACCCCGCGCACCGGGCCGACGATGCGGTCGCGGTAGCCCTGGGCGGCAGCCTGCGGGTCGATCTCCAGAGCCGCCAGGCCCGGCACACCGGGCACGGGTGTGGTGTGGTTGCCGATGGCGATGCCAAACACCTGGCCCACGTTGGAGGCGGGGTCGGTGCTCACCAGCAGCACACGCCGACCCTGCGCCGCCAAACGCAGCGCGGTGGCGCAGGCGAGCGATGTCTTGCCTACGCCGCCCTTGCCGGTGAAGAAAAGGAAGCGGGGAGGCTGGTCAAGAAAATGCATGTCGGAATGGGGTGAGGGTACGGAAGCGAAACCGATCAAGCCGGCTTCAGCCGCAGCAGCCACCCGAACAGCAGTTGCCAGCGCTCTCGGCCTTGGCAGCAGGCGCGGCAAGCCCCGCCCAGCGCGCCAGATCGGCGCGCGAGGGGTAGCGGCCCGCCAGCACGACCATGCCATCGACCAGCGTGAGCGGCAGTGCTTCCTGCCCGGCGCGCTCCAGGAAGGCCTTGACCGGCGCGTTCTCGGCAAACGCCATGGGCTGCTGGGCGAGGTTGAAGCGTTCCAGCTGGGCACCGTTCTGGCGCGCCCAGTCGGCGTCGGCCGAGAAGTTGACGAGGCTCTGGTCCACGTCGGTGCCGCACACGCCGCTGCTGCAGCACAGGGCCGGGTCAAAAATCTGGATGGTGCTCATGGGGAAGGCTCCGTAACGGTGGGAAAATCAATGGGAGGACAGGCCGCGTGCGGTGTCCTGCAGCAGGCTCTTTTGCAGCTTTGCGGGCGGCAGGCTCATCAGAAGCTCCAGGCGGCGGCCAATTTCATGCAGGGTGTGGCGGAAGGCCTCGCGCTTGACGGCGTCGGGTGCATCGCCGGCGGAAGGGTCGGCGTAACCCCAGTGCGCCGTGGCCGGGTGGCCGGGCCATACGGGGCACGCCTCGCCCGCCGTGCTGTCGCAGACCGTGATGATGAGGTCCATGTGCGGCGCGCCCGGGACGGCAAACTCGTCCCAGGTCTTGCTGCGCAGCCCTTCCGTGGACACCCCGGCGTGCTGCAGCACGTCCAGCGCCAGGGGGTGCGGCTGCTGGCCGGGCCGGGGGCTGCTGCCCGCCGACCAGGCCTGAAAGCGCCGCGCGGGTGCCTGGCGGTCCAGGTGGTTCAGCAGGGCCTCCGCCAGGATGCTGCGAGCGGAGTTGTGGGTGCAGAGAAACAGGACATTCAGCATGGTTTGGGCTGTTCAACAGGATGGGGGGGAGGCAGGCTGGGATCCAGCAGCTGGCTGGCTGCAATCAGCCCTGCGCGCACCAGCAGCGCTTCGGGGATCACCTCGTGGGTCGTGCCTTTGATTTCGAGCGTGCGGCACTCTTCATCGCCGCAGGCGTCGCAGCAGGGGCTGCTGCCACTGCGCGCACCCAGCCAGTCCTCCAGAGGGCGGCCACCCACCCAGATGCGGTTGGACTGGTCCGGCTGCTGCAAAAAGGTGGCGGGATCGATCTCGTGCGTCTCCAGCACCGGACGCACTCCCAGGGGCTCCAGGGCGTCGCGCAGCCGGTCCACCGCGCGCTGCACTTCCTGCTGGGTTCCGGCGCAGCGCGGGCAGGTGGAGCCCGTGGTGTCCACGAGGCGCTGCCAGGTGATGGTGAGTGTTTTCATGGGCATTCAGTGCAAACAGGTATTGCATTCGGGCGCAGGCAGGCTTCGGGGTGGCCTCCGCAGCATTCGTCGGTGAGGTAGCCAATCAGGTCGGACATCAATGCCATGTTGGCGCGGTAGCGCTGGAAGCGCCCCTCCTGCGTCACGGCCAGCAGCCCGGACTGCGTCAGTGCCTTGAGGTGGAACGAGAGGTTGGTGGCAGGCAAGTCCAGCGCGGCTGCAATCTCCCCGGCCACCAGCCCCTGCGGCCCTTGCTGGACAAGGAGCCGGAACACGTCCAGCCGGACGCTGGAGGCCAGCGATTCGAACACGGTGATGGCAGTGGGCTTGTCCATATTTCAATTATTCAACAATTGTTGAATCATTGCAATGATCTCTTTCGCGTCCCCTGTAGCAGCCCGCCCTCACAGGCTCAGAGACAGCGGCTTTCAGCCCACCGTTTCGAAGTCGATGAACCCCCGCTCGACGTCGGTACGGACCAGCCGAACACGGAGCCTCTGCCCCACTTCCAGGCTCGCATCCTCGGCCAGCAGCATGCCCTCGACCGGAGGCGTGAAAATGCGCACCCAGGTGGCAGATTCGGTGCGGCCGGTAATGATGGCGTCGAACGTCTGGCCCACCTGCCCTTGTAGAAAAAGCGCCGCTTCCGACTTGCGCACACTGCGCTCGACCTTCTGCGCAGCGTCTTCCTGGCGCGTGCAGTGCTCGGCCAGAATGGCCAGCTCCGCCGCACCGTAGGGCGAAGGGGCACCGGTCAACAGGGCCTTGACCATGCGCAGGGTGATGAGGTCGGGGTAGCGGCGATTGGGCGCCGTGGAATGCGTGTAATCGCGCACCGCCAGACCGAAGTGCCCTATGGGCTCCCCCCGGGGAGATTCCACCACGTACTCTCCCGAACCCATCAGCTTGACAATGACCAGCGACAGATCGGGAAAACGCAGCGGATCGGCCTTGCGCTGGCGGGCCAGAAAAGCCTCCAGCGCCCGCGAATCGGGTTCGGGCGGCAATTCCTCCCCGTACTTGCGGGCCACCTGCTGGATGCGTTGCCAGCGCTCGGGCGAGCGCACCACGCGCCGCAGGGCACTGCGGTCATGCTGCGCCAGAAACTGGGCGGTGCAAGTGTTGGTGGCGATCATGAATTCCTCGATCAGCTGGCGCGCCCGGTTCTGCACCTGCTGCTGGATACCGACCACACGGTCCCCCTCGAACACCGCGCGGGGCTGGAAGGTTTCAAAATCCAGCGCGCCGGCAGCGCGGCGGCGCACACGCATGCGCTGGGCCACGGCATCCTGCGTGCGCAGTTGTTCAGCCATGCCGGGCACGGCACGCACAGCGTCGGGCATGTCAGCCTCGCCCTCGATCCATGCGGCCACGGCGTCATAGGCCAGCTTGACCTGGTTGCGCACCCGGGCACGGTGCACGGTGGAGTGGGTCACCTCGCCTTGCGCGTCCACCACCATCTCCGTCACGATGGCCATGCGGTCTTCGCCCGGATTGAGCGAGGTCAGCTGCGTGCTGAGCCGCTCGGGCAGCATCGGGAACACCCGGGCCGAGGTGTAGACCGACGTGGTGTTGGTGCGTGCATGCTGGTCAATGGCCGTGTTCTTCTTGACCAGCACATCCACATCGGCCACAGCCACAAAAATCTTCACGGCCTCGCTCCCCATCTGACCGCATGCCGTGAGCTGGTCGAGATCGAGCGAATCGTCGTTGTCGATCGAGCACCAGGGCAGATCGGTCAGGTCGCGGATGCGGGAATCGGACTCATCGACCGTGCCATCGATCGACTCCAGCTGCCGCAGGGCAGGCGCCGGAAATTCCGGCTCCAGCCCCCGCTCCTTCATGGCATCAATGGCTATGCGAACCAGATCACTGCGGTGAAAGACGTGTTTTGAACTCATGGGTCAAATGTAGAGGACGAACACTGCGGCCGCCTGCCACACCACGCGAAGCCGGAATTTCAATCATCCTGCCCTGCAGCCTTGCGTTCATGCATCGCCACCGATTCACTCCAGGCCTGGGACGACTGCTCGAACACCGTGCGAAAACGCAGCACCTGCCAGGCCATCCAGGCCAGCATGACCGCCAGCACGCCCAGCAGGCCATACACCACTCCGGGGTGAAAGCGCTCGGACTCCATGCGCTCCAGGCGGTGCTGCAATGCCAATGCTGCGGCCCGGTCGCTGGCGGCCTGCATGCGCAAGGCGGCCAGCTCGTCCTTGAACGCCTGGGGGGGCGTCGTGCCCTCCGAGGCGCCCGACTGCGGCGCACTCGCAGCCTGCGCCGGCGCGTCCGGGCCAGCAGGCGCGGACGCTACAGAAGCCATCGGTGCAGAAGCCGCCGCAGAGGCCCCGGCGGCGGGCGCCAGCACGACCGTCAGCGGTTCCATCACCAGCCGAGCCCCCGAGGGCTTGGGGGCGGATGCCGGTACAGCGGGCGGCTTGGCGGGCCGGGGTTTGGCGGCCGATGCAGGCACCTGGGCCGGGCGCGCCTGGCGCACAGGGGGTGCCAATACCACCGCAGGGGCCGGCTCTTCAGCCACCGGCGGCCTGGCGCCACCCTGCTCGGGTGGCCTGCCGACCGTTTCACCGCGGCCTGGTGGGGTGGGCAAGGCCCCTGATCGGCCGGAGTTACCCGCGAACGAGCGCTCGGATGCGGCCGGTGGCGCTTCTGCTTCGACCCGCGGAATGACTATCGGGGTGGTGGAGGGAACGATCGAATCCGGCAAATCGACCAGAAACACATAGGTTCGCGTGATGCTTCCAGTGCACCCGGCCGAAAGGTGGATGGTGAGCACCGGCTCGTCTGCCTGCCTGAACGACTGCACACGCACAGCGGGCGAACGGCCCGCCACCGATGGCAAGGGCGAAACCTGGACCTGCCCCGCGCCCCAGGGGTTCTCGCCCGAGACGATACGGGCAGACAGGCACGCCGCTTCCAGGTCCATGCCGGGATCAAGATGCACATCGAACGAGACATCCACCGGCCTGCCCAGCAACACCTGCCCGTGCGCATGGCCCAGTGAAAATGCAGATGCACTGCCGACAGCCAAACCACAGAGCCCGGCCATCAATATGTTACGTGTTCTCACATTGCTTTCCTGTGGTTGCAGTTCATTCTGTCACCAAAGAACACTCCTTAAAGTGCTGCCCGAGTTATTTGTTCGGGCAAGCAGGAACGATGGCTCCGCCCTCATCTACACTGAAATGCAAGCCATCGGACGCCAGCTCGATCGAGATGGGCATGGAGCGTTCTGGGTTACCGGGCACGCTAATGCAGGCACGACCGAGCGCATTCCCTGGTTTGAAGTCTGAGATGCTTCACGTGCAACCCCTTGATACCCCCCTCCCTGCCGACAGAACTCCCGCCCGGGGACTGAGTTCGGATGTCGCCGCACGCCGCCTCGCTTCCGAAGGCCCCAACCTGTTGCCCGGGAGCGCGCCGAAATCCACGGCAACCATCGTGCGCGATGTGGTCACCGAACCCATGTTCCTCATGCTGCTGGCCGCCGGCGGCATCTACCTGGCGCTGGGCGACCGCGCCGAGGCGCTGTTTCTGCTGGGCTTCGTGTTTGTGGTCATCGGTATCACGCTGGCGCAGGAGCGCAAGACGCAACGCGCACTCGAGTCCCTGCGCGACCTTTCGGCGCCGCGCGCGCTGGTGATCCGCGACGGCCAGGAGCAGCGTATTGCCGGGCGCGAGGTGGTGCGCGGCGACCTGCTGGTGCTGCACGAGGGCGACCGCATCGCCGCCGACGCCCTGCTGATCGACGGCCAGCTCGAAGTGGACGAATCCCTGCTCACAGGCGAAGCCGTGCCCGTGGCGAAGCTGTCCGCAGGACAAGGCGCTGCATCGGATGTCCGACAAGTTCCGTCACCAACACCGGGAGGCGATGGCACACCCGGTCTATTCGCAAGCACCGTGGTCACGAGCGGCGTAGGGGTGGCCCAGGTGTGCGCCACTGGTGCCCGGACAGCCGTGGGGCGCATCGGCGCCGACCTGGCTGCCACGGTGGAACCCCCTTCGGCGTTGCAGGAGGGATCACGCCGACTGGTGCGTACCCTGGGCATTGGCGCGGTGCTGCTGGCGACGGCCCAGGTGCTGCTGGGCTGGTGGTGGAACGGCCGCCCACTGCTCGACAGCCTGCTGTCGGGCATCGCGCTGGCCATGGCCATCCTGCCCGAAGAGATTCCCGTCATCCTCACCGTGTTTCTGGCGCTGGGTGCATGGCGCATTTCGCACCAGAAGGTGCTGACACGGCGCGTGACCGCCGTCGAGGCGCTGGGCGCCATCACCGTGCTGGCCGTGGACAAGACGGGCACGCTCACCGTCAACCGCATGGCCGTGGCCGAACTGGTCAGCGGCGACCAGCATTTCCGCCCCGAAGGCGCCAGCGAGCTGCCCGAACACTTCCACCTGCTGGCCGAATTCGCCATGCTGGCCACGCCAGGCGACCCCTTCGACCCGATGGAGAAGGCCATACAGCATTTTGGCCATCAGTGGCTGCACGACACCGAGCATGTGCACGACGGGCGCGAGCCCGAGTTCGAATACGCCCTCTCGGGCGAAATACTGGCCATGACGCGCGTGTTCGCCAGCGACGAGCCGCGCATTCACCTGCTGGCTACCAAGGGTGCGCCCGAGGCCGTGGCCGATCTGTGTCACCTGGACGCAGTGCGGCGGGACGCCATCCACCGCCAGGTGGAGGCCATGGCCGAACGCGGTCTGCGCGTGCTGGGCGTGGCGCGGGGCCGCTGGAAAAGTGCTGCCCCGGCCCCCGACCAGGCGCCGCCCTGGCCCAAGAGCCAGCATGACTTCGACTTCGACTTCCTGGGCCTGGTGGCGCTGGCTGACCCGCCGCGCCCCGAGGTACCGGCCGCGCTGGCCGAATGCCGGCGCGCCGGGGTGCGCGTGATCATGATGACCGGCGACCACCCCGCCACAGCCCGCGCCATTGCTCAACAGGTGGGCCTCTCAGACCGCCCCGACGTCATCACCGGTGCGGAGCTGGAGGCGCTGGACGATGCGGCCCTGCACGAGCGGCTGCGCCATGTGGACCTGTGCGCGCGCCTCAAGCCCGAACACAAGCTGCGCCTGGTGCAACGGCTGCGCGCCAGCGGCGAGGTGGTGGCCATGACGGGCGACGGCGTGAACGATGCCCCCGCCCTCAAGGCCGCCGACGTGGGCATCGCCATGGGCGAGCGCGGCACCGACGTGGCGCGCGAAGCTGCCGCACTGGTGCTTCTGGACGACAGCTTTGCCCGCATCGTGGCCGCCATCCGGCAAGGACGGCGCATCGACAGCAACATCCGCAAGGCCGTGCGCTTCACTTTTGCAGTCCATATCCCCATCATCGCGCTGGTTCTGGGCCCCACGCTGCTGCAATGGCCTGCCTTTCTGTTGCCAGTGCATATCGTGCTGCTGCAATTGCTGATCGACCCCACCTGCGCCGTCGTACTGGAGGCCGAGCCCGAAGACAGCGGCATCATGGAGAAGCCGCCACGCCCGGTGTCAGACTCGCCCTTTGCCATCGGCCCGCTGGCATATTCGGTGCTCCAGGGCCTGGGTGTGGCCGCCGTACTGCTGGCCGGTCAGGCCTGGCTGGTCGCTCAGGGATGGAGCAGCGCGCAAAGCCGCACCGTGGTGTTCTGCACGCTGGTGCTGTGCGTGATGCTGCTGATCCTGTCCAACCGCGATCTTTCACGCCCCGCCCTGCTCGGCGTTGCCGCCCCCAACCCCTGGCTGTGGCGCATGGCTGTGGCCATGGGCCTGCTGTTGGCGGCGGTACTGGGGATGGCCTGGCTGCGCGAACTGATGGGGATGGCCCTGGCCGGGGCTGAAGGGCTGTGGGCGGCTGCGGGCCTGCTGGCGCTGTGCATGGTGTGGCTGGAGCTGGTGCGACGGGTAGGACGTGCGCTGGGGGTGGTCGCTCCACCACCTAAAAAACTCTCTTTTTGATAGCTGCTTTCGCAATGCTGGAAAGCGCTGTCGGCATATTTCAGTCCCAACTTCCCGTTGGATTCACGGGCCCGGCTGACCCAGTTCGGGCGCGATCATGCCGCCACCTGCGTGCAGCAGCCGTGTGAACTGCGCCTCGGGCACCGGGCGCGACAGCAGATAGCCCTGGAACTCGTCGCAGCCCTGGTAGCGCAGAAAGTCGAACTGCGCCTGGTTTTCCACGCCTTCGGCCACCACCGTCTTGCGCAGGCTCTTGCCCAGCGAGATTGCGGCGCGTGCGATCATGGCGACATCCTCCTCGCACTCGATGCCGGTGACCAGCATGCGGTCCAGCTTGATCGTGTCCAGCGGAAAGCGGCGCAAATAGCTCAGCGACGAGTAGCCGGTGCCGAAATCGTCCATGGCCAGGCTCACGCCCAGGGCCCGGAAGTCGCTCAGCAGCGCCACGGTCCGCTCACTGTCGCCCAGGAAAACCGACTCGGTGATCTCCAACTCGACCTGCGCGGGCGGCAGCTCGGCCTCGCGCAGCAGACCGGCCACATGGGCCACGATGTCGTCGTTCAGAAACAGCTGCGCTGACAGATTGACGGCCATGCGCAGCGGCACTTCGCGCTGGTGGTTCCAACGCCGCGCGGCCGCGAAGGCGCTGCGCATGATGACGGTGGTCAGCGGCAGAATCAGCCCCGTTTCCTCGGCGATGGGAATGAACCGGTCAGGCCCCACCGCCCCCAGCTCGGGATGAAACCAGCGTGCCAGGGCCTCGACCCCCACGATGCGGCGGCGGTGGTCTACCTTGGGCTGGTAATGCACCTCGAATCCACCCTCGGCGCGCTCCAACGCGTCGCGCATGGCCGCTTCCAGGCGCAGGCGCTCGTCCGCCTGGCGGTTGAGCTCGCGCGTGAAAAACTGGAAGTTGTTGCGCCCCCTGTCCTTGGCCGCGTACATGGCCACGTCGGCGTGTTTGAGCAGAATCTGCGCATCGTCACCATCGCTCGGGTACATCGCCACGCCCAGACTGGCACCCACATGGAATTCACGTCCATTGAGCGTGACCGGTCGGCCAATGTCATTGAGCACCCGTTCCAGCAGCGATATCACGCTGCTGGTGCGGTAGTGGTCGTTGATCACCAGCACGAATTCGTCTCCACCCAGGCGTGCCACCGTGTCCGAACTGCGCAGACAGCCCGTCAGGCGCTGGGCAATCACCTTGAGCAACTCGTCCCCGGCGGCATGGCCCAGGCTGTCGTTGATGTACTTGAAGTTGTCCAGATCCATGAAGACCAGCGCCAGAAAGTACCCCTGCCGAGAGGCCTGGGCAATGCCCTGGGCGATGCGGTCACCGAGCAGCACGCGGTTGGGCAATCCCGTGAGCTGGTCGTGGTTGGCCTGGCGCTCCAGTTGCTCCTGGTAGCGTCGCCGCTCGGTGATGTCCTGTACCGTGCCCTCGTAGCAGAGAAACTCTCCCTGGGGACTCAACACGATATGGGCGTTCTCCGATATCCAGATACACGAGCCGTCGCGCCGGAACACCTCCGACTCGAAATTGAGCACCTGGCCCTGCGCTTTCATCAGGCGGTGAAAGACCTCGCGCCGCCCGGCCCTCACGTAAAGCCGGTGCTCGATGTCCGACAGGTCGGCCATGAGCGCCTGCGGCGTGGCATAGCCGTAGATGCGCGCCAGCGCCGGGTTGGCGGCGAGGTACTGGCCCTCGCGCGTGGTCTGAAAAATGCCTTCGCTGGCATGCTCGAAGATGTGGCGGTAGCGCAGCTCGGCATGCTCCAGCGCCTCCAGGGTGGCATGGCGCACCGTGATGTCCTCGATGAAGCCCTCGATCACCCGCTCGCCCTGCTCGTCACTCACGCCCACGCCGCGCTCGATCACCCTGCGCAGTTCGCCGCCCCGGGTGGTGATGCGGTACTCAACGTGGAAGCGCTGTCCGGAATCGGCGGCGGCCTGCACCACGGCACGCACACGCATGCGATCGTGCGGGTGGGTGATCTGCTCCCACGAGACCACTCCATCGCCGCTCAGCTCCGAAGGGGCATACCCCGTGAGGGCCATGCACCCCTGGCTGACAAACACCATGGTCCACTGCGGATCGATCAGACAGCGGTAGGCCATGCCTTCCAGGTTGTTCACCAGCGTATCGAACACCCGCGCGCGGTCCACGGCCTGGGCGGCAAGACGACGGGGATGGCGCAGGCGCAGAGGGGTGAGCGGCACAAGAAACAGGTGGTGGGATCAGGGTGAGAATCCCTGAGCAAGCTCCGTGCCCGCTGTCTGTCTCCGCACCTCTCCAGAGCCTGTCGAGCGCATCCGGCGCAGAAACATGGCGGCTCCCTGAACATGGTGCACACCTTCGGCGCATGCACCCTTTTGGTGCGACGCGCATGCGGGCCCTCAGAGGCTGAGAGTTTTTCGGCCGTGCCCGAAAGGCGCGCCACAACGCGCCGGATCGAGGCGCAAAACGCAGCCATAGCTCGGGCTAAGGCGAGTATTTGCAACGACGAGCCGGTGTGTTTTGGCGTGCAAGGCTTGCATGGATGAAAGACTCTCGGCCTCTCAGTCGGCGCCGGTCAGTTCTGGCACCGAGGCTGCGGCCACCAGCCGCTGGGTGTAGGGGTGCTGCGGTGCGTCCAGCACCTGGTGCACCGGGCCGCTCTCCAGCAGGGCACCGTCCTTCATCACCAGCACCTCGTGCGCCGTGGCGCGGATCACATCCACGTCGTGCGTGATGAGCAGGTAGCTCAGGCCCTTGTCGCGCTGCAGGCGCTGCAGCAGCCCCAGCACCTGCTGCTGGATGGTGACATCGAGCGCGCTGGTGGGCTCGTCCAGCACCAGCACGCGCGGCTGCACGATCAGCGCACGCGCCACCGCCAGACGCTGGCGCTGGCCGCCCGAGAATTCATGGGGATAGCGCGCCAGCAGGCCGGGGAACTGCGCCTCGCTCAACCCCACCTCGGCCAGCGCGGCCTCCACGCGCACACGCCGGGCAGCCATATCGAGCGCGGGCTCGTGCACCTTGAGGCCCTCCCCCACGATCTCTTCCACCGTCAGGCGCGGCGAGAGCGAGGAGAACGGGTCCTGGAACACCACTTGCACCTGGCGGCGCAGCCGCTGGTTGGCCGGTGTGTTGCGCGTGGCGGGCTGCTGCCAGCCCTGCCCGGCCACGGCCAGCTCACCGCCGTAGGGCAACAGGCCCAGGATGGCCTGTGCCAGCGTGGACTTGCCCGACCCAGACTCGCCCACCACACCCAGCGTGCGGCCGGGCAACAGTTGCAGCGTGGCGCCCTGCACGGCCACGAATTCACCCTTCTTGAACCAGCCCCGGATGCCGGGCAGGGGTGTGGGGTAGACCACGCGCAAGTCCTTCGCCTGCACCACGGGGTCCGCGCCCGCAGGCGGGTCGGCCTCCAGTACGTCGCGCCGGGGCTGGCTGGCGATGAGGCGCTGGGTGTAGGCATGCTGCGGCGCGCGGAACACCTCGGCCACACTGCCCTGCTCCACCAGCTCGCCCTGCTCCATCACGGCCACACGGTCGGCGAAGCGCCGCACCAGGTTCAGGTCGTGCGTGATGAGCAGCACGGCCATGCCGCTGCTGCGCTGCAGGTCGGACAGAAGACCGAGAATCTGGCCGCGCAGCGTGACATCAAGCGCTGTCGTGGGCTCGTCGGCCAGCAGCAATGCGGGCTCGCTCGCCAGGGCCATGGCGATCATGGCGCGCTGGCGCTGGCCGCCACTGAGCTGGTGCGGAAAGCTGTTGGCGCGGCGCTCGGGTTCGGGGATACCGGTTTTTGCTAGCAGTTCAATAGCTGCTTGCGCAGACTGGGTGGGCGTCAGGGCCTTTTTTAGCTCCAGAATCTCGGCAATCTGCTGGCCGATGGTCATCAGCGGGTTCAGCGCCGTCATGGGTTCCTGGAAGACCATGGCGATCTCGCCGCCGCGAATGCCGCGCATCTCGCGCTCTGACAATGAGAGCAGGTCGCGCCCGCGCAGCATGGCCTGGCCGCTGATTTTGGCATCGCCCGCCAGGCGCAGCAGGCTGAGCGCGGTGATGGTCTTGCCCGAGCCGGACTCGCCCACCAGCGCCAGCTTTTCGCCAGCAGCAATCGAGAAAGTGACGCTGCGCACCACCTCCTTGGCGCCAAAGCGCACGGACAGGTCACGCACCTCCAATAGCGGGTTCATGGCGTCAACCGTCATTTGTCTGCCTTTCGGGGGTCGAGCGCATCACGCAGCGCGTCGCCCATGAAGGTCAGCAGCAGCAGCGTAACCACCAGCACGGCAAACGTGCTGAGCGAAATCCACCACGCATCGATGCTGTTCTTGCCCTGCGAGAGCAGCTCGCCCAGGCTGGGCGTGCCCGGCGGCACGCCCAGGCCCAGAAAGTCGAGCGAGGTCAGCGCCAGGATGGCCGCGCTCATGCGAAACGGCAGGAAGGTGACCACCGGCGTGAGGCTGTTGGGCAGGATGTGACGCCAGATGATCTGCGCATTGCCCACGCCCAGCGCGCGCGCGGCCTTCACATAGTCGAGCTGGCGGTTGCGCAGGAACTCTGCGCGAACATAGTCCGAGAGGCCCATCCAGCCGAACAGGCTCAGCAAAATCAGCAGCAGCGAGATGCTGGGCGCAAACACCGCGCTGAAGATGATGAGCAGGTACAGCTCGGGCATGGATCCCCAGATCTCGATGAAGCGCTGAAACGCCAGGTCGGTCTTGCCGCCAAAGAAGCCCTGGATGGCCCCGGTAATCACCCCCAACAACACGCCTGTGACGGTGAGCGCCAGCGCGAACAGCACACTCACGCGAAAGCCGTAGATGAGCTGCGCCAGCAGGTCGCGCCCCCGGTCGTCCGTGCCCAGCCAGTTGTCCCGCGTGGGCGCCGAGGGGTTGGGCGCCTTGGCGAAGTAGTTGAGCGTGTTCGGGCCGTAGGGGTTGAGGGTGTAGAGCGCCCAGTTGCCGCCCCCGGTGATGCGCTCGCGGATGAAGGGGTCGAGGTAGTCGGCCGGCGTCTCGAAGTCGCCGCCAAAGGTCTTCTCGGGGTAGTCCTTGAGCATCGGGAAGTAGGTTTGCCCCTCGTAGCGCACGATGAGCGGCCGGTCGTTGCTGACCAGCTCGGCGCACAAGCTCACCAGCACCAGTGCACAAAAAATCAGCAGGCTCCAGTAACCCAGCCGGTTGCGCTTGAAACGCAGCCAGGCGCGGCGGGAGGGGGACAGCGAAGCGGGCGATGCCGACACAGGAGGCTTAGTCAAACTTGACACGCGGGTCCACCCACACATAGCAAAGGTCGCTGATGAGCTTGGTCACCAGCCCGATCAGCGTGAACAGGTACAGCGTGCCCAGCACCACCGGATAGTCGCGCCGGATCACGCTCTCGTAGCTCAGCAGGCCCAGGCCGTCGAGCGAGAACAGCGTCTCGATGAGCAGCGAGCCCGCGAAGAACGCGCCAATGAACGCCGCCGGAAAGCCGGTGATGATGGGAATCAGCGCGTTGCGGAACACATGCTTCCAGAGCACCTGGCGCTCACTCAGACCCTTGGCGCGCGCCGTCAGCACGTACTGCTTGCGGATTTCCTCCAGGAAGGCGTTCTTGGTCAGCATGGCCGTCACGGCAAAGCTGCCGAGCACCATGGCGGTGATGGGCAGGGTGATGTGCCAGAGGTAGTCCACGATGCGCGCACCCCAGGACAGCTCCTCCCAGTTGGAGGACGTCAGCCCGCGCAACGGGAACCACTGCAGCTGCCCGCCAAAGATAACCAGCAGCGCCACACCCAGCACAAAGCCAGGAATGGCATAGCCCACTAGGATGAGCAGCGTGGTCACCAGGTCGAAGCGCGAGCCCGCGCGCACCGCCTTGGCCACGCCCAGCGGTACGGCAACAAGGTAGCTGATGAAAAAGGTCCACAGCCCCAGGCTGATGGAGACGGGGAGCTTCTCCACCACGAGCTGCCACACGTCCTTGTTCTGGAAGAAACTCTTGCCCAGGTCGAAGCGCGCGAACTGGCCCAGCATCTGCACGAAGCGCTCGTGCGCGGGCTTGTCGAAACCGTAAAGGGCCTTGATCTGCTCCAGGCGCTTGGGGTCCACGCCCTGCGCCCCCCGGTAGGCCAGCCCCCCGCCCTCGGCGCCTCCGCCCACCCCCGCCCCGGCCTTGGCCTCGGCCATGTACTGCTCGACCGGGCCGCCGGGCACGAACTGGATCACCGCAAAGGTCAGCAGCAGCACGCCCAGCAGGGTGGGCAGCATGAGCAGGACGCGTTTGAGGATGTAGGCCAGCATGGGAGGGCTTATTTCTTGTCCGGTGCGGTCTGAATAGGGTCACGGGCCCACCAGGTGTCGATGGCCCAGCCTTCGCCGCTGGAGTATGGCGGCAGGGCCTCGGGCCGCGCCAGGCGCCAGGCGTTGTAGGCCATGCGGTGGGTGCCGGCGGTCCACTGCGGAATCAGGTAGTGGCCGTGCGCGATGACACGCTCCAGCGCATGGCAGGCGGGCAGCAGTTGCGCCTCGGTCTTGGCCGATGTCATGGCGCCGATCAAGGCGTCCACGGCGGGGTTCTTCACGCCGGCGAAGTTGCCGGAGTCTTCGGTGTCGGCGGCCTTGCTACCGAACAGGTCGGCAAACTCCTGGCCCGGGTTGTGCGTGCCCTGGAAGGCCATGGAGGTGATGTCAAAGTCGAACTTCTGCAGGCGCTGCTGGTAGAGCGCGAAGTCCACCGCGCGGAAGCGCAAGCTGATGCCGAGCTTTTCCAGGCTGCGCATCCACGGCGTGACCACGCGCACGCCGCCTTCGTTGCTGTCCATGTATTCGAGCACCATGGCTTCGCCCTGGGCATTGCGCAGGGCGCCATCGCGCACTTCCCAGCCCGCTTCCTTCAGCAACTGCTGCGCGCGGCGCAGGTTGGTGCGCAGGGACGAGTCGCCATCGGTACGCGGGGGCACCGTCATGGGGCCGAAGGCGGCGGGCGGGATGTGTTGGCGAAAGGGCTCCATCAGCGCCAGTTCTTCAGGGGATGGCGTGCCGCGCGTTTCGCAGGCGGTGTTGCCGAACAGGCCGTTGACGCGCTGGTACGAGCCATAAAACATCTGCCGGTTCATCCACTCATAGTCGAGCGCGAGGCCAAGGGCCTCGCGCACGCGCACATCCTGCAACATCGGGCGGCGCGTGTTGAGCACGTAGCTCTGGAAGCCCGAGGGCAGCTTGTGCGCGAATTCGCCCTTGACGAGTTCTCCCGTGTTGAACTTCTTGCCATTGACGCGCCGCGCCCAGTCGCCCGCGCTGAAAAAGCGCATCAGGTCGAACTCGCCAGCCTTGAGGGCTTCGAGCCGCGCGGTGGCGTCCTTGTAGATCTTGACAGTGATGCGCTCGAAATTGGCCGTGCCCTTGCGCACGTTCAGATCCCTGGCCCAATAGTCGGGGTCGCGCACGTAGGTGATGTCTTTGCCGAAGCGCACCGGGCCGATCTTGTAGGGTCCACTGCCGATGGGGATGTCCATCACCACCTGGTCGAAGGGCTTGGCCTGGCCGTTCTCCACGCCCCAGTCGCGGCTGAACACCGGCAGGCCGCCCACGGTCAGCGGCAGCTCGCGGTTGGGCTTGTGGAAGCGGTAGCGCACGGTGCGCTCGCCCAGCACATCCACACCGGCCACGTCGATCAGCATCGTCTTGTACGCGGGCGAGGTGTGCGGCCCCACCAGGGTGTCGTAGCTGTGCTTCACATCAAGGGCCAGCACAGGTTTGCCGTGGTGAAAGCGCGCCTCGGGCCGCAGCCGGAAGGTGGCCGAGAGGCCATCCTGCGCCACCAGCACATCCTCGGCCAGCAGGCCGTAGCCGGTAGCGGTTTCGTCGAGCGAGCCCACGAGCAGTGAGTCGAACATCAGTTGCGACAGATACGCCGGCGCGTTGCCTTTGATGGTGAACGGGTTGTACTTGTCGAAGGTGGAGGTGCGCAGGTTGCTCACCAGCCGCAGCTCGCCGCCCTTGGGCGCGGCAGGGTTGACATAGCCGAAATGGGCGAACCCGGCCGGGTAGCGGGGCTCGCCCCACAGCGCATAGGCATGCGCGGCCCACGCCGGCACGGCGCAAGCCCAGAGCATCAAAATCATCCAGAACCGCATGCGACAATTCTGCACTACGTCGGCGGTGCCCACGGGCTGGCAGCGGGGATTCCCCACGGCCCGGTGGCATGCCGTTTTTCCCGCTTCCCCCAGGAGAACAACAATGGGTTTTCTGACCGGCAAAAAGCTGCTCATCACGGGCGTTCTGTCCAACCGTTCCATCGCCTACGGCATCGCCAAGGCCTGCCACGCCCAGGGCGCCGAGCTGGCCTTCAGCTACGTGGGTGAGCGCTTCAAGGACCGCATCACCGACTTTGCGGCCGAGTTCGACTCCAAGCTGATTTTTGATTGCGACGTGGGTGACGACGCACAGATCGAGGCCATGTTCAAGGGCCTGGGCGATGCCTGGGGCAAGTTTGACGGCTTCGTGCACAGCATCGGCTTCGCACCGCGCGAAGCGATTGCAGGCAACTTCCTCGACGGACTGTCCCGCGAATCCTTCAAGATCGCCCACGACATCAGCGCCTACAGCTTCCCGGCCATGGCCAAGGCCGCCCTGCCCTACCTGAACGACAAGTCCTCGCTGCTGACGCTGTCGTACCTGGGCGCGCTGCGTTCCATCCCCAACTACAACACGATGGGCCTGGCCAAGGCCAGCCTCGAAGCCAGCGTGCGCTACCTCGCCGAGGCCGTGGGCCGCACCGAAGATGGCCGCTGCATCCGCGCCAACGGCATCAGCGCCGGCCCGATCAAGACGCTGGCGGCCAGCGGCATCAAGGACTTCGGCAAGCTGCTTTCGCGCGTGGCCGATGCATCCCCCCTGCGCCGCAACGTGACGATCGAAGACGTGGGCAATGTGGCGGCCTTCCTGCTGTCCGACCTGGCCAGCGGCATGACGGCCGAGATCACCTATGTGGACGGCGGCTTCAGCCAGACGGCAGGCCTTTCCGCTGACCAGGTCTGACGCCCTTCATTCCAATAAAAAATGGCCTCCAGCGCTTACCCATCAAGCGCTGACAGCTCTTTTTTTAATAGCACTCTGCCCCGCAGGGCTTGCCTGGCCCTGCTGGCGCTGGCCGCCCTGCCAGGCCCGGCACCGGCGACAGAGGCCCCGGCGCTGCTGCTGGCCCAGGTGTACCGCCCCGGCCTGCCGCTGCAGGATTACTGGGTGAGCGAAAAATACGACGGCGTGCGCGGCTACTGGGATGGCCGCACCCTGCGCACGCGCGGCGGCACCACCGTGGCGGCCCCCGTCTGGTTCACCGCCGGCTGGCCCGATACGCCCATGGATGGCGAACTCTGGGCCGGGCGCGGGCGCTTTGTTCATGCCCAGTCCACCACCCGGCAGCAGCAGCCCGACGAGGCCGCGTGGCGGCAGATGCGCTTCATGGTGTTTGACTTGCCCACGCACGGTGGCACGTTCGACGAACGCCTGCCCACCCTGCAGGCGCTGGTAGCCAGGTTGGGCCAGCCCTGGGTGCAGGCTGTGCCCCAGCACCGCCTGGCCACAGACGCTGCGTTGCAGACCCTGCTGCGGCGCACCGTGCGCGCAGGCGGCGAAGGGCTGATGCTGCACCGGGGCGCCTCGCTCTACCGCGCGGGGCGCAGCGACGACCTGCTCAAGCTCAAGGACCACGAGGACGCAGAGGCGCGTGTACTGGCCCACCTGCCCGGCAAGGGCCGCCACGCGGGCCGCATGGGCGCGCTGTGGGTCGAGATGCCCTCGGGCCAGCGCTTCCGGCTGGGCACGGGCTTCAGCGACGCCGACCGCGCGCAGCCGCCGCCCGTCGGCGCGTGGGTCACCTACCGCTTCCGGGGCACGCACGACGGCGGCTTGCCGCGCTTTGCCAGCTACCTGCGCGTGCGCGAGGACATGCCCGCACGCTGACACAGACCAGAATGCTATTTATTCAATAGCTGATACCGCACACACAGCAAGCGTCAGAGGCCAATTTCATTAAAAAAGGCAGACCCTCTGCGGCACCTGCCTTCTTCGACCCCGGGAACGTTCCAGGCGATCTGTCAGACGTTGCGCCCGTAGGGCCCGTCGTCTCCCACCTGCACCAGGTTGTCGGCGGTGGCCAGCAGCTTCTTCGAGCCCTTGCGCGCCCGGCCGTCGGCCACACAGTCGGCGTAGTAGTGCACTTTTCCGTGGTCATCCACCTCTTCCACCAGACCATGGATGTCGGTTTCAAAGCCTGGCGCCATGAGCGCAAAGTCGCGCGCGAACTTGAGGTAGTCCACGATCTTCTTGTTGAACACCTCGCCGGGCACCAGCAACGGAATGCCGGGCGGGTACGGCGTGATCAGCCCCACGGTGATGCGGCCTTCAAGTTTGTCGATCTCCACCCGCTCGGTCTTGCGCTGCGCGATGTGCGCGTAGGCGTCCGAGGGCTTCAGGGCCGGTGTCAGGTCGGACAGGTAGATTTCGGTCGTGAGGCGTGCGATGTCGTACTTGGCATAGAGCTGGTGCACATGCTGGCACAGGTCGCGCAGGCCCATGCGCTCGTAGCGGCGGTGCTGCTGGCAGAACTCGGGCAGGATGCGCGACATCAGCTGGTTCTTCTCGTAGTCGTCCTTGAACTGCTGCAAGGCGGTCAGCAGCGTATTCCAGCGGCCTTTGGTGATGCCGATGGTGAACATGATGAAGAAGCTGTAGAGACCCGTCTTTTCCACCACCACGCCATGTTCCGCCAGGTATTTGGTGACGATGGACGCGGGAATGCCCGTTTTGTCAAACTTGCCGTCCAGGCTCAGACCCGGCGTGACCACCGTGGACTTGATCGGGTCGAGCATGTTGAAGCCGTCGGCCAGCTGGCCAAAGCCATGCCAGCGGCTGGCGCTCTTCTTGCTGCCTTTGCCGTCGCTGTGGATGACCCAGTCCTCGGCCCTGCCCAGGCCCTCTTCCACCAGCTTTTCAGGGCCCCAGACCTTGAACCACCAGTCGTCCTTGCCAAACTCTTCCTCGACCTTGCGCATGGCGCGGCGGAAGTCCAGCGCCTCCAGGATGCTCTCCTCCACCAGCGCAGTTCCGCCGGGCGGCTCCATCATGGCGGCAGCCACATCGCAGCTGGCGATGATGCTGTACTGCGGTGAGGTCGATGTGTGCATCAGGTAGGCCTCGTTGAAGAGGTGCCTGTCGAGCTTGGTGGTCTGCGAGTCCTGCACCAGCACATGGCTGGCCTGGCTGATGCCGGCCAGCAGCTTGTGGATGGACTGCGTGGCGTACGTCACCGAATACTTGGGGCGCGTGCGCTTCTTGCCCATGGCGTGGTAGGTGCCATAGAACGGGTGGAAGGCGGCGTGGGGCAGCCAGGCCTCGTCAAAGTGCAGGTTTTCCACGTAGCCATCGAGCATGCGCTTGATGGTTTCGGTGTTGTAGAGCACGCCGTCGTAGGTGGACTGCGTGAGCGTCAGCACACGGGGCTTGACCTTCTTCGCGTCCACGCCCTGGAGCAGCGGGTTGGCCCGGATCTTGGCCTCGATGGTGGCGGGCTCGAACTCGCTCTGCGGAATCGGGCCGATGATGCCGAAATGGTTGCGCGTGGGCTTCATGAACACCGGGATGGCCCCAGTCATGATGATGCTGTGCAGGATGGACTTGTGGCAGTTGCGGTCCACCACCACCACGTCGCCCGGCGCCACGGTGTGGTGCCACACCATCTTGTTCGACGTGGACGTGCCGTTGGTGACAAAAAAGCAGTGGTCGGCATTGAAGATGCGCGCAGCGTTGCGCTCGCTCTCGCCAATGGCGCCGTTGTGGTCCAGCAACTGGCCCAGTTCTTCCACGGCATTGCACACATCTGCGCGCAGCATGTTCTCGCCATAGAACTGGTGGTACATCTGGCCCACCGGGCTCTTGAGGAAGGCCACACCGCCCGAATGGCCAGGGCAGTGCCACGAATACGAGCCATCTTCCGCATAGTCGAGCAGTGCCTTGAAGAACGGCGGCTGTACGCCCTCCAGGTAGCTCTTGGCCTCGCGGATGATGTGGCGCGCCACAAATTCGGGGGTGTCCTCGAACATGTGGATGAAGCCATGCAACTCGCGCAGGATGTCGTTGGGCAGGTGGCGACTGGTCTTGGTTTCGCCGTGCACGTAGATCGGCACGTCGGCATTCTTGCGGCGGACTTCCTCGATGAACGTGCGCAGGCTCAGCACGATGGGGTCGAGCCCCGAGCCCAGCGTGAACTCTTCATCGTCAATCGACAGAATGAAGGCGCTGGCACGGCTTTGCTGCTGCGCGAACTGGCTCAGATCACCATAGCTGGTCACCCCCAGCACCTCGAACCCCTCGGCCTCGATGGCCTGCGCCAGCGCGCGGATACCGAGCCCCGAAGTGTTCTCGGAACGGTAGTCCTCGTCGATGATGATGATGGGAAAACGAAACTTCATACGCAGCCTCCGTGCAACCGTGCCCTGCCCGGCCAAAAATCGAAATAGGCGCGAAGTGTAAGGAATAACCTTGACGCGCCTTTGAACTGCCACTTTTTTGACCCAGAATGTGGTGCACTAAATACAAACCCTTGCGGAGGTTGATATGGAGGAATCCACCATCTGGTGGTTGATGGCGGGCATCACGGTGGCCATTGAGCTGGTGACAGGTTCGTTCTACCTGCTGATGGTGGCTATCGGGCTGGCTGCTGCGGCTGTGGCAGCTCACCTGGGCCTGCCCACCGCCGCTCAGATCGTGACGGCAGCCTTTATCGGCGGCGGCGCGGTGGTGGCTTGGTATTTCGTCAAAAAAAGACGTCCCGGCGACCCTTCGGCACGCGCCGACCGCAGTGTGAACCTGGATGTGGGCGAAACCATCCTCATCGAAAGCTGGAACGCCGACGGCACCACCACCGTCAAATACCGGGGCGCCACCTGGACGGCGATCCACCGCCCCGGTGTGACGCCCTCCACCGGCATGCACAAGGTCTCCGAACTGGTCGGCAATCGCCTGCTGGTCGATCCCGTGTGACCCCTCTACTGAATTCGCCTCACCCCTGAAAGGTTCCCCATGGAAATCGCCATCGTCATCTTTGTCATTGCCGTGATCTTCATCGCACAATCCATCAAGGTTGTGCCCCAGCAGAACGCCTGGGTCAAGGAGCGCCTGGGCAAATACGCAGGCACACTCACGCCGGGACTGAACTTTCTCTTGCCCTTCATCGACCGGGTAGCCTACAAGCACAGCCTGAAGGAAATCCCGCTCGATGTGCCCAGCCAGGTCTGCATCACGCGCGACAACACGCAGTTGCAGGTGGACGGCATCCTCTACTTCCAGGTCACCGACCCGATGCGCGCCAGCTACGGCTCCAGCAACTACATCATGGCCGTGACGCAACTGGCCCAGACCTCGCTGCGCAGCGTGATCGGCAAGCTCGAACTCGACAAAACCTTTGAAGAGCGCGACATCATCAATGCCCAGGTGGTGCAGGCCATCGATGAGGCCGCGCTGAACTGGGGCGTGAAGGTGCTCCGCTATGAAATCAAGGATCTGACACCGCCCAAGGAAATCCTGCACGCCATGCAGGCCCAGATTACCGCCGAGCGTGAAAAGCGCGCCCTGATCGCAGCCTCCGAAGGCCGCCGCCAGGAACAGATCAACATCGCCACGGGCGAGCGCGAGGCCTTCATTGCCCGTTCCGAGGGTGAAAAGCAGGCGGCCATCAACAACGCCCAAGGCGAGGCCGCCGCAGTCACCACCGTGGCCGAGGCCACCGCCCAGGCCATCGAGCGCATTGCCGCAGCCATCCGCCAACCCGGCGGCGAGCAGGCTGTGCAGCTTAAGGTGGCCGAAAAAGCTGTCGACGCTTACGGCAAAGTGGCTCAGGACGCCACCACCACCCTCATCGTGCCCAGTAACATGACCGAGGTGGCCGCACTGATCGGCTCGGCCATGAAGATGGTGCAGACCCAGAAATCAGTCTGAGCGGCGGCAGAGGCCACCCAGCACCAGGGACGATGGGCAGCATGCCGCCCCGGCGCGGCAAGCGGCCTGGTCAGCATCTGTCCGAACAATGGGGAGCCATGACGATTTTCGATACGCTGCGACGCTGGTCCGATGAAGACCTTCAGGTGCAGGAGGCCGCCTGTCGGCGCAACCTCCAGATTCTATTCGTCGCGTCTTGGGGCGTGGTAGCCCTGAACCTGCTGCACGTACTTGTGTTCGTCCTCATGCGCTTCGACGATCCGCTGCGCAGCGCCTGGGCGCACCAGATTGCGGCAGCCCACGGTGCCATGGCGGTGCTGATGTCCGCCACGGGTTGGCTGTGCCGCCGAGCCCAGGCCCGTCCATCGTCTGAACGCCCGATGCGCCTGTTACCCGAATGCGTCTCTTTGCTGATCCTGGCCTGGGCGGTAGTGTTGACCGTGATGGACCAGGCCATCAGTACCAGCATCAACGCTTTCGTCAATGCCGCTGTCGGCGTCTCCATTGTTTTTCTGCTGCGCCCCCGTTCAGCCATTGTGATTCTGGTGTCGGGATGGTGTGCACTGGCATGGTCGCTGGGCTTGACCACGGACAACGCCGCCTTGCTCGCAACCAACCGCATGAATGCCGCATCGGCCAGCGCCCTGGCCCTGCTGGTGAGTGTTTTGCTGTGGCGTCGCTATGCCCAGGCTGAACTGCTACAAAGAGCCCTGACCGAAACCAACCGGCAACTGGAGCTGCAGCGTGCCGAGCTGGAAACCCTGGCAACGCGAGATCCTTTGACCGGCTTGTTCAACCGACGGGAATTCGTACGCCAGGCTCAAGAGGAGCTGGCACGTGCCCAGCGGCAAGGCACTGCACTGTCGCTGCTGATGGTTGACCTGGACCACTTCAAATCCATCAATGACCGGTTCGGACATCCCGTCGGCGATGAGGTGCTTCGGCATGTGGCACGGCTGATGACGCATGCCATACGGAAAACCGACAGGGTTGCGCGTTTTGGTGGTGAAGAATTCGTTCTGCTGCTGCCTGACACCCCCGAAGCCGACGCCTTGCACCTGGCCAACAAGCTCAGACAGACGCTGGCAGACACACCGATTGCAAGCCTGGGCATTCCAGTGACTGCCAGCATAGGCCTGGCCTGCATGCCTGAAGGCACGGTCCAGACGCTGGACACCCTGCTCCAGCATACCGACCGCGCGATGTACCAAGCCAAGCACCAGGGGCGCAATCAAACGGTGGTGGCAGATATGTCAGGCGAACCTCTTTCAGCCGACGCGATTGATCATGTGGCCGACTGAGCATGCATCGGAGCAACTGGGCCGCGCTGCAGGTCCGCAGACTGCGCTTGACCGGGAAACGAGAACGCACTTCGCCAAAAGATCAAGACACCTGCCTTGCTGTAGAACGCCCTTTTTGCACTGAAACCCCTCGTTTATCCAAAAATCACTTTGTATATGGCTATAATCGAGGGCTTCGGAGAGGTGGATGAGCGGTTTAAGTCGCACGCCTGGAAAGCGTGTGTGGGCTAATCCCCACCGCGGGTTCGAATCCCGCCCTCTCCGCCAGTTTTCTATATAAATCAACAACTTAGGTGATTTTTAGGATTCTGACCCACATAAAAACCCACATAAATTTGTCGGTTGGGCCAGCATCAAAGTTGTTGATTTCCTAGAGAAATTGTTCGCGGTTTTCTTTCCTGAAGTGCCAAGAAGACCAAACGAACAAGAAGAGCAAGGTCGAGGCTGAAACTTCATCTGGCCTTCCGCTGTACCATCGTTTTTGGTGCTGTGAAAAGACCGAAAGACTCCTTGTCAAATTTCAAACAGTTTGGCAATGTTGACATCAGCAGCTCTGGCCGCGATCAGACGCACTTTCTTGGCTTTCAGCGCATCAAATCCATTGACTTTAATGGTACTGAACTGATTTGCGGCGGTTCCAAAGACCTTTTCCATCCTGGCTACGAATTGCTTCGATGTCGCCTCAGGGACGACGATGTCGATCCGGCGGTCGGGGTGGCACCGCAGGATGTCGTTGAAGTGCTCGTCGGCGTTGTTGAATGAATACCCCACGACGATTACGTGCTCTGCCTGCTTTACCCAATCGGAAGCTTGGCTCCAAAGTTCAATGTACCTGTGGGAAAGAATTGGCTTCAACCGAAGCGGCGGCACCAGGGCTGGAATCACATGCCGTTGATGTCGGAGGTCATCGGCGCTGACGTCCACGTTCGGCGTCACGACTTCTCGAATGAATTTCGCGGGGTCGCAATTGAGGATGCCGTCAACCGGAAGTAGATCGCGTGTATCCATGCGGACGTAATCGCCCAGACCGCCATGGAAGTAGATGGTTTTCGCAGCCCCGAGGCTTTGCTCCAGGAAGGCGGTGTAATTCAGCGTGATCGCGCGGAGGTCGTCGGGCATTTTCCCGTAGAACGGCAACGGGCTTGCGGCGTGAGCTTCGAGAACTTCTCTCTGCTTAGCAACCAGGTACGCCCACAGCGCCCAGGCGATGTACAGGTAGTTCTTGATTTCGGCTGGCTTGTCGTTGTAGAAGCCCAAAAACTTCTCAATCAGCAGCGTCTCTATGTTGAGCATGTCTGCGCCAAGCGCAGCCGCAACCTCGTGGCGCTCGGAGCTGAGCCCCAGCTTCAAGGTCCTTTTCAACACCGTCTTGAAGGTGTCGGACAACGAGAGCTTGTGAATGTCAAGGATCGAATCGCTGTCGATCAGTTCGTCGGCATCCTTCGGGAAAACCTCTCGGATCAGCGCCTCGGTATCAGCGTCAAGCTGACTTTCTTGCGCGATGGAGGCCAGCTTGTTGAACAGGCGAATGATGAGCTCGCCGTGCTTGCGGATGGCTTCTTGGTCAGCCCCAAGATGCGCAATAGCGTCCTGTACCCGTTGGACCATGGCCCTTTGCTCATGGGGTTCCCTGGTCGCAATCTTGTCGACAGCGCGGGCGATCATGCTGTTGAAGCTGAATCGTAGTCCGGGGAGCATATTGCGCAGCGCCGTCTCCACCTCCTTGCCTGGGCCATCGAGGTAACGGGTCACATCTGCCAACAAGGTGTTGGCCAGCGGGAAATCAATGCCGGTCGTTCGATCTACGCCAGCGCCCAATATCAGAAGGTGTTTGGTCACTCTTTCTCCCTGAATAATGATGTTCTTGTTACTTCACCAGTTCCATCAGCTTGCCAAAGCTATCCACTACGTCGTACTTGACCTGCTCCGGGGCGAACTTCTCGTTGATGTCGTCGAAGAACTTTCGGGCGCACTTGATCTTGGTTTTCTCGATCTCACGCAGCTCCATGCTGGACATCGAGCCCTTGGTTTCGGCCACGAAATAAACGTGTTTGACCGCGCCTTCCTTGAACGAGATGGCCCAGTCGGGGTTGTAGTCGCCCACTGGCGTTGGGATCAGAAAGCCACGGGGCAGCTTGGCGTAGACCACGACATCGCCGCTGGTGTCCAGCTCCTTCACGAACTTGCGTTCGATGTTGGAGTCGGTCAGCACATAGTCGTAGATGTGCCTTTGCAGCTTGTCTCCGGCTTTACTGAAGTCTTGCTTGGTCAGGCCCGCCGTGAATATGTCGAGGTCGAATTTGTCTTCAACCGGGTCATAGGCCAAGTGCTCGATGATGACCGTGGCCTTCTGCTCGTTGATCAGGCGGATGGCTTCAGCGATAAAGCTCTCGGGGTTGGTCTTAAACTGCGCGAAGACCGCGACGTTCATGCACTTCAGGATCTCGGCAATCGTGCGCCGGGTTAGCTGTGTGCCTTCGGCCAGCTTGCCGATCAGGTCGTATTTGACGGCCGAGTGCACCGACAGGCGGTTGACCTCAGTTTCCGTGGCCTTGAGCTTGAACGCTTCACCGGACTTGATGCCGTCGTAGGTGACGGCCTCGGTCTGCTCGCCGCGCTGGATCGTGTACTGCAACGGGGTGACACGAAGGCCCGCGTCTTTGTCGTTCAGCACGGCCACGGCCTTCTGGACCAGCTCGGCCTCTTCGAAGCTGACGCTGTAGGCCGCCTTGCGGTTGATGCGGCTCCAAAGGGCTTTGAACTCTTGCTTGTCGAAGTTGGCGTTGAGCGGGTTCTTCTTGGGGCGGCGGTCGTCGCCGATCTCCGGCAACTGGCTGGCGCTGAACACGCTGTCGATCAGCTGGTAGACCTGCGCCGCATAAGGCTTCAGTTCAGGCGGCAGTTCGGCCAAGGTCTCGGCCTTCTTCGCGTCGTGATACGTGCCAGTGATGCGGTCGGCATCATCGGTGTAGTCGTTCTTGAGCAGGTACTTGTAGATTTGCTTGGCCAGCTGCGGTGTGACTTCCACGTCGCCGGTGGCCGTCTTCAGCACCTTGCCAGTGAAGAAGGCTTCATCGGCCACCTTCGGACGGGCAGACAGCGAGTCGCTGATGTCCTTCTGCAGCGCCGCAACGAAGTCCTTGTAGCTCTCGCTGGCCACCACGGTGAGCACGTTCACATCATGGACGATGGCTGGATGGTCCATGCGGTCGCCATGCTGATTGACGGACAGGCGCAGGCCTCGGCCGACTTCCTGGCGGCGCGAGATGGTGTTGTCGCTGTGCTTGAGCGCGCAGATGACGAACACGTTCGGGTTGTCCCAGCCTTCGCGCAGCGCCGAGTGCGAGAAGATGAAGCGCACCGGCTCGTCCAGGGACAGCAGGCGCTCCTTGTTCTTCAGGATGAGGTCGTAGGCCTCCACGTCGTTGGAAAGGCCCGCGTTTTCGCCGCGTTTCTCTATGTCAGGATCAACGTCGCGCTTGGTCTTCTTGTCGATAGAGAAGTAGCCGCTGTGGGTCTTTTCGGCGGTGATGCCCTTGAGGTACTTGACGTAAGCCGTCTCGTCCAGGTCCAGCATCTC
>JAANMX010001220.1_pt1 | contig 29879 bp, 22 predicted proteins | sample 7279681 | NCBI WGS metagenome assembly JAANMX01 (sample SAMN14094542, study PRJNA606508) | bioreactor metagenome | isolation source: A lab-scale SPAN reactor treating ammonium-rich wastewater day 351 | place: Ireland: Galway | collected 2018-01-01 | reverse complement strand
TCAACGTATGTCCCGTAGGGGCACGGCTTGACGTGCCCTTTTGGAAAACGGGTGATCTCCCTGGGCACATCATGCTGTGCCCCTACCGAAAACGGGTCACCTACTTTTGTCATTCCCAACCCCCAATTCATCATTCCCAACCCCCAACCTGTCATTCCCACGAAAGTGGGAATCCAGCAAGCATGGCGCGGACCATGGATCCCCGCTTTCGCGAGGATGACGAGGAGGGGGAGCGGGGATGACGAATAAGGGGGGCGAGGATGACAAATATGAGGAGCGGCGGTGGCAACAGAGGGTGTGGGGAAGACGCAGCGCCACAGCCCTCTGACAGGGCGATGAGTGTCTGGGTGACCTATAATGTGGACAGGGCGAACACCTGGGCGCTCTGATGTTTCTTTTCCGGATCCAGCCATCCCCCCAGAGCCAGCAGGTGGCCTCCCGCAAAGGTGAAACTGCCATCAAATAACGCGGCGGGAATCTGGTCATCGATTCGCCACCATCCTGACGGATGGCCTTCCGAATCCAGAAATCCACAGGCCACTTCGGTACCAGAAAGCCCCGGAGATCTCCCCGCCACCCAGATGCGCAATCCATCGGTGGTAACCATGGGGGAAGTGACTGGCCAGGGCAGGTCCGCCTCTTTGCGCCATTCCGCCAGGTCACCGGAATCAATCTTTGCCGAATACACACACTGTGAAGGCCCCTGAGAAAAAAGCCCGCCAAGCCAGTATATGCGATTCCGGGCAGTGGCCAGTCCACCCCCAGTCACACACTCGGGCAGGGGAGGCTGTGGGTTTGCTTTTCCCAGTTTCCCATCGGGGAGCAAGCGGGCCGATTGGACTGTTGGAAGTGCACGCCCTCTCTTACGGGAACCCAAGAAGTAAATCTGGTCTCCTGAACCCACAACAGCAGCCTCCTCCATGCCTTTTGGGGCAGACCCGATCGCTTTCCAATCGCCGATTCCATCTGGCTTCAAGGGGGCTGCATATAGTTTTCCATGACTCAGCAGGGCAATGGCGTTTTCCAGAACAGCTATATTTTTCTGGTTCCCACCCGCTGGAAGATGCCCCAGACGGATTCCCCAGGGGCACAGACTCCCATCGGCGCGCAGGCGAGCCTGGCACAATGTGCCATTGGTACCGACCAGGATGACCTGTCCTTGGCGATAGAAGGCAGCGGCAGGAGCCATCGGCTCCGGTAAGGGTTCTGCCACACGCCATGCGGCAACTTTGCTGGAGTCAGGTGAAAAATGGGTCCTCAGGGCTGGCAGAGCAAGCATGGCCGGCTCGGATTCTGGAGTCTTTGGGACACTCTGAAACGCCCGCCTGTTTTCGGATTCAGATTGAGATTTCCTCTCCCTTTCCCATGCGGCGGGATTCATCGTCAGATGGAATGGCTCGATGGTGCGATGTGCCTGAGAGCGGGCGGAATGGTAAAGAACTGTCAGAATCAGCAAAACGAGGAGCGGGAGCAGAAAAGGGAGAAGCGATTTCAGGGAAGGAACAAAGACTCCTCCCGCTTTTATCCCCAGGCTCGCCCCCTGAGCTGTAGTTGAATGGATGACTTCAGTTGCAAAAAGAGGCACGGATGCAAGTGCCTCCCACCCCTGATGCAGAATATCCCCTGGAGTGGAGGATCCGAACCTTGTCTGATGAGTGCCATCCTTCGAGATTTGCGGATTGCCTGCTTCGATACTCGACGCGGCTTCTCCATTTTGAATCGGCCTGAGTGAGGTCTCCTGTCCTGCATCGGGAGAAATGGCGGGAGTATCCATGCTCTGCGCTGAACTGCCTTCATCCGAAGCCGCCTCAGGCAGTGAATCCTCTGGTGCATTGATTGAATGACCTGTATCTCCGTTTTCTGGCAAAGAGTCCGCTGGTGAAGGTTCGGAATCCGGAAGCAAGCCGGGTGGAGAATGAACTGGCTGGGGGGCGGGTGCAGCATTGCCGCCGGGATTCGGCCCTCGATCGGATATTCCATCCGGCGAGTGTGTATCACAGCCCGTTTCAGGTTCACTTTGCGGGGATTCGAGTTCGCCCTCGGGCTTCGAGCCGCTGTCCGGGAGAGAATTCTGTGGAGAGGCTGGTAAATCAAAAGCATCCTCATTTCGTCCGGTGGCTGCAGCCATTTCTGAAGGGTTGTGAAGCAGGCCTTCACCCTGGGAGTGTGAGTCCGCCGCCTGAGGATCCGGTGTGGCGGAGTTTTCACCAGGGGAGGTTTCTGCTGGATCCTGGCCGGATCCCGAACCCGAAGGAGGCAGAAGCAGCCCGGGCCGAGACTGCTGGAGTGAATCCGCGAAGGGTTTGTTCAGGGAGCTGGGATTGGATTCAGAAGGGCCGTCTCTCCTTCTGCCTCCCCCCTGTGTCCAGAGGAGAGAAACGCGCTGCAAACCCGCAGGTTCTCCGGAACGAGGCTCCACCAGCTGGTACTGCAAAACTTCACCGTGATCCTGAACAGGAATGTAATCTTCCAGAGCGAAATTACTCCAATCGCTGTAAATCGAATCACCTGTCTTCGCCAGCCGCCAGCGTATGGGAGGAAGATTTTCAGGATCACCGGACAGACGCAACCCCTGGAGGTATGAGCCGGGTGGGAGGTGGAATTCATGGACCAGGCAGGCATGATCCGTTTCATGGCGGGAAAAGATCGAGACATACTTTTTTAATGAATCTTGCCACTCCCCGCCCGGAAGGATTTCGCTGATCCATTCCCCTGGATCGCCGGTTCGCGGTTTCCGGCAAACCTGAACAGTTCGTGTCCCGGGGTGGGCGAGGAAGAGATGGCTTCCGATAGCCAGCAGATGCCAGGGGATGTCCTGGCCTGCCGGGATCATCCCGCAGTCAGACCAGCCCGGGGAGGAATCCTCCAGGCCTCTGAGATGATAGAGGCGCCGTGAGTTTTCTCCGGCGATTCTGGCGGTGATGAACAAGCCCTCCCTGGTGACACCGATCTGCTCGGCCTGCACTCCTGCAGGAGCAAGAGCGGCCAGTTCCGGTTGAGCGATGCTGCCGGAAGGGGATACCGCGACCCGGTACAGATGGGTGGAAGTTGGAAGGGCGGATCGCGGGCGCATCAGCACAAACAGGGTCCCCTCATACCAGCTGGTGTCGGCTATTTCCGCATTGGGGAGCGAGCCGGCATGAGTCCATTTCCCTGCCCGATGAAGGAATACATCGAGGCGATCCTGCTGAGGCCCCGGTTTCAGAATATAGAGATCTTTCCAGGCAATCGTGCCATAAGAAGCATCGGATCGAGGAACCGAGAGTTCGAATGGGAGCAGCGAGGCCCGTGGATGAAGCATGGGGCTGGGAGCTGGTGTGCTGCTGGAAGGGAAAGCAGAGCCAATCTGAACCCGGTTGCTTCCGGAAAAGCTGATGTTTCCCTCCAGCCAGGCATTGAGGAAATCATCGGGAGCCTGATGGCTGGTTTCCAGGCACCAGCCTGAAGAAAAAAAGAGAAAGACGCCTGAGACGAACAGTATGGCCTGAGAAAACGACATGGGACTGCCCCTTGGGTACGAACCTGGGCATCCCTGCCATGGCCGTTGCCGGATCCCGCGGATTTGCCGGGAGGAAGCTCCGCCTCCTCCCAGACCCTCAAAGAGAGTGGCAAAATCCAAGGGTTCTCTCTCACACGCACTGTGATGAGATCGACGGCTGGGGACCGTCACCAGACCTCATTATCAGCTTTCATGCCAAAGACTTGAGTGTGTTTTTATGGATAATGCGCATCACACAGGAATGTCGGAATTCGAGTGAGGCTTGTTTGAGCAGGAACTTCCCGTTCCCGGCAAAATAGTCCAGATCAGGTGTGAAAATTCTTCTCATGTATGCTCATTCAGAATCGACCACACAGCGGAACCCGATGGTACTGCAACGGTCAATGCAGGAATCCATCAACAGGAACTTTGCGTGATCGGTACAGGCAAGCGGTCCGCCCGGGGCATACCAGATGCTGCCTTCCGGTTTGAAGTAACTCCCTCCACGCAGGATCGCGAAACGGATATGGCCATCATCGCGTTCACTTTCAGTCCATTCCCAGACATTGCCGCTCATGTGATAGCACCCGAATGGGCTTCTGCCCTCGGGAAGTGAACGTACCGGAAGAGTTCCCCCGCTATCTGAGGTGCAACGTGCAGGATCAAAGTCATTCCCCCAGGGCCAGAGGCGCCCATCGGTTCCCTGAGCCGCCAGCTGCCATTCCGGCTCGGTCGGAAGGCGCTTGCCGGCCCAATGCGCATAAGCCCTTGCATCCTCCAGATCGATATAAACAACCGGGTGATCAGCCAGATGCTGAGGAAATTCTCCCATCAGCCAGTGTTTGATGAAATTGGTTGAATCCCGAGGCTGGTAGCCGGAAGCATCCAGGAATTTCTTGAAATCTGAATTGGAGACTTCAGCCTCATCGATGAAAAAAGGCTGAATATCGATAGTCCCTAAATCACGATCGAGGATCTCCTCAAAAGGAGATCCCCAGAGGAAATCCTTCCATTTTTCCCGGGGGGTTCCTGGATTGGGATAAGTGCCACACTCACGGCGCAGGTGGTGAAGTTTCATGTGAAAGGAGGTTCCCGGAACTGGGACCATTCCCTGCGGTGGATGTGACTTTGACCTTTTGTGTGTTCGGTCCACTGGTAGTGGATCGACAACCGACAATGCAAAATTTCGCCGATCCGGTTCGGGGGGAAGGTTGGCGAGGAATCTCTGCTGTTCAAGAAAGTTATGCAGGCTTTCATCAGCCTGAGAGGCGGGCAATGAAAGGATGCATCCGATCTTCTGAATGGAACCTTTAATCCGGGTGACTGGACCTGATGGTTCCTCACGCAGGCGTTTGCCATTCCACAGGTCGAGGTAGAACCGATCCGGGAGATAGGGGAGCTCCAGCAGGGGCTGATCCTGAATCGGTTCCCCGGTATTGATGAGGGTGAAAATTGTTGAACCCGAGTGAGCCCATTTCTGAACCGAAATCCCTTTCTGGGCAGGAGGGAAGAATGGAACCCAGTCCGAACCGGTAAAAAGGTCAGAGAAATGCGTGAGGATGGCATTGCATCTCTTCCAGAGACGGCGGTCTTCCTGAGAAAGCGGGTTGTAGGCGCCAAAGATGTTTTCCCAGACCAGAAAACCACTGCCATTGAAGAAGGCTGTTTCGATTTCTCCGGCATGAGAGTTATCCCAGCGCCGGGTCTGGAATTGGACATGGGAGGGTTCAACCCACTTCAGGTGCAGCAGGCCGGGAGATGGAGGAAATTCCAGATACTGCGCCCAGGAACCATGGCATAAGCTGAGCTGGTCGAGGGGCGGGTGAATTTCTGGCATGAAAACGACACCCTTCCTCCTTTTATCCACTTCTTCGCGGAGTTTCAGGGAAGTTCCCGGGAGGGTATCGAGAAAAATCCCATCGGCATCGAGCGCTTCTACCAGTTCAGCTAAAACAACTTCATCGCTTTGGGGCTCCCTGCGAGTTCCGGAATCCCAGGGGTTATAATCGATGAATATTTTAACACCGCGTTGCTGCGCCTGATGAACCACCTGCCTCAAGGCAGCCAGCCCGCCAGGGAGATCCCGGTACATGTCAAACTGATTGCGCTCATCAAAGCCGAGGCGCGGGTATCCCTGCCAGAGAACCAGAATGTCATCTCCACCATATTCTCTTTCACCATCATCCAGAATTTTTTCGAGGGTGTAGGTCCCAAGTTCCCGGTCATAAAAATCTTCATCCCAGACCATGACCATGCGGCAGGTGTGGGTAGTGGAAGCCCAGCGAAGGTCGGAGCGATGAATCAGATGGCCTGCCTGAACCGATTCGAAAGCCAATTGGGAAAGCTCTGGCAGGCTGGATAAACTGACCTGCCCGGTCTGTACCTGGATGTTGCGGATCTCGAGGTGGGCTGGATGGGAATCGTGGGTCTCATCCATACCGATGATTGGCTGAAATATGCCATGGAGATCTTTGAGATCGGGGCAGGTGATTGAGACCTCACACACTTCCCAGTTGCCTGTTTTCGGAACCTCAACCTGATTCAAAACTCCAGTCCAGCCTTTCCAGGTGAAGGCTTGCGGATCCCTCTGGTCCAGTGCGAAGCAGAGCTGGTTGCCGCCTTCCAGCCAACGCGCCTCGATACGAAGCGAGATTTTCTGCCCGGGAGCGATTTTCAAAGCCTGGGCGAAGGGCTGCTTCAGGCGCACCCAGGCACGAACTCCATCGAATCTCATATCAATGACTTTCGATTGAGTTGCCTGATGGAGCTGCGCACGGTACTGCTGCATCGCCGAAAACCAGGCAGAGTGATCCTGTTCGGGAGATGGCCCGTAAATGAAATGAGCCGACATCTGCAGTCCAGGAGGCGGAGGAGCCATCCACCGGCAGCCTTCATCGGCGCTGAAAACATCCGAGGTAAACGGGAAATCCTTCCCCCATATCGTTTTCGGAGCAGCCACCATAAGCAAGATCAGGAAAATGACCCGGGAGGATTGTGAGATGAACCGTAACATATCAATAGACCTCTCCGATCAGGGGGGTGATCAGCGCAGTTTGATTCCTTTTGAAGCGGCATAAGATTCGACATTTTCACGTGTGATGATGACACTGCCGGTATCGACATCATCGGCGATCTCAGCCATTCCTGGGCCAGCCTTTCGCAAACGGTCGAGGGTCATGATGGACTGATAGCCCATGTTGACCGGATCCTGTCCGACCAGGCCCTCGACCAGGCCATCCTTGACCAGCTGCAGCTCCGCTTCGACCGTATCAAAACCGACCAGGACCAGATCGAGGCCTTTTTCCTTCCGGACATTCGCGGCGGAGATCACCCAGGAGGCAGTGCAGTAAATCCCCTTCAGGTCGGGATGGGAAACCGCATACGCCTCAACCAGCTGGGTTGCCCGGTTGAGATCATCGTTGCAATAGACTGTATCGATGACCTGGATGCCGCATTTGTCGATAGCCCGCATGAATCCGGTGACTCTTTCGGTGTGATTGAGAGCACCGGCGCCTCCGCTGACAATCAGGATTTTACCCCCGCCCGGGAGGAATTTCTTCATCAGCTTGCCTGCCTCAAATCCCGCTGCTTCATTGAAGGTTCCCACATAGCAGAGACGTTCGGAGTCCGGAGAATCGGAATCAAAGCAAAGGACCGGAATCCCTTTGGCTCGTGCCTGGGCAATGACACCTACTACACTTTCAGGAACATTGGGGGAAATGCCCAGCCCATCCACACCCCGCTCAAGCAGGGCCTCGAGCTTCTGAACCTGCTGGTTGGCATCGGCAACAGGCGGGGCCACAAATTCGGCCTTGACCCCAAGCTCCCGGGCCGCCTTTTCCATGCCGGTGCGGACATCATCCCAGAAAGGGTTGTTCAAAGATTTCGGGCTGAGGACATAGAAAATCTCTTTTTCGGCAAATCCTGGAGAAAGGATTCCGAGGCTGCATAAAACCAGGGTTGAAAAGAGGATCGATCGGATCACCGGTTTTCTCCTGTCAGTTGGTAAGCACCATGGTGACGAATTCTGGCCTCTGAATATAGAGCGGAATCGATGGGAAATTCGGCGGGAGATGGGATGGTACGGCTGAGAGGATTTGAACCCCTAACCTTCTGGTCCGTAGCCAGACGCTCTGTCCAGTTGAGCTACAGCCGCACTTCGCTGTGAATGTAATCAAAAGCCCCCTGGATGACAAGAGTCTCAGGGGCGCTCGGGTGGAGATGGGGACGCTGCGAGTGAATTGCCATACCCGATCAGCAGAGTGGAGAGGATCAGCACCAGAATTCCCATGCCGATCAGCCGGTGAGTGCGTGAACTGGTACCTTTCCACTCTTTGAAGAAAATCCCCCAGATGTTGCTGAAAATGATAATAAACGCCATGTGCAGGCTCCAGCTGGAGAAATCAAAAGCGCCCATCTGGGTAGTTCCCATTCCATAAAACATAAACTGGAAATACCAGGTGACCCCCGCAAGAGCTGAGAAGAAATAATTCACCACCAGCAGCCCGGGGGAGCCCTCGAGGTAATCCCCGGCGGAATGGTTGATCCGATGAAGATACAGGCACCATAACAGGTTGGTGGTGAAACCTCCCGCGAGAATGACGATGAAGACAGGCCCATTCTGCCAGAGAGTTTCCGCACCCTGCGCCAATGCCAGCTCAGCGATCGGCTTTCCAACTGCAATCCCAAAGGCCATGCAGGCGCTCATGATGCCGCAGAATATCGCTACCCAGACCCCTTTTTTGAAATCAAACTCACGAATGGTGGCGCGTTTGGCTTCCTCGCTGAGCTCCTGTTCTTTGGAGATGCCAGCCCTGCCACAAATCCCTATTCCCACCAGGCAGAGGAGAACTCCAGACAGAGTCAGCCAGCCGGAAAATGACTCCAGCAGAGATCCGAAAGTTCCACCCGCGAGTGGCGGGATCAAGGTCCCGAAAGCAGCACAAAACCCAAGCGCCAGGGCATACCCCAGAGACATGCCCAGGTAACGCATGGAGAGGCCGAAGGTCAGGCCTCCAATCCCCCACAGAAGGCCAAATCCATAACACCCAAGGAGGCTCCCTGCTGGTGAGGTGGACAGGACTGTCCACAGGTTCGGAATTGTCAGTAAAGCGATAATCCAGGGGGCAATGATCCAGCTGAAAACACCACCCACCAGCCAGTAGGTTTCCCAGGACCACTGGCGGACCTTTTTGAACGGGATATAGAAACTCCCTGCAGCAAATCCGCCGATAGCATGAAGGGTTACTCCCAGGAATGGATTGGCTGGCCCCATGCCCTGACCTCCTCACTCAAGAATGAAAAAGCTGGCTGCTGTACGGAAATAACAGAATTCTGGTATAATTCATGACCTGAGAGATTATTGCTAGAACCTCCTCGGGTGGATTGAACTGAAGGAGTTCCCGGCTGCCCATGTCTTGCGTCTCTTCGATTAATCACCCACCTCAACCGCTAAAAATCTCCTTCGCCAGCCAGAGCTTTGTGCTGGGAATCGTTCTGCTTTTCTTCTTCGGATGCCAGCGGGACACCGGCCATCTGGTGGTCAGTGGCCGTGTAGAAGTCGATGATGTTCATGTCGGCTCCAAGATTGGCGGCAGAATCTGGAAGGTCCATTATGAGGAGGGTGACGATGTCAAAGCAGGGGAGGCAATCGTCACACTCGAAGACCGCGAACTGGTCGCGCAGCTCAATCAGGCCAAAGCGGGCCGTGACCAGGCCCGGGCCAATCTGGATCTGCTGCTGGTAGGCACCCGGGCCGAAGATATCGCCAGGGCCGAGGCCGTAGTCGAGGCACGCTCCGCGGAGCTGGCACTCAGACGAAAAGGGTTTCGCGATGAAGAAGTTCGGGAAGCGGAGGCCCAGCTGGCCTCCGCACGCAGCGACCTGGAGTATGCCAGCACTGAATATAAAAGGACCCTGGCCCTGTTCCAGAAGGGGGCGACCGAACGTCGCGATCTGGATAACAAGCGGACCCTGTTTGAAACTGCGGGAGCCAAAGCTGAGATCGCATCCCAGCGGCTGATGCTGTTCCGAAGCGGTTCAAGACCCGAAGAAATCACCATGGCGGAAGCGCAACTCAACCAGGCCCGTGCGGACCTCGAGCGCCTGCGCAATGGCGCCCGCCCGGAGGAGATCGCAGCTCAAAGGGCTGCATTGGAAGCCGCAGAGGCGAATGTCACCCGGCTGGAAACACAGCTCGAGGAAACTCGCATTCTGGCGCCGGTCGATTGCATGGTGGAAACACTGGATCTCGAGCCGGGGGACCTGGTAAAAGCAGGGGAAGCAGTTGCTGTGCTGAATCTGAAAAATTCCCCCTGGGTGCGCTGTTATGTCCCCGAGAACCGCCTGGGCTGGGTCGGAGCCGGTGAGCTGGTGGATGTCATGGTGGACTCGTTCCCGGGAGAGCCTTTCGAAGGGAAAGTCCGCCGGATCAATTCAGAAGCCGAATTTACACCGCGCAATGTTCAGACCACCGAAAAAAGGTCCGAGCTGGTATTCGAAATGAAAGTGGACATTCTTTCGAAGGGTGAACTGCTTCGTGCAGGAATGTATGCGGATGTCCATATCCGGAAGAAACCATAGACATGTTTCAGAAGACCCCGGCCCACCTTCGGGAACACCCCACCAGAGGCGCATCGGCACCTGTGATTGCGGTGCAGGATCTGACACGCCGTTTTGGAACCTTTACTGCAGTTGATTCAGTCAGTTTTGAAATCGAGCGCGGAGCCATTTTCGGGTTCCTGGGGCCGAATGGTTCGGGAAAGTCGACTGTCATACGCATGCTCTGTGGACTCCTGCAACCCAGCGGTGGAACTGCCTGGCTGGATGGAATCGATGTCACACGAAATCCGGAGGCAGTCAAAGAACGGATCGGGTATACCTCCCAGAAATTCAGCCTCTATGAAGATTTGACAGTCGAAGAAAACATCCACTTTTTCGGGAAAATTTATGGGCTGTCAGGGAGCCATCTGCGTTCGAGGCGGGATGAGGTCATGGAATTGCTGGGGATTGTTCCTTATGCCGGACGCCTGGCTGGCAGGCTCTCAGGGGGGTGGAAGCAGCGCCTGGCGGTCGCCTGCGCTCTGCTGCACCAGCCGCAGATCATTTTCCTGGATGAACCGACTGCGGGGATCGACCCGGTCGCCCGCCGTGATTTATGGGATCTGTTATTCCTGCTTTCGAGCCAGGGAACCACTCTGTTCGTTACCACACATTATATGGATGAAGCGGAACGTTGCACCCATGTGGGATACATCTATCTCGCAGAGCTGCTGGTCTGCGGGCATCCAGATGAACTCAAGGCGCTTCCTGAGGTGACACCCCCCGGGACCCATCGGCTCGAACTGGAATGCGACTCTCCCACACAGGCCCTTGAGATCCTGAGAAAAGCAGAAGGAGTCCGCGATGCCACCCTGTTCGGGCAGTCGATTCATCTGCTGGTTGAAGCGAGCCTTGGATCCGAATCAATCCGTGGTCCGCTCGACAAGGCTGCCATCAGCAGCCATGAGATCCGTGAAATCGGGCCTTCCCTGGAAGATGTATTCGTCATGCTGACCCGCCATCGGACAGAAGAGCTCAGAGAAAAGAATTCAAAGCCAACTGCTTGAAAAGGATCAGAATCATGTTGAGAGGTTTCTGGGCGATTGTTTTCAAGGAAGGAGTTCAGATCCGCCGGGATCCGAGCACCCGCTTCGTTTTTCTGATCCCTGCCCTTCAGACAATCATTTTCGGATTCGCAATCGACATGGATGTTCAGCACATCCCGACAGTTGTTTTCGACATGGATCGAAGCGTGGAGAGCCGGCGCCTGATAGAGAGTTTCCAGAACACCGGCACCTTCGATATTCTCCGGGAGGTTCAGGGGGAGAAAACCATCCGCGAGGAAATCATCGCCGGGACCGCCAAAGTGGGCATCCTGATCCCTCCCGATTACAGTTCCAATGTTCTGAGCGGAAAACAGGCCACTGTCCAGGTGCTGGTGGATGGATCGGACAGCACTGTCGCAACCAATGCAGTTCAGACATCCCTGGGAGTCGGCCAGGTTTACTCATTGAACCGCGCCGGCATCCCGGCCGGGGAACGCGGGCTGGATGTGCGTCCGTGGGTTCTGTTCAACCCGGACCTGGAAAGTTCCCATTTTTATGTCCCCGGAATCATTGGAATCATCCTGCAGATCGTCACTGTTTTTCTGACCGCATTTGCGATTGTCCGGGAAAGGGAGCGTGGGACACTGGAACAGCTGGCGGTGACGCCGGTCTCCAAATGGGCGTTGATCCTCGGGAAGCTCCTGCCCTACTCGATCATCGGGATCGGTCAGACACTCTTTGTTCTGCTGTTGATGCGCTATGTTTTTCTGATTCCAATCGAGGGGGACCTGGCATTGCTGATGTCGCTCTCGATTCTGTTTCTTCTTCCGGCTTTATCGATGGGTATTCTGGTTTCCACTGTGTCGCATACCCAGGCACAGGCGACCCAGATCGGTCTTCTAGTGATGCTGCCATCGGTTCTCCTGTCGGGGTTTGCATTCCCGCGGGAAACCATGCCACTGCCGATCTATTTGATCACCTTCCTGATTCCTGTCACGTATTATGTGCAGATCCTTCGTGGGATCATCCTGCGCGGTGCCGATTTTCTGGCATTGTGGCCACAGACAGCCGCATTGGCTGCCTTCACTGTGGTGCTGGTTGTGCTCAGTTCGCTGCGGTTCCAGAAGCGGATGGGATAAATCCTCAAGGGCCGATACGGTAGATATCCCCTTCGCTGTTGGTGCCATTGGTGGGGCTGTAAGCCAGTTCGCGCAACTGGTCCATGAGAAGGGACTTGGGAACATCCCCATTGAATCCTGTGAAGTTGCTGCCGGGGTGGCCCGCCTTTTCGTTGATATCGCCATACCTTCCAGCTCCTCTGGCATCCAGAAGCGGGAGCAGGGGGGTGCGGATGGTGGCCCCTGAAGGGGCGTTCTTTCCGGCATTTTCCGCCTCATCCTGGTCGGGTCCGAAGCTGGTGACAATCCAGCCGATTTTCTGGCCATCCCGATCCTCACGATAGGAGTAAAAAACAAAACCGGGCAATTTGCTGAAAGGGTCGGTCGGGATGCTTTGCATATACCTGTTGGGTGAGGTCAGTCCAGGCACAGCCCCGAGCGGCGTGCCTGCCGGCAGATTCTGGTAGCCGAGGGTGGATGCTCCATTACCGGAAAAAACTGTCCGGAAGGTGTAAAATCCATAAGGCCCATACTGGCTGAAATGATCCTCGATTTCGATCGGAACCATGCCGGAATCATCGGTCCCAATCGGATAGGCGCGATACTCACTGCGGAAAAATTCGAGAGCGGTAGTCATGGCACGCAGGTCCGCTTCAGCACGCGCCACCTTGGCACGGATCTGTGCTGCAAGAAAATTTGGAAGCGCGATTGAGATCAGAATCAGGATGATCGCAATGACAATCAGCAGTTCGATGAGGGTAAAAGCACGCTTATTCATCATCATCGTCCACTCCATGAAAAACGAATTGTTCCGGGTAAGAGGTATCGTACCCTTTGGCATCGTGCCAGAGGATCCGGTTGAGGGTATCTTCAGGGGCCTCATCGATATCTTCAAGGGCGATCTCCATGGATTTTTCGGCCCAGTAACGCTGTTGGGGATGGTCGATCATGGAGACTTCAGGGTTGATCTGATCCAGCGGGATGCGGTTGGGCACTGCATCATACGGTTTCAGGTTGATCTCGTCAGTAAAACAGTCAGTCATGGGAATTGCGGAAGAATCCAGCTGATTCATTGGAGGAAGGCCGAGCATGAGCTCAATCGTTCTGGCCATGCTGGTCTGGTTGTAGTTGGTGCTGACCACAGCCCCACGCTTCGTGTATGGGCTGATAACCATGGCGAGTGTGCGATGGCCATCCACATGGTCAAAACCATTCTGGGGGTCATCCTGGACCACGAGGATGCAGGTCCTGGGCCACAGGGAACTGTGCGAAATGGCCTCGACTATCAGGCCGAGAGCACGATCGTTGTCAGCGACCGAGGCTTTGGGGGTGGGCATGTGGGGGCGGGTGCCGGATGTGTGGTCATTGGGCAGCAGGATCATGGAAAGATTCGGGAACCCTCCATTTTTCTCGAACTGGCGGAGCTCATTGATGAACACATCGGCACGGTACAGATCGGGCATTTCTGCCGGCCAGCCGATCGCTATCGGGCAGGTGTGCGGCTCGAGGCTTTCGATTGTGGCTTTGCCAATGACTTCGATTTCGCCTCTCCTGTTGATGAAATCATCGTAGCAATCCTTGAATCTCGGGCCTCCTTTAGCCTGGCGGGCCGGATCCTTCCAGCGGATTTTTCCATCGACGAACTCTCCATAGGTCCGAAAAGTTTTTCCGTGTTTGAAGCAGTTATCCCAAAGGAACCCGCTGGAGGCATAAGCCAGCGCATCACCGCCATCATAGGGATAGGATCGTGGAAATCCACCGAAAGCCTTTTCCAGGTAACTGGTCGCATAAGACTCGGTGACCCATTGATGCCCATCGGCAGACAGGACTCCAGAGCAGTAGAAATTATCGAGAAGCACAAACTCTTTCACGAGTTTGTGGCAGTTGGGAGTCACTTCTTCCCCATAGATGCAGAGGTTCGGATCACCATTACCCTCAGGAATATCACCGAAGATCTGATCGTATGTCCGGTTCTCTTTGATGATGTACACCACATGCTCGAAAACAGAGGGCTCGCCATGGCGCTGAGGAACCGGCCTGGGCGGGGCATCGGGCCGTGGAGGAGCCAGGGCACTGATGGACTCAGTCATCCGGTTGTTTTCTTCGACAACTTTCGACATCTGTATAATTTCCTCATCGGGAGGAATCGGGATGATCGAGATGGAACCGGCTTGCTCGTGAGTATTGTATCCATCTTTGGGAGCAGGATGTCCGATCGGTTGCAGCTCGGTCCCTCCACGCAGTCCGGAGCCTGGTTTTTCTTCGACAAGGTCTTTCCTGCGTGAACCGATGCCTTTTATGTTGGCGACAAACAGCGTCTTTTGATCCGGCGACCAGTCCAGCCCGGCCGGGTACCAGGCGGTTGGGATAAAACCGATGATTCGGGATTTCTCTGACGATCCAGGAGCAGCCAAATCGACTACACAGACTGAATTGTTCGTCCCATTGGAGACATACAGCCTTTTTTCATCTTCGGAGAGGATCAGGTCATTGGGAGCACTGCCGAACAGAAGGCCTTCTTTCGGCTGAGTGGATACAGTTTCCACCACTGTATTCGAGCTGGCATCGATGATCGAGACTGTGTCGCTATTTGCATTGGCGACAAACAGCCGTGAACCATCGCGAGAGAGAACCATTCCCGAAGGATGCAAACCAACCTCGATTTCTTTGACCTCAACTCCCTTTTCGAGATCCACCACGGAAACCATACCCTCCGAGGCGATAAAGCGCACCGGATCGGCTTTGACCCGGGGAGCCCCCCCTGAAGGTGCGGTGGTATCCCCCGGCTGAGGCAGGGAGCCGCCAAAAAGACTGACATACGCTTTATTCCCATGGAGGCAGACATCAAAAGGCATCTGGCCGACAGGGATCCGGCGAAGGATCTTGCCTTCTTTGAGATCGACCTCGGCTAACTGGTTGTCGACACAGAGGGCGACCCAGGCTTTTTCCGACGAGGCATCCAGGGCGAATCCTGCAGGGATCGATAGTCGTGTGCCACTGGACAGTTCGATGGCCTGCTGCTTCATTTCTGTAGTGCCTGGGCCGGGAATGTCGAAGAATTCCAAAGCCCCGCCGATGTTTGAAGCGATGACCCTGGAGCCATCCCGGGTGAAGGCAATCCCTTTGTAGCTCCCGCCGCTTCCCTCTTTCGTTTTGGTGAATGCAGCCGATCTCAGAAGCTTACCGCTTTTGATGTCGACAAGAATCATCGCGTTATGGCCAAGAACAGCCAGTGTCTGGCCATCTGGAGAGACAGCCAGATCCTGCGACCGTGAGGGGATGTAGACCTGCCTGCCAGCAGGTGAAAGGACCTGATTGGTAGGAACCACCACTCTGCCATCCGCCTGTGGGCCGACTTTTGTGGCCGCATAATCGCTTCCCTGCACCGTGGCAATGACGATGAGGGAGAGGACAAAAACAGTGAATCCGAGCCTTTGCGGGTTTGTCATGTCATTCCTCCAGAGTCACACAGAAATCATCGAAAGCAGAAAATGAAGCAATCCATCCAGTCAGCACCAGGATCAAGGTAGCAGAAAGCAGCCCTGCTTTCATCAGCCCATGCTGTTCTATTGATTTTTTGGATCGACCTTCTGTGGAAAAACCATGGAGAGAGGGACTTGACGATGCGTGTGATTTTGCCATGATATATCCACCACTGGATGAAGCGGTCATCCGACCCCATCCGGTGGTTTTTATTCTCGGAAGAAAGGAGGTGGGAAAAAATGAGCATTACAATTACGCGGAAGAATGAATTGATCTCGGAATATCGCACTCATGACAAGGATACCGGTTCGCCGGAGGTTCAGATTGCGATTCTGACCGAGAGAATCAAGAACCTGACAGAGCATTTCAAAGTGCACAACAAGGATCATCACTCAAGGCGCGGGCTGCTCATGCTGGTCGGCCAGAGGCGCCGGCTGCTTGAATACCTGCGAAGCAGCGAACTGGCACGATATCGGAAAATCACCGAACGACTGGGATTGCGCCGTTAACAGCGGTTGCAGTCCCAGTCCCCATCCGGGATTGTGATTCCGCATGGCGGATTCAGGATCCCCAGGAGGGATTCAGAGGATGAAAAAAGTAGGACAAATACCTTCCATCGCCTTGCTGAAGCGCCTGGAAGACGATGCAGGGTGAGTGTCCTACCCGATTCTCCTAAAACGAAGGACGCCGATCCGCAGTGATCGCGGGCTTTCATTCCCTCAGTCGAAAAAAAATAAGGATCCGACACTTCTGGAAAATCTCAATTTCTCGAAAAGACACAATACTCACACCCGACGACCTGTCTGCCTTGTTCGAGCCGATTTCTCCACACGTGCTCGGTAAGCAACTCAAAAAATGAAAAAATCAGTTGAACGCGAGATTGCTGGACGCAATCTGATTATTGAAACTGGACAAATGGCCAGGCAGGCCAATGGTTCAGTGGTAGTGCGATATGGCGACACCATGGTTCTGGCCTGTTCGGTTATGGACACAAAGATTCGGCAGGGATTGGATTTTTTTCCATTGACTGTCGATTATCGTGAGAAACACTTTGCCGCGGGGAAAATTCCTGGCGGCTTCTTCAAGCGTGAGTCGAGGCCATCGGAAAAGGAAACCTTGACATCGCGCCTCATCGACCGGCCGATGCGCCCCCTCTTTCCGGATGGTTTCAATAAAGAAACCCAGGTCATGGTGACAGTCCTTTCGGCTGACCAGAATACCGACCCGGATATTCCGGCCATGGTTGCGGCGTTTGCATCCCTGGCTGTTTCCGACATCCCGTTCGAAGCCTGCCTGGGTGCAGTCCGTGTGGGCCTGGTCGGCTCACAGTATGTGGTCAATCCGACCTATGCCGAACTGGAGGAGTCACGCCTGAATCTGACCATCGCGGGGACAAAGGATGCCATCATGATGGTCGAGAGCGGCGCCAAGATGATCTCAGAAGAAGAGATGATCAAGGCGCTTGAAATCGGCCATTCAGTTATTGGCGAGATCACAGACCTGATCTGTGAACTCCGTGGCCTGGCAGGAAAGCCAAAGGCCAATGTGGACAGCCCCTCGCGGAATGACGATCTGGCAACCCGCCTGGAAGCGAGTGTGAGACACAAGCTGAAAGATGCCATCCTGACTCAGGGGAAAGAAGCCCGCCACGAAGCTCTGGCACAGCTGCTGGATGAGGTTTCTGCCGACCTGCTCCCGGAGGAAGAGGACCCCTCCTATGAAGATGCAGTCAAAGAGCTGGGAGGCCTGTTCCATGATATCGAAGCGCAGGAAATGCGCCGCTTGATCCTGGAGGAAGGTGTGCGTGCGGATGGCCGTGGAACCCGGGATATACGTCCGATATCATCCGAGATCGGCCTGGTTCCGAGAGCGCATGGATCGGCCCTGTTCACCCGGGGTGAAACCCAGTCGATCGGGACCACAACCCTTGGAACGACATCCGATGAACTGATCATCGACACCCTGCTGCCGGAGTACCGCCGGAATTATTACCTGCATTACAACTTCCCTCCGTTTTCTACCGGGGAAGTGAAACCGATCCGTGGACCCGGAAGACGGGAAATCGGCCATGGCGCGCTGGCGGAACGGGCTATTGCCCCTGTGCTGCCGGCCAGGGATGCATTCCCATACACCATCCGCATTGTGTCGGACATTCTTGAATCGAATGGCTCCTCCTCGATGGCGACTGTCTGTTCGGGCTGCCTGTCATTGATGGATGCCGGTGTTCCGATCAAGGAACCGGTCGCTGGCATTGCCATGGGATTGATCAAGGAGGGCGACCGATATGCCATTCTGTCCGACATCCTCGGGATGGAGGACCACCTGGGTGACATGGATTTCAAAGTCACCGGGACACGCAATGGCCTCACCGCGCTGCAGATGGACATCAAGATCAGCGGGCTCAGCCGTGAGTTGATGGCCGAGGCTCTGGAGCAGGCGCGAGTGGGAAGGCTTCATATTCTCGACAAGATGGCGGAGGCCATGCCGGCGCCGCGCGCAGAACTCAAACCCCATGCCCCGCGCATCGAAATGCTGCAGATCGATGTGGAGAAGATTCGCGACCTCATCGGGCCGGGAGGCAAGACAATCCGCGGCATCATCGCGGAGACAGGAGTCAAGATCGATGTGGATGATACCGGCCAGGTGATTATCGCCAGCCCGGATGGCACCGCCCTGCGCAAAGCCCGTGAGATGGTGGATTACCTGACCAGCGATGTTGAGGTCGGGCGCATCTACGAGGGGAAGGTTGTGCGGTTGATGACCTTTGGCGCATTTGTGGAAGTGCTGCCCTCGCGCGAAGGGCTGGTGCATATCTCCCAGCTTGCGCCCTATCGTGTCGAAAGGGTTGAAGATGTGGTCCATGTCGGAGACACCATTCATGTCAAAGTGGTTGAAATCGATGACCAGGGGCGTGTCAACCTGAGCAAGAAGCTGGCTGATGCGGAATTGGCTGGTGAGGATACGACCGAGCAGTTGGCGGAGATCCAGAAAAAGGGTGTGCGCGGCTCAACCGGACGGGGCGATCGGGATGGAGACCGTTCTCACAGGGGAGACCGCGGAGGACGTGGAGACCGCGGGGACCGTGGCGGCCGGAACCGCCGGTAAGAGAAGGCATTAACGGCAGTTTCAGACTGTCAAGCCAGGAAACAGAAGCCGGAGGGTGCCAGAGGTGCTCTCCGGTTTTTTCATTTCAATCAATCTCCAAAAAAGGAAATTCGTCTCATTCCTCTTCGGGACTCCACTTCTTCCCTTTTTTGAAGTAGAGAGGGGCTGGTGGAGGGGGCTTTTTCCAACGAGAACTGATCCGAGACCAGAGGTTAAATATTACTTGCTCCATGTGATAAGCCCAGGAAATCAGAAGACCCTCCTCCTGCATAGTGTTCCCGGGATTCCCTTGGTTGATTCCTTCATAAACATGGCAGATACGGCATTCGGGAGGAGGTAGTGGGGACTCAATCCACCAACGGAACGTGCGATATCGCCAGCCATTCCAAATGCCCTGGAAAGCTTGGCTTTTCAGATTGCCCATGCTGCGGACACTGAAACAACAGGGAGTCACCTCGCCATCCACTTTAACACGGGTGGTATGCCATGGGTGCGGACAGCGTCGAGGGAATCGATTCCACTTTGGAAGAAGGCGCCTCCTTTTTCTGGGGGCGGGATGATCTTTCACCTCTGAAGCGTGTGTTGATGACTCGACCTGATAAGGGGGAGGAGCTACAAATTCAATGTGCAATCGCTTGGCCAGCTCGCGCGCTTCCTGGATGATCCGATTGGATCGTACAGGATCAAAACGCAACGATTCCTGATCGAGCTCGCGCCCGATGGGCTGATAATCCTGGACCATAATGAGATCCAGGCCGAATCGATGAGCCATTTCAACGATCAATGGAAGCTCTGCGATGTTTCGACGCATCGCCACGAAGGTAATGGAAAAGGTGCTTTCACCACCCAGGATCAGACGGAGCCGGTGAGTCGCATGTAATACCCACTGGAGGTGATCCCAGTTCCCGCCGGCACGGATGGCCTCGAAGGTCTCACGAATTGCCCCATCGATCGAGTAGATGATACGGGCATTATTACGGATGAGCATCTCGAGGTGAGGCAGAGTCAACGTTGAGGTGTTGGTATTGAAATCGATGCGAACCCCTTGCGATGAAAGTCGATCAACCAGTTCGAGATAGTCCCTGCCGATTGTCGGCTCACCGAAGCCGGTGATCTCGGCTGATGTGATATATGGCAACAGGCTGTCAAGGCACTTGTTAAACAGGTCTTTTTCGAGATCCAGCGCCATGTAGATGTCATACCCCTTGGTACAATGAGGACAGTAAAAATTACATCGGGTGGTATGTTCGAGAGTCAGAGAAGGTGGCAACGAAAGCAGGAAGGTGTGTCCAGCCTCGAATTCAGCCTGGTTAAGTTGGAGGTTCCGAAGCTTGTCAGTGTTAAGGCTGGTTGATCCGGAAGGGGCCAGGTGGCTGAACCTGCCGGGGCGTCCTCTCTCGATGTAGTCAACATACTGAAGTCCGATACGGGCATCCAGCGAATCAGTATTTGCGGCCAGCAGAGACTGGTACAGATCCCTGGCGTGCTTAAGGCTGCCAAGACGAACCGCATCATCCGCTTGAGCGAGAGGATCGGAGATCGATGGGATTGTGGTTGAAGAGGATTGCATTGGTTCTATTTTATGGATTTTTTTTGAATTGGGTATCTATGAAAAAATTTTCTAATGGGAGAGGAACCTGACTCGCCCTTGGAACCATGGATGGCGATCAGTATACTTTGAAGTAAAGCCGCATAGAGCAGTAATCGATTCAGGTGATGGTTTCGGTGGGAACCTTTTGAAACCAATGGCAGCGGATTTGACATCATAGGAAAGAGGATTGAATCAAAATGTCCTTTCCGGAACATTATGGACCGGCTATTTCTCTGCATGACGTTCTTTCCAGGCATCCATTCAACGATATCCCCCTCGATGTAGCGGCACTGGCGATTGCGTGTTCCTTCTGCAGCAGGGTCGATATCAAAGCAACCCTCAAAAAAATCGACCAGCTTGCAGAAGAAGCGGCCCGGGTGGCCGGGCCGATGCCAACGGAAGAGCGGCTTGTCAGCGCTTTAAAAGCGGTCTTGTTCAGGCAGCATGGGTTCCAGGGAAACTGTGAGAATTATTATGCGCCCGAAAACAGTTTCTTGAATTGTGTGCTTGAAACCAGGCGTGGGATCCCCATCAGCCTTTCTCTCCTGATGATCGAGGTCGGACGCCGCCTGAATCTGCCCCTGGTGGGCATCGGCCTCCCCTGCCACTTTGTAGTCGGACTGCACCAGGAGGAAAAGATTCGCTTTTTCGATCCGTTCCATGGCGGAGTTGAAAGAACCCGGGAGGAATGCACCCAGCTCGCGAATGTCCTGTCAGGCGGGAGTGTGGCTGTCACTGAATGCCATTTCATGCCACTCCCAAGACCGTTGTTCCTCACACGCATGCTGGCTAACCTGCGCTCGATTTACCGCCAGCGCAGCGATACAAGAAATCTGGCCACCACCTTGCGCCATCTGCTGCTGCTGGCTCCGGGAGACCCGAATATCCATTTTGAACTTTCATTAGCCCTCATTGAACTTGGCCAACTGGCTCTGGCATCAAACCATCTGACAGTATGCGAGGAGCTGGCGGCAAGCACCGAGTGTGACCTTCCCCTTGCCGATGTCCGCAAGAAGCTGGTCAAGGTGATGGCGCTGATGAATTGATCAGGCAGGCTTTCTCATCAAACCGCCCCGGCACAACAGGCCAGCCCCCCTCTGATCTGCATCAAAGACTTTACGGCTCCACCTTTACAGTGGTCAGTTCTTCCAGAATCTGAATCAGATAGATGAGTGCGCGAGGCAGGTGAAAGGGATCCTTGGCCGGCAGGCCGACCCCCTGTGCCGCAGGGTTCCCCTGGCGGTCGAGTTTCTGCCGCCACTCACCATATTGAGCAACCGGAAAATGCGAATAGCAATAATGGCGGATGCGATGGTGCCACTCCAGACACCAGTCTTCCCGGCAGAGCTGGTATGCCATCAGGGTGGCCTGGAGGGCTTCTGTATGGGGCCACCAGAGTTTTGAGTCGGCGAATTTCATGCCGACCTCTTCATGGCCATCTGCATCCACTGCAAGCAGCAGGCCCTCATAGTCCGGATCCCACCCCAGCTGCAGGTGTGTGTGAATGGCCCTGATGGCCTTCTGAACTGTTGCCGCATCCCCCTGTGAGCGGGCGATGAGGATCTGAAACCACATCGATTCAATCGCATGGCCGGAAACAACAACAGCCCCCTCTGGAGGTGGCACTTCGTTTCCATGCACATCCAGCCATTCGAGCACCAGCCCGCGTTCATCCCGATGGAAGACATTCATCACCCGGTGATGCAGCTCCAATGCCGATTTCCGGACCTCTGCGCCACCGCTGATTTCAGCCAGTTCATGAAAGGCGAGTGAAAAAAGAAAGCTGATCCCATGCGGCATCCAGCCTGAAGGAATCGGGGCAGGAAAAGCAGGCGGAGGCGCATCCGCATGAATCGCTGCCTGTGCGGCATGGAATGTCTCCAGTGCATACTGGAGCACCTCCGGATCGGAGTCCGCACGATAAAGCTCGGCCAGGCCATAAATTGCATACCCATCGACATAGATGCTCTCATAGCCTCGCTGGATGTTTCCTTCTCCATCCAGCAGCAAGGGCCAGTGCCCTCCCTCGACTGTTCCAGATTTCTTCAGGAAAGAGTAAATCCCTCTGGCGGTTTTGAGCCATCCGGGATTCTGTCCAAATGTGTTATACAATTTGCTGTAAACCCAGACCGCCCGCCATTGGGACCAGCCCCACCGATCACGGCTCAGGAGGCTGCCATCATCACCGATGCAGGTATTGATGGCGCCGCTTTCATCAAAGGAGTATCGCTCCCAGAATGGCAGGACATCCTCAAAAAGGGTTGTGCGATATAAAGCGAGAAGTTCATTGAGTGAAAGATCGTCGGGCATGGCATTTTGTCCTTCTCATCATGCGGGCGGGTCATGCCACCTGGCGTGGAAGTAGCAGAGGCCGGTGAAGGGGTCGATCCATTTGCCGGTCTGGTGTTCGGTAATGGCCGTGGTGCGGGCGGTAACTGAGGAAGGGTGACACCTCTCAGTCCAAATTTTCGCACCATTCATTCGCAGACCTCTTCTCTGTCATCCTCGCAAAAGCGGATATGCCAAGCGCGGCCATCTGATTCCCCGGGTTATTGATGTACGGCGATTATACACCATCCGGCTCAACAATCCGAAAATTTAATTCTCTCCTTTTATACCAATTCTGCCCCTGTTTTTTTGTCATCTGGACTCCCCCCCTCGTCATCCCCAACTCTTCTTCGTCATCCTCGCGAAAGCGGGGATCCATGGCCTGCCCCCACACTTTCTGGATTCCCACTTTCGTGGGAATGACGGGTTGATAAGTGGATCCCGGTCAAGCCGGGGATGAGGGTATTCCCAGGCGGTGCCAGGATTGTGCTAGAACAGGGTCGGAACGAATGCGAAAAACAAAGGAATTTCACTATTGGGGTTTCTTGAGACTTGTTGGGGAAAACTTGAAATAACTTGAGGAATTTGAGGGATTTGGGATGGTACGCCAGGCAGGAATCGAACCTGCGACCCACAGCTTAGAAGGCTGTTGCTCTATCCGACTGAGCTACTGGCGCATGTGCTGCCCATAACTTTTGAAGCCAACCGGAACCCGGTTCATTACCCCTTTCTCCCGGCGGTAACCATGCGAGAACCACAAGCCCTGATTCAGAACAGGCTCAGGCAGTGGCGATCATCCCCATGCGTTTGGCATATTCGAAGACATTGCCCGCTTCGATGATTGCAGCCACATCTCCGAGCGGAACCAGCTCATGGGTCAGGCCCTGGGAGATGTTCCGCACCACCCCGCCGGCGGTATCCAGTTCGACTTCATCTCCGGTCCGGTAAATGCGGGAAAGGTCCTCGCGGGATGTGGCCGGAATCAGGTAGCCGCCATTGATGCTGTTGCGATAGAAAATCCGTGCATAGGAGGTGGCGACCACCGCCAGTGCGCCGGCTTTATTCAGGGCATAGGGGGCATGTTCGCGGCTGGAGCCGCACCCGAAATTTTTTCCGCCGATGATGATCCGGAAGGTGCTCTGCCACTCGCCATTTTTGACGAAGGGGGTGCCCCCTTCAGGCAGCCCTGCCTGGGCAAGCGGCACACCCGACAGAGCGAAGGAGCCATACTTTTTGCTCTCTTCAGGGTCATCGAGACTATACACAAGGTGCTCAGCCGGGATGATCTGATCGGTATCGATATCATCTCCGAGGATATAGGCTTTACCACGGATAACTTTCGGTTCACTCATGCAGATCACATCTCCTGTGTGGAGTTTCTGATAAAAAGTGTGCCATGGCAGGCAGACAGATGCAATCCGTCCAAGCCCAGGCTTGAGATTCGCTCCCAAAAACAAAAACCGGCAGGTGTCCGGGGAGGAGACCTGCCAGCCTATTGCGTGAAAATTGCGGGAGCGCTGCTTACCAGGAACTATCCGCGGGGGGCTCCTGCCGTCCACCATACGCCATCGGACCGGAACCCTGCTGGTAGCCCTGGTTGTATCCCTGATAATAGCCCTGGCTGCGTGCCTGGTTTTCTTTTCTTTCCATGTAATCACCGGTCAAGGCCCCGCCAAGGCCGCCGACACCGGCGCCGATCAGGGTCCCTTTGGTATCGCCGCCGATCGCCTGGCCAGCCAGCGCACCAGCTCCCGCGCCCAGCAAAGCCCCTGTCTGCGTTTTCGAGGCGCAGCCACTCAGGACAACCCCCACAACCAACATACCTGCAATCGCCAGGATTTTCATTATGTTCCTCCCCGCGGCATAACAGCCGTTCTTTTCAGAATTGTGAGACGATCTGAAACAACTCCTTATTCAACAGTTTGTTCAGATATCCACAGGCTCATTATCGGCCTCGTATTATTTACTCTAAAATGATTGAAAAGTATATAGAGAAGGCTCGACTTCCTTTGTGAAATAATCAGCGCCGGGTTTTCCGCAATCCTTCGAAAAAAGCGCTCAGAACAGCCCCGCATCGATCCGCAAGCACACCTCCGGTGATCTCGGCACGATGGTTGAGCCTGCCATCCTCCAGCAGGTGATACAGGCTGCGGACCCCCCCGGCTTTGGGGTCTTCCGCACCAAAGACAATCCTTGGGATGCGCGAGAGAATAATCGACCCGCAACACTGGATGCAGGGTTCGAGGGTGACATACAGGGTGCAGTCATCCAGACGCCAGTTGCGCAGGGTCTGAGCCGTCTCTCGAATGGCGATCAATTCGGCATGAGCGGTGGGATCGACATCGACCTCTCTCCGATTATAGCCCTGGCCGACAACCACACGGTTGCGAACCACAATGGCGCCGATTGGCACTTCGCCCAGCTCAGCGGCCTGGTGCGCCAGGTCCAGCGCCATTTCCATCCATTTTTCATCCGCACCATTCATGGCATTTCACCTGGTCCGAGGAAATGAATGAATCCACAGGATTCCCGGATCGACACCGGACGGAGGGGTTTTCCATTGCAGGGTCCCGCTATGCAGAGGCCATCGCTCAGACGGAACAATGCGCCATGGGTCCGGCACTGGAAATACAAGCCGGTTTCATCAAGAACTTCCCCATCTCCCCAGTCCAGGGATACTGGAAGATGACGGCACTGATTCAGGTAAGCTCGAAAGCCATCGGGAGTGTGGACAACAATGATTTCCATGTCGCGGTCATCAAAGGACACAGCGACAACCCGGCTGGATCCGACCGGAAGTTCCGAGGCAGCCATCAGCCGATCACCGGGATTGATCGATTTTCCCTCTTGTCTCATAGTAATCCGATCATAAACCAGCACAATTCCATCGCAAGGGAAGAGAGATCATGCGCGTTGTTTTCCAGGAGACACCGGAACAGGTGGGTGTGTGGGCCGCACGGACAGTCGCCCGGAGAATTCTGGATTACAAGCCCACCGCCCGCAAACCATTCGTCCTGGGATTGCCCACCGGTTCCTCCCCTCTGGGGATGTACAAAGAGCTGATCCGGTTGAACAAGCGCGGGAAAATTTCCTTTGCCAATGTCGTCACTTTCAACATGGATGAATATGTCGGGCTGGATCCGGATCATCCCCAGAGCTACCACCGTTTCATGTGGGACCACTTTTTCGGGCATATCGATATCAAAAAAAAGAATGCCAATATCCTCGATGGGCTTGCTTCGGATCTTGGGAAGGAATGCCTGTCGTATGAAAAACGGATCGAATCTTATGGAGGCATCAGCCTGTTTGTGGGAGGCATCGGAGAGGATGGCCATCTGGCATTCAATGAGCCTGGATCATCGCTCCAGTCCCGCACCCGCATCAAAACCCTCACCGATGACACCCGCAAGGTGAATGCGCGCTTTTTTGGTGGAAACTTCGAGAAAGTGCCGAAGCTGGCATTGACTGTCGGTGTGGGGACAATCATGGCTGCCGATGAGGTGATGATCCTGGTGACAGGTTTCAACAAAGCACGTGCGCTGCAGAAGACAGTGGAAGAGGGTGTCAACCACATGTGGACTGCTTCGGTGCTGCAGCTGCACCGCCATGCGCTGATTGTCGCCGATACCGCCGCAGCAAATGAGCTCAAAGTGGGGACCTATCATTATTTCCGGTCGGTTGAAGCAGGCCATTTCGATCCGGATTCGATTCTGAAAGGGTAGAGATTTCGCGCCACTGGAATGTGTTAGCGTATCCCGATCCGCTCAAAGCGACCCATTTTCTCAATGCCTTGAGGGCAGCAGAGAAGCTGTCATTCCCGGCCCGTCCGCTGGCCGATGTTGAAATCCGCCGGCTCGAACAGCAGCGATGTGAATGTGAAGACTGGTCACTGGTTCGAGTGGCCGAGGAATTCCGCACAGACCGTGTTCGAAATGTGCGTTTCCGGGGAAGAATCGTTCTCGGGAAGCTCTATGGCTGGGTGAGGCGTTGTGGGTTTCATGAAGCCGCAGGCATCGAAAATGTGACCCTCGAGGATTGCCTGATCGAGGATGGTGTGGTGATTCGTGATGTGCGCCTGATCTCGGGGATGAAAATCGGGCATGGAGTTCTCATCGCGGGGTGCGGGGAGATCTCCCACCAGGCGGGTTCCTCATTCGGAGTTGGGTTTACCATTCCGATGATCGAGACCGGCGGCAGGGCCACACGATCCTATCCGGAAATGACTTTCGAGGAAGCCGCACACAGTGTCCGCCCGGCAGGAAACATCCGCGGGCTGGCCGCTTATCTGCGCCGGATCGATGCCTATGCCGCACACTGCCGTTCGAGGCATGGCATCATTCAGCCCCATGCCATTCTGGTCGATACACCGCGAATCGAAAATTCATTCATCGGCTCTTACGCGGAAGTCCGTGCGGCCCAGCGCCTGAGTGAGTGCGTGCTGCTGAGCAGCCATGACCATCCGGTCGTTGTCGAAGATGGGGCCATCATTCGAAAATCTTCACTTCAATGGGGAAGCCATGTGGCCTCGCTGTCGATTGTCGAGGGGTCGCTGCTGTGTGAGTACTCGAGTGTCGAGCGGCACGGGAAGGTGTTCAAGTCGATCATCGGTCCGAATACCACAATCGCCGAGGGAGAGGTGACCTCGAGCCTGATCGGCCCCTTTGTGGGATTTCACCATCAGGCATTGCTGATTGGAGTGGTGTGGCCGGAGGGCAAGGGAAATGTCGGGTATGGCTGCAACTGCGGCTCCAATCACACAGGGAAAGCACCCGATCAGGAGTTCTGGCCCGGTGAGGGGATGTTCCTCGGGCTGGGGGTGAATGTGAAGTTCCCTGGCTGTTTCACCGGTTCGCCCTATACATTTATCGCGACCGGGGTTTCTCTTCCGCCACAGAGGGTGGATGTCCCTTTCTCGCTGATTCTCGATCCATCCGACAGGCCTGATGGAGTGCCACGAGGGACCAATGAGATCATCCCCGGCTGGGTTCTGTCGAGCAATCTGTTTGCGATCATGAGGAATGAGCGGAAGTTCGCTGCACGGGACCGTGCCTTCCGCACCCGCACCGATCACCGTATCCTTCGTGAAGATACAATCCGCCTGCTGCTGGCTGCACGGCAGTCCCTTTCGGAGCTCCACGGGAAGGATTTTTACACAGGGGAGAAAGACTGGCCCGCTCTGGGCGCTAATTTCATGACCGAGCGATCGAGGCTGCGTGCGATTGAAACCTACACATTTTTTATCCAGTTTTATGCCCTGCAAGGTCTCTTCGGCCGGGTTCGAAAAGCCGGGCGAATCTCCCCCGGGCTGGTGAAACGGAAATCGGCATGTGTGGAATGGGATTTTCAGAGGCAGCTGATCCTCCAGGAGGGGCTTGGAAAGGATCCCACTGTCCTGCTCGAGCAGTACCGGCTCCTGTTGAGAAAAATTGCGGTAAATATCGAAGAATCGAAGGCTCGTGATGACCGCCGCGGCATTCAGATCATCCCCGATTATGCCGACCATCATTTTCAGGCAGTCGAAAACCCCTTTGTCCGCCAGTTCTATCAGGAAGTCGAACAGATCGAAGAAGAAATCGCCGACTTGTCCGCCGGATAAAATGAAGCCGCCTGTCCTGTCGCCAGAATCCCGAAACCACCACCAGTGGTGGTGGCATTACATCCCCCTGGTGCTGCTTGGGGGCTTGCTGAGATGGCATCAGTTCTCTGCGCTGGCAGTCTGTGGTTCAGATGTGGGGGAGTATGTTTACTGTGTCGAGCATAACCAGCTGCCGCATTCACCCTATATCGGATTTCTGTGGATCGGGTATCTGCTGAAACCTTTTATCCCTCTCGATATGGGATACAGCCTGGTTTCGATGGCCGCTTCGCTGGCAGCCCTGGTCCTGTTCGGGCGGTTTGTGTCTGCCATAACCCACAGCCGGGCTGCAGGGTGGTCCTCCGCACTGGCCCTCACCCTGACCCCTGTAGCAGTTCGGTTTGGAGCCTGCCAGGAAGTTTATTCAGTCCTTCTGTTCTGGCTGGTGTGCTGCTGGCATGCGGTCTGGAATCTGAGAAAACCTTTCCTTGCGGGTTTATTCATGGGCTGTGCGCTGATCACACACAGTGGGGTTATCTTCGCACTCCCCGCTTCCCTGCTCCTGTTCATCCAGGCGAAAGATCCGGATGTCCTGTCAGGCCCCCGAGTGCGTTCAACAGCCGGCCGCACCTGCGCTTTAATGAGGAGAATCCTGGAGCTCCTGCGATCCTCCACCGAAAGAGAGCGGGTGGCGATGGCGATGGAGCCTGGCTGTAAGCGCTTCTACAGGAGTGAAGAGCGATCGCTTTACCAGATCATCCATGCTCTCTTCGAGGGAATCTGTGCGGGCGGGCGGGATTTCTGGCATCGCCAGAGGAACTGGGCACTGGCGCTGATCGGCCTGCTGGTCCCGGTTGCGATTGCGGGGACCTGGCTGCTGGTGGTCTGGATTGAATCGAATGGACTGATTGGAATCTTCCGAATCCGCCATTTCCTGCGTGGGACTGCGCCAGGCCCGGATTGGGGCAAGGCCTTTGGATCGGATTCACTTGCATACTGGGCCGGGCAGTTAAGACGCATCTGGGAGGAGGCCTCCAGCCCAGGGGCTTTCGGGAAATGGGCACCCATCGCCGCGATCATCGGCCTGCTGGCGGCTCCCCTGAGCCGATCGCTGGTGTGGTGGCTGTTGCCTTTCTTTTATCTGTTTTACGAATCGACCATCGGATATTCGCTGGATTATGGGATTTACCTGGTGTTCCTTGCCCCTTCGATCGCCTGGGGAATCGGGGCCGGCGCAGGAGCACTCGAGCTGAAAACCGGGAGGATTTCCGGTGGCATTCGCAGGATGTCATGCCTGCTGGGCCTCCTGTCACTGCTCCTTCTCACACCAGATTTCTATCGACAAGGGACATCGAGACAGCTGCATCCATGGTACCGCCCAACCGGGGCCAATAAGGCTTTATCGGATTTTGTCCGCCAGCACAGCCCGCACAACTCATTGGTGATTCAACCCATCGATTGGCATTTTTCCGGCCTGGCCATCGCATTCTACACAGACCGAATCCCCCTGTTTCGAGATGCTGGAACCATCCTGCTGCCTGGCCACTGGAAGCCGCTTTTCAACCATCCCAAATTCGGCAGCTTCAGGCATGTCACAACAGATGCTTTCGAGAGG
>JAANMX010001217.1_pt1 | contig 29897 bp, 30 predicted proteins | sample 7279681 | NCBI WGS metagenome assembly JAANMX01 (sample SAMN14094542, study PRJNA606508) | bioreactor metagenome | isolation source: A lab-scale SPAN reactor treating ammonium-rich wastewater day 351 | place: Ireland: Galway | collected 2018-01-01 | reverse complement strand
GTGGTGGGGCGGCCCAATGTCGGCAAATCCACGCTCATCAATGCCCTGCTCGGCGAGGAACGCGTCATTGCCTTCGACCAGCCCGGCTGCGTGCTCGCAGTCGCGGGCGCCGCCGCCGCCGCGACCATGCCCGGCCGCGTCGCCCTGGTCGCCACGCTGGGCGCGAGCGGGCTGGGCATGGCGATGATCTTCCTCGCGTCGCGCGCGCCCGACGTGGCGATCACGCAGTTGATGGTGGAGACGCTCACCGTGATCTTCCTCGCCCTGGTGTTGCGCGGCCTGCCGCCGACGCGGCTGGTGGGCTCGCGCAAGCCCGCGGCACGGCGCTTCCATGCGCTGGTGGCGGTCGTGATCGGTGGCGTGGTGAGCGCGATGATGCTGATGACGGTGAGCCAGCCACTGCCCGGTGAGCTCGCGCAGTGGTTCCTCGACAACAGCCTTCCCGGTGGCAAGGGCGCCAACGTGGTCAACGTGATCCTGGTGGACTTCCGCGCGCTGGACACGCTGGGCGAGATCCTCGTGGTCGGCCTCGCCGGCCTGGCGGCGGCCACGCTGCTCGGTGGCGGCGAACGGGGCAGGCACGGCGGCAAGGGCGTGGACGATGACCCCACCGAGGGTCTCGACAGGGGCACGCGCGAAGGCAGTGCCGATTTCGGCTCGGTGCTGCTGCGCCAGGGCATCCTGCCGCTGTCGGCGCTGCTCGCGCTGATCTCGCTGGTGCTGCTGTGGCGCGGCCACAACCTGCCCGGCGGCGGCTTCATCGGCGGCCTGGTGGCGGCGAGCGCGGCGGTCATGCTGGCGCTCGCCTTCGGCGTGGGCCGCGCACGCGCGGTGCTGCCCCTGTCGCCGGTGGCGCTGCTGGCGACCGGGCTGGCGGTGGCGGCCGGTGCGGGCGTGATCGGGCTGGTGCAGGGCGAGCCCTTCCTGACCGGCAACTGGATCTTCCCCGCCGGGCTGGCGCTCGGCACGCCGCTGCTGTTCGACGTCGGCGTGTTCCTCACCGTGCTCGGCGCGGTGCTGCACATGCTGTTCCGGCTGCTGGCGCGGGAGGCCTGAACATGGAAATCATCGTCGCCATCACCGTCGGCCTGCTGGTTGCCATCGGCATCTGGATGCTGCTCGACCGCGGCCTGCTGCGCGTGGTGCTCGGCATCGTGGTGCTGGGCAACGGCGTGAACCTGGCGGTGTTCTCGGCCGGGCGGCTCGACGGCCGCGCCGCCGCCTTCGTCACCGAGGCCGGCGCGCCCGCGCTTGCCGCCAACCCGCTGCCGCAGGCGCTGGTGCTGACCGCGATCGTGATCGGCTTCGCGCTCTTCGTGTTCGCGCTCGCGGTGCTCAAGCGCAGCTTCGAGCTGCACGGCAACGTCGAGACCGACCGCATCACCGCGGTGGCCGAGGAGCCCGCGCCGGACCTGACCGCGCCCGCAGGCGAGGACAAGGCATGAACACGCTGATCGTCGCCCCGCTGCTGATCCCGCTCGCCACCCTGGTGGCGACCCTGCTCGCGCGCCGCGCGCCGCGCGCGGTGACGGCGCTCAGCCTGGCCGGCGCGCTCGCGCTCACGGCGGCCGGGCTGGTGCTGGTGGGGCTGGCCGCGCAGGGCCAGATCCTCGCCACCCAGGCCGGCGGCTGGGCCGCGCCCTACGGCATCACCCTGGTCATCGACCGCCTGTCGGCGGCGATGGTGGCGATCACCGGCATCGTCGGCACCGCCACCATCGTGTTCGCCATGGCGCGCGACGAGGACCCGGCGCGTTGCCGCGACTTCCACCCGCTGGTGCACGGCCTGCTGGTGGGCGTGTGCGGCACCTTCATCACCGGCGACGTGTTCAACCTCTACGTGTGGCTCGAGGTGCTGCTGGTGGGCTCCTTCGCGCTGCTGGTGCTGGGCGGTGGCAGGCGCCGGCTGTCGGGCACGGTGGTGTATGTGGTGCTCAACCTGGTGGCGACCATGATGTTCCTGCTCGCCGCCGGCATGCTCTACGGCGCCAGCGGTAGCCTCAACATGGCGCTGCTGGCGCAGGCCTTCGCCGCCGGCGAGGTGCCGGCGACCGCGCACGCCTCGGTGGTGCTGATGCTGACCGCGTTCTCGATCAAGGCCGCGCTGTTCCCGGTGTTCGGCTGGCTGCCGGCGTCCTACCACGTGGCGTGGACGCCGGTGTCGGCGCTCTTCGCCGGCCTGCTCACCAAGGTCGGCGTGTATGCGCTGATCCGTCTCGTCACGCTGTTCTGGCCCGACGCCGGGGCCGCCCACGAGGTGCTGCTGTGGGTGGCATGCGCCACCATGCTGATCGGCGTGCTCGGCGCCGCCGCCCAGGTCGAGGTGCGGCGCATCCTGTCCTTCCACATCGTCAGCCAGGTCGGCTACATGATCCTGGGGCTGGCGCTGGCCACGCCGCTCGCGCTCGCCGGCGCGGTGTTCTACCTGATCCACCACATCGTGGTGAAGGCCAACCTGTTCTTCATCGGCGGCATCGCCGCGCGCCTCACCGGCTCCGAGCGCCTCGCGGCGATGGGCGGGCTCTACGCGCGCGCGCCCTGGCTGGCGGTGCTGTTCGCGATTCCCGCGCTGTCGCTCGCCGGCATTCCGCCGCTGTCGGGGTTCTGGGCCAAGTTCGTGCTGGTCAAGGCCAGCCTGGACGCGAGCGCCTGGGTCGCCGCCGCGGTGGCGCTGGTCACCGGCATCTTCACGCTGCTGTCGATGAGCAAGATCTGGAACGAGGCCTTCCTCAAGCCGCATCCCGCGGGTCCGGAAGGCGAGCGCAGCGCCGCCGGCCTGCGCCCGGCGGTATGGACAGTGAGCGCGCTGGCGGCGATGACGGTGGCGATCGGCCTCGGCGCAGGACCGGTGATGGACTACGCGATCGCCGCCGCAGAACAGCTCGGCGCCCCCGCCGGCTACATCGCCGCGGTCACCGCCACTGGAGGACAGTGAACATGCTCGGACTGCATATCCTGCTTGCGATCGGTCTGGCCGCCTTCGCCGATGCGCTGACCCCGCTCGGCGTGGCGGCCGCCTTCCTCGTCATCTACGTCGCGCTGCGCCTGGCCATCGACCTGCTCGGCCTGCGCCGCTACCTGCGCCGCCTGGAACTGGGCACGACCTTCAGCGTGTGGTTCGTGGCCGAGGTCTTCAAGGCCAGCATCGACGTCGCCCGCATCGTGCTCGGCCGCAAGGTGGCACCGCAACCGGCGGTGATCGCGCTGCGCCTGGCGCGCCCCGACGATCGCATCGCCACCCTGCTCGGCTGCCTGCTGACGCTGACGCCGGGCACGATGGCGCTCGACTACTTCCCGGAATCGGGGTTGATGTATATCCACGCCATCGACGCGAAGAATGCGGCCACGATCGAAGCCGGGGTGCGCGCGATCGAACGCCGGCTGCTGCGCTGGATCGACGCCGGCGCACCGCCCCCGCCTCCACGATCGCCGACGCATGCGGCGGAGAGCACCCCATGATGAGCGAAATCGCCGGTGCAGCCTGGGTGCTGCCGCTGACCTTCGCGCTGCAGGGCATCAGCGCGGCGTTGATCCTCACGCGCCTGGTGCGCGGCCCGCGCGCCGCCGACCGCGTGGTGGCGATCGACGCATTGACCATGATCGCCATCGGCGTCATCGCCCTGCTGGCGCTCTCCACCGCGCAGCCGATGCTGCTCGACGCCGCGGTGGTGCTGGCGCTGGTGTCCTTTCTCGGCACCACCGCCTTCATCCTGATGTTCCGCCGCCGCGGCCGCGGCGCCGACGAGGCGGTGACCGCGCCCGCCGAGCCGACGCCGAGCGACGCGCGCGCCGCAGGGGAGAAACCGTGATGGAAGCCTTCCTGTCCGTGCTGGCGTCGGTGCTGCTGTTGCTGGGCGCCCTGCTCGGCCTCGTCGGGGCGATCGGCGTGCTCCGCCTGCCCGACAGCTACACCCGCATGCACTCGGCGAGCAAGGCCGGGGCGCTGGGCGCGGCGCTGATCCTGGCCGGCGTGGCCGCGGCCAGCGCAGGCGCTTTCGCGCTCGCCGCACTGTTCGCGATGCTCGTCCTGCTCGCTACCGCCCCGCTGGCCGCCCACGCCATGGCGCGTGCCGCACACCGCGCAGGGATCAGCCCGCAGACGGGGCCACTCGGGGATGCGCTCGCCGAAGCAGACGAGGACGGAGAGACGGCGCCGCTGCGCTCATGATTGCGTTGTGCGTCCATTCACCCGAAGCGCTCGTCCTCGCGCATGAACCGCCACTGCCCGAGCGGCAGGTCGCCAAGCTTGACCTGACCGATGCGCACGCGCTTCAAACCGATGACTTTCAGCCCGACCAGCTCGCACATGCGGCGGATCTGGCGCTTGCGGCCCTCGCGCAACACGAAGCGCAACTGGTCGTCGTTGATCCATTCGACCTTGGCCGGGCGCAGCGGACGGTCGTCCAGCCACAGGCCGTGGTTGAGCAAGGCCAGGCCGTTCTCGGCCAGCGTGCCCTCGACGCGGACGAGGTATTCCTTGTCGATCTCCGAATCCGCGCCGATGAGCTGGCGGGCGATGCGACCGTCCTGAGTGAGCACCAGCAGGCCGGTGGAATCGATGTCGAGCCGGCCGGCGGGCGCGAGGTTCATGAGCTGGCTGGGGTGGAAGCGTTGCGCGCTGTCGCGGTCGAACTGGTTGTCGCCGCCGATCAGGCTGACGGCCGGCGCGTAGCCCGGTTCGGGCTGGCCGGAGACGTAGCCGACCGGCTTGTGGAGCAGGATGGTGACGCGCTGCTGCTGGGTGCGGGTGGCTTCGGCGGCGAGCGTGATGCGTGCATCGGGGTCGATGCGCACGCCAAGCTCCGACACGCGCTTGCCGTCGACGAAGACCCAGCCGCGCTCGATGAATTCGTCGGCCTCGCGGCGCGAGCAGATGCCGCGCTCGGCCATGACCTTGGACAGGCGCACGCCTTCGGGTGGCACCTCGCCGGCTGCGGCCGGCACACGCGGGGGGCGCTCGACATCCGGTTCCACGGGACGCGGAGCGTCGCCGCTCCGGCGCTCGGGTGCCGCGCGCGGCGCGTCAGTCTTGTTGCTGCGCGCGGGCGCGGGACGGGGGCCGCGCTCTGCTGATCCCGAACGCGGCGTGCGCGTATCGTCGTCGCGACCCGGCCCGCGCGCGCCGCGAGGGCGCTCACGCTCGATGCGAGTGCCGTCACGCTCGGTGCGCGCGGGGTCACGCTCCGAGCGCCCGCCTGCGCGTTCGCCACGCGGTTGATTCCGATCTGTTCGCCTCAGCTCGCGGTCCGCGCGTCCGGGCTCGCGGTCCGCGCGTCCGGGCTCGCGGTCTGCGCGCGCCTGGCCGCGCTCGCCGCGCCCCGGTTCGCGCACGGGACTGCCCTTCGGCGCCGGCTTGTCGGCACGCGCCGGGGCGGGCTTGCGCGCCGGCGCGTTGTCCTCGCGGGCAGCGGGCGCGGGCTCCTCGGCGGTGTCGCGCGTGCGCACCTTGAGTGTGCCGCTAATGCGCGAGGGCGCGGGCTTGGGCGGGTTTCGGCGAATCGTGTTCAAGGGTGCCCCCTGGCTGGTCGAGGCCGCATTATCGCCCAATCGCGCGGCCAATCGCCCTCACTGCCCCCAATCACCACCTGATCACCCGCCCGTCGCGCGTGGGCGAGCCCCGCGTCAATGATGCGCCGCCCGCGCGCCGTCGCCATCATCGTCCTTGTCCTCGTCCGCATCCGGCAGGCTGTCGAAGGTGCTCCAGCCCTGCGGACGGCCGGTCGGCGGCAGGCCGCCGCGCAGTTCGGTGTGCTCGTGGAGGTGCGCCTTGGCGATGAAGTGCGCGCTGATCGGCGCGGTCAGGAACAGGAACGCGGTGATCAGGACCTCGTGGATCGAAAGGTCGTCCTCGAAGCCGGCGAAGAACACCATCGAGGCTGCAAGCGCGCCGCCGACCCCGAGCGTGGTGGCCTTGGTCGGTGCGTGCAGGCGGGTCAGCAGGTCGGGCAGCTTGACCATGCCGATCGAGCCCACCAGCGCAAAGAAGCCGCCGAAGACGATGAGCAGGGAAACGGTCAGTTCGAGCAGGAATGTCATCTCGTCTCCCCCCTCACTCGATCACGTCGCCGCGCAGCACGAAGCGGCAGTAGGCGACGGTGGCAATGAAGCCGAACATCGCGAACAGCAGCGCAGCCTCGAAGAAGATCGTGGTGCGCTGCTGGATGCCGAACAGGATGATCAACGCGATGATGTTGATCACCATGGTGTCGACCGCCAGCACACGATCCATCAAAGAGGGGCCACGCAGCAGTCGCCACAGATTGAGCAGCACGGCGAGCGAGAGCGCGAAGAAGCCGAAATCGAGCGCGTATGCGATCACGGGAAGATCTCCTTGAGGCGGGCCTCGTAGCGGTCCTTCATGGCGCAGACCGCCTCCTCGGCATCGGGCGCATCCAGGCAGTGCACCAGCAGGCTGCGGCCATCGGCCGACAGGTCGCAGGACACCGTGCCCGGGGTCATGGTGATGGTGCCGGCGAGCACCGAGATGGCCTCGGGCGAACGCAGCTCGAGCGGCAGCACCACCCACCGCACATCGAGCGCGTCGGCGCGCCGGAACAGGATGATGCGCGTGACCTGCAGGTTGGCGACGACCACGTCCCAGGCCACCAGGCCGAGGTAGGAAAACGCCTTGCGGAAGGACTTGATCGGCGGACGCTCGGGCCAGAACTGACTGGTCAGATGGGAGATCACGACCCCGAGGAGGATGCCCAGGAGCAGCCCGCCCAAGCTGAAATCGTTGAGCAGCAGCATCCATAGCAGCACCAGCATCAGGGTGAGCCACGGATGCGGCAGCCAGCGCTGGAGGCGGCTGCGGGGATCGGTGTCGGTGCGTGGGGCGGCCATCAGCGCACCTCTCCTGCGGTGCCGAGCACCGCCTCGATGTAGCCCGCCGGCGCGTAGAGTTGCGCGGCGGTGAGTTCGAGCCAGGCATGGACCGGCCCGGCGAACACGGTCAGCAGCGCCAGGCAGGCCAGCAAGCCACCCACGGCGACGAAGGGCAGCGCATCCGCGCGATGTCCCGCCGCCGGCGCGACCGGCAGCGCCTGGGCTTTCCAGAACACCAGGCTGCCACCGCGCGAGAAGCCGACGATGGCGAGCAGCGAGGTCGACAGGATCAACGCCCACAACCAGGTCGCGTGCGCCGAGGCGCGCATGCCGTCGAGGATGAGCAGCTTGCCGATGAAGCCCGACAGCGGCGGCATGCCGGTCATGGCGATCGCGGCGATGAAGAACAGGCTCGCAATCAGCCCGCCCTGTGCGATGCGCGGCGCCAGCACCAGCCGATCGCGCAGCAGGCCGCGGCGCTCGGCGACCAGGTCGGCGATCAGGAACAGGGCGCCCGCGGCGAGCGTGGAGTGGATCAGGTAGTACAGCGCGGCACTCGTGGCCTGCTCGGTGAACACCGCCACCGTGGACAGCAGCAGGCCCATCGAGCCGATCACCGCGAAGCTCGCCATCTGGCCCAGGCTGCGCGCGGCCAGGACGCCGGTCATGCCCAGCGCCAGGGTCAACAGCGCTGCCGGCAACAGCCAGGGCGCGGCCAGCCAGGCGGCCTCGCCGGCGTCTGCACCGAAGGCGAGCACGTACAGGCGGATGATCGAGTACGCACCCACCTTGGTCATGATCGCGAACAGCGCGGCCACCGGCCCGGGCGCGTTGGCGTAGGTGCCGGGCAGCCAGAAGTGCAGCGGCACCAGCGCGGCCTTGACCGCGAACACCAGCAGCAGCAGCACCGCGCCGGTCTGCAGCAGCGCCTGGTCGGCCGCGGGCACCTTCGGCACGATGCGCGCGAGGTCGGCCATGTTGAGCGTGCCGGTCACGCTGTAGATCAGGCCGACCGCGATCAGGAACACCGAGGAGCCGACCAGGTTGGTGACCACGTATTGCACGCCCGCCTTCACCCGCAGCCCGCCGCCGCCGTGCACCATCAGGCCGTAGGAGGCGATCAGCAGGATCTCGAAGAACACGAACAGGTTGAAGAAGTCGCCGGTCAGGAAGGCACCATTGATGCCCATCAACTGGAACTGGTAGAGCGGGTGAAAATGCCTGCCGCGCTGGTCCCAGCCGTTGCTCGCATACAGCAGCACACCCAGGCCAAGCACCGCGCCGAGCAGCAGCATCAGCGCCGCCAGGCGGTCGAGCACGAGCACGATGCCGAACGGCGCCGGCCACGCGCCGAGCGCGTAGGTGCGCACGCTGCCATCGCTGGCGAGCACGAACAGGCCGAGGGCGATCGCCAGCATGAGCACCATGGAAGCGATCGAGAACACGCGCGCCAGCACCCGATCGTGGCGCGCTGCGATGACCAGCACCGCGCCCACGACCGCGGGCAACAGGATGGGCAGGATCAGGGCGTGGTTCATGCGCGCACCCCGCCCTTCTTCGCCCCCGGCCCGGCGAACTGCTTGTGGCCGCGCTGCTTCCAGTCGTCATCGCTGGCCTCGGGCGACGCGTCGCCAGGCAGGTCGACGTGGTCGTTGCCGGTCTCGAGGTAGGCACGCAGCGCCATGACCACGACCACCGCGGTCATGCCGAAGGAAATCACGATCGCGGTCAGCACCAGCGCCTGCGGCAGCGGGTCGATGTAGGCCACGGCCTCGGCCGAAATCACCGGCGGCTGGTTGATCGCGAGCCTGCCGGTGGCAAACAGGAACAGGTTGGTGGCGTAGGTGAGCAGCGACAGGCCGATCACCACCGGGAAGGTGCGCGCGCGCAGCACCAGGTAGATGCCGGCGGCGGTCATCACGCCGATCGCACTGGCGACGAGGAATTCCATCAGGCGTGCTCCTTGGGCAGGGATGCGCTCGGGTCCACATCCATCGCGGTCTTGTTGATCGCATGCGGATTCGTCCACCGCCCCATGCGCGACAGGTTGGCGAGCGCCAGCATCACCGCGCCGACCACGGTCAGGAACACGCCGGTATCGAAGGCCATCGCGCTCGCAAGCTCGAACTCGCCCACCAGCGGCAGCTCGAAGTGGCCGAAGGTGGAAGTCAGGAAGGGCTGGTCGAGCACCATCGCGGCGATGCCGGTGGCCGCGGCCACGAGCACGCCGGAGCCGATCATCGCGTGGTAATTCACCTTCACCCGCTCCGCCGCCCAGCCGAAGCCGCTTGCCATGTACTGCATGACCAGCGCGATCGACACCACCAGCGCAGCGATGAAGCCGCCGCCGGGCTGGTTGTGGCCGCGCAGGAAGATGTAGGCGCCGACCAGCATCGCCAGCGGCAGCATCACCCGGGTGGCGACCACCATGATCATCGGGTGGCGATCGGCCGACTGCGGCAGGTCGGGCGACCAGGCGCTCAGGCGACGACCGACGCGGCCGACCAGCGCGCCGTCGAGCAGCGCGTAGATGGCCAGCGCAGCGATGCCGAGCACGGTGATCTCGCCGAAGGTGTCGAAGCCGCGGAAGTCGACCAGGATCACGTTCACCACGTTGGTACCGCCACCGCCCGACACCGAGTTCTCGAGGTAGTAGTGCGACAAGGAGGTGCCGTCGCGGGTCAGCATCGCCCAGCTCGCGCCGGCCATGCCGAGTCCGGCGACGACCGCCAGCACGCCGTCGCGCAGATGGCGCAACGGGTCGGCACGCACCGACGAGCTCTGCGGCCCGTACTTGGGCAGGAAGTAGAGCGCAAGCAGGATCAGGATCACCGTGCTCACCTCGACCGAGATCTGCGTCAGCGCGAGATCGGGCGCGGAAAGGTAGATGAAGGCCACGCACACCACCAGGCCGACCGTGCCCACGATCAGCACCGACAGCACACGCCGGCGGAACAGCGCCACGGTGAGTGCGCAGCCACCCACCAGCACGACCCAAGCCACGATTGCCGCCGGCGCGGCCGGCAGGAGTGCGCGCGTACCCGACGCATACGACGCGTTGAAGAAGGCGACGAAGCCTGCGGCGGTGACCGCCGTGAGTGCAAACGCCAGGTAGCGCTGCAGCGACCCATTGTGCAGGCCGTGGGTGATGCGCTGCGCGATCGCTACGGCTGCGGCGATGAAGCCGTCGAACATCGCCTTCGCCTCCGGGTGCGGCCCCGCCTGCCACAGCGCACGCACACGCACATAGGCCGCCAGCGCCGTGAGGCCGACCACCAGCGCAATCGCCGACAGACCAAGCGCCGGGGTGAAGCCGTGCCACAACGCGAGGTGATAGTCCATCAGCGCGCCGCCGGTGACCGCGCGCGCCACCACCGCCACCAACGGGCCGGCCACGGTATCCGGGAACAGCCCGATCGCCACCACCAGCACCACCAGCAGCGCCGGCGGCAGCCACATGCCGACGGGTGGATCGTGCGGCGTGCGGGGATAGTCGTCGCGGCGCGCGCCGAAGAACACATGCACGATGTAACGGAACGAGTACGCCACCGAGAAGCACGCCGCCAGCGTCGCCAGCGCGGCGACGACCCAGCCGCTGCCCAGCCAGGTGGTGTCGACCGCCTCGTGCAGCATCATCTCCTTGGAGATGAAGCCGTTGAGCGGCGGCAGTCCCGCCATCGACGCCCCGGCCACCATCGCCATCGTCGCGGTGATCGGCATCAGGTGCAGCAGACCGCCGAGGCGCTTGAGGTCGCGCGTGCCGGCCTCGTGATCGACGATGCCGGCATTCATGAACAGTGCCGCCTTGAAGGTGGCGTGGTTGAGGATGTGGAACACCGCCGCCACCGCCGCAAGCGGCGTGCCAAAGCCGAGCAGCATGGTCACCAGGCCAAGGTGGCTGACGGTGGAATACGCCAGCAGGCCCTTGAGGTCGTCCTTGAACAAGGCGATGCCGGCCGCCAGCAGCATGGTCACCAGGCCGGTGGTGGCGACGAGATAGAACCACTCGCTGGTGCCGGCGAGCACCGGCCACATGCGCGCCATCAGGAACAGGCCCGCCTTCACCATGGTCGCCGAGTGCAGGTAGGCCGACACCGGCGTGGGCGCAGCCATCGCGTGCGGCAGCCAGAAGTGGAAGGGGAACTGCGCGCTCTTGGTGAAGCACCCGGCCAGGATCAGCACCAGCGCCGGCAGGTACAGCGGCGAGGCCTGGATCGCCTCCTTCTCGCGCAGGATGTCGGTGAGGTTGTAGGAGCCCGCGATGTCGCCGAGGATCAGCATGCCGGCGATCATCGCCAGCCCGCCGGCGCCGGTCACGGTGAGCGCCATGCGCGCGCCCTGGCGGCCCTCGGGCAGATGCTTCCAGTAGCCGATGAGGAGGAAGGACGACAGGCTGGTCAGCTCCCAGAACACCAGCAGCAGCAGGATGTTGTCCGACAGCACGATGCCCACCATCGCGCCCTGGAAGAGCAGCAGGTAGGCGTAGAACGCCCCCATCGGGTCGTCCTTGGCGAGGTAGAAGCGCGCATAGACGATGATCAGCGCGCCGATGCCGAGGATGAGTCCGGCGAAGAACAGCCCCAGCCCATCGAGGAAGAAGCTCGCCTGCAGGCCGAGCGCCGGCAGCCAGTCCCAGCTCGTGGTCACCACCTCACCGCGAAACACCGCCGGCACATGGGACATCAGCAAGGCGAAGGCGAGCAGCGTGAACGCCAGGGTGCTGGTGGCGCAGACACTGCGCCCGGAGCGGATCATCAGCGCCGGAAACAGCGCACCGATGAAGGGCAACAACACGATCAGGACAAGACTCATCGAGACATCCGGCTGGGTCGGGACAGGGTGAAAAGGACAGCATGGAGGTGCAGCGGGCCCACGCGCACTCGTGGAGGCCTGCCGCAAGGCGGGCAAGCCGGGGCGGGCTTTGGATTCCAGCCAAAGTATATAGCGAAGCCGGCCAACCACCGCATGGCACGCTATTTCACTAGGCGAAATCAATCCGGGCAGTTACCATTTCACCACGTGATATCGCACGCACCATCCTGAGTCCGCCGTGAGCACCAAGAAGACCGAACCCAACGCGACAAGCGACCCCAAGACATCGATTCAGGTCATCGAGCGCATGATGAAGCTGCTCGATGTGCTTGCCCAGCACGCCGACCCCGTTCCGCTCAAGCAACTCGCGCTCGAGACCGGGCTCCACCCCTCGACCGCACATCGGATCCTGGGTGCGATGACGCAGACCGGATTCGTCCAACGCTCGGATGCGGGCATCTATCGGCTGGGCATCCGCCTGCTCGAGCTGGGCAGCATCGTGAAGTCGCGCATCTCGCTGCGCGAGACGGCGATGCCCTTCATGCTCAAGCTGCACGCCGCCACCGGCGAGAGCGTGAACCTCGGCGTGCGCGCTGGCGACGAGATCGTCTATGTCGAGCGCACCTCGAGCGGACGCGCCTCGGTGCGCGTCGTTCACATCGTCGGCGCACGCGCGCCGCTGCACACCACCGCCACCGGCAAGCTGTTCCTGGTCGAGGACGGCCTGGAGCGCATCCGCGACTACGCGCGCCGGACCGGCCTTCCGGCCTCCACGCCGGCTTCCATCACCGCGCTGCCCGCACTGGAAAAGGAGCTCGATCGCGTGCGCCGCCACGGCGTGGGCTTCGACCTCGACGAAGTGGAAGCGGGCGTGCGCTGCATCGCCGCCGGGATCCGCGACGATAGCGGCGAGCTGATCGCGGGCCTGTCACTGTCGACGCCTTCCGAGCGCTTCAACCCCGACTGGGCGCCGCTGGTCAAGGAAACAGCCGACGAAATTTCCCACGCGCTCGGACATCTGCCGACACGCAACTGAAGGTGTTCGGGCGCGCGCAGAAGCGCGCCCCCGAAGTCAGAGTCAGCCGCCGATATCCCGGCTCGCGACCGCGACGCGCTGTGCGGTGGCCTGATCGAGCCACTTGCGGACACGCTTGGCGTCTGCAGTGCGGGAGTAGCGCCCGTTCGAATCCATCAGCACCATCACCACCGGCTGCTGGTGCAGCCAGGTCTGCATCACCAGGCAACGCCCGGCTTCGGAGATGTAGCCGGTCTTCGATACGCTGATCGCCCACTCCGGACTGCGCACCAGGCTGTTGGTGTTGCCGAAGCGCAGCATGCGGCCATTGATGTCCACATAACGCTCGTGCGACGTCGAAAATTCGCGGATCAGCGGGTAGGACGCCGAGGCCGCGACCAGCTTGGCGAGGTCGCGCGGGCTGGACACATTGGCGGGATTGAGGCCGGTGCCGTCATGGAAACGGGTGTTCCACAGCCCGAGCAGGCGGGCCTTGACGTTCATGGCCTCGACGAAGGCGGCCTCGCCGCCCGGATAGTTGCGCGCCAGCGCCGACGCGGCGCGATTTTCCGACGACATCAGGGCCAGATGCAGCATGTCCTCGCGGGTCAGCGTCGCACCCAGCGACAGCCGCGAACCGGTGCCCTTGAGGCGGTCGATGTCGCCCTCGGTGATGACGAGCGGTTCGGACAGGCTTTGGCCGGCATCGAGCACGACCATTGCGGTCATCAGCTTGGTGATCGAGGCGATCGGCAGCACGGCCGAGCCGTTGCGCTCGAGCAGCACCTCGCCCGTGTTCTGGTTGATGACGTAGAACGCGCTCGACGCCAGCACCGGCATGCCGCTGGCATCGACGGCGAGCGCCTGGTCGGGCTCGTCGGCCAGCAAGGTCGCCGGCGCCACCGCCAGCGCGGCCGGCGCCGCCTTGCGCAGGGTCACCCGCATGGGCGCCGGCTTGCCGCGTGCGGCAGCTTTCACGGCACGCGTCTTCACGTTCACCTTGGCAGCAGCGTTCTTCGTCGGCTGCGCCTTGCTCGCCACCCTGCCCTGGGCCGCGGGCTTGGCTGCGGCCTTCTTCGCCGCCACGGGCTTGTTCGCGGCCTTGGCAGCCACCGCCTTGGGCTTGGCCGCCGGCTTGGCAGCGGCCTTTTTGACCTCCGTCGCGGCCTTGCCAGGTGTACGGGTGGTATTGGTGGCGGCAGCGGCCACTCCGGATTGCAGCGCGAACAGCGCAGCGAGGGCGGCAACGAGGGCTCTGAGCTTCATGGTGGCGGCAGGCAAAAAAGGGGAACTGCGGGAACTGCGCGGCGTTTCGTTTTAAAAATAAGCAGATACAAAAGGGATTTCAAGTCGTTTCGAAGATCGGCGTGAAATTTTCCCACATTCGCCACGCGAGCGGCCGCACGACGCGCAAGAATCGCCCCACACGGATCAATCCAGGCGCAGGAACCGCCTCACCTCGGGGGCCCGCGCCATCGCGTCGTGGTAGCCGAGCTCGATCAACGCGCGCGTGAAAGCGGGCTCGAACAGCAGGTAGGACAGCAGCGTCGAGCCTTCACGACGCAGCGTCCCGAGGCCGCGCAGCACCGTCCTCAGCAAGGGCGGCAGGCTGGCGGCGTGACGACCCGCTATTGTATCCAGTCGTTGCGAGGGCTGGATGACCAAAGTCTCGATCGGCCGGAACGGAATGCCTGCGGCCTTGCGCTGCGCGGGACTGAGCCTGCCGACGGTGTCGTTGATGCGCGCCAGGCTTTCGAGGTCCACCGCCAGGGTGTCGAGGAAGATGCTCGACAGCGCATGGCCGGCGATCTGCGCCGGCGAGGGATAGCGCTCGACCCGCACCCGGCCTTCCTCCGCCGTGCGCCCGGCACCGATCACCAGGATGCGGTCCGCCCCGAGGTGGATCGCCGGGCTCACCGGCGCCAGTTGGCGCATCGAACCGTCGCCGAAGAATTCGCGATGGATGCGGACCGCGGGAAAGACGAAAGGCAGCGCCGAACTCGCCAGCAGATGCTCGATGCGCAGTTCGCTGCGGATGCCCAGGCGCTGGGCACGCCGCCACGGCAGGATGCCGATCGCACCCTGGAAGAAGGCGAGGCTCTCACCGGTGCTGTAGCCGGAAGCGGTGATGCTCACCGCATGGAGGTCGCCGCGCTTGATCGCCGGATCGATCGCCGCGAGGTCGAGCACGCGCCCGAGCAGGCCATGCAGCGGAGCGTTGTCGAGCAGCGCACGCGGCGTCTGCCGCACCACCCAGCCGCCGAACAGCGCCGAACCCCAGCGCATGCCGCTGCCGAGCAGCGCCGCCGGATCGACCCGATAGACATCGTGGACGTGAAGGCCGCGCCAGATGCGATCGATATGGCGCACGGCACGGCCGAAATCGCCCGCGTGCACGGCGAGCGCGGCGGCGTTGATCGCCCCCGCCGAGGTGCCACACAGGATGGGAAACGGATTGCCCGCGCGCTTGCCGCGCAGTTCGCGGATGGCATTGAGCACGCCGACCTGGTAGGCCGCACGCGCCCCGCCCCCGGTCAGCACCAGCGCCGCGCGCCCCTCATGCCCGTCCATCGACCCTGCCCCCGCTCACACTCTGCTGCCAGCATGGCGCAGCGCGTGAGCGGCAGGCAAGGGCAAATGTCGCGGTGCGCGACTCAGCCGGTCTGACCGGCCTCGACCACGGTGAGCGCGGTCATGTTGATGATTCGGCGCACGGTCGCCGAGGGCGTCAGCACATGCACCGGCTTGGCGGCGCCGAGCAGGATCGGGCCGATGGTCACGCCTTCGCCGGCGGCGTTCTTGAGCAGGTTGAAGGCGATGTTGGCCGCGTCCAGCGTCGGGAAGATCAGCAGGTTGGCATCCTCGCGCATGCGCGCATTGGGGAAGATCTGCAGCCGATGCTTGGCGTCGAGCGCCGAGTCGCCGTGCATCTCGCCTTCCACCTGCAGCTCGGGATGATGCTCGTGCAGCAGGTGCAGCGCGGCGCGCATCTTCTCCGCGGTGGGCGAATCGGCCGAACCGAAGGACGAATGCGACAGCAGCGCCACCCGCGGCTCGATGCCGAAGCGCTTCATCTCGTCGGCCGCGAGCAGCGTCATCTCGACCACCTGCTCGGCGGACGGGTCGTAATTGACGTAGGTGTCGGCGAGGAACAGCGTGCGCTCGGGCAGGGTGACGAGGTTCACCGTGTAGAAGTTATTCACCCCCGGCCGGCGGCCGAGCACGGTCTCGATGAAATCGAGGTGCAGGCGGTGCATGCCGTAGGTGCCGCAGATCAGCCCGTCGCCGTAGCCGAACTTGAGCAGCAGCGCGCCGATCAGCGTGGTGCGGCGGCGCACTTCCTTCTTCGCGTATTCAACCGACACGCCCTTGCGCTCCATCAGCGCGTGGTAGTGCTGCCACAACTGGTTGAAGCGCGGATCCGAGTCCGGATTGACCAGCTCGTAGTCGCGATCGACCGCCATGCGCAGGCCGAAACGCTCGATGTTGTGCATGACCACGTCCGGGCGGCCGATCAGGATCGGGCGCGCCAGGCCTTCGTCCACCACCTGCTGCACCGCACGCAGCACCTTCTCGGATTCGCCTTCCGAGAAGATGATGCGCTTCGGGTTCTCGCGCGCGGCGGCGAACACCGGCTTCATGATCAGGCCCGAGTGCCACACGAAGTTGTTGAGGTGGCTGCGGTAGGCGGCCCAGTCGGTGATCGGACGCGTCGCCACGCCCGAGGCCATGCCGGCCTCGGCGACCGCGGGCGCGATCTTGACGATCAGGCGCGGATCGAAGGGGCGCGGAATGATGTACTCGGGGCCGAAGCCGGCGACCTTCTCGCCGTAGGCGGCGGCGACGATGTCGCTCTGCTCCACGCGCGCCAGTTCGGCGATCGCCTTCACCGCGGCGAGCTGCATCTCGTCGGTGATGGTGGTCGCGCCGACGTCGAGCGCGCCGCGGAAGATGAACGGGAAGCACAGCACGTTGTTGACCTGGTTCGGGTAATCCGAACGGCCGGTGGCGATGATCGCGTCGTCGCGCACCGCCTTGACTTCTTCCGGCAGGATCTCCGGGGTCGGGTTGGCGAGCGCGAGGATCAGCGGGTTGGCCGCCATCTTCGCCACCATCTCGCCCTTCAACACACCGCCGGCCGACAGGCCGAGGAACACATCGGCGCCCTCGATGACTTCGGTGAGCTTGCGGGCGTCGGTCTTCTTCGCGTAGCGCGCCTTGATCGGGTCCATCAGCGCGGTGCGGCCTTCATAGACCACGCCCTCGATGTCGGTGACCCAGATGTTCTCGACCGGGATGCCCAGCTTCACCAGCAGCCCCAGGCAGGCGAGCGCCGCGGCGCCGGCACCGGAAGTCACCAGCTTGACCTTGTCCAGCTCCTTGCCCTGCATCTGCAGGCCGTTGAGGATGGCCGCGCCGACGACGATCGCGGTGCCGTGCTGGTCGTCGTGGAAGACCGGGATCTTCATGCGCTCGCGCAGCTTCTGCTCGATGTAGAAGCACTCGGGCGCCTTGATGTCCTCGAGGTTGATGCCGCCGAAGGTGGGCTCGAGCGCGGCGATCATGTCGATCAGCTTGTCGGCGTCGGGCTCGTCGATCTCGAGGTCGAACACGTCGATGCCGGCGAACTTCTTGAACAGCACGCCCTTGCCTTCCATCACCGGCTTGGCGGCGAGCGGGCCGATGTTGCCCAGGCCGAGCACGGCGGTGCCGTTGGTGACCACGCCGATGAGGTTGGAGCGCGCGGTGAGCTCCGCCGCCTGCGCCGGGTCCTCGACGATCGCGTCGCAGGCCGCGGCCACGCCGGGGGAATAGGCCAGCGACAGGTCGCGCTGGTTGGACAGCACCTTGGTGGGCGTCACCGAGATCTTCCCGGGACGCGGATAGCGGTGGTAGTCGAGTGCAGCAGCGCGGATCAGTTCGTCCATGTTTGTCTTCCCCTCTCGTCTGGTGGTGTTGTTGGACTTGCGCGCCGACGCGGGCGCAACAGGCCTGAAAGGATACCGCGGAACGGCTTATTCCCGCATTACGAAAAGTAAATTTGCGATGTGAAAACTACGTATATTGCTCGCGTTCACCTTCATGATAGTCAGCCCGACACTGATCGAAAGCGCCCGGCCATGGCATAATTATGAGCTTCTCAGCCCGCCGGCCAGGCAACACCCTGCATCAGCGATGGCCCACCGACGGGGATGGTTTCGCATCACAGCACGGGAGAGCTGTACACATGTCTCAGAACCACGCCCAGGCGGCCATTGCCGCTGCCCCCGATTACGTCCGCCACGAAGGCCTCAAGCAGTGGGTCGGCGAAATCGCTGCGCTGACCGAACCCGACCGCGTGGTCTGGTGCGACGGATCGCAGGAAGAATACGACCGCCTGTGCGCCGAGATGGTCGAATCCGGCATGCTGATCAAGCTCAACCCGGAGAAGCGCAAGAACTCCTACCTGGCGTGGTCCGACCCCTCGGACGTCGCCCGCGTCGAAGACCGCACCTTCATCTGCTCGAAGAACAAGGACGACGCCGGCCCGACCAACAACTGGGAAGACCCGGCGGTGATGCGCGAGACGCTGAACAATCTGTTCAAGTGCTCGATGCATGGTCGCACGATGTACGTGATCCCGTTCTCGATGGGTCCGCTCGGCAGCCCGATCGCCCACATCGGCGTCGAGATCTCCGACAGCCCCTACGTCGTCACCAACATGCGCACCATGACCCGCATGGGCAAGGGTGCCATCGAGGTGCTCGGCACCGACGGCGAGTTCGTGCCCTGCGTGCATACCGTCGGCGCCCCGCTCGCCCATGGCGAGAAGGACAGCCGCTGGCCGTGCAATCCGACCACCAAGTACATCGTGCACTACCCCGAGACGCGCGAGATCTGGTCCTACGGCTCGGGCTACGGCGGCAACGCGCTGCTCGGCAAGAAGTGCTTCGCGCTGCGCATCGCCTCCACCATGGCACGTGACGAAGGCTGGCTGGCCGAGCACATGCTGATCCTCGGCGTCGAGTCGCCCGCCGGCGAGAAGACCTACGTCGCCGCCGCCTTCCCCTCGGCCTGCGGCAAGACCAACTTTGCCATGCTGATCCCGCCGAAGACCTTCGACGGCTGGAAGATCACCACCGTCGGCGACGACATCGCCTGGATCAAGCCCGGCCCCGACGGCAAGTTCCGCGCCATCAACCCCGAATACGGCTACTTCGGCGTCGCCCCCGGCACCTCCGAAAAGACCAACTTCAACGCCATGGCGACGTTGAAGGAAAACATCATCTTCACCAACGTCGCCCTGACCGACGACGGCGACGTGTGGTGGGAAGGCATGAGCAAGGAAGCGCCCGCCCACCTCGTGGACTGGCAGGGCAAGGACTGGACGCCGGAGATCGCCGCCGAGACCGGGCGCAAGGCCGCGCACCCCAACGCGCGCTTCACCGCCCCGGCCAGCCAGTGCCCGTCGATCGACCCGGCCTGGGAAGACCCCGCCGGCGTGCCGATCTCGGCCTTCATCTTCGGCGGCCGCCGCGCCACCACCGTGCCGCTGGTGTACCAGGCCTTCAACTGGAACTTCGGCGTGTATATGGCCGCGACCCTGGGCTCGGAAACCACCGCCGCCGCCTTCGGCGCGCAGGGCGTGGTGCGCCGCGACCCGTTCGCCATGCTGCCCTTCTGCGGCTACCACATGGGCGACTACTTCAATCACTGGCTGCGCATGGGCCATGTCGTCGAGGACACGCCCAAGATCTTCTGCGTGAACTGGTTCCGCATGAACGACAAGGGCGAATTCATGTGGCCCGGCTTCGGCGAGAACATGCGCGTGCTGAAGTGGATCGTCGAACGCTGCCAGGGCAAGGTCCAGGCCAAGGAAACCGCGCTCGGCTGGATGCCGCGCTTCGAGGATCTCGACTGGACCGGCGCCGAGATCACCCGTGCGGAGTTCGACGCCCTGACCAGGGTCGACGCCGACGCCTGGCGCACCGAGCTCAGCTCGCACAAGGAATGGTTCGACAAGCTGCAGGACCGCCTGCCGCGTCAGCTGGTGTTGAAGCGCGAACTGTTCGAACTGGCGCTCAACACCGACTGAGGCTGGCGCCCGTGAGCGCCGGCAGGTCGGCGGCCGATCGATCGGGTTCCGGCTTGCCGGCCTTGTTCGCAGGCAAGCCGGCGAATAAGGCCCACTGTGGGTGCGGGCCAGCCTCCGCCCTCTTCTCCCGAAAAGCGCCCTCGGCGCTTTTCTGCTTTTGACGCCCGGATAACCACCATGCATCGCTCCATCCGTCTCGACGACATCCAGCCCTTCCACGTCATGGAGCTGCTGCGCCGGGCGCGCGAGCTCGAGGCGCAGGGCCGCGACATCATCCACATGGAGGTCGGCGAGCCCGACTTCGCCACCCCGCAACCGGTGATCGACGCCGCCACCCGCTTTCTGGCCAGCGGCGACGTGCACTACACGCCCGCGCTTGGTCTGCCCAGGCTGCGCGAGGCGATCGCGCGCTTCTACCAGGACCGCTTCAAAGCCGACGTTGCGCCCGAGCGCATCATCGTCACCGCGGGCGCGTCGGGCGCGCTGATGCTGGCGCTGGCTGCCGTGACCAACCCGGGCGATGCCTGGCTGCTGCCCGACCCCGGCTATCCCTCGAACCGCCACCTGGTGCGCGCCTTCGAAGGCGTGGCCCGGGCGCTGCCAGTGGATGCGGCCACCCGCTACCAGCCCACCGCGGCGCAGGTCGACGCCGCGTGGACCACCGACACCCGCGGCCTGATGGTGGCCACGCCGTCCAATCCGACCGGCACCCTGCTCGGCATCGACGAGATCGCTGCACTGCACCAGGTCACCCGCCGGCGCGGCGGCGTACTGCTGGTCGACGAGATCTACCAAGGCCTGAGCTACGGCATCGAGGCCGAAACCGCGCTCGCCCACCCGGCGCTCAACACCGCCGACGACCTGTTCGTGGTCAACAGCTTCTCGAAATACTTCGGCATGACCGGCTGGCGTCTGGGTTGGCTGGTGGTGCCGCCCGGCTTCACGCGCGAGATCGAAAAACTCGCCCAGCACTTCTTCATCTCGCCGTCGACGCCCGCCCAGCATGCCGCACTCGCGGCCTTCGCACCGGAAACGATCGAGATCCTAGAAGCGCGCCGCCACGAATTCGGCGAACGCCGCAACGTGCTGGTGCCGGCGCTGCGCGAACTCGGCTTCACCATCGCCGCCGAGCCGCAGGGCGCGTTCTACGTCTATGCCGACATTGCGCGCCTGGCCGAGGACTCGGCGGTGCTCGCCCGGCGCATGATCGAGGAAGCCGGCGTGGCCGCCACACCCGGGCTGGATTTTGGCCACCACCTGCCGCGCAAGCACCTGCGCATCGCCTACACCACCCGCAGCGCGCGCCTGCTCGAGGCCGCCGAACGCATCCGCGCGCTCAGGCTCGACGGCTGAACGGCAAACGACGACGGGCGGCGTGGATCTGCATCCACCCCGCCCGTCGCTGCGCCGCGCAAGCGCGCCGCGCCAAGCTCCGCACGCCTGAACGGGCGTGCGTGCTTCAGCCCGCCAGCTCGATACTCGTGCGCGTGTCGGTACGCCCGGCAATCGTCATCAGCCGCTTCTTCAGCGCCATCACCTTGCGCGTGTAACGCGCCTTCGGGTCCTTGAGCGCGCCGTTGTAGTACTGCAGCGCACGCTGCATGCTGCCGTAGCGCTGCAGGCCTTCATGGAGCACGAGCGCGCCGACACGCACATTCACTTCGGGATCGAACAAGGCATTGCGACCACGATTGGCCCCGAGCTTGTCCTTGTGGTAGCGCGGGATCACCTGCATCAGGCCCTGCGCGCCCATGTTGCTGACTGCACGGGTGTTGAAGCTCGACTCCACGGCCATGATCGCCACGATCAGCAGGGGGTCGAAACCGAGCTCCTCGGCGTGGGTTTCTGCGGCAGCCAGCGCCGGCTCGATGGCGTTCTCTGACACCCGATAGGTATCGGTGATCCAGTCGCGGACGCGCGCCATTTCGACCGAGAGTTCGCCGTCGTCCTGGGCAAAGGGATCCGCACCCAAGGCTTCCACCCCTTTCACCACCGGCTTGGCCAGCTTCAGCGCCGGTGCGGGCACCGCCTTCGGCACCGGCGCCAGCGTGATCGGCGGGGTGTAGCGTCGCTCGGTGTCGACCAGCGCCAGGTTCATCGGCGGCGTGACCCGCAGACCGAGACCGGACGCCATCGCCAGTTCGGATACCGTCGGCTCGACGGCAGTCTCGACGAAGGTGTCGCTGAACTGGACCTGGGTCGGTCCCTCGCCCGCATTTGCCACATATGCCATGCCCATGAGGCCGGCTGAGATTGCTGCACCGTGGGCGAGACTGACTGCAATACCGCCAATTTGACGCGCGAGCGCCTTGATTCGAGTTGCGTGCTTCATGGTGTCCTCCATGCTGTGGCCTGAGTCGCCGCCATGCTCTGCCCCGGGTGTGGGGCTCGGTCCGCACTGCCCTGTCGGGCAGTGCTCGCATCGCGCAGCCGGTGGGCCGCGACGATGGGCAAACGAACTCGGTCGCCAGTAGGTGTTAAGGTCCGCCGCCGCAACCAGGCGACAGACCCCGCGGTGCGAGCGTCCATGAATCTGCGTCTACCCCGGGATGGGGAGGCGCCGCACCGTACTCATATTAAAATGTTGCGCTGCAACAGGCAACGAATTCTATTCGGGGCCAAGCAATTTGTCAAAACTTGACATCCGGGTGAGCGTCGGCCCGCATGTCATCGCCCCGCGCAAGCAGCGCAAAAAGCCGGTTCCAGTCGAACATTGGCCCGGGATCGGTCTTGCGTCCGGGCGCGATATCCGAGTGTCCGACCACCGCCTCGATCGGGTAGCGCCGCTTCAATTCGCCGACCAGCGCTGCCAGGCGCTCGTACTGCGTCGGCTCGAAAGGCCGCGTGTCGCAACCCTCCAGTTCGATGCCGATCGAGAAGTCGTTGCAGCGCTCGCGCCCGTTCCAGCACGACACCCCGGCGTGCCAGGCCCGCCGCTCGGGATCGACGAAGCAGATCGTCTCGCCATCGCGACGGATAAAGTAGTGCGCCGACACGCGCAGGTGGTCGATGGTCGCGTAGTAGGGATGCGCCTTGGGGTCGAGCGCGTTGGTGAAGAGCTGCTCGACGCCGGGGCCGCCGAACTCGTCGGGCGGGAGGCTGATGGCGTGGATGACGATCAGGCGTATGGGTTCGCCGGGGGGGCGGTCGTCGTGGTTGCAGCAGTGCGGGGTCAGGTCTTTCATCTGCGCATTGTGCCCGCGTGTGGCAGGGAGGCGCCAAGCCGGACCCAACCAGGCACCCGCGAAAAAACTTAACAATGTGTAACCCGGATCGCAGAGGAATGAGAAAATCGCGCCCCATGGACGGCGCAGCTACGCGCGTCCTGTCATTCAAGAACAATGCGCTTCAAGGAAAAAGCATGCATTCAAAGCAGTGGATGGGTTTGATGGTGCTGGGCCTGGCAACCGCCACGCCGGTGTTTGCCGCCGGGCAGGCCGATGCCAAGGGTTTCGTGGAGGACAGCGCGCTGAACGTGCTGCTGCGTAACGCGTACATCAATCGTGATTACAGCGACGGTCGCCAGGACAGCTCCGAATGGGGTCAGGCCGCAATCGCCAACTTCAGCTCGGGCTTCACCCAGGGCACGGTCGGCTTCGGCGTCGACGCCTTCGCCGCCTACGGCCTGCGCCTGGACAGCACCCGGCGCCGCAGCGGCAACGGTGGCATCGACTTCTTCATCAAGGACAGCAACGGCAATCCGGAACACGATGTCGCCAAGGGCGGCGCCTCGCTCAAGGCCCGTCTATCCAACACCGTGCTCGCCTACGGCGACCTGCGCCCCTCGCTGCCGGTACTCAACCATGACGACTCGCGTCTGCTGCCGGAAAGCTTCACCGGCACGATGCTGACCTCGAACGAGATCGAAGGCCTCGAGTTCGTCGCCGGCACCTTCCACGCCCAGTCGCGCAAGAGCGACGAGGGCCGTGACAGCGGTGGACTCAAGGGCATCGACGTCATCGGCGCCAGCTATGTTTTCAGCGATGCCCTGCGCGGGGCGCTGTACGCGTCGGACGTCGACAATGTCGTCGCGAGAACTCATTCAAGCGCCAGTACCTCAACCTGAACTACGTGATGCCGATCGCCAGCAACTCGCTGACCTTCGACTTCAACGGCTACAACACCAAGTACGACGTCACCGACAACAAGAACCGCATCTGGAGCCTGGCCGCCACCTACGCAACCGGCCCGCACGCCTTCACGCTAGCCTACCAGCGCAGCAGCGGCGACGTCGGCTACGACTACGGCTGGTACCAGAACGCCGGCGGCACGGGCAACGGCGGCAGTTCGATCTGGCTGGCCAACTCCTACTGGTCGGACTTCAACGCCAAGGATGAGAAGTCCTGGCAACTCGCCTACACGATCGACTTCGCGCAGTACGGCCTGCCCGGCCTGACTTACCGCGTCGCCTACGTCCGCGGCAGCGACATCGACGCAGTGGCCACCGGCGGCCCGAGCACCACGGACGGCAAGGAGCACGAGTTCTTCAACCTGCTCTCGTACAAGGTGCAAAGCGGCCCGGCCAAGGACCTGAACGTCCGCCTGCGCGCCTCGTCGCTGCGTGTGTCTAGCGACGCCATTGGCTACAACAACAGCGGCAAGGAAGTCCGCGTCTTCATCGACTATCCGTTCAGCGTTTTCTGATCCTCGCTGCGCGGCATCAGCCCGCGCCACGAGCCGTTACTGTACTTGACGGCTCGTGGCGCGGCAGACGGGCAGCGCTTACAAGTATTCAAAGAACTCGCCCATCTGGCACCAAACGCGACAGCGCCAGCTGAAGCGCTCGCAGACCGCTCCGAGCAGATGAAAGACCTGCCCCCGGCGTTCATTCACCTACGGCCGAAACACCTCGATACCGAGTTCCTCGATGTGGCGGTAGTGGCGATCATTTGCCGTGAGCAAATCGAGTCCTCGCTCGAGCGCCGTCGCGGCGATCAGCGCATTCAGCCGATCCGCCGCACGTGCGTTGCCTCGCAGGTTCCAGATCAGCACGTCCGTATCCACGAGCATCACGGCAGCACCCTCGGCTGTCGCAGCCTGCGCACGTCATCATCTACCGTGCCCTGCCGATCCGCCCACAGGCCAAACGCAGGATTGCGCTCGGCATGCGCCCGGGCACGGGTCTCTTCGCAACGCATCAACACCGCCCGTACCTGCCCTCGGCTGGTGATGGTCACCCGCTCACCACGATCCGCTGCCGCGAGCACCTCTGCCGTATGCAGGCGCAAATCCCTGATGGTCGCTTCCATGACGAACTCCGTTTCACAAACGCGTGAACCTTACATCACGAAGGCACTGAAGAGAGCCAGATGAGCAAAGGGGTCACTGGAGTGACCGCGGCGACGAAGAAAAGTGGCAGTGGGGTCAGGTCTTTCATTTGCTCACAGTCCGTTGTGGCCGGCGTGCCGCTCGCCCATTGGCGACGATGCGGCTGATCGAACTGTAGTGCAGACCAAAGAAAGCGGCGAGTTGGGCGTAAGTAAACTCACCGGAATCAGCCGCCTCGAGGATGGCCTGGTCTCGCGATGGACAACGCTCGGCGTAGGTGTCGAGGGCCACACCCTTCGGACGACGCTGCATCTTCGGCACCTCGCTCAAGCCTTCATCGTCGGCGAACGTGCTCGCCATACGCCCCGCAAAGTCCTCGCTGCCCAGGTAGATCTGTGCATTGAGGGCCTCCCAGATCGGGGGAAGACCGACGCCAGCGCGCACGAAGTCTTCGTAACGGCCGATGGCGCGCGATCGCACTTCACCAAACTGGCCCAGAACCCAGTCCGTCGCCAACCAGGACGGCGCCTCGACTCGACCGAGAAGCGCGCGATGACTGCTCCACGACCAATCCACCGCATCCTTGCACAGGCCGGCGCGCACCGGATTGAGCACGACATACCTGGCAAGCTCGACGAGGTAGGCATCCGCTTCCACGAGAATGGCCTTGTAGCGCCCCTGGAAGACGTGCCCGACACGCCCGTATCGGCGATTGACCATCTGCGTGTACACACCGTTTAGCTGCCGCATGCCACGCGAGAGGTTCGCTTCGGCGGTCTCCACGACGACATGGTAGTGGTTGCCCATCTGGCACCACGCATGACAGCGCCAGTTGAAGCGCTCACACACCTCTCCGAAGAGATCGACCCACGCCCGCCGGTCGGCATCGTCCCCAAAGATCGTCTCGCGCCGATCACCGCGCGAAGTCACGTGATACACACCCCCTGCAAGCTCGATTCGCAACGGCCGCGCCATGATGCCCTCCCATAGAAGAAGAGCGCCAAGTATGCATTTGCCATTTGCAGCCTGCAAACCACCCCCGGCCCTCTCGACACGGGATGAGCAAATGAAAGACCTGACCCCAAAGCCTCCGCGTGGATCGAGCTACACAAGGAAGAACTGATGGCGAACTGGCACGCAGGCAGGCTGTCGGGCGAGTTCTTCAAGCTCGACCCACTGCGCTAAAGCGTCGTCTAACGCGACGGTTGATGTGGTGAGCGTGAACGAAAAAACGGGAGCCGAAGCTCCCGTTTTTACTTTCAAACCTGTCTTGAGGACAGATTAGAAGGTGTGACGCATACCGACGAAGAACAGGTCGGACTCGTCACCGCCGTAAGTGGTGGCGCCAGCGGGTTGGATGTAGTCAACCGGACCCAGATCCAGGCCATTGTCGTTGTCAGTGCGGTTCCAACCAGCGTAGGCGGTGGTGCGCTTCGACAGAGCGTGGGTGTAAGCCAGGGTGTAAGACTTGGCCTTAGCGCTTTCGTTCACGCCCATGGCGTTGATGTCGAAATCGACTTCGCCGTAGGCCAAGTGCACATTGCCAGCAGCGCCAACGGGGACGAGCACACCAATCTGCCACAGGTCAGCATCAACACCCTTCCGGTTGCCAAGACCCTCGACCTCTTGGTACGAACCCGCCAGGGTCAGCACGCCGAAGTCGTAGCTACCACCCACCAGCCACTCCTGCTGGTCGTCGGAGGCGCCAGCAATTTCAGCCGGATCGGTCAGATAGTGGTAAACAGCACCGACCTTCAGCGGGCCATTCGCGTACTCAACACCCAGGCCGAAGCGATCGTCATCCGACGGATCCATGAGCTTGGTGCCGGCCAAGGTCGGGACCTCGTAGGAGTCTTCCTTATTGCCCATGCCGTAGATGGCGCGAACCTTCAGACCCGAGAACGAACCATTGTAGGCGACCGAGTTGTCCCAACGAGCGCCGTTGTTCGGGGTGATGGTCATGCCAGCACCGGTCGACAGGATGAACTGAGGACCAATGGGGGCGCTCGCCATTGCGTCGTACTGGAAGTCATAGCCAGGAGCATACTGACGGCCGAGGCTGACGGTGCCGAAGCCCACCAGGAAGAAGGCGAGGATCATCATCCAGAAGCCGGTCTGGCGCAGGGTCTGTGCCAGCGTAAAGCCGCCCGGCTGGCCGGGCTTTGTGGCGGCACCGCCGGCACCGGCTGCGGGCGCGCCATCGGGCAGCAGCCCCATGGCGGCCGGCGTATCCCTGACGATGATGGCGATGGCGAGGAAGCCGAGGGTGGTGACCACCGCGGTGACGATCAGGTAGGCAGTGCGCCAGCCGTAGGCGTCGATCGCCCACTGCGAGAGCAGCGGCCAGATCATGCCGCCGACGCCGAGGCCGGCGAGCGCGATGCCGAGCGCCAGGCCACGCTGGCGGTCGAACCACAGCGAGATCACGCGGGCGAAGGAGACGTGGGTGGTGCCGAGGCCCAGCAGCGTCATCAGGATGTAGCGCGCATAGAGCGTGCCGAGCGATGCATCCTGCACGGCGAAGGAGGCGAGCACGATGCCCTCGAGGATGAAGCCGGCGAGGATCATGCGCTTGGCGCCGAAGCGGTCGATCAGCACGCCGATGAAGGGCGAGGCGACGGTCACCGTCACGGTGGCGAGCATCAGTGCGACGAAGAGATCCGAGGGTTGCCAGCCGAACTCGGCGACCAGCGGGCCGAGGAAGATGGAGAAGGTGCCGGTGAGCACGCTGGTCAGGCCGCAGGCCAGCCCGATGCAGCAGGCGATGGTGATGTACCAGCCGTAGAAGATCTTGCGCGAATCCATGGTGTCTCCCCACCAGCCCCTGCCGGCCCCGCGCGAGTATACGTCAGGACCCGATGGTCAACGCATCCGGGGTGCCGCCACCGGACTGGGATGCGTCGGTGCGCCGCGACTTGTTCGTCAGGCCCCCGCCCCCTCTGCTGTGCAGCCCGTTCTGGCGCAAGTCGGCCCGAGCCCGCCGCGGATGGTTGCGGCAGGTGATGAGGAATCTCTCCTCTTGGTGTCAGATCAGCCGTGCCTGTTGGGGATGCGCCCGTGCGCCGAGGGGCAGCTCGGCCTGATGTTGATCCGGCGCGGTCTTTTGGATGTGCGCCAGAATCCTCGCAATCAGCTACGGCTCTTCGATGCTCGCGATCACCTCGAGCTTCCCGCCGCAACGGGCGCACTGGTCGATGTCGATGCGAGAGACGCGCTTCAGACGCTGCGCCCAGGTCATGGCCACGTGGCGCGGGGTGATCGGCTTGTCGGGATCGACGCGAAGGTCGCCAATGGGAGGAATCATGTATGCCCTCCATACACGCTCGTCACTCGTTCACGGCGAACCTGCCCCGGGATGCCCACGAGCTCAAGGCAGCTCCCGCCCCCGTTATGTCGCCTCGCCTCACCCATTTGGGTGAGGCCAGCCGGGCCGCCGCAGGGTAGAATAGGGCAGCGTCATCGGCGAGTGTCGCTTCCGCGGCCCTCCTGAAACTCCTTCTCGGACGCCGCCCTGCTTCTGCAGGGCGTCCCAACTTCCACGATTCACAGTAGACGACCAGGGCACCGACCCTGGACGGAGGTAAACCCATGGACGACAGGAAACCGCCCCCAGACAAGCCCAAGGGCTCGAGCCGCCTTTCACCAGAGGAGATCAGGCGCGCGATCTTTGGCGGCATCCGCTTGGCGTGGCTCGACCGCAAGGCCAAATTCGAGGCACGTGCGGATCGCGTGCCCAAACCGGATGGGAAGCCGGAAGGCCGCGTAGTCGAACTCAGGCCGAAGGCCCCACCGTCGACGAACTCCGTTCCAATGCCAACGCTGTTCCGGCCGCTGTCGGAGCTGACGCGCGAGCAGCGGCTCAAGATCATCGAGGACCAGGAAGCGGCGGAGGTGGCCAACCCGCGCAATCCCAAGGTGCCGACGCCCTTCCCGGTGGACGACTAGCCATCTCTGCAACACCGGCACCGATGAGCGCAGGAACACGCGCGGCACCTGGCTCCTGATCAGGGCCGATAGTGCAGCTCGCGCTGGTGGCGTATCGCCAGGATGCGTATCTCCTGGCGCGCTGGCACGAAACGGTACAGCGCCACATAGCCGGTCTGGCCAAACGAGATGACGAGCTCACGGATATCGCCGTGCAAGCGCCGGCCTGCCAGGGGATGTGCGGCGAGCAACGTCGCGGCGGAACGGATGGCAACCACACTTTCGCGCGCTGCCCGGGGGTTCTCGCGCCGCAAGAACGCAAACGCCTGCTCGAGATGATCGAGCGCGCGGGCGGAATAGACTACCGTCGCCACGGCTTCGGCCGCGTTGCCCGGGCCTTTGTTACCAGTCGTTCCATCCAGGCGTGGACGTCCTCAGCCCGATAAACCTCGCCGGTCTCTTCGATGCGGGCGTCCGCTGCGATTGCTTCCTGCACGAGCGCCTGCAGCTGCTCCTCGTAATCGGCGTGCCGCTCCACGGCCTCGACGATCAGGCTGTGGGCCGAGCGGCCGGTCTTCCGGGACAGGGCCTGAAGTCGGTCGCGAAGCTCCGGCGGGAGACGGATGGTAGTCGTGGCGGCCATGGCGGCTTCCTCAATGTCCGTGCGCTACAAATGTAGCGCAACGACGCGTAAGCCGGCAAGCCATGTGAAGATATCGACCCGCTCCCCGATTTGGTACAGATGGGCGGACTCTACATCGAAGTCGTACTATTCAGGGGGAGCAGGTCGCCGGAATGGCCGGGGATGTGAGCCCCGGCAGCGGGGATGGCCTGTTCGGGGTGGGATGACCGGGCACTCCAGACAGCGATCGCCTCGACTGTTGTTTTGCGCTTAAAGGTGACCCGGGATTTGCATCTAAAGTTGACCCGCCTTGGTCGTTGTCAGTATGTCTCAGGCAGGGGTGGATTTGGTGGTTC
>JAANMX010001214.1_pt1 | contig 29978 bp, 25 predicted proteins | sample 7279681 | NCBI WGS metagenome assembly JAANMX01 (sample SAMN14094542, study PRJNA606508) | bioreactor metagenome | isolation source: A lab-scale SPAN reactor treating ammonium-rich wastewater day 351 | place: Ireland: Galway | collected 2018-01-01 | reverse complement strand
TAATATTCGCCGATTCCTTCTCTTTTGTTAAATTGCTTGCCTGCCGCGTTCATTCCTTCCTTTCTCTCTTGTATGACGCAGCGCGGCTCCAAACTCAAGATTCTAAATGTATCTGTTCAGCCACCCCACCCTACCCCTCCCCATTCCAGGGAGGGAACTGGATCGACTCCTCTCCCAAAGTGGGGGAGGTTGGGTGGGGGTGAGCAGGTACTTCTAAATGTATCAATCAATTATCTCTCGTCCGTGTTTCCCCCGGAGGTTTTTTATGCGTGGAATTTCTATCGTAGGTATCGGGCAGACGCCCGTAGGCGAACACTGGAATCTTTCCGCACGCCACCTGGCCCACAGCGCGCTCTCGGCGGCTATGCAGGACGCCAATATCGACCGGGCCGATGCCCTCTTTGTGGGCAATATGCTCAGCGGCTCCCTGCTGGAGCAAGAGCATCTGGCAACGCTGATTGCCGACTTCAGCGGTTTGCGCGGTGTGGAAGCGGCCAAAGTAGAGGCCGCCTGTGCCAGCGGTGCGGCTGCCCTGCGCGTGGGCTGTATGGCCGTTGCCAGCGGTATGCACGACGTTGTGATTGTGGCGGGTGTTGAAAAAATGACCGACACCCCCAGCGGCAGTACAACGGCTGGGCTGGCTACCGCAGCCGATGCCGAGTACGAGGCCGCCCACGGCATTACTTTTGTAGGTCTCAATGCACTGCTTATGCAGCGCTATCTCTATGAATACAATGTGCCCCTGGACGCCTTTGCCGGCTTCAGCATCAATGCCCACCGCAACGGGGCCAACAACCCCAACGCGATGTTCCAGCGGGCTATCGGGTTGAAAGAATATGTCAACGCCCCGATGATATCCACACCGATTAATATGATGGATAGCAGCCCGGTCTGCGATGGCGCGGCCGCGCTGGTTCTGGTCCCCACCGAGCGGGCCTCGGAGTTCACAGTCGGCCAGCACAGGGGCGCTGTGCAGATTCTTGCCAGCGCCAGCGCCACGGACACCCTGGCCGTACACGACCGCAAGGATCCGCTCTTTCTGGAAGCCGCCTATCTGAGCAGCCAGAAGGCCTATCTGCAGGGGGGTATCACCCCGGACGAGATCGACTTCTTCGAGCTGCACGACGCCTTTACAATTATGAGCGCGTTAAGCCTGGAAGCCACCGGTTTTGCCCGGCGGGGCGAGGGTTGGCGTATGGCCTCCGACGTGGAGATCGGCATTGGCGGGCGGCTGCCCATCAGCACAATGGGCGGGCTGAAAAGCCGGGGGCATCCGGTGGGCGCAACCGGTGTCTATCAAATTGTGGAGACTGTACTCCAATTGACCGGACAGGCGGGGAAGAACCAGGTGAAAAATCCCCGGATTGGGATGGCCCAGAATATCGGCGGCAGCGGCGCGACGATTGTGACCCACATCCTGGGGGTCTGATTGGCCGTAGAAAGGGATGGTTTCCTACTGCCAAAAGCTACCAAACCCGGCCAATGGCGGCTTTCGATAGAGAATGAGCGTTGAAATTGGGCATAATTGCCACAGCAGCACGCACAATCTAATCGAATGTGCCTTTTGGGGGATATTCTTCCAGCGTATTTTGCGTAGATTTAATTACAAGTGTAACGACGCTGACGAAGCTCACCCAATCGGGTGCATAAACAAACTAAGGACACTTTCTATGGGAATCGCATCTGCCTGGCGCACCAAACAACAACGCTACTCTCTGCGCGGTGAAGTCTGCCCGGATTGTCACCAGGCCATCTTTCCGCCCCGGGATGTGTGCCCCCATTGCAGCCAACAGGCCGGACCTGTCCACGCAATGAGCGGGCGGGGCGAAGTATTCAGCTTTACAAAGATGTTCAGTGTGCCCGACGGCTTCAAAGATCAGCGCCCCTACACTGTGGCTCTGGTCAAGTTGGAAGAGGGGCCGATGGTCACTGCCCAGTTGACCGATCTCACCGAAGGTGATGTGAGTATCGGCATGAAGGTAGAAATGGTCACCCGCAAGCTGCGCGAAGAGGGCAACGACGGCCAGATTGTTTATGGCTACAAATTCCGCCCTGCCCTGGCCGTGGCCAGCTAATTGGGAGCAAAATCGTATAGCCAAAATGCAGAGAGACGGCGCGCCGTCTCTCTGCATTTTTTTCTCTGCCAATGGTAGACAATTGTCCTTTCCTATGGGATAATACCGGGCAGGAGGCATTACGCATGACGAATACGTTGCAATACCCCAGTTATCTGGACTGCGTTGCAGGGATTTTAGGCTGTTCCGCCGAGCCGCTTTTGGTGGATGAACTGGTGAATCGGGTCAAAGCCCAGCGGCCTACCGGCAAAGGTGTGCGCAGCGCGGTCTATCAGGCCATTGGCAAACTCTATCAGGCTGTCCCCGTTGCCCAGGCAACCTTCGGCTGGCTCCCTACACTGCTCCAGGGACAGACCTTTCGCCATCCTCTGAACAACTCCGAAATGCAACGGGGCAATCTGTTGATGGACGAGTTGGAGCACGCACTCTTTTTCCCCGAGTTTTTTCAGGACCATCAGCCAGACGCCCGTCTGGTTCGGCTGCATCTGATGGGCGGCCCTGTCCTGGAAGTACACGCCGCGGTGGATCAGGAGACCTGGGCCTTGCGTATGGGCAAGGATTTTCTGGATTGGGTGGATGAAGCGGGGGGGGCGGCCTACGATGACCTGCTGATTCACGTCTTGGACGCCGCCGCCGGCGAGTACAGTATGCGTTTGCAGCCCCGGGAAGGGCGGCAGGAAGCAGAAATCCACGAACGCAATCTGCACATGGCCCGCACTGCCGAGGCGATTGTCAGCGGGGATCGCAAGTCCCGCTCGGCTATGCCTGTTTGGGAGCTGGCCGCCGCGCTCATCGGGCGGGGTGTCTTTGCCGATACTGTCGCGCCCGACGATATGCACTTTGTGCTCCACGAACACAGCACCCTGCGTCTGTTGGACGATCTGGGCTATGCCCAGGCCAGCCGGGAGTATCTGCGCCGGGAGAAGCGCCAACACGAGAAGAGTGTCGGTCGTTATGATGGCGAGACACCGCCCTGGCTGGAGACTGGTCAAGGCAGCGGCAGGCAACCCGCTGGACGGGAGGTGCCGGACCTTTTTGACGACGAGGGCGATGGCGACGGCTTCTGGGATGTGGTGGAAGACAATGTGACCGATTTTTCCGATATGGAAGCGGCACATTGCGAGGGGTATCAGTACTATCTGAGTGAGTTCAAGCTCTTCATGCCGGCAGAAGACCCGCTAGGCCATATGGATTATCACCTGCTGGAGGCCGAACTGGAGACACTGGTGGGGTTGGAGCATGAATTTGGCTATCTGATGCCCGAACAGGCCGAACGCAAACAGGCCCTGGCCGCCCGTCTCTTTATCGATCCCGATATGTTCTATGGCGGCGATTGGGATCAGTCAGACTACGACGCCCCCCCCTATTGGGACAATTGAGCATTGTCGAAGCCAGTCAACTGCCGCTATTTTTTCGGCGATTATCACCGGGGAGCCAATCTGGAAAAGTGCCGGTTGCTGGAAGCCAGCCCCGACAACGCCCGCCCCTGGCAGCGCAAACTCTGTGATAGCTGCCCCGTGCCAGCGCTTCTGCACACAAGCACCTGTCTCGATCTGCTCTTGGAAGCCGAAGTGCAGAAGGGCTTCCTGCGCGAACGTGTAGAAGTGACTTTCGCAGTATGCGCCCGCCACCTCCAGCAGTTGGAAGACCCCCACCATTGCCCCGGGTGCGCCGCTGAACAGCAACTGCTCGGCGGCGGTTGATATCTTCTCCTATTTTCGCGCTTGCGAAGCCACGGCCGTTGTGCCCCGGTTTCCTGTCAGGTTCTGCCAACCCGCGCCGATGGCTGTGGAAAGTCGGTGTATGGCCGAAGGCTTCTCCGTCAGTGGATGGTTGTGTTTGGTGTTCAGCGCGCCCAGATAATTTTGGGTCGTAGTGTAACCCGCTTCGTAGAGCCGCTGGGATTGGGACCATTCGTTAATATCCGGCATATTCTCGGCCCAGAGACGGATGTTATACAGCCGGGGCTTGCGGGCTACACTCGTCAACAGCAGGTCGTGTTCGGCTTGCAGACGCAGCATTGTGCTGATGCTGCGGTTGATAATCGACGAGACCCCCCGCTGAATCTGCTCGCTGGCGTTGGGTTCGTCCCAGATGTGCAGCGCGTAGATTTCGGTGGCACCTTTCTCAATCGCTACGCGCAGGGGCAGGGGGGTGACTGTGCCACCGTCAATGTAGCGCTCGCCATCGACTGTCCAGGGCGGGTGAACCGGCGGCAGGGCAGTACTCGCCATCAGTGCATCCAGCACCCGGTCGCCCGGCTCTTGGCCAAAGATGCGCATCTTTTCGCTGATCAGGTGCGTGGCTGTGATGTAGAGAGGGATCTTCCCTTCCAGCGCGCCAAAGGTCAACGCTGGATCGATTCCATTGCGCTGCAAATAGGCGTAGAAGTTCCGGTTGTCATAGAGGGAGTCTTTTCCTCTAACGACTCGCCAGAGGACCTGTAGACCCTTGCCGGGATAGACATCCTCTTTGGTCGTCTTTTTCCATACGTCGAGCAGTCGCTCGATTTGGGTCAGCGAATACTCTCGGGCGATGAAGGCTGCGTTCAGCGCCCCCGCCGAGCAGCCGATGATCATATCCGGGGCAATGTTGTGCTCCAGCAGCGCGCGCAAGGCACCGACCTGCAAGCCCCCCCGATTTCCTCCTCCACTCAAAACAAGTGCGCGCATAGGATACCACCTTTCCGAAACCAGCGGTTTCGCGGACTCCTGCAACACCCCATTGTGTTGTCTGGGATTAAGTATAACATACGCTATTTTCGTCTCTGGTGGGAATAGTACATAAGTGCGCAAAAATGTTGTGGGCTTGTGTGGTTGGCTATTTGCCCGCCACGCGCTTGTGCTATAGAATAAGCCATAACTGCATAGATGGGGAGCTTGGATGTGCCAGGCTGAGAGGACAACCGACCAGTTGTCGACCCGTGGACCTGATCTGGGTAATGCCAGCGTAGGAAGCAAATTGCCAAGCCTGCCCAGATCGAGCAGGCTTTTTTGTTTGGCCGGTTGGTTGATTGGTTTCTTTTGGAAAGGATGACTGGTATGAAAAATGAATGGTTGACGCGGTATGCGAGTCGTATAGCAGTTTTGGCTCTTTTGTGGCTCCTGGGGGCCGGGTGTACGCCGGTGGCCGATCTTTCGTCCCTGCCGGGACAGGCAAAACCCGGGGCGCTGGTGGTGGCATCCCACGATTCTTTCAGCGCCAGCGAAGAGGTGCTGGCCGATTTCAGCGCAGAGACGGGTATTGAACTTCAGTTTCTGGCATTGGGCGACGCAGGCGAAGCCCTGAACAAAATGATTCTCAGCAAAGACGCGCCTCTGGCGGATATTTTCTTTGGCGTGGACAATACATTCCTCAGCCGGGCCCTGGCCGCGGAGATTTTTCTGCCCTATGCCTCGCCGCTCCTGGCCCAGATTCCCGATGTGTACGAGCTGGACCCGGAGCAGCGCCTCTTGCCTGTGGACTACGGCTTTGTCAATCTGAACGCCGATCGAGGGTGGTTTGCCGAGAAGGGACTGCCTATCCCTGCCACTCTGGAAGAACTGGCCCAGCCGGCCTACAAAGGATTGCTGGTGGTCGAAAATCCAGCCTCCTCTTCCCCCGGATTGGCCTTTCTGTTGGCGACGATTGCCTACTTTGGCGAGGAGGGCTATCTGGACTATTGGCGGGCCTTGCGCGCCAACGATGTGTTGGTGACCGATGGCTGGAGCGAAGCCTATTTTGAACATTTTACTGTGGGTGGCGGCGGGGATCGACCGCTGGTTGTCTCCTACAGCAGCAGCCCGCCTGCGGATGTGCTCTTTGCCGGGGATGGGCGCACAGAACCGGCCAGTGTGAATGTGAACCCGCCGGGGGGCACCTTCCGTCAGATCGAGTTTGTGGGGATTGTGGCGGGCACAAAACAGGAGGCGGCAGCCCGGCGCTTTGTGGACTTTCTCTTAGACCGCGCATTTCAGGAGGATATCCCCCTGCAGATGTTCGTCTATCCGGTCAACAGCCGTGCGGCCCTGCCCGATCTTTTCGTCCAGTTTGGCGAAACCCCGGATGATCCGGCGGTGGTGGACCCGGCAGCTATCGAGGCCAACCGGGAAGGCTGGATCGCTGCCTGGACGGATGTGATGGTGCGCTGATTGGGCGTCTGAGCGGATGAAGGGTGAAACGTGAGATCGGGCTAACTCTTCTCGCGTTTCACCTTTTCATTCCCCGGCAGCCAGACGAAAAAGACGCTCCCTCTTTCCTCTCCCGGCGCAGGACTCACCGCCCAGATACGTCCGGCGTGGGCCTCCACCAGTTGACGGGCGATCGTCAGCCCCAGTCCAGAGCTGCCCGTCCCTCGGCTGCGGGAAGGGTCGCCCCGATAGAAGCGGTCGAAGATGTGGGGCAGGTCCGCGGCGGCAATGCCGGGACCGCTGTCCTGCACGGAAAGGAGCAGTCCGCCGTCCTGTGCGCTGACAGCCACTTCGATTTTGCCCCCGGCAGGGGTGTGGCGCAGGGCGTTGGAGAGCAGATTGGAGAGCACCTGGCCCATACGCTGGCTGTCCGCCCACAGCCGGGTGGCTGGGGTCACCTGCCATTCCAGCCGGATACCCGCTTGCTGGGCGCTGGGCAGCAGACCGCTGACGATCCGCTCGACCAGTTCCCCCATCTCCACCTCGGCCCTGTCCAGCGAAAGATGACCGGCCTCCGCATTGGCAAGGGTGCGCAGGTCCTCCACCAGACGGCCCAGCAGCAGGGTCTCCGCGTGGATGGGGTCCAGGCTCTCCGCGGTCAAGGGGAAAATACCGTCCTGCAGCGCTTCGACAGTGCCCTGAATGGCGGTGAGGGGGGTGCGCAGTTCGTGGGCCACATCGGCCATCAGATGGCGGCGCAGGGTTTCCTGGGTTTCCAGCGCGGCGGCCATCCGGTTGAAGGCGTTGCCCAACTGGCCCAGCTCATCCTGCCCCTGGACAGGTACCCGCACCGTCAGATCGCCCTGACCCACACGGCTGGAGGCATCGCGCAGAGCGGTCAGCGGGTGGGTAATCTGGCGCACAAGCACAATCGCCAGGGCAAAGGCCACCAGCCCGGCCAACAGACCGGCAATCAGCGCGGCCCGGGTGACACCGGAAAGCAGGTCGCTGCCGTCGCCGGTGGTCCCGCGCATCGGCTCGCCGTCGATGAGCAATATCCCTACCTGCCGCCCGTCCACCCGGATCGGCCAGGGCTGGCCGGTCGGGTTGGCCCGATTCTGTGCGCCGCGGCTCTGTGAGCGACTGCCTAGCAGCGCCAATATTTGGCCGTTTTCGTCCACCAGCGCAATCCCGCTGTCATACATCCCCATCGCATGGCCCATCATTCCGCCCATCATCCCGCCGCTGGAAGCACTGCGCACCACCTGGCGCAGGCCGGTGTCGATGCCCTGCCAGCCGCCCTGCTGCTGGTAATAGGTGGCCAGGTCCTCCTGCAAATGTTCGGGCTGGAACATCTGGTCGTCGGCCATAAAGTGGGAGAAGCGGGTAGCCGCGCCCTGGCGGGTGAGCAGAACCGTCGTTGCCACGCCCAGGACGATAATCAGCGTAAACGCGCCCAGCAGTTTGACCCACAAGCGTTGGCTCATTGGGGTGGCCTTCCCATTGGCTGGGGCACAAAGCGGTAACCGACGCCGTGGACGGTCTCGATAAAGCGGCTGTTGCGCCCGCCGTCGCCCAACTTGCGGCGGATATTCTTGACGTGGACATCAATCGTGCGCTCGTAGGCCGAGACATCCCCCAGCGCGTCGTCCAGAGAAACGTCCAGCAGTTCGTTGCGTGTGAAGGGGCGGCCCGGATGACGCATAAAATAGGCCATCAGGTCGAACTCAGTCGTCGTCAGGTCAACCGGTGCGCCGTCGAGGGTGAGGGTGTAGTATACCGGGTCCAGACGCAGGGGGCCGGCGCGCAGAATCTGGCTGCTCTCGCTCTGGGGCGCGCTTTCCAGACGGCGCAGGGCGGCGCGCACCCGGGCCACCAGTTCCCGGGGGCTGAAGGGTTTGGTCACGTAATCGTCCGCGCCGATCTCCAGCCCCACCACCCGGTCGGTCTCCTCCACACGGGCGGTCAGCATCACAATATAGAGTCCGGCCAGGCTGGGGTCGTCCCCGGAACGCAGGCGGCGGGTGATCTCCCAGCCGTCCAGACCGGGCAGCATCAGGTCCAGCACCAGCAGGGCGGGCCGTTCCCGGCGCACCAGAGCCAGCCCGGTTGTGCCGTCCGCCGCGCTGAAGACCCGGTAGCCGGCCTGCTGCAAGTATCCTTCTACCACCCGGCGAATCTGGGCGTCATCTTCGATTACAACGATTGTTTGGCTCATAGGGGTAATTATACGTGAGGAATCGGATGCGGTAAATCGGTAGTTTCAGAAACGTGAAACGTGAGATCGCCGGGCGATCTCACGTTTCACGTTTCATTCTTCCTTTAGCATACAGCCGCGTCGTCTAGTGCCAGCTACCCATCATCCGGCCCATTCCCCGCTGGATGCCGTCGATCATTCCGCCAAAGCGCCCCGACATCCCGCCCGAATGACCCCTCATTCCCATCATCCCACTGTGACCGTCACGGTGGCCTTCGCCGTGACCGTTACTGTGACCTTCGCCGTTGCAACCTTCACTGGTTGCCATGCGCTGGAGCATTTCACCCGTGGCCTCGGCCCCGTGGCGTTCGGTCATGCGCTGGACCATCTGCCCAAAGCCTTCCGGCCCCAACATTTCCTGCATCCGTTGCAGACGGCTGGGTGGTGCGTCGGCTGTGGTAGCCGGGTCCGGTGTTTGGGCTTGGGCTGCGCCCACAATGCCGATGAGAAGCAGGGCCATCACAAGCACGGCCACGGCCACTTTCTTTGTTCGACCTGACATTTTGCATCTCCTTTGCAGAGGTAATGAATTGTGTAAATCTGTTCGGAACAGATGGGTGATCTTTTTCTGTTCTGATCCAATCATAAGCCCCAGTTGTGAACGAAATGTGAAGGAATTGGATGCGTATGATAAAGGTTTTGAAGCGGCACTGGTCAGTGCTGTATAAGTATCATCTTGGCGCTGGCAACAGCCAGTGGGTCCGGCGCAGCGGCCTGACAACAGACGGATCCAAACATTCCACGGAGGGAAAAGATGAGAAAATTACGAACGATTGTTGCGCTGATTGCATTTGCACTGCTGGTTGGGGCGTGTGCCGCTGGGCCAGAGAGCAGCGCTGTTGCCCCCGCGCCAGGCGGGCATACTGGAATGTCCGGGATGATGAACCGATCAGAAGCCGCAGTGCATACAGATGCGGCTGGGCATACGCAGGAGTCTGGGCAGATGCCAGCGGGTGAACACACGGCCGCGACCCACGGCATCCCGGAAGAGGCGGCTGGTGTGCCGAATCCTGTGGCCGTCTCCGATGCGTCTGTGGCCGCCGGCAAGGCGACCTACACCCTCTACTGTGCGGTTTGCCACGGCGAACAGGGCGAAGGGGACGGCTCAGCCGCGGCCGGTCTGGACCCCAAACCGGCGGATTTTCACGCGCCCCACGTCCAGGAATTGCCCGATGGCGCGCTCTTTCACGTCATCACCCACGGGCGGGAGGGGACAGCGATGGTGGCCTGGGAGTCGATAATCGGCGAGGAGGAGCGTTGGGATCTGGTCAACTTCCTGCGCACGTTTGAGGCAGCAGATCACTAAAGAAATAGAACGCGGATAAACGCGGAAAGGCCGGATGGGCGCGGATTCAGACAAAATCCGTGCTTTTTCCGCCCTTTCTGCGTTTATCCGCGTTCTATTCCGCATACAATCGCGTGTAGTGGTAATAGTGGGACAAAATCCGCTGCAAGTAGAGGCGGGTTTCCGAGTAGTCCATCAACTCCACAAAAAGCGTATCATCCGCGCCGGCCCGCTCCCGCCAGCGCTGGGAGTTGCCCGGCCCGCCGTTGTAGCCAGCCAAAGCCGAGGCGATCCGTCCATCCACAAAATCCCGCACCCAGGCCAGATAGAAGGCGCCGAAACGGATGTTGATGTACGGGCGGTAGATGAGGGCGTTGGAATAGTTGGGGAAGCCCATCCGCCCGGCGATCTCCTGACCGGTGGCGGGGATAATCTGGGCCAGCCCCTGGGCTGCGGCAAAGGAACGCGCTCCCTCCTCAAAGAGACTCTCCTGGCGGATGAGGCTGTAGAAGATCAGCGGGTCGATGGCGTTGCGCCCGGCTTCGGCGTCGATCAGTTCGGCGAAGTGGCGGGGATAGGCCATCCGTTGCAGAAAGAGGGGCGCGTTCTCCGTCACTTTGGCCGGGCTGTGTTCGATCAGCCAGACCGCACTGATCAGGCTCAGGCGGAAGGTCTCCAACTCCTCAAAATGCAGGGCCAGGGCGTAGATGGCCGCGGGATCGTCCCGATAGCGCCGGTAGACCAGTTCCAGTTGGGCCAACGCTTCGCCCCGCCGTCCCAAATCCAACAGCAGTTCGCCGTTGCGCAGGTCCGCATCGACGGCTACCGCCGCTGGCAGCTTGCCCCACCCGTCCGCCGGCGCGGTCGTCCAGCCCGCCAGCCAGCCCTCGACAAAGGCCCCACTGCCGTCGTCCCCGGCCAGTGTGGTGGCAGCGCCCGCGACCTGCTCCATTCCCCCAAAGATAAATTCTTGCGGTGCAAAGCCCACCCGCTGGGCGGCCAACCCGGCCAGCACGCCGTAATAGCCCCCCGGCTCCCGCTCCACCGTTTCCGCCCACAACTGCCGGGCCGCTTCCCGCTGGTCCTGGGCATAGAGCGCACGACCCAGCCAGTAGGCGCTGGCCTCCGGGCGTACCTCCGGGTAGCTGTCCCGCAAACGCTGAAAGGCATTCCCGGATTGATTGTACAGCCCGTTGACATACGCGCCGATGCCCAGCACCGACAGCCCATCCGCGGCCCGTTCGCTGCCGGGGAAGCCGTCGGCCAGGGCCAGAATATCGGCGGCGGCTTCCAACGCGTTGTCCGCGGCAATGGCAGAGAGCGCGCTGCGCCAGAGAGCTTCGGGCGCGTTGGGGTCGGTCGGGTGTTCCCGGGCAAAGGTGCGGTAGATGCGCCGCCCCGCCGCCGCATCGCCGCGCAGAATCTCCAGACGCCCCTTTTCCAGCCAGGCCAGGCCAAAACAGCCACAGGCCGGATCACCGGCAGTAATCCCGTCCAGGGCAACCAGCGCGTCGGCCCAGCGCCCCAACCCCATATAAGACCGGGCCACCCCCAGCCAGGCATCTCCCCGGCGGGTGTCGTCCTCGGCAGATTCAGCGAGAAAGCTCTGATAGGCGTCCAGCGCGGGCTGCCAGGCTTCGGCGTAGAGGTCGATCTGACCGCGCAGAAGGGCGTCTACGGGCTGGTTGCGGTTGACCAGTTCGATGAGGGCCAGATAGGCCGCCCCGCTGTCGGGCCGTTCGGTCAGCGCCGCCTGCCAGTGGGTGATGGCCGCAGCTTCGTCGCCCCCCCGCGCCCGCGCGTCCCCGGCCCGGCGCAGCAGCCCCACCCGATAGCCGGGGTTGACACTCTGGGAGAGCATCTCTTCCAGCACAGCCCCGGCCTCGGCCCAGCGCCCCGCGCCTTCCAGCAGCCCAGCCAGCCGTTCCAGAATCCGCACCCGCTCCACCCGATCAGCCGTGGCATCGGCGGCCAGGCGGAAGGCCGACCCGGCCCGGCTGCTATCTCCTGCCCGCAGCCAGCCATCGGCGAGTATCTCCTGGACGATACCGGTCAGGTCCGGGTGGCTTTCCAGAAAAGTCTGGTAGGCGGCCGTGGCTTCGCCCATCCGGTTCAGACCGGTCAGGGCCTCGCCGCGCAGGAAGATGGCCTTGACCCGGCGGGGATCGTCCGCGGGCAGGCGGATGGCTTCGCCCTGAAATTTGTCCAGGCTGTCCAGGGCCAGGGCGAAACTGTCCTCGGCCAGGTAGGATTCTGCCAGCCGGTAGCGGGCGGTGAGGCGGTGGGCGTCGTCTGCGCCCGCGTCGGCCAGCAGACCCAGCAGCAGCCACTGTTCGTCGGTGTAGTAGCCGTAACGGTGGAGATGGGCGGCCTGGGCCAGCCTCTCGTTGAGGTCTGGCGTGGCCCCGGGGGTGGGTGTGTCTGGGATGACGACGGTCGGTTTGGATTCGGGAGAGATGGCCCGGCTCTGGGATTGGGCGGAGACAGGCGCGGCGGCGGTGACGGGTGTGGGTGTGAAAGTGGGGACGGCGTTCACAGCCGGAGCGGGAACGGGAGTGGGTGTGGGGTCATCGCCACACGCGGACAAGACAAGCGCACACAGAAGCAAAATCAGACTATGAAAATGACCAACTCGGCGATTCGACACAGCAGTTTCCTGAGCAAATGACATCCAAACCACAAAGCTATTCTAATACCATCACCGCTACTTTTACCTTGAAAACCCGGACCAGAAAGCGCGCCACCCGCCACTTTTTCTGCAACGGAGCGGGCAATTCTATATCTGCGGGCAGACGGCGAAAGCCAAAACGCCAGTAGTAGCGCACATTGCGCAGCCCACAAAAGAGGTAGACCGGGCGGGGGTACTTTTCCAGAAAGTGGTTGAGCAGCGCCGCGCCGATGCCCTGACCCCGGGCTTCCGACTCCACGACCAGACTGCCGAATTCCCGTACGCCTTCGCCCCAATCCTTCATCTGGGCAAAGCCGAGAATTGCGCCATCCGCACCCTCGGCCACTACAAAACGCCGCCACTCCAGCTTTGTAGGATCCAGCCGTTCACGCAGGACACGCCGGACGATCAGCCAGCGTTCGTCCGGACGAGCCGGGCGCAGAGAGACGGCGGGCCGTCCCTCTGCGGGTTGGTTGGGCACACTCACGCGGCTTCGGAGCCTACGGTGATACCGCTCAGATTCTCCAGCGCCTTGACCAGCGCGTGGTTGCCCTCTTCGCCCAACCCCATCTGCTGCAACGTGCGGTAGAGGTTGAAGATCAGCCCGGTCGCCATCACCGGCACGCCCAGGTCGTCGGCCTCTTTCAGAATCAGACGCACATCTTTCTGCTGCAAATTGATGGTGAAACCGGGCCGCCAATCCCGGCGCATAATCTGGGGTCCCCGGTTGGCAAGCATCCAACTGCCTGCCGCGCCGCCGGTGACCGCGGCCAGACATTTTTCCAAATCCACCCCGCCCGCCTGGGCAAAGACCATCGCCTCGCACATCGCCAGACAGTTGCCCACCACCAGAATCTGGTTGACCAGCTTTACCGTCTGGCCCGCGCCCTGGCCGCCCACGTGGGTAATCGTCTTGCCCATGGCCTGGAAAGCCGGCATAGCCCGCTCCACATCCGCCCCGTCGCCGCCAATCATAATGCTCAGGGTGCCTCGTGCCGCGCCTTCGCTGCCGCCGCTGATTGGCCCATCCAACATCTGCACCCCTTTGGCATTCAGTTGTTTGGCGATCTCAATTGTGGCCTGGGGGCTGATGGTGCTCATATCGATCACCAGGGAGCCAGCCGCCGCGCCGTGGATGATGCCATTCTCGCCCAAAATCACCGCCTGCACGTCCGGCGTGTCGCTGACACAGGTGATGATAATATCGCTGTGGGCGGCCACGTCCGCCGGGCTGCTGCCGATGACCGCGCCATCCGCGGCCAGCTCCTCCGAGCGGCTGACTGTACGATTCCAGACCCGCACGCTAAAGCCGCTTTTCAACAGATTGCGGACCATTCCACGGCCCATAATGCCCAGACCAACAAATCCGATACGCTCACTCATTGGGTTCTCTCCTCTGTGGGGGATTCAGTGATTGATGTGTAACGCAAGCTGTTAGCTTGCGCTCTTGTGGATGCAAGCTAACAGCTTGCAGTACCACTATAGGATAACAAAACAGGCCCACTCTGTCGAGTGAGCCTGTCGCTTGTACTGTAACGCAAGCTGTTAGCTTGCGCTCTTGCCTACGCAAGCTAACAGCTTGCGTTACAGCAACAGCGCCTCAATCGCCTCGGTCGTCTCTGTATCTTCCGGCGTCACATCCCGGTGGGCAATCGTCTCGAAGAAATACTCCCCGTGCTCCTTGCCGTCGTCCCCGGTCAGCTTGCGGTGATCCACCTGAATCGTATCGCCGGGGACAAAGCGCCCGGCCAGAATCGCCTCGCTCAGCGGGTCCTGTATCTCGTTCTGGATCACCCGGCGGATGGGCCGCGCGCCGTAGTCGGGATCGTAGCCTGCATCGGCGATGGCCAACCGGCCCGGCTCGGCCAACACCAGTTCCATCTCCTGCTCGGCCAGTTGCAGGCGAAGGGTCTTCATCTCCAACTCCACAATTTTGGTGATCTGCTCTTTCGTCAGGCTATGGAAAACCATAATCCCGTCCAGCCGGTTGATAAATTCCGGGCGGAAGGTCTTTTTCATGGCATCCATCACCCGCTTCTTCATCGTCTCGTATTCGTTCTCCAGCCGCACAGTCTCGTCCGCGGTGATGGCAAAACCGAGACCCTTCGACCCCTGGATGAGTTTGGCCCCCACATTGCTGGTCATAATCAGCAGCGCGTTGCGGAAGTCCACCCGGCGGCCTTTGGCGTCGGAAAGATAGCCATCTTCCATAATTTGCAGCAGCATATTGAAGGCTTCGGGATGGGCCTTTTCGATCTCATCCAGCAGAATCACCGAATAGGGGCGGCGACGCACGGCTTCGGTCAACTGGCCGCCCTCGTCGTAGCCCACATAGCCGGGAGGCGCACCCACCAGACGGCTGACGTTATGCCGCTCCATAAATTCGCTCATATCCAATTTGATCAGCGCATCTTCGCTGCCAAAGAGGAACTCGGCCAGGGTTTTGGTCAGGGCCGTCTTGCCGATGCCGGTCGGCCCCAGGAAAATAAAACTGCCGATGGGCCGCTTGGGGTCTTTCAGTCCCGCCCGTGCCCGGCGCACAGCCCGGCTGATGGCTTTGATCGGTTCTTCCTGGCCGATAATGCGCTTGTGGAGTTCGTTCTCCATATCCAGCAGACGCACCTTCTCTTCCCCGGCCATGCGATGCACAGGCACACCCGTCCACATAGCCACCACTTCGGCGATGTCGTCCGGGGTGACGTGGGGGCGGTTTGTCACCTGCTGCCAGCCCTCGCGCAATTTGTCCAGACGGCTCTGTAGCTCCACCTCCCGATAGCGCAGGTCGATGGCGTCGTCAAAGCGCTGGGTTTCCAGGGCTTCGTCCTTTTCCTTCTGCAAGCGCTTCAGGTCCATAAAAGTCTCGCGCAGGCTGGCCGCGTGGGGCGCTTTGTACATACGCACCCGGCTGCCCGCTTCGTCCATCAGGTCGATGGCCTTGTCCGGCATAAAGCGATCCGGGACGTAGCGAGCGGCCAGATTGGCCGCGGCGTGCAGCGCGTCCTCGTTGATAATCAATTTGTGGTGTTCTTCGTAGCGGCTTTTAATGCCACGCAAAATCTCAATCGTATCTTCGATGCCCGGCTCATCCACAATAATCGGTTGGAAGCGCCGTTCCAGGGCCGCATCAGACTCGATATATTTGCGGTATTCGTCCAGGGTCGTCGCGCCAATAACCTGCAACTCGCCCCGGCTCAGGGCCGGTTTGAGAATATTGGCCGCGTCCACACTGCTGCCCGCGGACCCCGCGCCTACCAGCATATGTACTTCGTCGATAAATAGAATCGAACCGCTGGTAATAATTTCTTCGATAACCTTCTTCAGCCGTTCCTCGAACTGCCCCCGGTACATTGTCCCGGCTACCAGGCTGCCCACATCCAGCATCAGAATCCGTTTGTTGAGCAGTGTCTCCGGCACATCGCCTTCGATCACTCGCTGGGCCAGCCCCTCCACAATAGCCGTCTTGCCTACGCCCGGCTCGCCGATCAGCGCCGGGTTGTTCTTTGTGCGGCGGCTGAGAATCTGGATGACCCGCTCGATCTCCTTTACCCGCCCAACCACCGGGTCCAGCTTGCCCTCTTCCGCGGCTGCGGTCAGGTCCATACCCAACTGGTCGACCAGAGGCGTTTTGGATTCTTTCTTCTGCTTCTCTTTGCTCTGGGCCTGGCTTTGCAGCAAATTGCGTGCGGTCTGGGTGCGCACCCGGTCCAGGTTGATGCCCAGACCCCGCAGCACATTGACCGCGATCCCTTCCCCTTCCCGTACCAGCCCCAACAACAGATGCTCGGTGCCGATGTAGTGATGGCCCATCATCCGGGCCTCTTCCACGGCCAATTCGATCACCCGTTTGGTGCGGGGTGCCAGCGTGGGTTTGCCAAAGGGGGCACGTTCGCCCCGTCCGACCGTGCGTTCCACAGCCCGCACCACCTGGCCCGGTTCCACACCCAACTCTTTGAGGACTTTGACAGCCACGCTATTCTCTTCGCGTACAAGCCCAAGCAGCAGATGTTCGGTGCCGATGTAATTGTGATTGAGACGTAGCGCCTCTTCCTGGGCCAGCGTCAATACGCGCCGCGCCCGTTTGGTAAAACGATCCAGTTTGTCAGACATTGGGTTTGCACCTCAGAAATTGCGTCGATAGGGTTAGTCTGCTTCGCGCAGACAACACGACTATACCAGCGGTTCGCAACCGCTGCCGTAACGGGTATTCCGCTTCACATTGTACCGACCCACCATCGGATTTGTCAATCCAGCAAATCATCTCCGCAAAATGGCCCTGGTAGCAGGACTTCCATACTATAGCAAACATACTATAGCAAATTTTCTTTGAAATGTGGATTTCGTGGAGCAGGTTTCTTACCTGCCATCAGCAGCGGAAAGGAAATCCATCCTACGAAAACTCCGTTTTTCTGTCGCATTTTAGTATAGAAAACCCGAAAGAACTCCAATAAGTTCCATCCTGCGCCAAAAAAAATGGCGCACCGGCAATTAACCGGCGCGCCATTAGAAACCAATTTATGCGCTATTGGATTATGCGAATTCAGGCACGGCCATTTCGGCCACCAGCACATTCTCATCCTCATTCGCCGCGGGATTCTCATCCAACGGGACAATCTCCCAATCAAACTCATTGCTCTCCGGTTCGGGCAGGGCTTGCTTAAGGCTCAGCCCCATACGGCGGCGGTCAATGTCGATGCGAATGATGCGCAAATCGAACTCGTCACCCTCGGATACAACCTCCCGCGGGTGGGTAATGCGGCGATCCGACAACTCGCTGATGTGAATAAGCCCTTCCACCGCGTCGTCTTCCAGACGGGCAAAGGCCCCAAAGTTGACCATTTTGGTAATCACACCCTTGACCACCTGGCCTACCGCATACTTCTCGGCCACGGTCTCCCAGGGCTCCGGCTGCATCCGGCGCAGGCTCAGGCCAATGCGCTTGCGTTCCAGGTCCACGCTCAACACCTGGACTTTCACCTTCTGGCCGATCTGAATCACTTCGCTGGGGTGGTTTACCCGGCCCCAACTCAGTTCGCTCAGATGGATCAGACCGTCAGCCCCGCCCAAATTGACGAAAGCGCCAAAGTCGGCCAGGCTGCTGACCACACCCTCGGCCATGCCGCCCTCTTTCAGGGATTCCAGCAACTTCTCCTTCTGGGCCTGCCGCCATTCGCGCATGGCCAACCGTTCCGAAAGGATCAGCCGGTTGCGGCGGCGGTCCAGGTCGATGACTTTGTAACGCAATTCTGTCCCAACCAGTTTGCTCCAGCGCTCTTCCGGATCGATATCCGTGCGTTGCAGACTCTGGCTTTCGCTGCTAAGCTGGCTGGCTGGCACAAAACCGCGCACCTGGCCGATTTTGATGATGACGCCACCCCGGTTGTAGCCGCTGATCATACCAGAATCCGTATCCTGATTTTCCAGCAACTTTTCGGCCAGAATCCAGTCCTCCTCGGCCTTGGCTTTGGAGATGCTGAGCATCAGGTTTCCGTCCCTGTCCTCGCGCATGACATAAACGGGCACTTCGTCACCAATCGCAAGGTTGTCAAACTCATCCCCCAATCGTTCCAGATCTTTACCGGAGACGACACCTTCCGATTTGAAACCAATGTCCACAAGCCATTCGCCGGAGCGTTTGTCCACAATTACGCCCTGGCGAATGTCGCCCATAACAGGCGTCTTCATGTAGGAATCTTCAAATTCCTCCAGAAGCAACGCCATTGGGTGGTTTTCCATATCAATGTCCGGCTCGGCAAAATCGAACATAAAATGGGTGGGATCCAGAACTGCCTGCTGACTTTTCATAGCTCTAACACTTCCTCCAAAAATATAATTCGCAACACGAAAAAAGTATTCACATATCGTCAATTCGGGCGATTTATCATTCTGTCGCCCGATTTTTGTCCATAGGCCACCACTGATTTCCCCCCCTTAACCGCTACAGTAGAGGCAGACCAACAGTGGGCGTGGGGTCAAATCAGTTTGCCAGTGCCACCGCCTCGATCTCAACCAGCGCACCCAAAGGCAGGGCCGACACCTGTACGGTGCTGCGGGCCGGCGGATCACCCGTGAATGCTTCGGCATAGATTTTGTTGACTGTGGAGAACTCTGCAATATCGGTCAGGAAGATCGTCGTCTTGACGATTCTCTCCATCCCGGAGCCGGCCGCGGCCAGAACTGCTGCCAGATTGGCAAGCACCTGGCGCGTCTGTTCTTCGATGCCAAGCCGCAACTGCCCGGTCAGGGGGTTGATCCCGATTTGACCGGATGTGAAGATAAACTGTTCGACTGCAACTGCTTGGGAATAGGGGCCGACAGCGGCGGGCGCTTTTTCGGTACTAATCACTGTTCGATTCACAAACAAATCTCACATTGAACTCAGTGCGCTGTTCGGACTGCAACTGCATTTTCCAGCGCTACGCGTATAAAGAGGAAACGTCTCTGCAAGGGGTGTGGGGGTCAGCAAAGCACGTTGTTTCAATTGTAATTCACCCTACACAGATTGTCAAACCGGCAACGGCAAAAGTCAACGAAACCTCTACATCTGCTCTCCGAATCAAATACGGCATTCTCGGAATTGCAAATGATAAGGCTATGAGTAGACTGTTGGCAGGCTGCGCCGCATAATCTCATAATTCTCCAGAGCCTGCCCCGCGCCCAGTGCTACGCAGGCCATCGGGTTTTCGGCCACGTAGGCCGGCACACCGGTTTCCGCAGTGAAGAGACGGGAGATGTTGCGCAGTTGTGCGCCCCCACCGGTGATGACCATTCCCCGGTCAATAATGTCGGCTGCCAGCTCCGGCGGCGCCTTTTCCAGGGTAGCGCGCACAGTGCTGACAATCGCCTGCAATGGCTCGCTCATCGCTTCGGTCACTTCGGCGCTGGTGATTTCGATGGTTTTGGGCAGGCCGTTGACCTGATCCCGTCCCCGCACTTCCATACGCCGCTCTTCTTCCAATGGCAAGGCAGAGCCAATGGCAATTTTTATCTCCTCGGCGGTCTGGTCGCCGATAAGCAAATTGTATTTTTTGCGGATATAACTGGTGATCGATTCATCCAGCCGGTTGCCGCCCACCCGGACGCTGCTCCAAACCACAATGTCGTACATCGAGACGATGGCGGCTTCGGTTGTGCCACCGCCCATATCCACCACCATATTTCCTGTGGGCGTGCCAATGGGCAAGCCAGCGCCATAGGCCGCGGCCAGGGGTTCGGGAATGAGATAGGCCGCACCCGCGCCGGCCTGCATAGCCGCGTCGTGGACGGCGCGCTCCTCCACGCTGGTCACACCCCGGGGTGTGCTGATCATCACTTTGGGTTTGAAGAGGGGGTTGAAACGACCGGCAATGGCTTTGATAAAATAGCGCAGCATCGCTTCGGTGACAACAAAATCGGCGATGACCCCGTCCCGCATAGGGCGGGCCACTTCGATACTTTCCGGTGTGCGTCCCAGCATATCATAGGCTTCGTGGCCTACGGCCACCATTTTGCTGTCTCGGGCGCGGATGGCAACCACCGACGGCTCGTGGAGAACAATGCCACGCCCCCGTACATAGACGAGGACATTCACAGTGCCCAGATCAATACCTATTTGCTTTTCAAGCATAGAACGCTGATTCCTGATCGGAATTGCCAAACACACGACGTTCCACCGCGGAAGCCGTGGAACGCTGACACTTTATTATAGCGGGTGACGGATGCTACGACAAATCGCATACAACCGCGCAGACAAAGTATATCCACGAGGTATACAGCGTAAGAACAGCGTCTTTCTCGCGTTCGCATACTTCACGCCTCACTCCGTCTTCAATTGCAGCCAGACCATCGGGATCAGCATTCCGATAAAGACTACCGCGGCCGCGCCCCAGGGGTAGAGATTCAGTTGCAGCCAGGTTCCGCCTGGCATCAGACCGACGCCATAGAGAATGTAGACCGCCCAGCCGGTGATGGTGGCCCAGAGCAGTCGATAAACCAGCATCTGCCGGGGCATCACCCGCACCAGGACGACCAGAAAGAGGGCCAGGACCACAAGTTGGGTGATAGCGGCCACCGCCAGCGTGAGGAGGGTAACACGCGTCGTGGGTCTGGCGGGCGCAGCCGGTTCGATGGCGATTACCGGTGTTGGCTCCGGAGCCGATGTTGGGACGGGGGTGTCCGTGGGCGGAACTTGGGTGGGCGGCTCGGAAATGTTAATTTGGGCCAGGTCTTGGCCTGCCTGGATGCTGACGGAGATTTTGCTGCTCAGCAGGGCATCCACACTGGTTGCGGTGATGTTGAGTGTGCCCGGACGCTCCAGGGGAACCGCAATGCGCGCCATTCCATTTTCTGTCGGCACAGGCTCCGCAGGCAGGGCCAGGTCTGCGTCACTGTAGATCAGTCGGAAGCTGACATTCGTGCCATCGGGTGCCGGGTTGCCGTTACGGTCTACAATCGGCCCGGCCTCCACTTCCAGAATATCGCCGATGGTTACATCGGCTTGCAGGCTTACCTCGCCGTTGCCTGTACGATTGGCTACCACCTCTTTGTTGAGAATACGCAATTCGATCCGCTGTTCCGGGTTCGGTTCCAACCGTTCCAGCAGATTGCCGTAGCGGGTGCCCGGCGCGCCGACCGGGGGCGCTCCTGTCGCCGGGACAGCCCGAAAAACGGCCCGCACCGCTGCATCCAAAAAGGGGTCGGTTTTGCTGTAGACGCCCAGATAGGCGGTCAGCTTGCTTATCTCTGTGGAGTCCAGAAAATAGGGAGCGTTGAGGGCCAAGACCACCACCCGGGCACCCAACTGGTCGCTGCGCAGACGCAGAAACTGCTTAACTGCATCGCTGTATTCAAAGCGGGCCACATCCACATCGGACATTGCAAAGAGCAGCCAGTCAGCCTCTTCGATGGCTGCGTCCATAGCCGTTGCTAACTCTGGCGCGGCCGCATCCCGCAGCAGATCGCTCAACTGCTCAAAGGTGTAGCTGATGATGTATTCGGGTGAGAGTTGGCCTGTGGCGTCCGGGCCATAGAGTTGCAGGATGATATTTTCCAGGGCCTGGGGATCGATGGCGCGCTGGGGCGGGCAATCAACACACTCGGCAATTGCACGACTGTCCGTAAAGATGAGCAGCCTGTCGTTGGGTTGGGGCGCTTGAGGAAGCGCATCACTCAGCCCCAATGGGTCCGGATAGAGAATTGTCAACGCTTCCCGGGCTACCTGCCCGATCAGCGCCTGGGCTTCGTCCCGGTTTGGCCCGCTAAAGACGCGCAGATGTTCTGGCCGCACCAAAATCTTCTCCAGATCGATCTTGCGCGGGTTTGTGCTGCCCTGGGCGTCCGGCGCAATGCCGGACAAGCCATAGAGACGAAATTTCAGCCGCAAAATCCGGCGCAGAGAGTCGTCTACCCGGGACGCAAAATTGGGGTCTCGGGTGTAGAGATCGCGAAAGAAGAGAATTGTCTCTTTGATATTGTTGCGGGAATCTTCCCAGCGATCTGTCAAGGAGAATCGGGAAAGATAGAGCAAGTCATTACCGGCCAGGAAGGCATCCAGTGCGATCTGCTTGCGCTGGAAACGCTCCAGTTTCGGGTCGTAGTAACGGCGCACCGCGGGCAATCCCAGGGCATCACTCATCACCAATCCGCCCTGAGAGCGCCAGGCGACGAACTCTTCCAGGGCCAGGATTGTGCCCAGTTCTGTAGCCAGGCTAATGGGTGGGGTTCGTTCCCGGCTGCCTTGAAAGCTGCTGTAGCGTATATGACCGGAAATCAGCCCTTCGGTCATCGCATTGTCGCCGTCGCTGCGCAGAATGGCTGACGATCTGTCGGTCACACTGGCAAAGGGCAACAGATCCGTGCGTCGCAGCTCTTCCAGGCTTTTCTGGATGGTGGCAACTTCTTCATCCGGGCGTCGATCTGCCCCACCCTGCCCTGGAAAGTGGGAGGCCATTGTGGCGATCCGGTTGTTGCTTCCGCTGTGGATGCCGCTGATATAGGCTTGCCCCAGCTTGCCCACCCAATAGGGGTCACCGCCAAAGCTCTGTACCCCCAGGCCCAATCCCAAATCGGGCCGGGGCTGCTCCAACACATCCAGCGTTGGCCCGATGAGCAGATTGATACCCACCGCGGCTATCTCTCTGCCCACAATTTCTCCCACATTTTCCACCAATTCGGGATTCCAGGTGGCCCCCAGGGCCATTTGGGAGGGAAGGCTGGTAAAGCCCTGGCGCAAGCTGGCGTTGCTCGGATCGTCCCCCATCTGTTCCACGCCAATCAGCAGAGGCAACGGTTGGGCCGCCCGTTGGAATATCCCCAAGTCCAGGGTATCTGGCGTGCGCAGCAGCGCCGCGGGGGGATTCAACGCCTGGTCAGAGCGCAGATAAACGCCATAGGCCAGCGCTTGCAACTGATTGGTCAGGATAGCCACCTGGACCGGCGTGTCACCCCCCGGCGTATTACTAAAATTGCGGTTCTCTGGGTTGATGGCTACACCGCCAATTCGATACTCCTGAATCAATTCGGCAATGTCACTGGCGGCGGCTGTCTGGTTGCCCTGGAAGTCGATAATGAAGAGTTGACCTACCCGGTCGGCAACACTCATCCCCCCAATCACCCGGTTGATATCCTGGGTGAGCAGGTCGTCGGGGCCAGGGGTGGGGGATGGGGTAGCCATCAGCGTGGCTGCGCCCGGCGTGGCCTGCGCGGTCATTGTTTGGGCGGCTTGGGCAGTAGCTGTGGCAATCGCCCGCAATGTTTCTGTAATAGATGTAGTGGGCCGAAGGGTGGGCGTGAATTCATCCTGCCCTGGCCCTTCGTCCAGAGAGAACGGGGTGCCCGGGGGGCGGGGTGTCTGCTCCTGGGCCAAAAGGGCTGTGCTTTGACCCAACGCCCAAAAGAGGGAAAGAAAGAGCAGAGCCATCCCTACGCCCAGGGGAAAGAGGCGGCGGAGGCGGGTATGGGAACGGATGGTGGGGACGGTCAATGGTTCGGATCGTTTCATCGTCCGCATTGTACCCGTCTCGTCCGAAGGAGGTCAAACGGAGATGAGCGGAAAAAGCAGAAGTGCAACTTCTTCAAGAAGTCGCACTTCTGCGGGAAGTCGCTGTTTCAGTTACGAATTATCAATTGAAAGCCAAGCCAGTAGGTGGTGAAAAAACGCTGCCAGTGGGTGGTGATAAAATGGCCCACGAAGCGGGCGACTGGGCGAATGAGAAGCATGGCCAATAGCAACCCATTCAACAGAATACTGAAACCGAGCAAAGGCAAAATCATTGCGAGCATTTCCTGGGTCATTCTTTTGTTCCCCCGTGTGTAACGAATTTGGCCCTGAGTAGTACCACAATACTACCACCCGTCACACCCGAAGCTGTCAATCTGTTGACATTTCATCCAGAAAAGAGAACATTTATTGGCTATGGTTTCATACGCAGACCCATTTGGGCGAAGTGGTGATCAAAGCTGAATGCCTGGTCGATGCCCCGATTTTGGGCCAGGGCCAGACAGACACAATCGGTGTAGCTCCAGTTTTTGTCGCTGTAGCTGCTGAAAAGTCGCCAGGCCGCGGCCTCCTCGCCGCCATCCACGACGATTAGTTCGATCAGACTGCTGTTGCGCAGACGCATCCCCAACTGGCGGGCCACGTGAACCCCCAGCCGGGCTTTGGTCAGGGTCATTGCTTCGTCAAAGATGTGGTTGGAGACCAGCAATGTACCGGGCGTCTGAATCGATTTCAGAAAGGCGGCCGCGGCCGCGTGGTGGGGGTCCGTGCGATCCACCAGTGCATAGAATCCACTCGTGTCAGCTATGATTTGGGCCATCTTCTGCCACCGCCAGGAATTGTACCGGTTCCCGCTCTGTCCAGTCGGTCCGGTAGAGGAATGTGTCGAGATTCTCGCTGGTCACGCCGTCGTCCGGGCCAACCCCAATGCCGATAATTCCCCACAGGGGGTCGTCGGCCAGGGTAGCCGCCTGCCGCTGCTCGATGGCCGCGGTGATCAGCTCCCGCAGCAGGGCGGACATTGTGGTTGTCTGGCGCTGGGCCTCTTCGGACAGCCACTCGTGCTGCCATTCTTCCAGAATCATCTGTACGCGTTTCATAGCCACCTTCCCGATTTGGTATACACACTATTGCTACACAAAAATAGTATACATCGAATCAATGGCTTTGTCAAGCACTTTTTTGACTGGGTATCATTTCAGAATTGCGGCGAGATGTGCCCGCCGAATCAATTCGGCGTCTGTTATGGGAAACCTGTTGAAACAGGGTAGGGGATCGGGTTTCAGTGCGTTTCAACGCACTTCCCATAGCAGACGTCGGTTTGCAACCGGCGCAGCGCTTCCCTCAATCTGGCACGCACCCTTTTCTCAGTCTATAAACAAAGCGGGGCGCTTTCGCTACCCCGCCTGTTGAATCTGTTTTTATCCGCTCGATCCGCGTCGTCCGCGTTCTATTCCTACGCCTCGTAAACGCAATCCACCTGGCGCTTGCTGTCGGAGGATTGCAGAATGGCGTCGCAGATGACCGAATTGCGGTAGCCGTCCAGGAAATCGGCCCCAATGGGGGCCACCTCCCGGTTGTTGACGATGCAATCGAGCAGGTGGGTAATCTCGTGGACAAATGTGTGCTCCCAGCCGATCATATGTCCCTGGGGCCACCAGTTCTCCCACCAGGGGTGGAAGGGTTCCGAGACCAGCACATTGCGGAAGCCCTGGGTCTCTTTGGGTTCGTCGCCCACCCAATAGACCTCCAGTTCGTTCAGCCGCTCCAGATTGAAGACGATACTCGCCTTCTCCGCGTTGATTTCGATGCGCTGACCGTTCTTGCGCCCGGCGGCAAAGCGGGTGGCTTCCACTGTGCCCAGCGCGCCGTTCTCAAAATCCAGCAGGGCGGTGAAGGCGTCGTCCACATCCACCGTGCCCATTGTGCCGTCGCCCCAGGGCCGCTGGGGAATGAAAGTGCGGGCCATACCCGATACGCTGCGCACTTCGCCCACCAGGTAGCGGGCCAGATCGATGATATGCGCGCCCAGATCGCCCAGCGCGCCGCTGCCCGCCATCTTCTTTTGCAGCCGCCAGATCATCGGCATATTGTAGTGGGGCATAATCCACTCTTGCAGATAGACGGCCCGGAAGTGGTAGATTTTGCCCAGCAGCCCGGAATCGACCAGTTTGCGAATCTGGCGGATGGCAGGCACAAAGCGGTAGTTGAAGGCCACCATATTTTTGACGCCCGCTTTGTTCACAGCGTCCAGCATCAGCTTGGACTCCTCGGCGGTGCGGGCCAGGGGCTTCTCACAGAGGATGTGCTTGCCCGCTTCTGCCGCGGCGATGCACGGCTCGGCGTGAGCGTCGTTGGGGCCGCCGTTGTCAAAGAGTTGGATATCCGGGTTGCTGATCAGGTCCCGCCAATCGGTGTAGGCGTGCTGATAGCCATAGCGCTTGGCAGCCTCGCTCACCGCCTCCTGATTGCGCCCGGCAATACCTACCAGTTTGGGCACAGCAGGCGGCGGATACATCATATGCCCGATATTCAACATCGCGTGGGTGTGGGCCTTGCCCATAAAGGCATAGCCCAGCATCCCCACACCGATCTCCGGGGCCTCGCCCTCGGCCTTCGCCCCGGCCATAGAAGTAAAACCACTTGCTTCGCTCATTGTCATCTCCTCGTGGGTATGGAAGATCGGAGATTGGGGACTGGGGATCGGGCGGCCGGACTCAAAACCACCCGATCCCCAGTCCCGATTTCTCAATTACTTACTTGTCAGCAAAGGCTGCATCGAAGGCTCGATCCGACGACGGGAAGTCGATCTTGCGGGTGTAGGCGCAGGATTCGGTGGCGCCGTGCTCCCGGTCCATCCCCGCATCTTCCCATTCAATGGAAAGGGGGCCAGCATAGCCGATGTCGTTCAGGGCGCGGATGATCGACTCGAAGTCGATTTTGCCCCGGCCCACCGAGCGGAAGTCCCAGAAGCGGCGGTGATCGCCGAAGGGAGCGTGGCCGCCAAAGACCCCGGCCTGGGTGGGGCTGTTCGCCCAGCCCACATCCTTCATATGGACGTGGAAGATGCGCTCGGCGAAGGTGCGGATGAAGCCCACGTAGTCCACGCCCTGATAGCCGAAGTGGCTGGGGTCGTAGTTGAAACCAAAGGCCGGGTGGTCGTTGAGCGCGTTGAGTGCGTTCTGCGCGCTGTAGATGTCGAAGGCGATCTCCGTGGGGTGGACTTCCAGGGCGAACTTCACGTCGTTTTCCGCAAAAACATCCAGAATCGGCGTCCACAGCTCGGCGAAGAGAGCCAGCCCTTTTTCCAGATAATCCGACGGGTTGGGCGGGAAGGAGTAGACCATATGCCAGATGGGTGAGCCGGTGAAGCCGGGCACAACCTTTACGCCGAATTTGGCCGCGGCTATGGCCGTATCCTTCATCTCCTGGGCTGCCCGGGCCCGCACGCCGTCTTCTTTGCCATCGCCCCAGAGACGGGGGGGCAGGATGCTGGCGTGGCGTTCGTCGATGCGGTCGCAGACGGCCTGGCCCACCAGATGGTTGCTGATGGCGTAGCAGCTCAACCCGTATTGAGCGAGGGTGTCCCAGCGCTTCTGGACGTAGCTGTCGTCAGAAAGCGCCTTGTCCACCTCGAAGTGATCGCCCCAGCAGGCGAGTTCCACGCCGTCATAGCCAAAGGATTTGGCCTTCTGGCAGATGACTTCAAAGGGCAGATCGGCCCACTGGCCGGTGAAGAGTGTAACGGGTCGTGGCATGGCTGACTCCTTATAATTTGTGGTATGAATGACAATTTGTATGGATGCGGGTTTTCAGGCCGCGCCTGAACCACACGGGGTGATGGCTCCACTATACAATTGGAGAGGAAAAAAGACAATTTGACTGCCAGAGAAGGCTTCGGTTGACAGGGGGGCACCAGACAGAGAAAAATCAGCGGTATCTTCTCAACAGGGAGTGGGATAGACCTGACAGGTCTCGCTCCACCAATGATTGAGAAGATACAATCAGCGCCAGGTAAAATTGCGCACGTCGCTGGGAACACTGGCCGCCTGAATGCCCCGCCCCTCGCCCTGATCGGGCAGAATACGCACGACCGTCACTTGCCAGCCATATTGCATAGCTGCGCTGGTTACAGGCACTGCGTCCGGGTGTAGCCGATGGCTGGTGGCTTTGGTCCACACCGCGGGCAGTAACCCCACCGAACCTTCCACTGGCCAGATGCGCAGGACATACCATTCGTTGGGGGCCAGCAGGTCCACGCTGATCCAGCGGAAGATGACTTCTTCGCCCCGGGGCAGAGCAACTCCATCCCCAGGCTCCAGCAGCCGTGCCGCGGCGTAGCCACCAGCGGAGTTGTTTAGCCCTGGCACGTTGCGCGCCGATTCACTGGACGCGGCGACCCCCGGCGGCAGTTCTACTGGAATGCGTAACACCTGTTCCGGGCGGATAAAGTCGCTGGCGACAATGCCGCTGGCCTTCAAAATCCCTTCGACTGTCGCACCAAAACGCACGGCAATGGAGACAACCGTATCGCCAGGCTGAACAGTGTACCGGAAAATGCTGGGCACCTCCACCTGATTGGTGATCTCCGAAACCACCTGGGGCACAGGGATCACCAGTTCGCTGCCAGCGCGAATGAGTGAGTCCTTCAACCCATTGGCCGCTTGAATCGTCTCCACTGTCACGCCGTATTGAATGGCGATGGCGGAAAGCGTCTCGCCGGACTGCACTGTATGAATGACGAGCAGGGGTCCAGGTGTGGGTTCGCTCTCTGAAATCGGTGTGGCCGTGGTCAGAATTGCAACGGCCGCTGCCTCGTTCTGTGGGGTTGTGATAACCGGCGTTGGCGTGTTGATCTGTGTCTCGGTCTGGGCATTCGGCCTGTCTGAACGGTTGCCCATTTGCCACCAAATGGCTACAAGCGCCAACAGCGCAACCACCAGCGCCAGGTCCAGCCAGGTGACCTGTCGCTTGCCCGGACCCGGCTTTGTCAAGTCGTGACCACAGAAGAAACAGGTCTCAGCTTTCTCTGCCACCCGGGTTCCACAGTTGGGACAGCGGTGCAGTTGATTGGAGGAAGTACCAACATTCTGTATCATAGGCAAATTATAGCACGCGTAGGGGATGGATGCGAACCGCTACGTATTCTTTACGTAACTGTTCAGCCACCCCACCCCCTCCCAACCTCCCCCACCGTGGGAGAGGGTGGGCAGTTACTTCTGTACGAAGGGTCTCTTGCGATAATAACCGAATTACCGACGAAAAAAGTGCAGTCTGTGTTACAAATTGTAATGGAACTCCAGCCTACCCGGAAAAGTCACAACAAAAGTAACTGTTGAGCCACCCTACCCCTCCCCATTCCAGGGAGGGAAGTGGATCGACTCCTCCCCCACTGTGGGGGAGGTTGGGTGGGGTGAGCAGTTACAAACAAAAAGCCCTTCAGCAGAGCGGCTGAAGGGCTTTGATCTGGCAGGAAATCTTCTGCTATTGGCCTCGTTGGGTTAACAGATAGGCGACAATATCCACAATATCCTGGGCGCTTAGGATGTCCTTATAGGTTTGCGGCATCACACCGCCATTGTAACCGTTGGTCACAAAAGCATTGGGGGCTGTGATGCTGGTGTACAGATAGAGCGCCGGGGATTCGCCCTGTACACGGGTGATCGCCGTGCTTGCCACATTGCCCCAGGTGGGTGCAACCACATCATTGGAATTGTCCAGCCGATGGCAACCCACACAACCAGCGCTGGTAGCCACCTGCTCGCCGTTGACCGGATCGCCAGGGAGGAGCGCTGCCACATCCGCAGCCAAGCCAGCATATATCTCTTCATCGGTCAGCGTGTTAATATCTGGGATAGGTGTGGGGATGGGCGGCACAAAGGCTTGCCCTTTGACTTCGGGGACCATATCTGGCGAAATTAGCTGGGCGCGCGGATTGGGCGCACAGGCAGCCAGAACAAAAATGACGACGAGCAAGGATGCCGTCAACAGATAGAATCGATTGCTATGAAGACTTCCCATCGATACTCTCCACAAGAAAGTGCAGCCCAGGGCGGTTTCGGTGGATGGACTACGAACCGGGTAAAAGGTAGAATAAACAGGACACAGTGTAACACGGGACGCGCTGGGATGCAATTCTGTGCGCAAAAATTCACAAAGGCAATAGTTGGAAACTCACAGCGTCGGGGGTATCACCGCCAAAGACTTCGAATTGGCGCGAAAAACAGAAGACATACTCCTCTGGATGCCTGGGACCGGAGACGCATTGGCTGGTCCGGTGGGAAAATGGGTCGAGTGAAAGAGAGAGAGGGGATTGGGCATTAACGATGGAATGAATAGTGAGAAGACCAGATCACATCAGCGTCTATGCAATGCAGACGCCCCGGGCTATGCGATGTTGAGGATAGTGAAGGGTTGGCCCAATGTTCTCGTGGCTTCTTTTGCCCAATCTTACCCACACTCTATCTCGCGCTGGCCGGGAAGTCAAATCCACAAAATCTGTTTCGTTGGGTACTTGAGTTTGGCTCTTTAGCGAAGGGGGTAGAAAAAGGGATAATTTTGGTGTAGAATATATCTGTAGGATTTGGAAGTTATAAACAGGTATAGAAGAAA
>JAANMX010001212.1_pt1 | contig 30015 bp, 25 predicted proteins | sample 7279681 | NCBI WGS metagenome assembly JAANMX01 (sample SAMN14094542, study PRJNA606508) | bioreactor metagenome | isolation source: A lab-scale SPAN reactor treating ammonium-rich wastewater day 351 | place: Ireland: Galway | collected 2018-01-01 | reverse complement strand
ATTTTGTATACACGGATCGGAAGGAACACAGATTTTTATTAATCCGTGTTCTCTTTTATCCGTGTATACAAGCCTTTTTTCAGGGCAGTTCTCCATGCGCTGTCGTGCGCCACGGGGGATGAAATTTTGTATACACGGATCGGAAGGAATACAGATTTTTATTAATCCGTGTTCTTTTTCATCCGTGTATACAAGCCTATTTTCAGGGCAGTTCTCCATGCGACTTCGTTACGCTATGGGGGATGAAAAGCGAAACGCCGCAAGCTAACAGCTTGCGTTACAGCTTATTTTCAGGAGGGCAAGATGGGCAAGACAGGTAATTTTATTCTGGGCGGGCTGATCGGTGCGGCATTGGGCGCGGCTGTGGCCTATCTGCTTGGCCCGGCCCAGGCAACCCGCTTTGACGCCACCTACCGTTCCCGGCTGGACAGGGCATTGGACGAAGGCCGCCAGGCCGAGGAGGCCAGAGCCGAAGAATTGCGCCGGGAATTTGCCCAGGCCAAAAAGCGAAGACCCGCAGACGCGTAGGAATTGCAGACGCGTAAGAATTGGAGGTAACTGCTCACCTCCTCCCAACCGCCCCCACCGTGGGGGAGGAGTCGATCCAGTTCCCTCCCTGGAACGGGGAGGGGTAGGGTGGGGTGGCTCAACAGATAGAATTGGAGAAAGGGGTGTGGAATACTTGTTAGCGCGAAAAAATGGTGAGTTATGCGTATTCTGACAATCAGCGACAAAATCGTCCCCTCTCTCTACAGTGCGGGTATCCGCAGTCAGATCGGCGCTGTCGATCTGATTCTCAGTTGCGGCGATCTCCCTTACTATTATGTAGACTACATTGTGAGTATGCTGGACAAGCCCGCCTATTTTGTCTATGGCAATCACGCCTCTGTCGCTGAGTATTGGTCGAACAATACAGTAATGAGTGCGCCGGGCGGGGCCATTAACCTCCACGGGCGCACCTTCTGTGAGCAGGGGCTGCTGTTGGCCGGATTGGAAGGCTCCATCCGTTACAACAAAGCCCCTTTTCAGTATACCGACCGGGAGATGTGGGGTAACATCTCCCGGATGATCCCCGGCCTGCTGCACAACCGGCTGCGCTATGGCCGCTGGCTGGATGTGCTGGTCTGCCATTCGCCGCCCCAGGGCATCCACGACGAAAGAGATCGGGCGCACACGGGTTTCCAATCCTTCCTGGCCTTTATGCACTACTTCCGCCCCCGCTATCTGCTCCACGGCCACATTCACGTCTACCGCAACGACACCATCACCTGTACCCGCTATGAGGAGACGGATGTGATGAATGTCTATCCCTATCGGATTTTGGAGATCGATCCTTGAAATATCACCTGATTACAATGGGCTGCCCCAAAAACAGAGTGGACAGCGACGGCATGGAAATGCTGCTGCAACAGGCCGACCTGCGCGCCACCTCCAACGCGGCCCGGGCCGATGTGCTGATTGTCAACACCTGCGGCTTTCTGGACGCGGCCAAAGAGGAGTCCATCGGCGTACTGCAAGAGCTGGCCGGTCTGAAAAAGCGGGGGCAGATGCTCATCGCCGCCGGCTGTCTGGCCCAGCGCAACGGGGAAGAAGTGCTGGCCCGGGTGCCCGGCGTGGACGGGCTGCTGGGCACCCGGCGCTGGATGGATGTGATGGAATTGGTCAGCGGTATCCGGGGCAACGGCGGGGGCAAACGGCGCAAACTTCAGCAGTATTCCCTGCTGGGCGACCCGGACCAGAGCTACGAAGTGGCGGTTCCCCGTCCGCCCGTGGCCGGGGGCAGCGCCTATCTCAAAATTTCCGACGGTTGTAACGCGCCCTGCGCCTTCTGCACCATTCCCAGTTTTAAGGGGAAACTGCGCAGCCGCCCCCTGGAAGCGATTGTGGACGAGGCCAACGCGCTGGTGGCCGCCGGCGCAAAGGAACTGGTGTTGGTGGCCCAGGACAGCACAGATTACGGGCGGGACTGGGGCGAACCCAACAGCCTGCCCCGACTGCTGGCCGCGCTGGGCAACCGCACCAGCAGCGATCTGCGCTGGATACGGCTGATGTACGCCTATCCCGGCCACGTCACCGACGAACTGGTGGAGGTGATGGCGAGCCAGCCCAAAATTGTCCCCTATTTGGATATGCCTTTGCAACACGGCGACCCCCGCACCCTGCGCCGGATGCGTCGTCCCAGCCGTATCGAAATGGTCTATGACCACATAGCAAAGCTGCGCGCCGCTATGCCCGACATCGCCCTGCGCACGACTTTTATTGTGGGCTATCCCGGCGAGACGGAAGAGGAGTTTCAGGGGCTGCTCGATTTTGTGAAGATCATCGAATTCGACAAAGTGGGCGCATTCACCTTCAGCCCGGAGCCGGGCACGCCCTCGGCCACACAGCCGGATCAGGTGGCGGACGAAGTGAAGCAGGAGCGCTATGCCCGGCTGATGGAGGCGCAGCAGCCTATCAGCCTGCGCAAGAATCAGGCGCTGGTGGGGCAGATGCTGGAAATTCTGGTGGAGGGTGAAGGGAAGGTCGAGGGCAGCGGCGCGCCCCTGCTGTTGGGCCGCAGCTACCGGGACGCGCCGGAAGTGGACGGGCTGGTCCTGCTCCCCGGCGTCTCCGGCGCGCCGATTGGCTCGATGATGGAAGTCCACATCAACGGCGCGATGGAGTACGATCTGGTGGGGGAACCCCTGCTGGCAGAGACATTTGTGAGCAAGAGGGGGGTATAATTCAGCGCTTGACGTAAATGCAGCAGAGAAATCTTTGACATTTTCGTTCTTCCTTGCTATATTTTTCAGCAACAATTGAAAATTGCACGACTCTTATCCAGAGAGGCAGAGGGACCGGCCCTACGAAGCCTCGGCAACCCGGTATCGAATGGCAGCGCAGCCGTCGATAGCGCCAGGGTGCCAATTCCGGCAGACACGTTCTGGACGATGAGAGGGAAGCAGAGCAATGGCGCAATGCACCTCTTGTCTATTCAGGCAAGGGGTTTTTTATTGCGTATAGCGTATTTCGTAAGGTGGCGCAGTCACGATTTGCGTGGGGAAATGTGAAGACGTGAAACGTGAAGACGTGAAACGTGAAGACGTGAAACGTGAGAGTACGTGACGACACCTCACGTTTCACGTTTCACCCTGCCAAATCAATAGTATCTGTCCAACCAATACCACTTCCCTACGCAATACGCAATCCTGCCCCGCCAAACGGTTCCTTTTCTACCACGCGAGGTCCACTCCAAATGATCGTCATGAAATTCGGCGGCACATCGGTCGGTTCTACAGAAGCTATCGGGGCTACGGCTGCGATTGTGGCCCAGAAAGTGGCGGAACAGGCCAAGACTACCCGGCCCGGTGTAGTGGTCGTCACCAGCGCTATGAGCGGCGTGACCAACGCCCTGATCGATTCGGCCCAGGCCGCCGCGCTGGGGGACGAGACCCCCTATCGGGAAGCCCGCAGCAGCCTGCTGGTGAAACACCAGATGGTCTGCGGCCAACTCATCGAAGACGGGGTGGAGCGGGCTGCCTTAGGCCGCCTCTTCGACAGCCGTCTGCGCGAGTTCGAGCGTCTCTGCAGGAGCATCGCCGTCCTGGGCGAGCTGACCGAGCGGGGGATGGATGTGGTCTCCGGGATGGGCGAGCGGCTGAGCGCACCCCTGCTGGCCGCGGTGCTGCGGGCCAACGGCGTCAGAGCACAGTTTATCGACGCCGGCGAACTGATCATCACCGACGACACCTACGGCAGCGCCAGCCCGCTGATGGAGCAGACCTTTGCCCGCTGCATCGACCGGCTGCTGCCGATGGTGCAGAGCGGGGTCGTGCCCGTCATCACCGGCTTTGTGGCCGCCACAGAAAAGGGCATTCCCACCACACTGGGGCGGGGCGGCTCGGACTATTCCGGCGCGATTATCGGCGCGGCCCTGGACGTGGACGAGATTCAGATTTGGACCGATGTGGACGGGGTGCTGACCGCGGACCCGCGCATCGTCAAAAATGCCCGCTGTCTGGAAGAGTTGACCTACGAGGAGGTGGCGGAGTTGGCTTTCTATGGGGCCAAAGTGCTGCACCCCAAGACGGTGACGCCGGCCATCGAGAAGAAGATTCCTGTGCGGGTGTTGAATACTTTCAACCCCAGCCACCCCGGCACACGCATTGTTGAGTCCACGCCCAACCGGCCTCTGGGCGTAAAGGCCATCACCGCCATCAAAGATATGCAGATGATTACAGTGGCCGGGCGGGGAATGATGGGTGTGCCCGGTATCGCCGCCCGCACCTTTGGCGCGGTGGCCCGCCAGAGCGCCAATGTGCTGATGATCAGCCAGAGCAGCAGCGAGCAGAGCATCTGTTTTGTCGTGCCCGGCAAAGAGGGTCCCCGGGTGGTGCAATCGCTCCAGGCCGAGTTTGAGCGGGAGCTGAAGCAGCACCTGATCGAAAACATCCACAGCCAGAACGAAATTGTGATTGTGGCGGTGGTGGGCACAGGGATGAAGGGTGTGCCCGGCATCGCGGCGCGGGTATTCAACGCCCTGGGCACACACAATATAAATGTCATCGCCATCGCGCAGGGGGCCAGCGAGGCCAACATCAGCCTCGTCGTTATCCGCGCCGAGGCCGACAAAGCCGTGCAGGCCATCCACGACGCCTTTGAACTGGGGATTGGGGACTAGGGATTGGGGATCGGGGACTGGGGACTGGAGAGTGCGTCCCAGTCCCCAGTCCCCGATCCCCAATCCCCAATCCCCGGTCCCTACCACCAGAGAGGAAACTTTACAAATGCAACAACTTCCCGTCATTCTCTTCGGCCTGGGGGGTGTGGGTCGGGCGCTGGTGCGCCAGATTTTGGACAACCGGAATTTTCACGCCGACCAGTACGATCTGGAGATTCGCTTTCTGGCCCTGTGCGACAGCCGGGCCGCGCTGATCGAGCCGATGGAAGGCTTGCACGACCAGCAGATCGAAGAAGCCCTGGCCCTGAAGACTGCGGGCCAATCCCTGGCCGCCCACGAACTGGGCGGCAGCCAGGACGATCTGGCGGCCATTGTAGACATCGCGGGCAGACCGGGTGCGGTTGTGGTGGACTGTTCCGCCACGGATCAGACCCTCCCTGCGCTGCTCTTTGGGTTGAACCGGGGCTACAAAGTCGTCCTGGCCAACAAAAAACCCCTCACCGTTCAACAGGAGGCATACGACCGGCTCACCCGAGCCGGCGCCACACCGGGACATCCCCGCACCCTCTCGACTACCCGCTGGGAGACGACGGTGGGCGCGGGCCTGCCTGTCATCGCTACGCTGAACCGGCTGATCGCCAGCGGCGACGAGATTACCCGGATGGCGGGTACATTCAGCGGGACGCTTGGCTATCTGATGACCGGTTTGCAAGAGGGGCGGCCCTTTAGCGAAGTGGTGCGGGAAGCCCACAAATTGGGCTACACCGAGCCGGACCCCCGGGACGATCTGGGCGGGGTGGATGTGGCGCGCAAGGCGCTGATTCTGGCCCGGGGTCTGGGTTGGCGGCTGGATATGGCAGACGTGGCCGTGACCGGTCTCTACCCGGAGGCGATGGCGGGGCTGTCTGTGGCCGACTTTATGGCCGCGCTGCCGGAACTGGACAGCCATTTCGCCGGGCTGGTGGCGGACGCCGCCGCGTCGGGCAATGTCCTGCGCTATGCAGCCACCGTCGAAAATGGGGCGTGTCAGGTCGGCCCCGTGGCCGTCTCTGCCGACAGCCCTCTGGGGCGTCTTTCCGGCACAGACAATCTGATTGAGATCACCAGCCGCTGGTATCAGCCCAACCCACTGGTCATTCAGGGCCGGGGCGCGGGGGTGGACGCCACGGCGGCGGGTGTGTTGAGCGATGTGATCGAACTGGCGTTTACACGATAGGGAGCGTATTGCGTATTTCGTATTGCGTAATTAAGTGATGTTGGCGATAAAGATGGAGTTGGTCGGTAGGGGATGAAACGTGAAACGTGAGAGGAATGGACGATCTCACATCTCACGTTTCTCACTACAAAACCAATTTGGAAAGCCCCGATTCGTCACTGCCTACGCAATACGAAATACGCAATACGAACTCCCTTCAGATACTTGGAGAAAAATTCGTATGCAACCCAACAAAATCCCCGTCGGCGTCCTGGGCGCGACGGGCGCGGTGGGACAACGCTTTGTCCAGATGCTCCAGGGCCATCCCTGGTTCGAGATTACGGAACTGTGCGCGTCGGAGCGCAGCGCGGGCAAGCGCTATGTGGACGCTTGTCATTGGATTCTGCGCGGGGATATGCCGGCGCATCTGCGGGATGTGGTGCTGACCGAAGGCAAGCCGGGCATCAACTGCCGGATTGTCTTCAGCGCACTGCCCAGCGGCCCGGCGCAAGAGATGGAAGAACGGCTGGCCGGGGCCGGCTATATCGTCTGTAGCAATGCCAGCAGCCACCGCTACGACGACGACGTGCCCCTGCTCATCCCCGAAGTGAACCCGGAACACCTGGGGCTGATCGATGTGCAGCGGCGCAAGCGGGGCTGGGAGGGCTTCATCACCACCAACCCCAACTGCTCCACCACCCATCTGGTGGGCGCGCTCCATCCCCTGCACCAGCGCTTTGGGGTGAAGAAAGTCTTTGTGGTGACAATGCAGGCCATTAGCGGCGCGGGCTATCCCGGCGTCAGTTCGATGGACATCACCGACAATGTGGTGCCTTACATCGGCAAAGAAGAAGAAAAGATGGAGCGGCGGGAACCCCACAAACTGCTGGGCCACTTTGACGGCGAACGGGTGGCTGTGCCCGATTTTGTCATCAGCGCCCACTGCAACCGGGTGGCCGTGCGCAACGGCCATCTCATCGCAGTCAGCGCGGAATTCGAGAGCCGTCCCTCCCTGGACGACGTGCGCGGCGCGTGGAGCGAGTACAATCCCCTGGCCCAGCAGTTGAAGCTGCCCAGCGCGCCCCAGCCGCCGATACTCTACAAAGACGAAGTGGACCGACCCCAGCCCCGGATGGACCGGCTGGCAGGCAGCGTCCCCGGTATGGCGACGGTCGTGGGCCGCCTGCGCGAGGACCCCCTCTTCCACGTCAAATTTCTGGCCCTGGGCCACAACACCATCCGCGGCGCGGCGGGCGGCAGCCTGCTCAACGCCGAGCTGCTCGTCTCCCAGGGCTATCTGGGCGCAGAGGCCGCGGCCTTGACCGGTGGACTGGCAGTCGCGTAACGAAGAAAGTACCGAATAAGAGAGAGGGTGGGGTTGCCCGGAGCAGCCCCACCCTCTCTGATTTAAGCACGCGAAGTACTGGCCGCCTACGTAGCATCGATCACTTCCGACACAGTGGCGTAAAGTTCCTGGATAGAAAACGGCTTTTTGAGCAACGCCACAGCCCCGGACTGGGCCACTTGCTTCACAATCCCAGGGGTCGAGTGGGCCGTGAGAACAATGGCAGGCACTTCCGGGCAATTTTCTTCCATCCAGGTCAGTAACGCAAAGCCATTGGCATCGGGCATCACCAAATCCGTGACGACCAGCGAAAATACCCCGGATGGCAACAGATTTTCGGCCTCCGCCACAGAGTTGCAAAAGGTTGTCTCATAGCCGATCCGATTCAGACATATACTGACAAAGCGGCTCAGCCGCTCTTCGTCATCCACAATGAGTACGCGAGGCTGTGGATTGGTTGCTCCAGCGAAAAACGTCATAGACTTATCCTCTCCATCAGACCCAGTTATGCTATGGCAGGTGGTCTGGAGAATCCCAAACAGGAAAATATGGCTTTGCTCATACAGCGGAAATCAAGCCCGGCGTACAGTATATCACACTTTCCATCGCCGAAAGATCAGCGTCATTCAGAGTAACTGCTCACCCCCTCCCAACCTCCCCCACTGTGGGGAAGGAGTCGCTCCACTTTCCTCCCTGGCAGGCTGTGGGAGAGAGAAGAAATAGAAGGCGGATGACGCGGAAAGGGCTGATTGCCGCGGATAGAAGCGAGAAAAATCCGGCTTTTTCCGTACTTTCCGTTCAATCCGCGTTCTATTCTGTGCTACTCCGATAAACTGCTAGAGCCGCCGGCTTTCGGCGCGGCCTTCGCCGCCGGGCAGCAGATGACGCTGGCGGAGGTGGTTGCTACGCTGCAATCCGCCGAACGGAATGAAACGTAACCGGTTCCTCAAAGGTACGAAGTGGCTGGGGTGTTATTCTGGCAGACAGCCACGCCACATCAGCTTCATCCGTCACACCAAAAGTACCCTTCCCAATAGGGACTTTCCAGCCATCCCCCGATTCCTGAGCGATCTTTCGCACAGGATCACCCCGATCTGACCGGGTATCCAGCAGCGATTGACCGTCCAGGGGGACAAAGGCATCCAGAAAGATGAGGTGCGATAGACGCTGTGCTGCTACTTCTGCTACGAAAACTGCGCGCTCGATCTGATTCATTTCTGCTTCCTTTCTCTATGGATAAACTGGAAACGTACAATTCAATACAGATGTTTGACGACTCTTTGGAATTTCCACTGATTGATCTGTTGTTCTCCGTGCGCTCCAGAATCTCGGCCACGGTTTCCTCTGTCTCACCCGTCAATGTACATCCGTTGCCCCGTCTGGTGGGACTCCAGCGCGGCGTTGAGCACCTTCTGCACTTTGACCCCCACATCAAAGCCCGGCTCCGGCTGGTAGTCCCGCAGGATGGCATCGACAAAAAGGCGGGGGCCGACCAGATGGTTTTGGAAAATGCCGAAGATGTCGCTGGGATCAACGCCCTGTAAAATCTCATCGGGGATGGGGAGAGACTGGAATTCTGTCTCCCCCTTGCACACACCGCGCATCTCAACTTTGCCCCATCGCTTGGGCGTGCCCCACCACCAATCGACTTCCGCCCTGCCTGCTTCGCCGTTCACTTCGGCGTGATAGTCCCGTCCCCGTTCCCCCATATGCACACGCTGGTTGAGTTGGATCGTGCCGTGAGCACCGTCGGCAAAGTCAAGGATGAGCTGCGCAGATTCATTGGCACCGACGAGTGGTTGGCCTGCGGGATTCAGGCGTTGGGAAAAGGTCGCCAGATGCGCGCTGACGCTGCGGATCTCTCCGCCCAGCCACAGGGCCAGCGCAATCGTGTGCGAACCCAAATCACCCAGCACACCCAGCGATCGGGCCGCATCCCAATGCCAGTCGTAGTCATTATTGAAGGCCCGGTCGCCGTAGTGGTGAAAAGTGTAGTGGCTGGCCCGGCCAAAGTAGCCCTCCTGCACAAGTTGGTGCAGATAGCGGCTGTGGGGCATCCAGCGCACGGTGAATTCCATCAGATGTTTGACGCCAGCCTCCTCGGCCGCTTCCCGCATCTGTTGGGCGTGGGCCACAGTCAGGGCCATCGGCTTTTCGCACAGCACATGCAGTTTGGCTTTCAGCGCGGCCATCACCATCGGGTAGTGCAGGTCATCCGGGCTGGCGACAATCACCCCATCCAGCCGTCCCTTTGCGATCATCTCGTTGTAGTCGGTGTAAACCACCGCGCCGGGATGTTTGGCCGCCAACTCCTCGGCACGAGATCGGGTCCGTCCGCAGACCGCGGCAATCTCGGCCTCTGGGCAGGTCGCCAGGCAGGAAAGCAGAAAGCCCGAATACCAGCTTGTGCCAACGATGCCAATCCGAATTTTGTCACTCATCGCTCACGCTCCCTTTGGGTTGGTGTGACCGGATTCCGGGAATCGGTCACACGCTTTTTGAATATCCCTATACGCCGGCCGATTCCCGGAATCAGGCCGGCGCAGCACCGACTCATCCTGAAAAATTTGGCAGTACAACCTCCGCCAACAGTCTTGATACCCCTCCTTCCCTTGCCAGCCGCATCCAGCGGGGCCAGTCCACGCCGGTTACTCCAGAGAGGGAAATCGAAATAGCGGTCATTGATTTGTCCTTTCAGATGTGTCGCGCCAATTGCAGGGCGCGCTCGTTTTGGGTCAGGAAGAAGCGAAAGGCTTCCACCCAGCGATCAAGAATCTGTTCAATCGGGCGTTGTAAACTTCGCTCCATACCAGCACGGCTTTCAGGGTGTTCGATCAGTAAACTGGTAAGCCTAGCAACCCGACTCGCTTCTCCCGTACTGAGGCAGGTAAGATAGGTGAGCCGCACCGCGTCTTCATTACCCTGCCAACCGGCTTCTGCCAGTCCTGCCAAATAGGCGTCAAATACCGGCTCGATGAGCGCGGCTGCCTGATCGAGGGATAGGTCCATCCATTTGACGGATGACCCCAGGAGTAATCCGATGTCCGCCCCCAGATATTCGATCCCGGCCTGGTCCCAATCGACCGCAACCGTATAGCTGCCATCGCCCGTATGCGGCATGGGGAAGAGATTCCTAGGGTGGTAGTCGCGATGGCAAAGACATTTGTCGCTTTCCTCCACTTTTGTGAAAAGTTCGTCGCCACTTTGCCAAAGTGCCGTAAGCGCCTGGACCACATCGGCGGGAAGCGTGCGCCCGGCAACGGAGATGCGCGCCAGAACAGACAACCGTTCAAATGCCTGGGCAATGTTCGGGGCACGGTACTTCTCGCGTAGACCGTTTGGGTTGAGCCAGGGCCAATCGGGCAACCTCGGTTCAGCCCAGTGGCCGTTAAATTGCCCGGCGTGTTGCGCGGCCTGGACAAAGTGTTCTGGCAGCCAGGGCGGCTGGGGCGCGGCGGACAGGTCTTCCAGCCAGATGCAGTGCAGGTTGTCCCATTTCTCAATGGCGTAGCAGCGAGGAGATCGGACGCGATCCTCCTGTATGGCGCTTGCGCCGGAGCGATAGAAGGCCAACTCGCGCAGGGCGCTTGTCGGATCGTACTCTCTCCCCTCAAATCGCGGTGGCCCCAAAACCTTCACGACGACAGACCAGGGCCGCACCCCGCCCGCCGTCGAAGCGGCACCGGTTATGCGGAAAATTCCGACAGTGGACGGTCCGTGGCTGCGCCCGATCTCCGTGACTGACCAGCCGTCGACGGGGGACGCACCTGTGCCGAGGAGTTGCGCCAGAATTGGCTTCAGTTCATCGGCTGACAATTGACGAAGTTTGGAAAGTGGATCCACAGGCATAGAAGTTCCTCCAATGGGTAGTAGGGCAATCAGCAACAGAAGTGCGGGTTGGCTATCCCTCATTCTTTTTTGGGACTTGGCTTCTCAGGCCCATTGCCAACCCTTTTATGCAGCAGACGTCTTCTCGACTACCGATGTCGTTCCTCCTACTAGCCCGGGGTCCAGGGCTGGTTGGCCCAGTGGCGCGATGGCCTCGGCAGCCAGCGTCACAGCTTCGGCCATCGCTGCCGGCTTCTCGCCGCTTAAGCGCAGATAGGCGTAGAGCAACCCCGCGGCCAGGAGGGTACACAGAGCGCATACGAAATAGAGGGCAGCAAAGCCGCTGGCCTGGATCAGCGCGCCGCCGCCGATACCCGCCAATGCCCAGCCCAGCGCACCGCCGACAACGGATATGCTCTGGCTGCTGGTGCGCCAACGGGCATCAAAAAGCTCCTGCCCGAATATGCCCCGGGTTGTGTTGGCAATGGTCTGGGTCGCAACGACGAAAATGTACATCAGGATCACCACCCAAACCAGCGATGTGACAGCCAGCCCGGCCAGAAAAAGAGCCGTCGCTGCCAGACTTGCCAGCACCGCGTAGCCGATGCCCAGGCGGTTGGCCAGCAGGGGCACAGCCAGGGCCGCACCAATCGGCAGCAATTGGGCAAACCCCAGAACCGAGCCGATTGTGGATGGGGTCATGCCCAACCCGCTGTCCAGATAGACATTGAAAAATGTGCGCAGCGCGCCGCCGCTCAAGGAACTGAGCAGAGACAGAAGCCCGATGAATGCCAGGAGAAACAGGGGCGCGCGGGCATCGCTGCGCTCTCTGCTCTCCTGCCGGTGTACATAGGCGGGGTCGGCGGCGGCGAGGATAGCGATGGAGCCGCAGACCAGAATCACCCCCGGCCAGAGCGCCAGCCGGTAGGGGTCCGGCTGGTCCAGGCTGAATCCGAAGCGGTTGACAAAGAGTTCCGGCAGGCCGCCGCCCACCAGACTGCCTACAAAGGCAACGGTCGGCGTGGTGGCGGCATAGACGGAAAAAGCGTGGCGTCGTTCCCGTTCGTTGGTCACGGCCATAATATAGGGCGCGCCGTTGACGGTGAGCAGGGCCACGCCACACCAGAAGATCACCTGGCTGATCATCAGCCAGAGCCGCCATTGGGACTCTGGCACGCTCCCCACTGTCAGCAGAAGCGCCATGCCCAGGGCGAAGAGCGCGCAGCCCAACAACTGACTGTTGCGCAATCCCATACGGTTGCCCAGCATCGCAGAGGGAAGCGCCGCTGCCGCCCAGACGATCTGCCCGACCCCGGCCAGCAGACCGATGAACTGGACATCAAAACCCAGCCGCAGCAGGTAAAGGTTCTGCAGGACGGGCTGCAAGCCAAAGGAAGTGAAAAGCCCGAGGGACATGGACAACAGAAATCGTCGCATACTGGGGCTAAAGGAAGGGATCGCCTGCCAGTATTCCGGGATCAGCCCCGTCTTCCCCAGCCCAGTTTCCTGACCCGGTGGGTTCGCATTGGATGCCATTGAAGTTTCCTTCTTAAATCAGATTGTCGTTGGGTACTTTCAAACAGCCTGCGCGGCGCTCCGAATCTTTTCGATCATCTCGTCCATTGACAGCACCTGGGCAAAGAGCGCGCCAAGGGTGGCCAGGCTGGCCCGCTGGGCTTCATCGGCGGACAGACCGCCCAGTGTTGTTGGTAGCGTGCCATCGCTGAGAAAGAAGACCCGAAAGTCGCGCACCATCGCTTCGCGGGCTGTCGTTTCACAGCAGACATTGGTGGCAATACCGGAGATGATTACGCTGTCAATGCCGCGAGAACGCAGAATCAACTCAAGGTCGGTGGCGTGGAATGCGCCGTAACGCGGTTTGTCCAGAATAATGTCACGCTCGTCTACTATCAGGTTGGCGTGAAACGCCGCTGATAGTGCGTTTTTGTTGAATACCTCTGCGGCTGGCGGATATATCTCGCCAAAGATACCAGCATTTGCACCGTCGTCGCGGATAATGCCGCGGGTGTGAATAACCAAAATGCCCGCTGCCCGGCAAACTGCGGCAAATTCGTTGATGCGCTCTACAAGTGGTAGCCCTTTGCCTTCTCGTTTTGGGTTGTCTACAAAAATGTTCTGCATATCGACATTGATCAGCGCCATGCGTGCAGGAATCACGGGAAAGTTCATTGGATGTCTCCTTTGGTCTGTATTTTTGGTGTAAAAAGGTAATCAACTGAAAGCCACCCGCCCCTGCTCCAGCCAAGCCCGGCAATCGGGCGTCAACACTTCTGCGGCCTTCGCCTCGTACATCTGCACCTCCTCCGCCGAGAGCACATCCCGCCAGCGGCCGTTTGTGCCTTTGAAGAAGAAGGTCCCTGCCCCATCCTTGAAGGTGGCGCCCCAGCTTTGGTTGAGGCGAGCTTCCCGTTCGCGCATGGCGTCAAGACTCGCCGCCTGCATTAGTCCAGGCAGGGCGTCGTCAGCCAGGGGGATCGCCAGAAAAGCAGCGATACGACGAAGCTCACCGGCAAAGTCGTTTTTGAGATCGGCGTAGTGAATCAAGAGAAGATTGGGCAGATGGCGGTATTCCCACCAGCTTTGGGTGTGGTGGAGATTGGGCTGAAAAGGATAGCCCTCACTCGTCCACTCAAACCAGCCCCGGTTGATCCAATCCTGCCAGAAGGCGTGGATATCCTGCGGCGGGCGGGGCAACGCTTCACCGATCCGTCCCGCCACGCCGTTGTGATACTCGAAGGCCCCGTCGGTCATCCCCGCGTAGTGGTTCCACATAGACATCCCCACATCCCGCGCGTCCCGCCCCACGACAATGTATTTGACCTGAGGAAAGTAGGGCAGTCCATCCAAAGGCAGATGGGTCTTCATAAAACGGCGGTGCGGCTGCGCCTCCAGCTTTTCCAGCATCTTCTCTACTGGCGACCAGGGCGCATCGGGCCAGGTCGAAACCCAACCGATGGGCATTTCGTCGCGTTCCGGGACCTCCTGCCCCAGAAAGACCAACTGGCGTACGATTTCCAGCATCCAGGTGGTACCCGATTTGAGCGAAGTCGAGACGACAATATCGTCCGGGCGGGGACGATAGCCGTTCCAGCGGGTGCTGTCCAGCGAATGGAACTGATAGGTGCGTGTCACTTGGGGCAATTGTGTGGTCATTGAGATTTCTCCGGCTGAAATACTGTTCGTAGAGTGGGTTGTTTGGGCATAGAAAATTGATAGGGAAACGTCGTAGGTGCGGCTTGTAGCCGCACATCTATGGACATTCCTTGCTTGTGCGGTTCAAAACCGCACCTACCCTTCCCTGATTGTTTCCTTAACCCACAATCAACCCGCCCTTCCAATCTGCGTCATCCGCGTTCTATTTTTCACGCCAGGATGCGCACAATGCCCTTATCGCCGTCCACTTCGATCTGCATATCGTCGTGGATCAGACGGGTGGCCGTATACGTCCCCACCACCGCGGGGATGGCGTATTCCCGCGCCACGACCGCGCAATGGCTGAGGATGCCGCCCGCGTCGGTGACAATGGCCGCGGCGGTGGCAAAGAGGGGCGTCCACGGCGGCGCGGTGGTCTCTGTGACCAGAATGTCACCTCGGCTCAGTTTGCCCGCGTCGTTCAGTGTGCGAATCACCTTTGCGCTGCCGCGTACTGTACCGGGCGAACCGGCTGCGCCGTTGATCGTATGGGGATCGCCGCTCGGCTGCGGCGGCGTGCCGAAGAAGCGCATCCCAGCGCGCGTGCCCGGATCGTCGGGGGGCGGTCCATCAGGCAATGTGCCCAGCATCATTGGCGGCTGGATATCGGCATAGTACGCAGCAGTTGCCCTGCGCTCCGCGATCAGTTCTTGCAGCTTTTGCGGTCGCTGCGATAGGGCAAGCAGGGCGTTGCGTACTTCTTCAAAGCGCAGATAGACCACATCCAGTGGTGTGGCAAGTGAGCCAGCGGCGGCCAGGCGGCGGCCCACTTCCACGAAGGCCCGGCGCAGTTGATAGGTGGCCCGGTGGTCCAGCCAGTAGTGATGATCCTCCTGAATGACTGTGGCTGCCTGGGCGCTGCGCAACAGCCCTTCAAACTGCATCCGCACCGCTTCGGGATAAGCGGTCAGCGCGGCCCGGGCTTCCTCAATCAGCCGTTCCCGCTCGGCCTGCATAGCCTGGCGGTGGGCGTCCATTTCCTCGTCTCGTTGCAGATACTCCTGCAGGTTGCGGATGGCGGGCGTCGGATCTTCGATCCAACTGGTGCTGGTCAAGGTGTCGAACATCTCCCCCCGCTGGCCGAACTCCTGTAGCCAGCGGTTCAGCTCTTCCAGGAAGGGGCGGCTCTCCACCGACGCCAGCAACGCGGCCATCACCTGTTCGGCAGGATGGCTTTCCAAAATCGCGGCGACTTGCGGCGTCTGCAAGGCCGTGCGGCTGAGTGCGTACAGTTTGCGATTGGCTTCCAGGGATTTGTTGTCAATTCCCTGCAACAGCCGGTATGCGCCCAAGGCATCTGCGCCGAATATCTCCTGATAGAAGTCATCAAAGAGGCTCATGGCCAGCAGCATTGTGTGGCCAATCTCAAAATGGATCTGCCAGGAGCGGATGGCCTGGGCCATAAAATCGTCGAAGTAGTCCACCAGTTGCGCGAGGGTAGCAGATGCCAGATCGATGGATTCGCAGTGGGCGAGAATCTGCTTGATTTCCGGCAGCAACGCACCCTCCCAAAAGTCGGAAATACTCATCACTGCCCGGACACTGGGATGATCCATCGGGTCGGCATCGGGCGGCGGCATAAGCGGGTTGCCGTCCGGTCCCAGCACCGGCGTTGTGGCAGTGTAGTAGTGGGTGTTGAAAATTCGGCAATGGAAGCGGATGGGCATCCCAACTTTGCCTGCGCCGTGATTCAGGCAGGGTTCAAGGACATTTTCCACAAACGACGCGGCGAGTGGGACTATTTGGTAAGGGAAGTGCATGACATCCCGCATCCAAAAGTTGTTCGGGTCGGTTGGCTTGCGCCATTCGATGGGAAAGTCCGGCGGAACGGGAATGGGTTGACCGGGTGTTAGCTGTGCGGGTTCCATGAGTATCTCTCCTCTTTAGATAGGTTTTCTGTACGCTGCGGGGTGCTACGAAAGACAAAAATTTGTATACACGGATGGAAGAGAATACAGATTTTTTGGTCAATCCGTATTCCTTTCGAGCCGTGTATACAGGCCATTTTTTAGAGCGGTGGTGATCGGGCGACACTGCAACAGATAGAGCTTTCCGCGATGCCAGGCACATTCCAGATCGACGGCGTATCCCATTTCGTTTTCCAGCGCCAGCGCCATCTGGGCCATCTCCAGGAGTTGGGCATCGGTCAGTGTGCGCTGTCGGCGCAGCAGGCGGGGTACGGGTACTTCCGCGGTGCCGGAAGCGGCGGGTACGGTCATCCGGGCTTTGTCGCTGATCTGTGCGCTGATCTGAGCCGCGGATTGATGCCGAATGGTGTAGGTGTCCGGGGTCACCGTGCCACCGACAATACTCTCGCCCAGCCCCCAACTGGCCGTGATGACGATTTCGTCGCGCCGGCCGGTGATGGGATTGGCGCTAAAAATCACGGCGCTGACATCGGCCGGGACAAGCTGTTGGACCAGAACCGCCAGTCGAATATCGGAACTGTTCAATCCATTTTGCAGCCGATAGTCCAGGGCGCGGGGGGCAAAGGCAGAATGCAGGCACATATCCACAGCAGCCAGCACCGCGCCCGCGCCCCGCACATTGAGAAAGGTTTCATATTGCCCGGCAAAGGAAGCAAAAGCGCCGTCCTCATCCACGCCCGAAGAACGCACAGCCACGCTGGGTTCGGGCTGTCCCACGATCTGCTCCAGCGCGGCATACGCCTGCAAAATCGTCTCCTGATTAAAATATGTATGATGATCCGACGCATGGGCGCTCAGGCAAAAGCCGACGGGCACGGGGTAGTGGGACGCAAGTCTGCTGAGGTTGGCTGCTTTCGTGCCCACCCCAGCCGGGTCGCTACACGCAGCCTGCCCAAGCCAATGGATGTGCTGATGGGTGTTCGCCAATTGATTGGCGCTGGCGGATACGCTGTCAGGGAGATGTACGAGTAGGATTTGGTTCTGCATTGTCTGGCGACACTCCCCAATCCATCCGCGCTACAGGCAGCAAAGGATTTCAGGCACACATACCAGACGCGAAGGCGCTGCCTCTGCAACGCGTATGGATATCCGCGTTCCAAGCTATCCTGGAATCACCAAATCTAAGGTTAGAACTGCACGTGGGCCGTATTTCGATAGCGTACCGATGGTATCAATGGAATGGAAGGGATTTTTTCCACAAAAATTCCACACTTTCCCTCATTCCCACTCATACCCCACAGACTGGAGAAATGCCCGGGCCAGCGCCATATGACCCGCCTGATTTGAATGCACCCGATCCCAGGCAAAGGCCGATGAGTGGGTCTGGGTCAGTAGAGCATCGAAGACCGCCTGTGTATCCACGAAGATCGCCTGATGCTTTTCCGCGATCTGGCGCACCGCGGTCCCGTACGTATCCATTATGGCTCGCACCGGCTCCGACCGATTTGGTTCAATGTAGTACGGACTCATCAAGATCAGCCCCCTGAGCATCGGCTTCGTTTCCGTCACCAGCTCATCCAAGATACGCGTATAGACATCCAGACGAATATGCTTTTCCGTCATCTGTGGCCGGGCGAACTGCAACCAGACATCATTGATCCCGATACAGATGGAAAGCCAATCCGGCTTCAGATCCAGAACATCGGTTTGCCAGCGCGCTTTCAGATCCATCACCGTGTTGCCATTGATCCCCATATTGAAGACCCGGAAGTTGTGCGCCGGATAACGAGCATCCAACAGTGCGGCTACGAAACCAACGTAGCCGTCACCCAAGGCACCCTTCGGCCACATGTCTCCCACCGGACGAGCACGACCACAGTCAGTGATCGAATCGCCAATCATAAGCAATTTGCTGTTGGGTTGGATAATCATCAGCTTATCTCCCATTGAAAACTCTGGAGCGCAGTGGGCGATCATCCCGGCAGTTCCACCTGCAGGCGGGTGGCTTCGATGGGTGCAGAAAAGGCGTTCTGGATCACCTGACCGTCCGGCGTGATGATATCGGCTGCGCCAGCACCGGTGAACCGATCCGGGCCATCCATTTGGACTTTGCCGCGGATGACCCGGGTGCCGCTGTACTTCCCTGCCTCGTCATAGGAAAAAACGCGGAAGGTGTAGAGATAGGTGTTGCCTGAACCCATCCAGACGCCGTGGGATGAACTCAAGGCACTGATGTTGATCGTCTCCAGATAGTTGCCGTCGGCAAAGAAGGTCTGCAATACCTCCAACCCCTCCGGGCTGCTTTCGGACGGCGCAATAGACATTTTCCAGGTCCCCACAATGCTGCTCATAGGTGATTCTCCTGTGTGAATTGGATGAAACTGCCGGTGCCGCCAGTATACGCGCAATTCACTTGCTGTTGGTCACTGGATGCGTTACAATCCGCGTGACAAAGTGGGTGACAGCCCGGCGTAAAACCTATTTGCGTTCAGGAGCAGACTGATGAATCGTCCGACCGATGGGGAAGGAGTTCATTCATTTGGCGATTGGCTGCGCCAGCAGCGCAAGGCACGGGACTGGAGTCAGCCCGCGTTGGCCGAACGGGTCGGCTGCACGTCTGCGATGATCCGCAAAATCGAGGCGGATGAACGCAAGCCCTCGGCGCAACTGGCCGAATTATTGGCCAGGGTGTTGGGCGTGCCAGACGACATTCTCCCCGTCTTTGTGCAAGTGGCGCGCCAGTTGCAGCCCATCGTCCGATTGACGACTACCCACCCCACGCCATACACCGCCCACGCATACGCGCCTGTGCGCCTTCCTACCACACCCCTGCCCCTACCGTTAACTTCACTGGTAGACCGCCGGCGCGACACCGCTATCGTCACCGCCCTGCTCAGACGCGCCGATGTGCGCCTGCTCACATTGCTCGGCCCGCCGGGCATCGGCAAGACCCGTCTGGCTATCCACAGCGCAGAACAGCTTGCCCCAGACTTTGCTGATGGCGTCTGTTTTGTCGATCTTTCGCCGCTGACCGATACCCGGTGGGTCTTGCCCACAATCGCCCAATCCCTGGCAATTGCGGAAACGGGTACAACGCCCCTGCTCGAACGTCTGCGCGATCTGCTGATAGACAAAAGGCTTCTGTTCGTCCTCGATAACTGCGAACAGGTGAATGAGGCTGCCAACGAAATCGGCGCACTACTGCGCGGATGCAGAGGAGTGAAGGTCCTTGCCACAAGCAGAATCGCGCTGCTCCTGGCTGGCGAACACGAATACCCCTTGCCACCACTTTCCCTGCCGCCCGAAGATGAGGTCCACATCATTGGGCCAGAGCAGTTACTTGCCTTTGAAGCGGTGCAGCTGTTCGTAGCCCGGGTGCGCCAACACCAGCACGATTTTGCTATCACAGCCGCAAATGCTCGTGAGATTGCCCTCATCTGTCTGCGGCTGGATGGCTTGCCCCTGGCGCTGGAATTGGCCGCAGCCGCGCTGCGCCGCCTGAGCCTGAGCCAGTTTGTCGATATACTGGGCAAGGACAGACACTGGCTGCACGAACTCCATTCATCCGCGCGCGATCTGCCGCCCCGCCAGCGCACGCTGCACCAGGCGATTGGCTGGAGTTATGGCCTGTTGAACGGGGAACAGCAACGAATCTTTCGGCGTTTGGGCATCTTTGTGGGCGGCTTTACACCTGCCGCTGCCCACGCCATCTGCGGGTCCGAACAGGCCGACCTCGATTCCCTGGCCGATTACAACCTGCTGGTGCGTTTGCCAGGGCGTTGGAAGATGCTGGAAATGATACGCGAGTTCGCCCTCATTCAGATGGCTGACACGGAACAGGCCCTGGTGCAGCAGAGGCACATCGCCTATTTTACGGCCCTGGCCGACCAGAAGCTGGCACGCTCTTTGGCGGACATCCGCCAGGATTACGCTAATTTTCGCGGGGCGTTGGCCGGCGCGATTGCCAAACAGGACGCCCAGGCAGCCTACAGACTTTGCATCAAACTGGTCTGGTATTGGGAGCTTCACGGCTACCTGCGTGAAGGCGTCAGTCTGGTGCGCGCTGCGCTGGCAATGGCCGTGGATACGCCCCTGCGCTTTGATTTGCTGGAACGCGTGGCAACCCTGGCCTTTCAGATGCATGAATTCGACGTCGCCACAGAGTTTGCCGGACAACTGCAAAGTCTGGCCTTTGCCCACGGCGACTGGCTGGAACAGGCCCGGGTGTTCAACTTGATGGGGAGAATCCTGATTGAGCAGGGCGAATTGGATCAAGCCAAAACGACATTAGAGAAGAATGAGCAGCTTGCCCGCCAGATTCCCCACCTCTTCAATCCGGGCTGCCCCCTTGCCCAATTGGGCGAAATTGCCCTGGCCCAAGGCGAAGGAGAGATGGCTGCCCGCCAATTCCGCGCCGCGCTAACCCTCTTGTCCAGCGCAGAAGGCGATTTGTATACGGGCATTTTTGTGGCGATGGCCCACACCGACCTGGCGGAGCTTGCGCTTGTGGATAGCAACCCGGCGCAAGCCCGCTACGAACTCCGACAAGTGGTGCCCTACGCCCGGCTCTACCTCCGACGACTCCACTGTTTGCTGGTCACGCTTGCCGGCATCCTGCTGACGCCACCATCCGATGTGTCGATCCCGGCAGCCGTCCATCTGCTCGCTGCGGTGGCCGGAATCGGCGAACGCACGGGCGATACCCTTTCGCCCTTCCACCAGCGGCTGATCGCCGAACGCAGCACCGCAGCACGACAACTCCTGACCGAAGACGAATGGCAAACCGCCTGGCAGACCGGCCACGCCTGGACGCCGGCTCAGGCAGCCGATGCCGTCGAGCGCTGGTTAGGGTTGGATGGCCCGTGAGTTCTGGAGCTGACCGGACGCCATTCCCAGCGCATCAGTCATTGTGTCGAAGCCCACAATGTACCCTTCCCCTGCCGAACGGTAAGCGGCTGAGGTCATCGCCACCGCGCGGGCCGCTTCGTGTGCTGGGCAGATGTTGGGCACGCCGTCCAGGACGGTGGCGACGAAGACCGTCGCCGGATGGACGCTCTCAAACTCCGACTCCGCTTGAGTGCGCGCACCCTCCTGTTCCAGCCAAATCTGTTCTGCCTCGGTAGACATCATTTTTGTCCAGTCGGCGGTGATCTGCCCCCGATCCCCGTAGAAGGTCATCCGTCCCCGGCTATAGAAAGGCCGGAGTGTTTCGCCCCCAGCGACCGCATCGTTGAAGGCAAGCGAGAGAAGCACGCCGTTGTCCAGATGGGCCAGGGCGCTGAGAATGGCCGGGCTGCCCGTGCTGTGGGCAAAGCAGGCCACTTGGGTGGGCGTCCCATCCGCCAGCCAGAGCGCAATGTCCTGGATGTGGGAGCCGACATCGCCAAACATTCCGCCCCCCACCACATCGGGCTGTGTGCGCCAGTTGTCCCGCCCGAAGACATCGCTGTAGTAGGCAGAGGAGGCGAAGACGTTCTGGGTTTCTTCGGGCAAGGCCATCCCCCGCCAGATGAAGCGCAGGTCCATACAGGCGGTTACGCTGACCTGGCACAGGCTTCCGATGGCATTCTGGCTGAGCAGACGTGCGATTGTGCGCCAGCTGCCCATCCCCCGCGCATTGTAACCCACTGTCAATATCCGGTCTGCGGCTACGGCTGCCGCCTCCATGCGCTGGGCATCAGCAGGGGTCAGGGCGATGGGCTTCTCCACAAAGACGTGTAGCCCCCGTTCCAGCGCGGCCACCGTCGGCTCGGCGTGGGTGTTGGGCGGTGTGCTGACCACCACCGCGTCCAACTGGCATTTGTCCAACATCTCCCGCCAGTCGGTGTAGGCCGCGGGAATCTGCAACTCCGCTTGGGCCTGGGCCAGCCGGTCGGCGTTGCGCCGGGAGATGGCGACGATCTCCGCCCTGCCCGTTTCGCGCAGTTTAGGAATCAGCGTTGCGCCCGCATACCAGCCAATGCCGATGACGCCAATGCGTAATTTTTGGTCTGTCATAACTCCTCCTGTCGAGGTCTTCCTGTGTACGGCATACGGTGGCGAAACCACAGCCTGTGGGCTGAAACGTGACGAGTGAAACGTGAGGTGTCGTCACGTAATCTCACCTTTCACCTTTCACGGGTCTGACCGAAGAACGAATACAGAGCCGTCGGACTCTCCACCTGCGCCTCTCAGAACATCGTATTGTCGTTGGCGGCTGTCTCGGGGACCGGCTGCAAGACATTCCAGTGTTCGACGATCCTGCCCTCCTGTAGCCGGTATATCTCCACCCCGGCCAGGCCGTGGCTCTCCGGCACCATTTTGATCAGGACGTGGGCCGCCACCAGATCGCCCTCGGCGATGACCCGTTTGATCTCAATACGCAACTGGGGAAACTGGCCGGCAAAGCCGCTTGCCATCTGCACAAACGCCTCAGGGCCGTCGGCTGACTGGGGGTCGTGCTGAATGTAGTGTACTCCCACATAGCGCGCCACTGCATCGGCAGGCTGCTTGTCGTTGAATGCCCGGTGGATGAAGTCGATTACCGTCTGTTTGTTGCGGTCAAGAGTAGTCATGGAAATCTTCCTTTCTTCGTCTCGTCGGCTTACCTGCACTGTTGTTGTCTTACCGTTATTCCGATCCACAGCTTGCACAGCTTGCATCCGCGTTGATCAGTCTAAAGCGATCCGCCCACTTGGGGCGTGCCGTAGGTGAAAAATTCAGCGGGGAGTCCACCCCCATAAAAGACGGCCCCGGCCTTCAGGCTCTCCTCCTGCCAGGTGACGGGCTTCCAGGCCGGGTCGAAGATCAGATAGCCGCTGTCGCCAAAAAGTTCGATCCGGTTGCCGCCTGGTTCAAAGACGTACATAAAAAGCGCCTGGGCAATGCCGTGCTTGCCCGGCCCGGCTTCAATAGCTATGCCGTTCTCTGCAAAAATCTCGGCCGCGTCGGCGAGATGCTGGGGGATGCCGTACCAATAACAGACGTGATGCAGACGGCCTCGGCAGCCTGTGGCGTCGCGCATAAACGCGATCTCATGCACCAGCGGGCTGACGCTGAGCCAGGTGGCGAACTCCACTTTGCCGCCCTCGAAGAGGATATTTTCCCGCACCCGGAAGCCCAGTTGCTCCTGCATAAACTCTCTGGTCGGCGTCACCTCATCGGTCATCAGATTGATGTGGTCCAGCCGTCGCACAGGCACGCCCCGCACGGGCCGCTTCTGGGGGCGGTTGAGCAGCGGGCTTTGCATCTCTGGGGGTGCTTCGTAGTAGTCAACCTCCCACAGCAGTTCCATGGGATGGCCACCGGGGGTGGCGAAGCGATAGGCGGGGCCGTGTCCCCGGTCACCTTCGCTCCAGCCGACACCCAGGCCGCGGCTCTCGATGGCGGCCACCCTGCGTTGCAGCGCCTGGGGGGAGGTGGTGCGCCAGGCCACGTGGCCCAGACCAGCTTTGGGCGCTTCAGTCACTTTGAGGCTGTGATGGTAGAAATCCTCATAGGCGCGCAGGTAGACCGACTGGCCCTCCCGCTCGCTCTCCTCCATTCCCAACAGCTCTTTGAAGAAGTGCAGCGTGGCGTCGGGCTTGGGCGTAAAAAGTTCCACGTGGGCCAGTTGGGCGACTTCAAAAAGGGGTTCTTGGTCCAGCGTTGTGCCGGGTGTAGCTTCTCTTGCGGACATCATAGCGTTTCCTTCCTTTGTGGATAGCCTGTCGAGGGGGTAAACACAGACGAGATCTCAGAAGTTCGACTTTTTCCGAAAGGGCGTAACTGCTCACCCCCACCCAACCTCCCTACTGTGAGGGAGGAGTCGATCCACTTCCCTCCCTGGAATGGGGAGGGGTAGAGTGGGTGGCTGAACAGTTACGAAAAATCGAACTTCTGAGTCGAACTCCTGAGAGGGCGCCATTGCATTGGCGGCTCTCTCTAACCTGAGAGTCTATTACGTGCGGCGGGGCTTGCGAACGGGGAGAGTACGGGAATTTTGCGAAGTCAGTACGGTATTTTTCGGGGCAAGCGACACAACGGGCTGACACCGGATAAGGAGAGAAATCAGAACACGGATTACGCCGAGAACGCAGATTTCACAGATTGAATCCGTGTTCTTTCCTATCCGTGTATACAACCGGTCTTCAGGCCAGCCCTGTCTCGACGACCCAGACGGCAATCTGGGTGCGGACGGAAAAGCCGAGTTTGGCCAGGATATGGGTTACGTAGTCCTCCACTGTCCGCTCGCTGAGAATGAGTGTCTCGGCAATGGCCCGGTTGGATTTGCCCTGGGCGATGAGGAGCGCCACCTCCCGCTCCCGACGGGTCAGGCCACCGGCGCTTTCCCTGGCGATTTGGAGCGGGGAGCGCGGGCGCGGCGTCGGCATCAGCCTGCTGGCCTGGTAGACGAAGTTGTCGCGCAACTCCCGATCAGAAACCGACGCGGCAATGCCATCCACCCCGGAGCGGGCGGCCACAAAAGCCTGGGCCGCGTCGGCGCTGCGCCGCTGGGCCTGGTAGAGCTTGCCCAACGCCAGATGCAGCGACCAGACAAAGCGGGGTGTAGCTTGCGCCTGGGCCGTCGCCAGGGCAGACTGGAATGTCGCTTCGGCCGCCTCCCATTGCCGGAGGGCGACCAGCCCTTCCCCGCACACCTTTGCCAGATAGGGCACAGCGCCGATCACCTGCGCCTCATTCTCTGCCTGGGCAGCAAACAGCCGATCAACGATCTCGATAGCCAGCCCAGGATTGCCCTGGGCCAACGCTAATTCGGCCCGCGCCACCCAGACCCGCCGCTGGGCCAACGGTTGCAGCGGCAGTTCCGGGGTAAGCACGCTGTCGAGAAGCGCTTGCGCCTGGGCCAATTCGCCATCGGCAATCAACAGCAGGGCGAGATAGCCCGCGCCTTGCCGCAGATGAAAGAGCGAACCGATCTCTCTGGCCAGCCCCAGGGACTCTTCCAGATGGTATCGGGCCGCTGAAAAGGCCAGCAGGTCGCGGTAGAGGATGGCTAACGTGCGCTGGGCAAAGCAGATCCATTGGCGATGTTCGCTCTCCTGTGCGATAGACAACCCCTGCTGCACCCGCTCGATGGCCTGGCCATACTGCCCCAAAGCACCCAGCACACTTCCCGATGCGATGAGGGCATAGGCTGTGCCCGTGCGCAGGCCAATCTCCCGGGCAATCTGAGCCGACCGTTCACCCATTTGGGCGGCGTCGGCTGCGTCGATCCGGGCTGGCAGCACCGTATCGGTGGAGTAGCTCGGCCCACACAGGGATAGGGTGGTCAGGCTCGAAGCCAGGCTCTGGCGATCATCCAACTCTTGAAAAAGTGCAATCGCCTGTTGCAGATAGGCCGCACCCTGCACCGGATTACCTCCCAGATAGAGCATTAGCCCCAGGAGATCGAAGGTCTGTGCCAGCCCGGTTGCATCGTCCAACGTCTGAAAAATAGTCAGTGCCTCAAGATGGCAGCCCAGTGCTTCCTGGGGCTGTCCCAGGTTGAGATACCAGTTCCCCATCCGGTTCAACGTGTGGGCGAGAGGAGCCGGCTGAGGTGGTGTACCCGCTGCGCCATCATTCAATCGGCGCGCCAGAGCCAATGCCTGTTGATAATAGCTCCCCGTGCGCTCATAACTACGCGATGTCCACAGCTGACCCAAGTCGAGCAAAAGCTGCCATTCTGCCCGCCGCGCATCTTCCCCAACTCCGCGGCCATCCCTTTCGCTGGTCTGTGTCAAAGCCAGCGCGGTTGAGAGATCGGTGTGGGCCAGATCGAATTCACCGACCGTCTCGTAAATCAATCCACGCAGCCGATACAAAGAAATGAGCGAAGGGGGCTGGGTCAGGTGTTGCGCCGCCTGCAGGGCCCGGGTGAACTGTTCAATCGCCGCCCGGGGTGCATAGAGCGCCTGTGCCCTTTCGCCAGCACGCCAGGCATAGTCGAAGGCTTTGGGCCACTCGCCCGCCTCGTAAAAGTGGTAGGCAAGTTCCGCAACCTGTGCCGCAGCGCCAGTGCGGGCGGAGGGATCGAACGTCCCGCCATAGATGCGCTCGCTGGCCGTGGCAATGGTGCGGTGCAAGGATTGGCGTTCCCTGCCCAGCAACCCGCTGTAGACCGCTTGCCGGGTCAACGCATGGCGAAAGGCGAACTGCTCGCTACCCTCTTCCACCACCAGTTGCGCCGCCACCATTTCCTTGATCAGCGCCGCCAATTCGGCTTCAGCGTGCCCGGCCACCTCTTGCAGCAAAGCAAAATCGAAACGCCGCCCCACCACCGCCGCCAGTGTGAGCAGGTGGCGCGCTGCTGCCCCCAACTGCTGGGTACGCCGTCGCACCGCCTCCTGCACGCTGGGCGGAATATGCAACTCCTGCATGGACTTGCGCGTCCAGCCGTCATCCGCATAGAAAACTTCGCCCGCAGCCACCAGCACCTTCAACACCTCTTCAATAAAGAAGGGATTGCCTTCCGTCAGCGTATAGATTCTTTCGAGGAATTCGGTCCGCACAGGCCGTTGCAACTCGAAAATGGCCTGGAGCATCCCGTGAACATCCTGGCGGGAAAGGGATTTCACGACGATTTCGTGGCTCAGTCGTCCGCGCTCCAACTGAACCAGCCATTGACGCAGACTCGGCGATACTTCTTCGCTGCGATAGGTGGCTAACAGCAAAATCGGAAAGGTGGCCAGACGTCGGGCCAGGAGGTGCAGAAAATCGAGACTGGTCTCATCACACCACTGGAGGTCTTCCAGAATCAAGAGGAGGGGCCGGGCGCGTGGTGCTTGGGTCAAGTGTACCAAAAATTGCACGAGAACTGCGAGCAGACGCCGTTTTTCCGCTTCAGAGTCCAGGGGAGGTGTGGGGCGCAGGTTGGCAATCGCCAGGCTCAATTCCGGCAACAGCTTGATGAGTTCGGCGGCCAGCTCGCCGAGCAGATCCGCCACGACCGCGCCCGATTGAGGCCCGACAAAGGCGCGCAGTGCGTCGATGAGGGGGGCATAGGGGAAGACCCCATCGCGCTCGAAACAATGGCCCGCCAGGATCGTCCACTGCTCCAGGGCAGCCTGCTGGCGGACTTCAGCCACCAGCCGGCTCTTGCCGACGCCGGCTTCGCCGGCCAGCAGCACAACCGCTCCTCTGTCTTGCCCTACGGCGCGCAGAACTGTTTCCAGCGCTTCCACTTCCTGGCTGCGCCCGACGAGTACGGGTGAAACAATTGCTCTGTGCATGGCCACCCTCCAATGCTCATAACCAGATGATTTTGGGTGGTAGAATTATATCAGATTCCCGTAGGGCCGAAAACAGCGATCTCAGCGTACCTCAACCCAGCCCCCCGTTCATCGGAAACAAGCGCCCCATCGATCAGCCGCTGCGCCTGCCAGCCGTCATAAAAGCTGGGGGCAACAGTCTGCCCAGCCAGAATGGAACTGACAAAGCTGTTTCTCCCCTTCTGAAAGTATAAGGACATGGATTTCCACGGATAGAATGGATTCACACGGCTCTGTGAAGTCGGCGCTTTCTGCGCAATCTGCGGCCCGCCAACGGCCTGCTTCGCTCAAAGCGCGGCCCGTCCCTGTTCCAGCCAGGCCCGGCATTCGTGGGTTAGCAACTGAGAGACTTTCTCCTCATACAGCGCCAACTCCTTCGCTCTCAGCACCTCTTTCCAGCGGCCATTCGTGCCTTTGAAGAAGAAGGTCTTTGCACCTTCTGTAAAAGCGGAAGGCTTATTGTCTTCGTCTTGCAGCGCACGTTCACGCATGGCATCAAAAGTCACAGCCTGCACGATCTCTGGCAGTGCATCCTCATTCAGTGGGATGTTCAGAAAGTCGGCCACCCGTTCTATTTCGCCGCCCAGATCGTCGAGAAGGTCGTTGTAGTGAACGAAGAGAATGTTGGGCAAATGGCGATAAGCCCACCAGGTACGCGTGTGGTGCAGATTTCCCCAATAGGGATAGCCTTCACTTTCCCACGGAAACCAGCCCCGGGTGATCCACTCTTGCCAAAATTTGTGGATATCCTGTGGACATGGCGGCATGGGATTGCCTACCCGCTCTGGAATGCTGTTGAGCATTTCGAGAAATCCGGGTGTGTAATTGCTGTGGTGGTTCCAAAGCGACATAAAGACATCCCGTGTATCCCGGGCAACTACAATGTATTGTACCTGCGGGAAAAATGGCAGCCCATCCACAGGCAGATGCGACTTGACAAAGCGGCGATGTTGCTGGGCCTCCAACTTGCCGATCCGTTCGTCGAGAGGACCCCAGCGCGGCTCAAACCAGACGGAGGCACTGCGCGGCTGAGAGTCAGCACCTTCAGGCACTGTCTGACCCCGAAAGATCAACTGTGCTACGATCTCCAGCATCCAGGTTGTGCCCGATTTGAGCGAAGTGGAGATGACAATATCGTCGGACCGGGGCTGATAACAGTTCCAGCGGGTGCTGTCCAGCGTGTGGTTCTGGTAGATGCGGGTGAGGGTGGGGAGCAGATCAGACATAAGATTTTCTCCTGGCGAGTGGTGTGGTGCGTGGTGCGTGAACTGGTAGTAAAACTGGTTCACGCACCACGCACTGCGGCTCTTCTCAGCGTCCCTGCGTTTCTGGGGGAGATTTCCCACCACGGAAACGCAAGTTGGCTCTTTACGACGAATTGTGTAATAGCGGCTTGTCCTGTATGATAGCTTGCAATCGTTTCAAATTCGTTTCAACCGCACAGACCGTGGCTGGAAAACCATTTCATGCGCGTTCCCAATGGGCAAGACGCTGAAACGGAATCGCTTTCCATCCTGTCGATCCGCACTTTGGGCGGCGCGGCTGTGGATGTGCGCCCTGGATTCTCAGCCAATTCCTCCCCCCTGCACTTTGAAACCCGCACCACCGCAGCGCTCCTCCTCTACTTGGCCTGCCAGGGACGAGCGGTCAGCCGGGATGGGCTGGCTGAACTGCTCTGGCCCGAACGCAGCCAGGCCCAGGCCCGCGCCAATCTGCGCCTGGCCCTGCACCGTCTGCGCCGTCAGATCGATCCCTTCCTGCTCATCACTCGACAGAGTGTGGGACTCAACCCCAATGCTGCTATCGAAGTGGACGTAACCGCTTTTGAAAGCCACCTGGCCGCAGGTCAACTCGACCTGGCCACCGCCCGCTACCGGGGCGACTTTCTCGACGGCTTCTTTCTGGACGACAGCCCTGCCTTTGAGCAGTGGGCGCTGCTGGAACGGGAACGGCTGCGCACCCTCGCTTTGGCTGCCTGGCAGCAAACCATCGAGCAGAGGATGGCCGACGGTCAACACCAGGCGGGGATCGAGAGCGGGCAACGGCTGCTCCAACTCGACCCCCTGCATGAACCGACCCACCGTCAACTCATGCGCCTGCTGGCCCAGACCGGCCAACGCAGCGCTGCCCTGGCCCAGTACGAAAGCTGCCGCCACCTCCTGGCAAGCGAGCTGGATGTCCCACCGGATGAAGCGACGACGGCGTTGGCGGAACAGATTCGTTCCGGCCAGCTTGACAAGGTGAAGGGGTGGCAGGGTGAAAAGGTGACAGACATTTCACCCCCTCACCCTGTCACCTTTTCACCTCTTCACAACCTCCCTCCCCAATCCACCTCCTTCATTGGCCGCAGCGCGGAGCTGGCCCAGATCGAACAATTGCTGATCAATCCCGACTGCCGCCTGCTGACGCTGCTGGGCGTGGGCGGCATTGGCAAGACCCGCCTCGCTGTGGAAGCCGCCAGGCGGATTTCCGATTCTGCAACGTCTCTGTCGGTCAAGCTTCCGTCGCCCGTCTCAAATCCCCAGTCTCCAATCCCTACTCCCCTCTTCCCCGACGGCGTCTGCTTTGTTCCTTTGGGCTGTTCCGAAAAATTAATGACCTCGTTCTGGGCTGTAACAGGAAGGTTCCAGTCGAGTGCCAAGTGAAAACGTGGATACTTATTTCTTCGGAACAGC